>Ga0160452_100097_pt1 | contig 115195 bp, 113 predicted proteins | sample HID1971I_E6MG_FD_108230 | JGI IMG/M metagenome (GOLD analysis project Ga0160452, IMG submission 108230) | Enriched millipede-associated microbial communities from UW Madison campus, WI, USA - HID1971I_E6 MG | ecosystem: Host-associated > Arthropoda: Insects > Digestive system > Unclassified ...
AAGTTACTCTCACAGGTACTTAATCGCACCCGCCCACGGATTTACGCAATCTAAATGTCCCTACACATCACTTAATCTCGCCGCGACAGCCCACCAGCCGCTCTGCTTGAACATAAGTTACTCTCACAGGCACTTATTCGCACCCGTCCACTGATTTACCCAGCCTAAGAGTTCCTGCACACCACTTAATCCCGTCGTAACAGCCCACCAGCCGCTCTGCTTTGAACATAAGTTACTCTCTCAGGCACTTAATCGCACCCGCCCGCCGATATACGCAACTTAAGAGTTCCTGCACACCACTTAATCCCGTCGTAACAACCCATCAGCCGCTCTGCTTTGAACATAAGTTACTCTCTCAGGCACTTATTCGCACCCGCCCGCCGATATACGCAACTTAAGTGTCCTTACACGTCGCTTTGTCGCATCGGAGGGAGCAAAGCTCAACAAAACAACAAACGCGGCCTCCTCTGCTAATGCAGAAGATCCGCGTTTGTGTAAAGGTCGATGACCGATTAATATGCTCTTGCGAAAACGACCGTGTGCTCGGCTTTGTCGCCGCAGACGAGGCACGTCGACTTGTGCGAGGTCGGCTCAAACGGAATATTGCGGCTCGTAGCGCCGGTCTCTTCCTTCACCGTCTTCTCGCATGCCGCCGAGCCGCACCAGCCTGCTTCTACGAAGCCGCGCTTGTTCTCGAGGAACGCTTTCATCTCGTCGAGCGTGTCGAGCGATTTGAAGTTGTCCTCGCGGAACTGCTTCGCCCGCTCGAACATGTCGTTGTGGATCTCTTCAAGCATCCGCTCGACTTCTTCCACCAAATTCGCTTGCTGAACGACGCGCTTCTCGCCCGAAATGCGAGAGACAAGCACAGCTTGACCGTTCTCGCAATCGCGAGGTCCAATCTCGATGCGAAGCGGCACGCCGCGCATCTCGTATTCGTTGAACTTCCAGCCCGGGCTAACGTCCGAACGGTCGTCGACGCGTACGCGTACGCCCGCTTGCTTCAGTTGCGCGAACAGCTCGTCGACGCGAGGCATCACGACATCGCGCGTCTTCGGCGGGCCGATCGGAATCATGATCGCTTGCGTCGGCGCGACCTTCGGCGGCAACGCCAGACCGCGGTCGTCGCCGTGCACCATAATGAGCGCACCGATGAGACGCGTGCTGACGCCCCACGACGTCGTATGGCAAAATTGCAGTTGGTTCTCTCGATCAAGAAACTTGATGTCGAAAGCGACCGCGAAGTTCGTGCCGAGATAGTGAGACGTGCCTGCCTGAACGGCGCGGCCGTCTTTCATCATCGCTTCGATCGAAAACGTATCGACGGCGCCCGCGAATTTCTCGGAAGGCGTCTTCTGCCCCATAATGACCGGGATTGCGAGAAAATCCTGCACGAAATCGCGGTACACGTTCAGCATCCGCATCGTTTCTTCGCGCGCTTCCTGCTCCGTCTCATGCGCCGTATGGCCTTCCTGCCACAAAAATTCGCTCGTGCGGAGGAACGGCAGCGTTCTCTTCTCCCAGCGGACGACGTTCGCCCATTGGTTAATGAGAAGCGGCAAGTCGCGGTACGATTGAATCCATTTGGCGTACATATGGCCGAACATCGTCTCCGACGTCGGACGAACCGCAAGACGCTCCTCAAGCTTCTCGCCCGCCGCCTCGGTAACCCACGGCAGCTCCGGATTGAAGCCCTCTACGTGCTCCTTCTCTTTCTGGAAGAAGCTCTCCGGAATAAACATCGGGAAGTAAGCGTTGCGATGTCCCGTCTCCTTAAACCGGCGATCGAGGTCGCGTTGAATATGTTCCCAGAGCTCGTAGCCTTCCGGACGGAATACGATGCAACCGCGAACCGGGGAGTAATCCATCAGCTCCGCTTTCTTGATAACATCGATATACCAACGGGAAAAATCTTCGCTCTGCGGCGTAATTTCCGTTACAAAACCTTTCTCCTTCGCCATAAACGCTCTTAATGCTCCCCTCTAAACAATCGCAAAATATCATTATACGTAACGACCAGCATTAGCAGCATAATCATCGCAAAGCCGATAAAATGAACAAGGCTCTCGCGATTCGGATCGAGCGGTCTTCCGCGAACGGCTTCCACGCCGAGGAAAATCAATCGGCTTCCGTCCAGCGCCGGAATCGGCAGCAGGTTGAAAATGCCGAGATACAGGCTGAGCAGCGCCGCCCAGCTTGTCAGCTTCGTAATGCCCTGCGAGGCGATCTGACCGGTTACCTCCGCCGTGCGCACAGGTCCGCCAAGATCGTCAAGCTTAAACTCGCCGAAGATGAGCTTCTTGAAGCCGTCAAAAATCGCGACCGTCATCGCCTTCATATACTGTCCGGACAGCTTGATCGTCTCGCCGAATGTCGCCTGCCGGGTCGGATAAGCGTACGAGATGCCTACCTTGTAGCTCGCTTCCTTCTCTCCGTCCAGCTTGCGCAGCTCCGGCGTGATCGATAACGTCCGGACTTCACCGTCGCGAATCACTTCCCAAGATGTCGGCTTGCCGGCGGAACCCGAAATAATCGCTCTCACTTTCTCGGTATCGATACCGATCGCGATGCCGTTGATGGAGCGAATCTCATCGCCGACTTTCAAGCCGGCATCATAGGCGGGCATGCTTCGCTCGATCGTTCCGATAAGAATTTTGTCCGGATTGTCGACCGTGACTCCGGACAACTGAATGTAAATGCCGACCAGCACGAACGCCAGTACGAAGTTCATAAACGGTCCGGCAAAAATAGCGAGCGCCCGCTGTCCGATCGTCTTGCTGCCGAATTGGCGGTCGACAGGCGCAATTTGCGTCTCTCTGCCCTTCGAAATCATGAGCGCCTGCGGATGTACGCGATACGTCTCCGTTACGCCGTCCACATCGAGCGCGACGGACAGCTTGCGCTCCAGATCGATATGGACCACTTCGCCGCGTATGACGCCGCTTCGCTCGTCCAATCGGTCGAGATAGAGCCGCGTGACCGAATCGCCGACCACTTTTACCGCAATCGTCTGTCCTTCCGCGACGTCTACAATTTCCGGATCCTCGCCCGCCATACGAACGAATCCGCCCGCGGGAAGAAGACGCAGCGTGTAGCGCGTCTCGCCGCGCTTGAACGAAATGAGCTTCGGACCGAATCCGATCGCGAACTCGCGAACGAGAATGCCGGCGCGTTTGGCGAAATAAAAGTGACCCCATTCATGAATCGTCACGATAACGAAAAACACGAGAACGGTCAGAAAGACGACCTGAATCATATGCATAGCTTGGAGCCTCCTGTTCCTGGTCCTAACAACAACGGTATCGGCATGGCTTGTTCTTAATTTATCATTATTCTGCCACCCGATACAAGAGAACCCAACCAGCCAGGTCTAGGCTGACGACGACTGCCTTCTCGCCCAGGCGTCCGCTTCCGCAATGGCCTGCTCGTCCGGCAGCTTAATCGCTTCGTGTTGCTCCAGCGTCGATTCCACAATGCGCTCAATATCAAGAAATCCGATTGCGCCTTGCAGAAAACGGGCAACCGCCACTTCGTTGGCTGCGTTGAACACCGTTGTTGCCGTCCCGCCTATGCGCCCGGCCGCATAGGCAAGCCGCATCATCGGATACCGCTTCTCGTCCATCTCACGGAAGTGAAGCGCTCCCGCCTTCGTTAAATCGAGCCGGTCCGTCGGCGTCGGACGCCGCTCCGGATAGGTAAGCGCATATTGAATCGGGACGCGCATGTCCGGCAATCCAAGCTGCGCCATGACGCTATGATCCTCGAACTCGACATAGGAATGAACAATGCTCTCCGGATGAATAACGACGCCGATATCGTCATAGTCGATATCATACAGCCAGCGGGCCTCGATCACTTCAAGTCCTTTGTTCGCCATCGTCGCCGAATCGATCGTAATTTTGGCGCCCATCGACCAGTTCGGATGCTTCAGCGCCTGCTCGACCGTCACGCCCGCAAGCTCGTCTCTTGTACGGTCCCGGAACGAGCCCCCCGATGCCGTCAGCGTAATACGCTTAACGGACTTGCGGTTCTCGCCGTTCAAGCATTGGAAGATCGCGGAATGCTCGCTGTCGATCGGCAGAATCGGAACGCCCTTCTGCTCCGCCAGCGACATCACAAGATGCCCCGCCGTAACGAGCGTTTCCTTGTTGGCAAGCCCGATCGCCTTCCCCGCTCGAATCGCGGCCAGCGTTGCGCCTAGTCCGCGACTGCCGAGAATGGCGGTGACGACCATGCTGGAGCGTCCCGCTGCGGCAATCTCAATCAAGCCCTGCTCGCCGTACAGCACTTCCGTGCCCGGCGGCAAGTGAAGCTTGGCCTCCGACGCCGCTTCCTTGGTCGCCAGACATACCTTCTTCGGACGAAACAATTTTGCCTGCTCAATCAGCAGCGCCGTATTGCCCCCGGCAGACAGCGCTTCGACCTCGTACCGGTCCCGGTCGTTCGCAATGACGTCAAGCGTCTGCGTGCCGATGGAGCCTGTCGATCCGAGTATCGTTACAGTTGTAGTCATGTTCCTATCCTCCTGAGACTATTGGCTTACAGATCCAATGCGTCGCAAGCCTGCGATCGGCTTGCTGCTCGGTCATCCAGGAAGAATGCCAGTCAAGACGAGTAATGGAAATACGATGATCCAGCTATCGCATCGGTCCAGAACGCCGCCATGACCCGGCAGCAGCGTTCCCGAATCTTTAATGCCTCGTACCCGTTTGTAAGCCGATTGAATCAAATCTCCGAGCTGCCCGGCTACGGCGCTAATAACCGCAATGCCGATTGCCGTGCCGACGCTAATCCAATCCGGGGCGCACCACGCGAATACAAGACCGACAACAAGCGACAGCACGATGCCACCGACCGATCCCTCGATCGTTTTGTTCGGGCTGATCGACGGCCACAATTTATGTTTGCCGACCGCTCGGCCGACGAAATAAGCGCCGATGTCGGACGCCCATATGCAGCCGAACGCCAAAAACGACAAATACAGTCCGTGCATTTCGCTCGAACGGACTGTCAGCATGGCGTCGAAGCCGTATCCGACATACAACGAGCCTAGAAGCAGCAGCGACGCGCCGTCGATCGTCAGCTTATTTTTTGTCAACACGGTAACGGAAAGCAGCGCAAACATGAGCACCCACAAGACCGCCGTCAAACTCGGCTGCTCTACGCCCATCAAATCCCAAGGCAGAACGACAAGCAGCACCCCCGCAAAGCCAAGCAAAGACGCTGGGTGAAGCAATCCGACGCCGTTCATCGTGACATATTCTCGATAACCAATCAAAGCAAGCAGGACGATCAGCGCGGCATAGATCCAGTCTCCGGCTACGATCGCGCACGCAAACACGGCACCGGCAATAACGCCGGTTACGATTCGCTGTTTCACCTTGTTCACTCCATTATTCGTTACAAGCCGCCGTACCTGCGCGCGCGGCGTTGATATTCCGCAATCGCTTCATGGAAATGGCTTTCCGAAAAATCAGGCCAATAGACGTCTGTAAACCACATTTCGCTGTATGCCAACTGCCACAGCATGAAGTTGCTAAGTCTAAGCTCTCCGCTGGTGCGGATAAGCAAATCGGGGTCTGGCATTCCATTCGTGAAAAGCCGCTCTGCGATGATCGATTCGTCAATTTGCTCCGGTGTCAATTGTCCATCCCGTACAGCTTCTGCGATCAGCTTGACAGCATCGGTCATTTCCTTGCGGCTGCCGTAATTCAAGGCAAAGTTAAGGATAAGTCCTGTGTTGCTCGCGGTTTTCGCAATCGCCTCTTCCAACGGCGCAATCGTATACTGCGGCAGCGCTTCTCGATAACCCATCACGCGTACCTGCACGTTATTCGCAATCAACTCGTCGAGCTCGATGGCCAGAAACTCTTGGGGCAGCTTCATCAGAAAATCGACTTCCGCCTTGGGGCGCTTCCAGTTTTCCGTCGAGAACGCATATAGCGTCAAATATTTAATACCGAGCCGATCAGCGGCCATCGTAATTTGCTTGACAGCCTTCATGCCAGTATGATGGCCAACGATGCGGGGCAGCCCGCGGCTTTTGGCCCAACGTCCGTTGCCGTCCATGATGATAGCTACATGTTCCGGCACATTGTCAGCCGTCAATGTAAGTTCCGTATCGGATGACGGTTTGACTAACTTGCTCCACAATCGATCGATCATCCGGGACTCCTCCTATGATACAACAAACCCCACCTGTCGGAGGGGTAGCAGCATCTATTTAGACTTCCATAATCTCTTTCTCTTTTGCGGCGAGAACTTTCTCGACTTCCGCAACGAAACGATCCGTCGTTTTTTGAATATCTTCTTGATGACGGCGCGATTCGTCTTCGGAAATCGTCGTTTTTTCCAGCTTTTTAATGTCGTCGTTCGCATCGCGGCGAATGTTGCGGATCGCGACTTTCGCTTCCTCGCCGAATTTCTTCGTCAGCTTGACAAGCTCCGAGCGGCGCTCTTCCGTAAGCGGAGGAATCGACAGCCGAATCGTGCTGCCATCGTTCGAAGGCGTAAGGCCAAGGTCCGATTTCATAATCGCCTTCTCGATTGCCGATACCGACGATTTATCCCAAGGCTGCAACAACAGCGTGCGCGAGTCCGGCGTATTGATGTTCGCCAATTGATTAACCGGCGTCATAGCACCGTAATATTCCACTTGAATACGATCGAGCAGCGCCGGAGTCGCGCGGCCCGCACGAAGCGTAGACAGATCGCGCCTCAATGCGCCGATCGCCTTGTCCATCCGTTCCTCTGCATCTTTCTTAATCGCTTGAGGCACTAGTTGACACTTCCTTTCACAATTGTTCCGATTCGCTCGCCAAGAATGACGCGTTTAATATTTCCAGATTCCGTAATCGAGAATACGATAAGCGGAATATTGTTGTCCATGCACAGCGAGGACGCCGTCGAATCCATAACGCCCAAGTTTTTGTTAAGTACTTCCATATAAGTAAGCTGATCGTACTTCTCGGCCGTCGCATCTTTGAACGGATCGGCGGAGTAGACGCCGTTTACTTTGTTTTTCGCCATCAGGATAACTTCCGCTTCAATTTCGGCGGCGCGAAGGGCTGCCGTCGTATCCGTCGAGAAGAACGGGTTGCCCGTGCCTGCTGCGAAAATGACGACGCGGCCTTTCTCCAAGTGGCGAATTGCGCGTCTGCGAATGTACGGTTCTGCGATCTGCTGCATCGCGATCGACGTCTGCACGCGGGTCGGCACGCCGATCTGCTCCAGCGCATCTTGAAGCGCCAGCGAGTTCATCACCGTTGCCAGCATGCCCATATAGTCGGCCGTTGCGCGGTCGATGCCTTTGGCCGTACCGGCGATACCGCGCCAGATGTTGCCGCCGCCGACAACGATAGCGACCTCGACGTTCAGTTCAATGACTTCTTTCACTTGCTCGGCGATAGAAGAAATGACGGAGGCTTCAATGCCATACCCGCCTTGTCCGGCGAGCGCTTCTCCGCTCACCTTCAGTACTACGCGTTTAAAAACCGGTTGTTCCATCTTATTTACCTCCATCTTGCTCCTCATCGATCGACGAGGATATGTGCCATGATCGCCGGGCATACAAGAGGGCGGGGCAGACACCCCGCCCCGCCGCTGTAAGTACGATTACAGTTTAGCTTGCGACATTACTTCTTCTACGAAGTTGTCAACTTTTTTCTCCAGACCTTCGCCCAGCTCATAACGAGTAAAGCGGCGGATCGAGATGTTCTCGCCGATCGTGCTGATTTTCTCATTCAGCAGCGTCGAGATTTTTTTGTCCGGGTCTTTAATGAACGACTGTTCGAGCAGACAGAACTCTTCGTAATATTTGCCGATGCGGCCTTCAACCATTTTCTCAACGATGTTGGCTGGCTTGCCTTCGTTGAGCGCTTGGTTTTTCAGAATCTCGCGCTCTTTCTCGAGATCTTCGGCCGATACTTCTTCACGGCGAACATATTTAGGGTTAGCCGCTGCGATTTGCATCGCGATGTCGCGAGCGAATTCGCGGAATTGGTCCGTTTTGGCAACGAAGTCCGTTTCGCAGTTAATTTCAACGAGGACACCGATACGGCCGCCTGCGTGGATGTACGATTCAACTACGCCTTCCGTAGCTGCACGGCCCGCTTTGTTAGCCGCTGCCGCCAAGCCCTTCTCGCGAAGAAGCGCCGTCGCTTTTTCGATATCGCCGTTCACTTCGTCCAACGCTTTTTTGCAATCGAGCATGCCTGCGCCCGTTTTTTCACGCAATTCTTTTACTGCACTCGCACTTACTGCCATAATATGACCTCCTGAATAATCGTTCTTCGTTCACGTTCGAAAAAAGGGCGGTGAGGAGGCATAACACCTTCTGACCACCCTTTCCTGTTGTATGCCAAGTATGCGTTACGCCGTCGTTTGTTCGCCTTGGTTCGCTTCGACGATAGCGTCAGCCATCTTCGAAGTGAGCAGCTTAACTGCACGAATAGCGTCGTCATTACCAGGGATAACATAGTCGATTTCGTCCGGATCGCAGTTCGTATCGACGATACCTACGATTGGGATGCCGAGCTTGCGAGCTTCCGCTACCGCGATGCGCTCTTTGCGCGGGTCGATGACGAACAGCGCGCTTGGCAAGCCTTTCATGCCTTTGATGCCGCCGAGGAATTTCTCGAGGCGATCTTTCTCTTTGCGGAGAATGATAACTTCTTTCTTAGGAAGAACGTTGAACGTGCCGTCCTCTTCCCATTTCTCCAGTTGTTTCAGACGGTCGATACGCTTTTGAATCGTTTGGAAGTTCGTCAGCGTGCCGCCCAGCCAGCGTTGGTTAATGTAGAAGTTGCCGCAACGAGCCGCTTCTTCTTTAACGGAGTCTTGCGCTTGTTTCTTCGTGCCGACGAACAGTACCGTGCCGCCTTCTGCAGCAACAGATTTGATGAAGTTGTACGCTTCGTCAACTTTTTTGACCGTCTTTTGAAGATCGATGATGTAAATGCCGTTTCTTTCGGTGAAGATATAACGATCCATTTTCGGGTTCCAACGACGAGTCTGGTGACCGAAGTGAACGCCAGCTTCGAGAAGCTGTTTCATGGAGATAACCGCCATATCCACTACACCTCCTATAAAATGGTTTTGGAATGTTCCTCCGCCCGTCGCATCTTCCACCAAAACTTGCCGTCCCGGCAAGCACCGTTGATGGAATTAACAGGGCGTGTGTTTTAACACCGTCAATTACTATATCATAAATAAAAACGCCATGCAAGCAAGCATGACACGTTTTCGTCAAGATTTCGACTTTATTCGATTCGCTTCGGCTTCCGTCAGCGGCTGTCCCGTCAACGTATCGACGGTCTGCTGCAGCGTCGGTTGTCCGGAAAACGCAAAAAAACCGGCTCTTACGAGCTTTTTGTCCTTCTTCATCTTGGCGATGAACGCGTCTGAGCTCGTAATAATGCCGTTATCGGCCAGCATTCTGGCCGTCTGGGTCAAATTCATACCCGGCTCGATTCGAATAACGACGGGAGCCTCGTCGGCCGGAGCATCCGGCGCGTCGGGCCGCTCCGGTGCAACAGGCTGCCCGGGCTGACCCGGCTGCTCGACCTGACCCGTATCCGGCTCCTTCGACTGCTCGGCCTGCCCGGTTGCCGGCTGATTCGGCTTTTGCGGCCCGGACGGGGTATCCGCATTCGCTAAATCTGCCGAGTCGGCAGGCGCGGACGGTGCGGACGGCTTCTCAGGCGCGGACGGCTTCACAGTTGCCGTGCCGTCTGCGGCGCCTTCCTCAATGCTTGGCTGTTCATCCCCCTGCCCGGCGACCGCTTCTTCCTTCGCCTTCTCGATCAATTGCTCCACTTCCTGCTCGGTGTAGATGCGCTCGCCGGAATTCATCAGATTGGAAGGACCCTGCTGGCCTGTAAGCATAAGCTGCAGCAGCAGTCCTCCCACAATGATGCCCGCTCCGAAGCCGACCAGAAAACGCCGCTCTTTAAACACGCGCGCCCTCCTCCTGCTTCGCCAGTTGAATAATCAACTGGACCTCGCCTTTATTCATTTCAAGCTTGCGCGCCACGATATCGATCGACTTGCCTTGATCGTACAGCTCGAACAGCTCGGCATACCGGTCGCGAATGGACGGACGACGCGGCTCCGCCTCTTCCTCCGGCTGCGGCACGACGGCTTGCGGCGATGCCGCCATCCCCGCCGCAATCGCAGTCGACCGAGCGATCGTCTGCTGCAGCTTCGTCTCCAACTCGGCACACCGGTGCTCCAGATCGGCGATCCGCTTCTCGCGAAGCGCCAACTGCCGGGCATTGTCCTCCTGGGAATGCTTGACGAGATCGACCAGCTCGCGGTTGTCCGACTCCATATTCTCCATAAACTGCTCAAGCGCGATCTCCATGTTCAACGTCGATTTGGCGGGCTGCTCGTCTTGCTTTGAACGCGGACGCGTCAAGCCGAATACGACGATGAACGCGCCTAACAATAAGACGTAGCCCCACGGCGCCATATTCATCTTAAGTTCACCTGCTTCTTCCCGCAGCGGTCGGTATGCGGCATGCTGCTTATTACATCGATAAATCGATTTGTTTGCCTTTGTACGGATGGCTGCCGGCTGCCCCGCGATCTGCCTGCGTGTCATGGGCCGGATCGGAGGCTTGCTTGCGCTTCCCGGCCTCCTGATCCTTCCGCTGCCGGCTGCCTTCATCCCGAATGGACGATTCCGCCGATTTCTCCAGCTTTTCATTGCGAGTACGAGCGCGGGACTGCTCCCGAGCCGCTTGGTCGGCAATGAACATCTGGTCGGCGATCGGTTTATGTATCGTTTGACTGCGAGTAATCGTCTTGTCCGGTATTCGGGCAACCGATGTCTGGAGGTCGATAGAACGATAGGTCATCCTCGTACTCCCCTTTCATCCTTCATACGATCGTGCGGCGGCTTCTTAGTAAGAAACCATTGCAACCTCGCCTTCCTGCAAGCGGAACGAAATTCGGCTGGTCGAATCCTTCACGAATCGGGTGTAGCGCCCAATGACGATTTTCGTGCCGCCGTAGCATGTATTGGCTACGTCTACGCGGGCAACGTCCGTCTCCTCCAGCGTCTTCTCGATTTCGAAAATGCGCTCGCGGTTATCGCTGATCTGATCGCTTGTATTCCGCTTCGTGGCATTCAGCTTGATGCGAAGCGCCATCTTGTCTTCGGATAACTGTCCGCTAAGCGCAAGCTGATCGAGCAGCCCCAGCGCCTTTTCCGTCTTGTCGAGCGAGTCGATCAGTTGCCGCAGCGACGTCCGCAGCTCCTGCAGCTCGCCCCGCATCTCCGGTCGAACGCCGACCTCGATCGTCGTCGCCGTCGACATGGAATTGCCTATCGTCCGGGCCGTCACGCGCTCGCCGGCCTGTATAGTGCCGCCGACAATCAAACCTTTGGCTCCGGTACATACGACCGATTTGCCCGCTTTGAGCTGCGAATGCATAATGCTCTGGGTGACCGTAATCGTATCGCCGGCGATCAGCCTGCCGTCCTGCACGAACGACAGCTTAATATTTTTGCCGGCTTTCAGATAGCCTTTGTCGCCCGCCATGACGCCGCCGGTAATTTCAATCGAGCCTTCCGTCTCGATTTCCGCCCCTTCCACGCCGCCAATGACGCGAACGTCGCCGGAAGCTTTAATACGGAATCCGGTCAGCACGTTGCCCCGAATGACGACCGTACCGATAAAATCGATATTGCCGGTCCGGTAATCGACGTCGCCGTTCACTTCATAGACCGGAAATACGTTGATTTTATCGTTGTCCGTCCTCGTCATCTGACCGTCGATTGCAGCATACAGCGCCGTCTGCTCGGCATTCAGCACGACATTTTTGCCGATCTTGAACCGCCCTTCCTTCCCGTTGCGGCCCGGAAGCTTCATTCCCGTCACGCTTTTGCCTTCGCGGCCCTCCGTCGCGGCCACCTTCTCCGCGATCAGTTGTCCCCGCTTAACGTTGTTGATGCGGTTCACTTCCTTCAGATCGACGGTGCCGTCCGACGCTTCGACCGGACGCTGCCCCTGCTCGTCGTCGTCCAGATCGAATGCGAACAGAATATAGCCGTCCTCGCCCTGCTGAGGCGGATCGCCGGAAGCGATTAACGTCTGGTTGTAGAAGTAGGCTTTCGGATCTTTTGCAATTTTATGAATGACATCATATTGCAACCCATATACGACTCCGTTACTCTTCACGAATCTTTCCAGAGCTTCGGGCGAACATTCGAATGTTTCATCCGCACGGTTGAACTGCAAATAAGCAGACAGTTTGTCCGATGCGATCTGGATTCGAATAAACGACTCCAAATGGTATGCCTCAGCCACGACGGCTCCTCCTTGGTTTAAATATTCTGAAGCAGTTGATCTTTATGTTTAGCTAAGGCTCCGCGAAGCCGCAATATTGCTTTCGAATGAAGCTGTGATATCCGGGATGGCGATAACGACATCACTTCCGCGATTTCGCTTAGCGACAATTCTTCGTAATAGAACAACGATACGACCGTCCGCTCTTTCTCCGTCAGCCGTTCAATTCCTTTCACCAGCGATTCCTTCAAATAAAACTCGTGTACTTTATAATCCGGGTTTTTCGCTTTCTCGTCAATGAGCAAGGAAAGTCTCGTCTCGGACTCTTCCTCGCGGATCGGATCTTCCAGCGAACAGATCGTCGTCACGGCAATCTCTTGCAGCATGACATTGTATTCTTTCTCCGTTACGTCCAAATAGCTGCTTATTTCCGCATCCGTAACCGAACGCAAATATTTTTGTTCCAGAAGCTGATAGGCTTCCTCGATTCGTTTGGCCTTGTCCCGCACCGATCTCGGCACCCAGTCTCCCTGGCGGAGTCCGTCGATGATCGCGCCCCGAATACGCCACGATGCGTAGGTCTCGAATTGCAGCCCCCGCTCGTAATCGAACTTTTCGATCGCGTCGATCAGCCCCATAACGCCGTTGCTGTACAGATCGTCCTTGGATACCGTCTTCGGCAGCCCGATCGCCATGCGGCTTGTCACATAATCAACCAGCGGCAAATATTGCTCAATGAGTTGCTTCTTCGCTTCGATGTCCTTTTCCGATTTCCATTTGCGCCATTTCTCGATGTTAGACAAATGAGGCGTTTTCGGCTCAATCATCGTCTCAGCCTCCCGTCATGTGACGTATTGCTTTGGCTAATTCTTCCGGTTCCTTATTGTGCGTAGAAACAAGCTTCGGCGGGTTTAACGGTTGAAAGCCGTTCGTTCCGGTATCGCTCTTAGCCGCCGTACGGCCATTCGAATCGGGTTTCAGCATATCGTGCAGCGCTTCGGTTTCGTCCGGCGTAACCGCCTCGAATTGATTGCCTTGTCCCGATTGGCTATCTTGTCCGGCGGAACGGCTGGCCGGAATGGAAGGCTGCGGCGTTAAAGCAAGCTTCAAGATCGCACGGAACAAATAAGCGGCCAAGAAAAATGCGCCAAACGCATATACGGCTCTCATGCAGCTAGCGGCAAACGTGTTCCCGCCCATCGAGAACAGCAGCGTCAGCAAGCCCCCTGCCGCTCCGAAACCAATATTCCAGCGCCACGTCCCTATCATGTTAAATCTCCTTTAATCCATACTGAACACTTCGAATGGTAAGAATGCCGGTGCGGCTGTCCAATTCTATCGTCCGCCCGTAGTTGGCGCCCGTATCCTCCGAACGAAGCGGGATGGAGAGCAGACTGAGCGCTTGCTTGCACGACTCTACATTGCGCGGTCCGATCCTCATCGTATCGCTTTGCGTAGCGAACGCGAACATTTGCGCTCCGCCGGCCATTTTGGCTACCATTCGCTTGACCGAAGCTCCCGCTTCTTCCATAAGAGCGATTAGCGCCGGCACGGCGGAATCGGCATATTTGGCAGCATTGAAGGCTGATTCTCTGGCAATCTCGGAGGATGGCAGCATGACATGGGCCATGCCTGCAACTCTGGCAGCCGAATCGTACAGCGTAACGCCGACGCATGATCCTAATCCCGTCGTTCGGATTAATGCGCCATCGGTTGCGATGTTTAAATCCGCCATGCCGACCTTTACTGTTACCTGCTGCGTCATTCGGTCGTAACCCCTAGCGCTCGGAATATTTTGTTGAAGGAATCAGGATCCGGTATGAGGAAAAAGTGCCCTTCCAGCAAATCCCGTCCTTCCAGGAAAGACGTCTCGATCAACAGCGCAGAATCGCCCATCTCGCCGAATTGAAGCAAGCCGTAGGATAGAATGGCGCCGGCCATATCGACTGCCACGGACGGTACGGTCGGCATGAGCGACAAGCCCGTGAAATCCGCCAGCGACGACAAGTAGGACCCGCCCAAAATGTTGCCGATCTCGCACAGCGCGGACAGCTCCATCTCGGAGTAGCCTTCCTGCTCCCGAATGTCGAGCGAGAGCAGCCGGTGCATCATCCGCTTGGCCGACGGCTCTTCGATAATAAAAAACATGTTGCCGGGCGCATCGCCTTCGACTCTTAAAAACACGGCGATGACGATCTGTTCCGATCCCCCGACGATCTCCGCGATTTGCTCGAACGGGAGCAGCGAAACTTGCGGCACCGCCATGTCGACCGGCTTGTCCAGCAGACGGGATAGCGCCGTTGCCGCGTTGCCCGCTCCGATATTGCCGATTTCCCTCAGGACGTCCAGCTTGAAAGCTCCGATACCGTACACATCGCTCACGGTCTATACCTCAAGCTGTTCCAGTTGAATGATTTCTTTCCGGTTCAGCACTTCCGATAAATTCAGCATGACAAGCAGTTGTTTCTCGCCGATCTTCGCAATGCCTTGCAAATATTTCGCTTGAATGCCGCCTACGACTTCCGGCGGGCTGTCGATCGTATCCGAATCGATATCGATGACATCGTTAGCCGAGTCGACGATAAAGCCGACTTCCAATTCGTTCGCCGCGACGATAATAATGCGCGAGTTGTCCGTCGTCACCGTCTCCGGCAATCCGAATCGGCCTCTCAGATCCAGGACGGGAATAACGACGCCGCGAAGGTTGATTACCCCTTTGATGAAGCCCGGCGCCTTCGGCACTCGCGTAATCGGCTGCATCCGTTCGATCGTGCGCACTTTGTCTACTTCAATGCCGTACTGCTCTTCGCCCAGCGCGAATACGATAACTTTCAATTCTTCTCCCATACGTAATCCCTCCCCTATTTAATGAAAGCATTCGGATCGATAATAAGTGCAACCTGACCGTCGCCGAGAATCGTAGCACCCGATATCGCTTTGATAGCCGGCAAATATTTGCCGAGCGCTTTCAGGACGATCTCGCTTTGGCCGATGAATGAATCGATCATAAGTGCGGCGAGCTTGTCGTTCTTGCGGATGACGACGATTTCCGTCTCCGATTCCTCGTCCTCGCGGAAGTCCGGAACGTCCAGCACGCGGCTGAGCGATATGACCGGGATGACCGTTCCGCGGAACTCGATCATCTGATTGCCGTGAATGGTAGCGATGCTGTCGCGCTGCACGATGCCCGTCTCAACGATCGACGATAGCGGAATCGCATATTTTTCCGAACCCATCTGGATGAGCATGGCCGAAATGATCGACAGCGTCAGCGGCAGTTGAATCGAGAAAATCGTTCCTTTGCCCAGCTTCGACCGAATCGTAACGTGGCCGCCCAACGAAGTGATTTTCGATTTGACGACGTCAAGGCCGACGCCTCGGCCCGACAGATCGGAAATTTTGTCGGCCGTACTGAACCCTGGAGCAAAGATGAGCATCTGGGCTTGTTCTTCCGTCAGCTTGCTCGCTTCCTCTTCGGTCAGTACGCCGTTCTTCACCGCAATCCGTCTCACTTTGTCCGCGTCGATGCCGTTGCCGTCATCCTCGACCTCAATAAATACATGGTTGCCGCTATGGAAGGCGCGAAGATGCACCGTTCCGGTATCGGACTTGCCCGCGGCCACCCGGTCGGCCGGCATCTCGACGCCGTGATCGAGCGAGTTGCGAAGCAGATGGACGAGCGGATCGCCGATCTCGTCGATAACGGTCCTATCAAGCTCCGTGTCGGCGCCCGTCACGACCAGATCGATTTTTTTGTCCAGTTGCTTGGCGATGTCCCGAACCATCCGAGGGAAACGGTTAAATACCGATTCGACCGGCACCATCCGCAGCTTCAAGACGATATCCTGCAAATCGGTGCTGACGCGCGCCATATGCTCGACCGTCTCGATCAAGTCGCCCCGTTTGATTTCGCTTGACAATTGCTCCAGTCGGACGCGGTCGATCAGCAGCTCCGAGAACAGATTCATCAACGAATCCAACCGCTCGATATCAACTCGGATCGTCCGGTTCGCCACAGCCGTTCCCGCCACGGCCGTCTGCGCTTTGGCAGCCGTGGCCTCGCGCACGGCCGTCTCTCGCGCCGGCTCCGCCACGGGCTGCACCGCGGCCGTCTTCTGCGGATTGTCCGCCCCGGGTCCGTACATTTGCAACGATTCGTCGTCCAGCGGCACGACGTCCGCCAGCTCGACTTCCGATACCGATTCGATCCGCTTCTTCAATTCTTCGCCGTCCGTATTGGAAATGATGAAGACGATAAACGAACGGTCGAACTTCTCCTGCTCCAGATCCTGCACGGACGGCTCGGCTTTGACCACCTCGCCGTTGTTCTCCAGCACGTCGAATACCATGTAGGCGCGGGCCGCCTTCAGCACGCAGTCTTCGCGCAGCGTTACTTGTATGTAATAAGCCCGGCTGCCGGATTCAATCGATTGCTTCAAGACGGATTGCTGGAAAATATCAAGCAGAGCGCCGCCCGAGGCTCCGCTTGCTCCGCCGGCCTGCGCGGCGCTGTCGGCCGCCGGCTGCGCCCCTTTCGAATAGTCGCCCTTCACGATCGACTGCAATGCGGCGACAATGCCGCTGACGTCGGCTTTGCCCGTGCCTCCGCCGACGACGTCCTGCACCATCGCCTCGAGCGCGTCCAATCCTTTGAACAGCGTGTCGAAGATGAAGCTGTCCATCGCAAGCTTGCTGTTGCGGACGAGATCGAGCACGTTCTCCATCTCGTGCGTCAGCGATGCAAGGTCTTCGAATCCCATCGTCGCCGACATGCCCTTAAGCGTGTGAGCGGAACGGAAAATGACTTGAACGATGCTGATGTCGCCAGGATCGTTCTCCAGCTTGAGTAAATTTTCGTTGAGCGCTTGCAGGTGGTCATTCGATTCATCGATAAACATTGACAAATATGCGTTCATGTCCATGCCCCGGCACCTCCGTTGATAACTTCGCCTAACGTGTTCTAGCCTGTATAATTATGGCCCTGTTTGCCCAGTGCGCTTAACAGAAAGCTTGCAATGCGGGGAAGCGGCAGCACGTCGGTCGCTGCACCGATCTCAACGGCCGATCTTGGCATTCCGTATACGACGCAGGTCTGCTCCGATTCGGCGATCGTCGTCCGCGCGCCGCTGTCGCGCAGCGCTTTCATCCCCTTGGCTCCGTCGCTGCCCATCCCCGTCATAATGACCGCATGGCGGTTCAATTCCGGATAGAGGACCGCCGATTCGAACAATACATCGACGGAAGGCCGATGACCGCTTCGCGCCTCTTCCAAGGTAAGCTTCGCATAATAGCCGCCGCGATCTTTCGCAAGCTCCATATGATAGCCGCCCGGCGCAATATATACGGTGCCGGTCTCGATCCGCTCTCCCTGCACCGCCTCCGTGACGCGGACGGCGCTGAACGCGTCGAGCCGCTGCGCCAGCGATCGGGTGAAGTTGGGCGGCATATGCTGCACGACCAGCACCGGCGCATCCAGACGCGGCGGCAGCGAGCTGATAACCTCGTGCAGCGCCTTCGGCCCGCCGGTGGACGTTCCGATCAGGACGATGCTGTCGAACACGGTCGATCCTTTCGGCTTGCTGGCCGCCGCAGGCATATTGTCCGACGGCTCGGCCGGCGTCTGTGCCGCTGGGCCGCCCTGCTTCGGACGCCCCTTCCCGGGCGTCGGTTTCGCCGGCTTGCCGGCAGCCGGAACGCTCGGCTCATCCTGTATGGCGAGGCCGGAGAAAGTCTGATGAAGCGGAGACTTCGGCCGATCCTGCGGCGCCGGCTTGACCGCGCGCTTGCCTGCGCCTTCGCGTGCGGCTGTCTCTGGCGGCTCGGCTTTCCCCGCCGGCTTGCCTTCCGGACGCTTCCGGTCGGCGCGCGGAGCCGTCGCTTCCTCCAAGCGCGCCGGCTTCCTTGACTCGGGCTTCAGCCTGTTGCCGCCGACCATGACGGCGATCCGCAGCTTGTCGAGCAATTGCCCGCCGACTTGGCCAATATCGACGGAGCCGTCTATCGCCGGCTTCCGAATAAAATCGAACGCCCCGCTCTGTAACGCCTTGATCGTATCCCGCGTGTTCTCCTCGCTAATGCCCGACAGCATAATGACCGGAAGCGGCCTGACACTCATAATTTGTTTTAATGCTTCGAGTCCGTTCATGACGGGCATTTCCAAATCCATCGTAACCGCATCCGGCTTGAATTTATCGATCGCATCGATAGCCTCAATGCCGTTGGACGCAGTGGCGACGACTTCGAACTGCTCGTCGTTCGTCACAAGATCGGACACAATCGCCCGCATGAAGGCGGAATCATCCACTACAAGCACGCGATACGGCGTCATAGTACCCCTCCCGTTGTCCAAAGGATCATTTCATCAGCCTTACCATCTTATGTAGAAATCCTTTGATACCGCCGCCAGCCTCTTCCCGCAGCGACGGCATATCGAGATACGCTCTTGCTATCGATTGAATCCCTTTCGCGGCGCCGCTTGTCGGATACGCAACCGTAAACGGCGTCTGCTGCCGGACGGCCCGGCTGACATTCTGGTCGTCCGGAATGACGCCGAGCAGCGGCACTTCGATCCCCATAAATTTACGGGCCGCCATCGCAATTTTGTCCGCGGTCAGTTGTCCTTCCCTCGCATCCATCGCCCGATTGACGACAAGCCGGAATGACGGCTCGTGCCCGAAGGAGCGAACCATCTTCATCAGGGCGTAAGCGTCGGTAATCGCGGTAGGCTCGGGCGTCGTGACGACGATCGTCTCGTGGGCCGCCGCAATAAGGCTGGCCGCTTCTTTCGACAAGCCCGCGCCCGTATCGAACAGCAGATAGTCGTATTTGCCTTGCAGCTTGTCGAGCTGGTCGATGAACGTGTTCAACTGCGCATCCGACAGCCGCAGCAGCTCGTTCATGCCGGACCCCCCGGCAACGAAATGCAGCCCTTGAGGTCCAAGCTGGATAATGTCCCAGATCGTCTTGTCCTGCTTGAGCAAATGATAAATCGAATACGTTGCGGTATGCCCCATCAAAACGTCCAGATTGGCCATGCCGATATCCGCATCGAACACAAGCACGGTCTTGCCAAGCTGCTGCAAGGAAAGGGCAAAGTTCAAGCTGAAATTCGACTTGCCGACGCCTCCCTTGCCGCTCGTTACCGTTATGATACGCGTTCCTCGTCCGGTTTGAAGCTTCTCATTGTTGCGCACCAGGTTACGCAGCGCTTCGGCTTGGTCATACATCGGCAGGGTCCCCCAGCAGCAATCCGACGTACGAATCGGCGCGGAACAGCTCGATATCGTCCGGAACGGTCTGGCCGCTCGCAATATAGGCCGGCTGCAGGCCGTATTCCATTACGATGTTCAGCAACGAGCCGTATACGGTCGTTTCATCCCGCTTCGTAAAGACGGCTTGCCGAACGCCATAAGGGATAAAGCGCTCGGCTACGATGGCCATATCTTTCGTTCGGCCCGTCAAGCTCATCACTAGAAACACGTTGCCCGGATGCTGCGCGCCCAGCATGCTGTTCACTTCGGATACGTGAAGCTCGCTTCTGTAGTTGCGCCCTGCCGTATCCATAAAAATAAGATCGCGGTCCGCAAGCTGCTCGAAGGCGCGAGGCACCTCGTTCGGAGAGAAGACGACTTCCATCGGAACGTTCAAAATATTGGCATACGTCCGAAGCTGGTCGACGGCCGCAATCCGGTACGTATCCGACGTAATGAAGCCGACCTTCTTGCCGTTCTTCAATGTCTGCCCCGCGGCCAGCTTCGCAATCGTCGTCGTCTTGCCGACGCCCGTAGGGCCGACAAAATATACGACGCGTTCGGCATGTCCGATGCCCGGATGCTCGTAAGGCTTCAGCCAGTCCGTCAGAGCGGCCGCTGCACGGCTCCACAATTGCCGGATATCGGTCCAATCCTCGCCTTCCGCCGTCTGCTCCATAAGCAGATCGATCAGCTTGTCGGTCCATTCGGCGGACACCTCTTGCTCGTCCAGACGGGCGCGCAGCTTCTTGATCGCCTCGGGCTGCGAGTCGGACTCCTTCTGCCGGGACAGCTTCATGATCCATTCCTTCATATCCCGGATTTCGTTGACCAGTGCTTCTTCCGTCGCCTTCGGCTGGTCCCTCTTGACCGGCGCGTCGTAAGCCGGTGGCTGGGCCGCTTGAACGTTCCGGCTCGGCTCGGCGGCGCGATCCGCCGCCGCGGTATTGGCCGCGGCCTGCAGAAGCGCCGCCGCCCGCTCCGCTGCAAGCTGCGGATCGGGCCGGTCCAACACCGCAGTCGCTGCGGAAGCTGCATGCCCCGCATTGCCCGCGTAAGCGGCTGCGGCCGCGTTAGCCGTTCTTGCAGGAACGGCCGCCGCCTTGATTGGCGCGGCAGCAGCCTTCGATTTGTTCGGTTTGGATGCTTCGGATTCGACTGCGGCGACGACCTCGGTCATCCGTCTGCGGAACATGCCCATGAAGCCTCCGGTCTTAATATCCTTCGTGCTCAGAATGACAGCATCGTTGCCGAGCTCGCTGCGGATGAGCGGAAGCGCCTCGGATACTTTGTTGACCAAATAACGCTTTACTCTCACAGATTCACCACCCCGACGCTTTGTACTTCAATATTCGGCTCCAGCTCGCTGTAAGACAGTACCGGGATATCCTGCATCGTCCGCTCGACCAGCTTGCGCAAGTACATCCGAATCGTCGGGGATGCAAGCACGACCGGCTGGTTGCCGGATTGGATCTGCTTCGATACTTGCTCCGAAAGCCTCTGATAGATTTGCTGGGTCGCCACCGGGTCGATCGACAGGTAGCTGCCTTGATCCGATTGCTGCACCGACTCCGCGATCTTCTTCTCCAGCGACGGTCCGACCGTAATAACCCGCAGCATTTCGCCGTCCGGCGAAAATTGCTGCGTAATTTGACGCGAGAGCGATTGTCGAACGTATTCGGTCAGCACGTCGGTGTCTTTCGTGTAAGCGCCTTGATCCGCAAGCGTCTCGAATATGGTGACGAGATCGCGAATCGAAATTTTTTCTTTGAGCAGCTTCGCCAGCACCTTCTGCACATCGCCGATCGTCAGGATGTTCGGAATAAGCTCGTCGACAAGCGCCGGATAGTTTTCCTTCACGTTCTCGACCAATGCTTTCGTCTCTTGACGGCCAATCAGCTCATGAGCGTGGCGCTTGACGATTTCCGTCAAATGCGTCGCCACGACGGACGGCGGATCGACGACGGTATAACCGGAAAGCTCCGCCCGCTCCTTCATCGCCTCGTCAATCCATAGCGCCGGCAAGCCGAACGCCGGCTCAGTCGTCTCGATGCCGATGACCGCATCGTCGTCGAAGCCCGGGCTCATCGCCAAGTAGTGGTTAAGCAGCAGGTCGCCGCGGGCGACCGTGTTGCCTTTTATTTTGATGACATACTCGTTCGGCTTCAACTGAATATTGTCGCGAATCCGAATAACCGGAACGACGAGTCCAAGCTCGAGCGCGCATTGCCGCCGGATCATAATGATCCGGTCCAGCAAGTCGCCGCCTTGCTGCGCATCCGCCAATGGAATCAGGCCGTAGCCGAACTCGAATTCGATCGGATCGACCTGCAGCAGGCTGATAACGCTTTCCGGGCTTCGCACTTCCTCGATCTGCTGCTCCTCCACCATCAGCTCTTCCTGCTCCTGCTGCTTGTTCATATTTTTTTGCAGTCGCCAGCCGCCGTAGGCGAGAATCGCGGCGATCGGCAGCGTACGGAACCAGCCGATCGGAGTGAAGAAGCCAAGCAGCGCAATCGTGCCCGCCACGATATAAAGCAGCTTCGGATATTTCAGCATCTGAACGGACAGATCGTCGGCCAGATTGCCGTCGGACGAAGCCCGCGTCACGATCATGCCGGACGCCGTAGAGATGAGCAGCGCCGGAATTTGGCTGACGAGACCGTCGCCGATCGTCAGAATCGAATAGGTATGCAGCGAGTCGGAGAAATCCATGCCGTGAATCGCCATGCCGACGATAAAGCCGCCGATCAAGTTGATAAACAAAATGACGATCGCCGCGATGGCATCCCCTTTGACGAACTTGCTCGCACCGTCCATCGCGCCGTAGAAGTCGGCTTCCCGCTCGATTTTGGAACGACGCTCCTTCGCCTGCTGTTCGTTAATAAGACCCGCATTCAGGTCGGCGTCGATACTCATCTGCTTGCCGGGCATCGCGTCGAGCGTAAACCTTGCGGCTACCTCCGCAACCCGCTCCGAGCCTTTCGTAATGACGATAAACTGAACGACGACGAGAATGAGGAAGACGATAAAGCCGACTGCGATTTCCCCGCCGGCCACCCAATTGCCGAACGTCTCGACGACTTCGCCCGCTTCGTGACGCGAGAGAATATTTCTGGTCGTGGACACGTTCAGCGCTAGTCTGAACAAAGTCGTTATCAAAAGCACGGATGGAAAGATCGAAAATTGCAGCGCGTCCTTCGTATTCATCGAAATAAGCAAAATCATAAGCGCGGCCGAAATATTAATGATGAGAAGCACGTCCATTAGGAGCGTTGGAACGGGAATAACCATCATGAGCACGATGCCGATGATGCCGATCAGAATGACCAGGTCCCTTAGTTTCATGAACTGTTCCCCCGTTTCAAGATGATTTCATTCGGCCTTTCAGCTTATATACGTATGCCAGCACTTCCGCCACCGCTTGAAACAGATCCGAAGGAATCGAGTCGCCGATTTCCGATCGGTCGTACAGCGCTCTGGCGAGCGGCTTGTTTTCCATCGTTATGACGCCGTGCTCCTTGGCCTTTTCCCGAATTCGCAGCGCCACGTAATCCATCCCTTTGGCTAATACGACCGGGGCATCCATCTTGGCGGCATCGTATTTCAGAGCAACGGCAAAGTGCGTCGGGTTCGTAATAACGACATCGGCCTTCGGCACTTCCTGCATCATCCGCTGAATCGCCATTTTTCGTTGGCGCTCGCGGATGCGTCCTTTCGTTTGCGGGTTACCTTCGGTTTGCTTGTACTCGTCCTTAATATCCTGCTTGGACATCCGCAGGCTTTTGTTATGCTCGTACTTCATATAGAAGTAATCCGCGATTCCGAGGACGACGAGCACCGCTCCGACTTCGATGCCAAGCTTGAGCGCGATCCCGCCAGCGAAGCCGAGCAAATAAGTAACGGGCAGCGTATCCAATTGAAGAATTCGCGCCCACTCGCTTTTCAACGTCATAAACACGATGATGCCAATGACGAGAAGCTTAATCATATTTTTGACGAACTCGACAACCGTCTTTAGAGACAACATTTCTTTTATGTTTTTTAAAGGGTTGAGCTTGTTGAATTTGGGCGCCAGCGACGACCCCGTCAACAAGAAGCCGACTTGCATATAATTGGCCAAGAGGGCGACAAGAACGGCAATGGCGAACACGGGCGACAGCATAATCAGCATCTGGTATATCAGATGCGTAAACAGCGACATGATATTGCCGGTCGTAAGCTCCATCGTCATCCAATCCTCGAACAAATCGCCGAACAGCGACAGCAGCCTGCTTTTGTAGAACGGACCGATCATCGCGAAGCTCATAAAGACGAACAATAAGATGAAGGCGCCCGCCAGCTCGTTGGATTTGGCGACCTGCCCTTTCTCGCGAGCCTCGCGCTGCTTCTTGGGCGTTGCTTTCTCGGTCTTCTCCTGATTGAACAGTTGAAGATCGAGCTTAATACGATATTGCGGTCCGCTCGCCGTCATGCGGTCACCTCCTACATTGGCGCTGATGCCTTCAAGCGGGATTCCATCAGCCGGCATCCGGTCTCTTCAGCATCGCAAGCAGACTGTGCATTCGATCGAACATGACGCTGAACAGATGCTCGAACACGCCGGACATCGTCGGAAGAATGAGCGTCATCATAATCAAGCCGAGAATAATCTTGAGCGGCATGCCGATAATGAACACGTTATATTGCGGCGCCGTCTTCGCCAGGAAGCCGAGCGCGACATCCGTCAGGAACATGGCGACGAGCATCGGCGAAGCGATCTGGAAAGCCAGCATGAACGTTTCCGAGAACGTGACGGCGATGAAGTCGGACAGCTTGCCGTCGTACATTCTGGCGAATAGATCGTTGTCGAGCGGCAGCCATTGATAGCTGTCCATTAAGGATATCAGCAAAAAATGGTGCCCGTTCATGGACAGAAAGACGAGCATAAGCATCATGTACTTCAAGTTGCCCATAATCGGCGCCGCCGCGCCGGTCATCGGGTCCACGACGTTCGCCATCGCGAAGCCCATCGAGATATCCATCAGCGCGCCGGCCGTCTGAACGACGGAGAAAAACAAATAGACGACAAAGCCTAGAAGCAGACCGACTAATACTTCGCGAATAACGAGCAGAATGTACGTCGCATCGAGTACGGCGATTTCCTTCACCCCGTAAGTCAGAAACACGATCAGCGAAAGAAAGAATCCGAGGCCAATCTTGAAGGGCGTCGGCACGCCTCGCATGGAAAACATCGGAGCTACGACGAAAAATGCTGTCATTCGACAAAAGATTAGCAAAAAAATAGGGAACCCCTGTTCGATCAGCTCCATCCTTTCAACCAGCCTATCCGATGTATTTGTACAAGTTGTTCAAAATATTGAATGTGAAATCGACGAGCGTGCTCAATATCCACGGTCCGAAAAAAATGATCGCGACGAATACGGCTACGATCTTCGGCACGAAGGCGAGCGTCTGCTCCTGAATATGCGTCGTCGCTTGGAAGATGCTGACGATCAGACCGACTGCCAGCCCGATGACGAGCATCGGCGCGCTCGTTTTCAATATAATGAAGACGGCCTCGCCGGCCAATCCGATAATAAATTCCGCGCTCATCGCTTGCCCGTTCCTTTCGCTAGGTCATATTAAAACTCATTAGCAGCGACTTGACGACCAGATACCATCCATCGACGAGGATGAACAGCAATATTTTGAACGGAAGCGAGATCATGACCGGCGGAAGCATCATCATCCCCATCGCCATTAGCGTACTGGAAACGACCATATCGATAATCAAGAACGGGATAAATATCATAAATCCCATCTGAAACGCCGTCTTAAGCTCGCTGATCGCATACGCTGGCACGAGAACCGTAATCGGAATATCCTTGTAGCTGGTCGGCTTCTCGGTTTTCGTATACTTGATAAAAAGCAGCAGGTCTTTCTCCCGGGTTTGCGCGAACATAAACTTTTTCATCGGGTCCGCCGCTTTCTCCAACGCTTGCGTCTGCGTAATCTCGCCTTTCAAGTACGGTTGAAAGGCAACCTCGTTCACTTGGGCAAGCGTAGGCGACATGATAAAGAAAGTAAGAAACATCGCAAGTCCGATCAGCACCTGGTTAGGCGGCATCTGCTGCGTACCGAGCGATGTCCGCAGAAATCCGAGCACGATGACGATTCGGGTGAAACTTGTCATCAGCATGAGAATCGCCGGGGCGATGCTCAGTACGGTCAGCATCAGCAAGATCGATATCGCGCTTGTGCCGGGGCTGCCCGTGCCGGAGCCATCGCCTACTTGGATGTTGATGCTCGGAAGCGGTTCCGCATAGGCATGGGATTGAAACAGGCCCCATAAAACCAGTTGCACCATAACGGCTGCAACTATCCATTTTTTATTCATCGTCCATCAACCGATCGCTTTGATTTGAGGGGCGAAGCAGCGTTTCGACCTGCTGCTTGCGCTGCGACTGCTCATCCAGCTTCCGGCGCAGCATAAGCTCGAAATCTGGCCCTTCGTTCGACACCTTCGTCTCGGGGGCTTGAGCGCCCCGATTGCGGAATCGGTTCATCAGATCCGAGAACGCCGCCGGATTCCAGCTCGCGCCGCTTGTTTGTTCCATAAGCCCGATAATTCTGGCCGCCTCTTCCGGATCGTCGATCCGGTCCAGCAGCCGAACGTCATCGCCGATGCCGACGACGTACACCTTGCCGGCAAGCTCGACGACCTGAACCGACTTGTGCTGCCCGAGCGGAACACCGCCAAGCGAGCGAAGCGCCCGATTGGCGCCCCAGCCTCTGTTGCGGCGAGCCAGGAGCTTGATTGCGAATACGATAAGTCCAACAATGACGGCAAGAGCAATCAGTACGGTCACAAGGCTTCCGGTCATGCCGCTGTCGAAAGTCGGTGCCGCATCCGGTGCATCCAGTCCTTCGGACGCCGCGGCAGCCTTCAGTGCCGTGTACGGCAGTATGGCTGTCGCGAGCGCCGCGATACGAATCTGGTTCATCATCATAATAAAAACGGCCTAACCGAGCGTTTTCTTGATCGCTTCGATTACCCGGTCCGCTTGGAACGGCTTCACGATGAAGTCTTTCGCGCCCGCCTGGATTGCATCGATAACCATCGCTTGCTGCCCCATTGCGGAGCACATGATGACTTTCGCGTTCGGATCGATCTTCTTGATTTCTTTTAATGCGACGATACCGTCCATCTCCGGCATCGTAATATCCATCGTCGTCAAATCCGGCTTCAGCTCTTTGTACTTCTCGACGGCAACCGAGCCGTCCGGCGCTTCGCCGACAACCTCATATCCATTCTTCGTCAAAATATCGCGGATCATCATACGCATGAATGCTGCATCATCTACGATCAAAATTCGGTTTGCCATCGTTCAAATTTCCCCCTAGGATGTTATTGAATTTTTTGCATACGGTCCCATTGACTGACGATATCCGTTACCCGGACACCGAAATTTTCGTCAATGACGACGACTTCGCCCTTCGCAATCAGCTTGTTGTTCACCAGGATGTCGACCGGCTCGCCGGCCAGCTTGTCCAGCTCGATAATGGATCCTTGCGACAATTCAAGAATTTCTTTGATCTGTTTTTGGGTTCTACCCAATTCTACCGTTACTTTGAGCGGAATGTCGAGAAGCAAATTGAGATTTGTGTCGTCTGACTGGACGTAAGGCGCGCCTTGGAAATTTGCGAATTGGACAGGCTGAACGTTCACGTTGCGGTTCGGCGCTTGCCCGTATGTATTCGGTCCTTGCGGCGGTGCATACATCGGTTGCTGCTGTGCGTACATCGGCGGTTGCTGCCCATACATCGGCGGCTGTTCGGCGTACATTGGCGGCTGCTGCCCATACATCGGCGGCTGCTCCGCTTGCATTGGCGGCGCCGCAGCAGGTGCAGGTGCTGGCGTAGGCGCTGCCGCGACCGGTGCTGGCGCTTCAATCGCAGCCGGCTCTGCCGTTACCGTCGTCGCTTCTTCCATGCCGCCCATAAGCGTCTCCACCATTTGCTTCGCGAACGAGACCGGCAGCAACTGCATAATCGTCGAATCGATCAGGTCGCCGATCATCAGCCGGAACGAGATATTAATGAACTCGTCATCCTGCGGCAGCGTATTGACGCCATTGCCGCCCTCGACGTCGAGAATGTCAATGCCCGGCGGCGAAATGTTGACGAAGCGGTTGAAGATTGTCGACATCGAAGTCGCCGAAGAGCCCATCATTTGGTTCATCGCTTCTTGCACGGCGCTGATATGAATCTCGTTCAGTTCTCCCGGAGGGACGTCGCCCTCGCCGCCGAGCATCAAGTCCGCAATGACTTGCGCATCGTGCGTCTTGATGACGAGCGAGTTAATACCCTGGAAGCCGTCCACATATTCGACCGATACGGCCACATGCGGCTTGGGAAACACTTCCTTCAGCTCCGAGCGCTTCACAAGCGTAACCTGCGGCGTCGTAATGTCGACCTTCTTGCCCAACAAGGTAGACAGTGCGGTAGCCGCGCTGCCGAACGTAATGTTGCCGATCTCGCCAAGCGCGTCTTGCTCGATGTTGCTCAAATATTTTGTAATATCGGCCTTGATGTCGCTTGTCTGCACAGGCTCCGGATCGCCTGACGATTGCCGAAGCAAAGCGTCGATTTCTTCCTGACTCAAGTAGTCTTTACTCGTCATGTTCTTCCTCTACCCCTTCGCTGACAATTTCGTCAACCTGCACGGCTACCCGATCCTTAATCGAGCCGGGACTTCCGACAAACTTGATTTTGTTGCCGACCTTAATGTTCAGTCCTTCGCCTACCGGTTTATTAAGCGTAATAACGTCGCCCGCCGTCAAGTTAAGAAACTCGTGAATATTGATGACAGACTCGCCTAATTCGACGGTAATCGGCAGCCTCGCCCGATTGACGCGCTGCTCCAGCATATCCACTTCCTCGGGGGAGCGCGATTTCTTCTGCGAGACGAACCAGTGATGCACGGAAAGCTTCGGCATAATCGGCTCGATGACGACATGCGGAATACATAAGTTAATCATCCCCGTCGTATCCCCAATTTTGGTGCTGAGCGAGATCAAGGCAATCGTTTCGTTAGGCGATACGATTTGCATGAACTGCGGATTCGTCTCGAGCGCTTCCAGCCGAGGCGAAATGTCGAGCACCGTCTTCCAAGCCTCTTGCAAGCTTTCGAACGCTCGGCTGAATATCCGCTCCATGACCGTCATTTCAATCTCCGTCAGCGCGTTCATCTTAGACGGCGCGGTGCCTTGTCCTCCGAGCAGCCGGTCCAGCATCGCATAGGCTACGTTCGGATGCACCTCCAGCACCATGCGTCCTTCGAGCGGCGCCGCCTCGAAGATATTCAGAATCGTCATCTTCGGAATCGAGCGGATAAATTCGTCGTACGGAAGCTGCTCGACGTCCACGACGCTGATCTGAACAAACGTCCGAAGCTGCGCGGAGAAATAGGTTGTCAAATACCGCGCGAAGTTTTCATGAATACGCGTCAAGCTGCGGATGTGATCCTTAGAGAACCGAAGCGCCCGCTTAAAGTCGTATACGCGAACTTTCTTCTGCGTTTCCTCCTTTTTCAGCTCCTCGGCATCCATCTCGCCTGACGACAGAGCGGCCAGCAGCGCGTCGATCTCATTCTGCGATAACACATCAACCACATTCTCACCCCCCTACAGGTATACCGGTCAATCGATTAGATCTGGCTTAAGAGGAAATAAGTAATATCGACCTTTACCAGCTTCTGCTTCTCAGGAAGCTCTTGGTTAATCAAATTTAGCAGCTTCGAAGATAACAGATCCTGCCCTTTGGAGCCATTGAGCTGCTCGACCGTCATATCCGCGATGACGCGGTTTACGATCGGACGGATTTGAATATCTTTAATTTTCTCGAACGATTCTTTCGATTTCTTGCTGTCCAATTGGAACGCAAAGTTGGCGATCAGAATATAATCGTTGTCCAGCAAATTGCGTTTAATATCTTTCAATTCGGAAGTGACTTCCACTCGCTTATCGGCGGACAATTCCTCTACTTTCACCGGCTCCGTAACGGCCTTCTTGTCGCCGGAGTCGTCGAACATCGAGTTCAACAAGATGATGGCGACGATCGCGATCAGCGTAATCGCTAATAGGATCGAGATTAACCACGGTAACATTTTCTTCATGTCGAGGGTCCCTCCGTTTGCTCGCTCTTTATGGTCGCCGCAATGACGCCAATCGTTTGAAGATAGCGCTGAACGAGCGAAATCACTTCCGAAGACTTTTCGAGTACAAGTAATTTCTTGCCGGTTGTAAGCGTAATAAGCGTGTCAGGCGTCTCTTCAATCGTCTCGATCAGTAAGGCATTAATAACGATGCTTGTTCCATTCAATCGAGTTAAGCCAATCATACGCTTCCTCCTATGCTGCGCAGCGCTCCGGCAGATGCGGAGAGCTTGCTCCGTAAGCATCGGCTAAATCCGCGCAGGAGGCGGCTCCGCCTCCTGCGCGGCCATGCTTATCGTTTCAGGTTCACGACTTCTTGCAGCACTTCGTCCGAAGTCGTAATGATGCGGGAGTTCGCCTGGAAGCCGCGCTGCGCGACGATCATTTCCGTAAATTCATTCGTCAGGTCGACGTTCGACATTTCAAGCTGGCCGGCGATGATGGAGCCTGTGCCAAGATCGGGATCGTTTGCCGTTGCTACCTCAACTAGAGCGTCGAGGTTGGCGTTCGGCGTAATACGATAATTATTGCCGCCGATCTTCTCAAGACCTGCTGGATTGGTGACTTTAACGACGCCTACTCGGATTTCAGTATTCGTTGCCGTACCATTCGACGAGATGGAGATAATCGAGCCATCCTGACCAATTGAGAACGAAGTTACATCTTCAGGTAATTGAATAATGTCCCCACTTTCTCCAGCACATACGAAGTATCCGTCCGCATTAACGAGTTGTCGATTCGCATCGAGATAAAAGTTACCTGCACGTGTCAGGTAGGGAACTTCTTGTTCGGCAGTTGCTTTTACAGCGAAAAAACCATCCCCATCGATTCGAAGATCGGTCGGAACGTTCGTTGTCATTGCGCTGCCAGCTGTATGAATCGTATCGATAGCCGCGATTGAGACGCCTAAGCCGACCTGCTTCGCATTGACACCACCTGTCTGGCCATCTGTAGGCGCCGTTACCCCTGAAACGCTCTGGCTCAAAATATCTTTGAACATAACGCGTCCGGCTTTAAAGCCTACCGTATTAACATTGGCGATGTTATTACCGATAACGTCCAGTTTGGATTGAAAACCGCGCATACCTGATACGCCAGAATACATAGATCTAAGCATTACTCAATCAGCCTCCCGCTTAGGATAAGTTATAATATCGAACCGCTTCAGTCGATCCACGGCCCTCAGGCTTCCTTCTTAGAGGTCCGGCCTGATTGAATTAATTGAGAATAACAGCGCTATCGATTTGCGTAAATACAGTATCCGCCATTTGCGCATGATCGAGTGCCGTTATAACCGTCCGATTCGGCACATTCACTATAAACGCAACGTCACGCATGACAATTAAAGAATCGACGGCTCCTTTGGAGGCCGCTTGTTCAAACGCGTTCGCGAGCTTCGTGATGGTCTCTGGCTTCAGTTGTATACCTCGCTGCCGAATTCGCTGCTCGGCATGTTGACTGAACTTTACTGCGGACTGCTGCTCTTGCAACAGTTGGCTAAATGGCTTGTCTGTCAGATTTGACGCTTTTGCCGCGGGCTGTTTCTGAGAAACGCCACCGACCCTTCCAGAAAGGGGGTACAGCGCTCCAATCTGAATTCCATTCATGGCACTAGACATGTGAATCGCCTGCTTCCCCGGTCGACGAGGCGACTTGTGCCGACGATGGAACGTATGTAATCGTCGTTAAGTCATCTACTTTTACGTCTCTTCCACCTACGGAAGCATGCTGCACGCCATCTCGAATTGTAATTGCTTCTACAATACCCGAGTATGTCGTTCCGATTCCCGTGTCCGACATGCCATTCCATTCAACGGTCATCCCGATTAGACTGGAGGCCGATCCAAGACTTTGACGAAGCTTCGTCATTTCTTCGGACATATTCATCAATTGCTCTACGGATGAGAACTGCGCCATTTGTGCTATAAAATCACGATCCTGCAATGGCTGGCTTGGATCTTGATTTCGCAACTGCGTGACGAGAATCTTAAGGAAATCGTCCTTGCCTAATGTCGTATCTTTCTTCGTTGCGGTTGCCTTCTGTACGTTGGCTGCACTGTAATTGGGCCAGATCGCATTCGGATTGATCGCTTCTCCTGCCATTCGTGTCACCCCCAATCTTTCCAATTCGACGGTTTGTTAAGCTCTAACGTTAATCGCCCGTCCATAGCCAAGTCCGCGAATGACGGCTTGTTGGGTCAACTCCGCCTCGAATGCTGCTTCCTCCGATTCCGCGTCTTCACCAATTCTTCCATTGCCCTGCTCTTGTTGCCAATCAGAGCCGTTATGCTGCTGCTGCGACATCTGGCTATTAACCGTTTGCTGCGCAACTTCCAGCTTATCGACGTTCAATCCTTGTGATTGCAAGTTCGCGCGAAGTTGGGCAAGTTGGTTATCCAGTATGTCCTTAGCTACGCTAGATTCCGTAACGAACATAGCATTCAATTGTCCGTTGACTACTGAAATACGTATATCCACCTGTCCAAGATGCTCCGGCGTTAGCGTTAACTTTGCTTCAGACATGCCGCCAACCGTCTTCACTTCAAACCTGTTGACCATCAGATTCGCCATCGTATCGGCGAATTGCTGTGCAGGCACTGGTATAGCGACCGGTACGACTCGTACCGTAGATGTTGATCGCGACATCTCTTGCGTTAGCGTGTTTACATTCACATTTACATCCATTGTAAGCGATCCATCTTCTGAAGCGCCCACAGACGCTTCCGTTTCGCCATTACTTTGCTGCGCAGTGATCACCTGCAACAGTTGAGGACTAACAGCTTGCTGATTGAGCCGATCCAACATAGCCGAAGCCCTGCCAGCAATCGGTACGTTCTGCTGAACGCCATCCGCCAACTGTGTACGATTCACGCTTGGCACTGCTTGTTCCTTGTCCAGGTCATTAGGCAGTTCGAATTCAGCATCTGTCTTTACACCGGACAGCTTGAACTGCTCAACCTTTTGCTGAATCGATTTTATTTGCGAACTGACTACATCAAGCGAAATGCCTTGCTTTGGGGAACTTAATCGGTTGCCAATTACAGCTTGCAATTGAACAAGTGCCTGCTGTACGTCGGCTTTCAAATCTTCGACTACATGTCCGGGCGTTACCGGCATCGGTTGAGGCTGCTGGCTGCCTAACAAGGCAAGCATCGCATTGATTTGATCAAGCAACTCCTGTAACTGCTGTTGCATGTCGCCTTGGTCAGGTTCATTACTAAAATCTTGATTCTGCAGATCCTCCAGCAGCCCGGCAATGATGTTCATAAGCTGTTCCAAAGACAATTCTGTGACGGATCCCCCACCGGTAGATGGCGTCTCGGCTACCGGTGCGGCCGAAACCGATGCTTCCTTCTTTGTTGCAGCACTTTCAGAGACGCTTTGGCCTTTCAAGCTGCCGTTAAGTGTCTTCTGGAAGTCACTATTTCCATTCGAGACTGCATTACTCGATTCGGTTGCATTCGGAGACGAGACTGCTTTAGGCTGAGCTGGTGCAGCGACTACTAGCGCCATATCCATTGTTGTTTCACCTCCTTTCACGTACATACATTGAAAGATCCGGCAGGGCGGCTTCCGTTAAAATCCAACTGCCCTGCCATCTCTTCGTTTTTGATAACACAATTACATTGTAATGGTTAGAGTACCATTGACTTGGCCTGCATTATAGCCAGTAATTTCAACGTAATAGGTTTGACCAGCTGTTACATAATAACTAATCAGAGCTTCGAGATTGACGCCGCTATCATCGTCCGTTGCAAGAATATTGTTATTCGCATCCAAAAGCGTGATGACAGGGTCCGTTGGGAATTGCCATTGCCCCGTCATAATGTTTACTGTGCCGCTCTGGGCAGGGATAAATTGAAACCGTTTCGTCTCACTTTGCCCTAGCGAAATAAACTTCGTTTCATTAAGCTGAATAGACTCTGTTTGGTTGCCAAGCAAATTCAATCCTACAGCTGGAACGGCATACGATTTTGCAACTTTCGTTCCATCCCCCATAGCACCAGCCGAATTGGTTCCTCCCCAAGACCAGACGGTTCCGTCACTCGTAATGGCAGCCGAATGATTTTGGCCGGATGCCACATAAATGACATCAGTTAGCGGAGTGAAAGCTAAATCCTTAACGACCTGCTTAGGAACATATTGCTCGGCATTAACCGATGTATTTCCACGCCCCAGTCCACCGCTAAAGTTGTAACCAAATCCCCAGAGCGTGCCGTCAGTTTTAATGACGAAAGCTCTTGTAGCATGTGTAGCAACCTGTTTGCCGTTCGCAATAGAAGAAACTAGCGTAGGAACCTTGTAATCAACGCCTCTAGGCTCAGCAACTCCGTTGGTAAATCCGTTTCCCATATTCAGCACGCTGCCGTCGGTTTTGACGAACATGGCATTCATATCGCCGGAAGAAAAACTTATAACATCGGTTAGCCCGCTAATCAGCAACGGAGTCTTTTGACTAGTCTTTACGCCGTTGCCAATTTGATAATTTGAATTGTCTCCCCATGTCCAATAAGTACCGAGATTCGTTTCCGCCACAACGTTCTTCATTCCGATAGAGAGAGCTTTTACATTGCTTACTCCCGTTACCAATACAGGGGTCGTTCGAACCGTTGAATCACCTGTCCCTAACCGGTCATAGCTGGTTGAACCCCATGCCCAAAGCGTTCCATCCGTCTTAATGGCGAAACTGCTGTTCCCTTCTCCTGCATACACTGCTTTGACTGAAGATAAGCCAGATACTTGAACTGGAACTTTACGCCCCGTCTTCGTGCCATCGCCTAGCTGTCCACTGGTATTGCCTCCCCAAGACCATACCGTCCCGTCTTCCTTCAGCACAAGCACATGATTGCTGCCGGCGGCAATATCTTTAATATGATCAAGTCCACTAACTTGCTTTGGTACCGTGTTGTCCGTCGTTGTTCCGTCCCCTAATTTGCTTGATGTGTTGTCACCCCAGGCCCAAACCGTACCATCGCTTTTTAATGCGACTGTATTGTTAAAACCAATTTCCACCTTCGGACTTGTTACAAATGCTGCGTGAGCTTTCTGGATCACTGCAGAACTGGCAAACATCAACGCCACGGTTAAAGTAATGGATAAGATTTTTTTGCTGCTCTTCATTTCATTCACTCCTTTCTTGTCTTGATGACACATTTCGATTTTAAAACCGAGCATACATCCTTTTTCAATACACCCCCTTTCAATTCATTAGATTGTTGTTTTAATCTGGTTGTATTCGTCTATAACCTCCATTTACTTTCCGGACATCAGCTTCGATACAAGCTGAGCCGTAACGCCTTCGTTCAGCGCCGACATCTCCGATACGATGGAGGCCCGCTTGCTGTCGTCGACCGCGTTCAGAATGCGAAGCACTTTACTAGGACTAAGGTCCGACATCTTAATTAACAGCTCTGCCGCGCTTTTCGGCGCCATGCTGCCGAACGTCTGCTTCAACTGCTCCGTATCGAGGAGCGTCTGCGATTGCGTCGGCGCTTTGGCCGCCGCCGATTGACGCTCCAATTGCGCTTGAAGCGCCGCAATCTGCCGGTCCTTCGCCGTCGCGACGTCCTTGAGCATCATGGAAACGTCGGCCGCTTTTTGCGGAGTCATTTTTTCCAAAATACGCGACCGATTCTCGGACGGCATTGCATCAAGAACGAGTACGGCTTCCTCCGTCGACATGCTTTGCAGAATCGGCGCCGCCTTGCTCGGCGTCATCTGGGTATACATCGCGGCCACTTCGCTTACTTTGGCCGCATATTGCTCGTCGTTCAACTGCTTCTGCTCGTTCGCCTTTTTTAACTGATCGATTTCGTCCTGCAACGATTTCATTTGTTCCTCTGCCTGCGCCGTCTTGTCCTGAGCCGCCGCCACTTCCGCCGTCTTATCGTTAAGCTGCTTGCGCAGCTCGTCGATTTTGGCTCTCGATTTCTCGGCGCTTACCTCATTGTCGGTTGTCGTCGCCGTCGCCGGCGGATCCGGCAGCACGCTGGCCAAATAAGGAACCTTGTTGCCTAAATCCAGCATCTTGTTGCGCATGTCCTGATTGAACAATGTCATAAAGATGCCAAGTAGAATAATCGTAAACAGAATCGGCGTCAAGAAGAACATAAACCGTTCAAACCCGCTGTAACGCTCATTTTCAACATCCATATCCGCCAATTTCATCATCCCTCCCGCAGTCCCGGTTCACGAATTGTTACAGCGTCGGTTAAGGGGCTGCGACCATGAAACGAACGGTTGCCATTTCGTCCAGCTCGTTTTGCTCCTGCTGCATCACGGCTTGCCGGAACCGGCCTAATGCGCGCTCCTTCGCCTGCAGCCATACTTTTTCGTCCTTCATCTTGACGGTCAGATGGTTGCGGCTCACTTCTACGACCCCTTTGGCCTGACGGACCTCTGCCAGCTTGCTCATAATGCATCCGTCCAGGTGGTCGATATATTGCTGCACCGCCATCAGCTCGCCGAGCGGCACAGCCGATGACGCCATATCCGCAAGCCTCTCTTCCCACTGCTTGCGCTCGGCTTGAAGCTGAGCGAGCGACATCTGCTCCATCTGCAGCTTGCCCAGCGCATCGGACAGCAGCCATTCGGCTTGACGCTTCTCGCTTTCCTTAAGCCCTACAATCTTGTCGTATGCGTAGCGGAATTTTGCCACTTATCGGTCATCTCCCGAGAAATTGTTGAATGAGCAGCCTTTGCGCTTCTTCCAATCCGACCTTCTCGTTTGTCTTCTGCCTTGTAAAAGCGTTAATATCGTCGATGGCTTCGATAGACTTATCAATTTTTTCGTTGGAACCGAGCTGATACGCCCCAATATTGATTAAGTCTTCCGAACTTCTATAAGTAGCCAGCAAGCTTTTCAAGGCGTTCGCCGCGTCCTGCTGCTCTTCCGTCACGATTTCTTTCATCACCCGGCTGATAGAGGCAAGCACGTCGATCGCCGGAAAGTGGCCCTGGTGCGCAAGCTCCCGGCTAAGCACGATGTGGCCGTCCAATATGCCGCGAACGGCGTCGGCGATTGGCTCGTTCATATCGTCGCCGTCGACGAGCACCGTATAGAAGGCGGTAATCGAACCGGCCTGCCCGGTGCCGGCCCGCTCCAGCAGCTTCGGCAGCGCCGCGAACACGGAAGGCGTATAGCCCCGGGTCGCCGGCGGCTCGCCGATCGCCAGCCCGACTTCGCGAAGCGCCATCGCATAGCGGGTAACGGAATCCATCATCAGCATGACGTTCAGGCCGCGATCGCGAAAATATTCGGCTATCGTCGTCGCAATCAACGCGCCTTTCATCCGAATGAGCGCGGGCTGATCCGACGTCGCCACGATCACGACCGATCTTGCGAGACCTTCGGGACCGAGATCCTTCTCGATAAATTCGAGCACCTCGCGTCCGCGTTCGCCGATTAAAGCGATGACGTTCACGTCCGCCGACGTGTTGCGCGCGATCATGCCAAGCAGCGTGCTCTTGCCGACGCCGGAGCCCGCGAATATGCCGACGCGCTGCCCCCGGCCAACCGTAAGCAAGCCGTCGATGGCGCGAACGCCGATGCCAAGCGGCTCCTGTACCCGCGGTCTCGTCAGCGGATTGCTCGGCGTATTGTTCGTCGAGCTGTGGGGCATTCGGCTCGGCATAAACGAACCGTCAAGCGGCTGTCCCAATCCGTCCAGCACTTTGCCGAGCAGCTCCGAGCCGACCTGTACGGTCAGCGGCTTGCCTGTCCCGACGACATCGCAGCCGGGCCCGATCGAATGAAGCTCCCCAAGCGGCATGAGAATGACTTTGTTGTCGCGGAACCCGACGACCTCCGCTTTGAGCGGCTTCGCTCCTTTGGTCGGATAGATGTGGCACACGTCACCGATGCTCGCATCCGGACCTTCGGATTCTACGGTAAGGCCGATGACCCGGGTCACTTTGCCGTTGATCCGCACGGGATCAAGCGGCTTCAAATGCTCGATATACTTGCCTGCGTTAAGCTTCGGAAGAATCATGAGCGTTCCTCCACTCGTCGCTGTCCAGCGCAAGCTGCATAAGCTCTCGTTTAATTTCGGTCAACTGCGTGTCGATTCGGGCGTCGATACTGCCGAAGTTGGAGCGAATGACGCAGCCGAAGTCCCGAACGGTCGCATCCGGCAGAATGTGCAGCTCGGCCTGCGAGTCGATCGCAAGAGCAAGCTCTTCGCGAGCGGCCTGCATAAACGCAAGATGCTCCGGTGCGACGCACAAGGTGATAACGCCCTGCTCGCGTCTTCTCTCCAGCGACTTGCTGACCATATCGACCGCGATATCGGGGCTGATCGACAATTGCCGGCCGATCAGCTTCTCCGCAATGGCCGTGCTCAGCTCGACAAGGAAAGGCTCCGCTTCCTGAATGATCTGGTCGCGCATCTTATAAGCCGCGCCAAGCAGCGCTTGCGCTTCCTCGATCTTCTGCTGCCATTCCCGCTGAAGCTCGCCGACCGCTTGCGCCCGGCCTTCGTCGTAGCCGATGCCGAAGCCTTCGTCCTGCGCGCGGCGGATAATCGTCTCGTCTTCTTCGCGACGCGATTGCCACCATTGCATAATTTGCTGCTCCGCATCCGCAAGCTTCTCGTTGTGCTGCCTGACGGCGTCTTGAATATGCTGTTCGGCAAACTGCTGAGCGTCTCGAATAATTTCTTCCTTGAGGGAGACCGTTCCGGCGTCCGGCACATCTTGTTCCGGTATCTGCTGGCCGATGTCCGGCTTCGCAGGAACGTATCGGTTCAACCATTCCAATTTGCGCAAGTCTTCTAATGACACAACATGCGAAGACTTTATCAAATTAGACAATGATATCATCTCCTCCGCCGCGGGCGATGATGATCTCGCCGGCTTCTTCGAGCCTGCGGATCGTCGCTACGATGCGCGTTTGCGCCTCTTCGACGTCACGCAGCCGGACAGGTCCCATGTACTCCATCTCTTCCTTGAACGTTTCGGACATCCGCTTGGACATATTGCGGAATATCGCCTCGCGAACCTCTTCGCTTGCCACCTTGAGCGCAAGCTGAAGATCCGATGTTTCGAGGTCGCGGATAATGCGTTGAATCGAACGATTGTCGATATTGACGATATCCTCGAACACGAACATCCGTTTCTTGATTTCTTCCGCAAGCTCCGGATCTTGAATTTCGAGCGCGTCGAGAATCGTGCGCTCCGTACCGCGGTCGACGCCGTTCAAAATATAAACGATCGACTCGATGCCGCCGGCCGTCGAATAATCTTGCGTAACGGTCGCGGACAGCTTCTGTTCGAGCACCCGCTCCACCTGAGACAAAACTTCAGGCGAAGTGCTGTCCATCAGCGCGATTCTTCTCGCCACCTCGGCCTGCTTCTCTTGCGGAAGCGACGATAGGATATGGGAAGCTTGCTCGGGCTGGAGATACGATAGAACGAGCGCGATCGTCTGCGGATTTTCGTTCTGAATAAAGTTCAAAATTTGCGTCGGCTCCGCTTTGCGCGCAAAGTCGAACGGTCTGACCTGCAGCGTTGCCGTCAGCCGGTTAATAACTTCGACCGCTTTTTGCTCGCCGAGCGCTTTTTCCAATATATCTTTCGCGTATGCGATGCCGCCTTGCTGAATATATTCCTGCGCCAAGCATATTTGGTGGAATTCGGTCAGGATAAGCTCGCGTTCCGCGCTGTCGACTTTTCGAACGTTCGCGATTTCGAGCGTCAACTGCTCGATTTCCTCTTCGCGTAATTGTTTGAATATTTCAGCCGACACTTCCGGACCAAGCGTGATGAGCAGAATGGCTGCCTTCTGCTTGCCGGTTAATCCGCCGCCGTATGATTTCGCCATGCCGATCCCCTCTATTCGTCCACGAGCCAAGTCCGAAGAAGGTTAACAAATTCCTCGGGCTTGCGTTTGGCCAACGTTTCAAGATTTTTGCGCACTTGATGGTCGTTCGTCACATTTTCCAGGTCGAGGGTCGGGAACTCGACCCTTACCGGTTCTGCGGAAGCGGCTGCCAGCATTTCCGCATTCCGTTTGCGTCTGCGCGTTACGCCGATGCCGATGCCGGCAGCGAGTGCGGCAGCCGCGGCGCCGATGCCGATCAGCCAAGCCGTGCTCATCTTGGAAGTTTGCGACGGTGCGGAGCCGACTGCGAAATCGTTTGCCATGACCATAACCCGTTGGCTGACGACCGCGTCGCTTGATACATCAAGTCCGGATTGCGCAAGCTGCGTACGAATAATTTGTTTGACATAATTCGTAATTTGCGTCTGCGCGTCGCCCTGCATCGCCGCTTTGTTCACGCCGACGCTGATATTCAGGTCTTTAATCATGAACGGACTGGACTCGATAATATTTTTGATCCGGTTAAATTCATAATTGCGAATGCTGTTCGTTTCTTCGGAAGAAGAGTTACCGCTACCGCTTGTCGACTGGTAACCCGGAACATCGGTCTCTCCGGTACCCGGTACGCCGCCGGCGGTCGAATCCGTGTTCGTCGACGTTTTGGCCGTTTCCTGCATGCTGACCAATCCGCCGTTATTATTGTTGTTGTCGAGCGGCTTGATTAAATTTTGTTCCGACGTCGATTTGTCAAAGTTCAGGTTGCTTGCTATGTATACGACCACGTTGCCTTCACCGATCATCGTGCTCAAGTACTGCTGAATGTTTTTCTTCAGTTCGCTCTCATACTTGCGTTGAGTCTGGAACTGCAGATCCGCCAAATCGGCATTCCCTTGAACTCCGCCATTTTGTTCGGACGATAGCAATTGGCCTTCCGGACTTGCGATTGTAATATCTTCGATTGCGAGCTTCGGCACCGCCGTCTTGACGAGCTTGAAGTAGCCGTCGATTTCTTTTTGCGTCGGGCGATAGCCGTTCATAAATTTCATCGTAATCGAAGCGATGGCGTGCTCGTTCTCCGGATCGGGGAATACACTTTCTTCCGGCAGCGTGACAAGCACTTTCGACCACTCCACGCCCTGCATGTTGTTCAGCAATTGCTGAACCTCGCCGTTAAGCGCGTTGCGGTATTTCACGTTGAACTCGTTCTCGGTCGTTCCCCAGCCCGAGGCGGATTGATTAAACGATTCGAAGCCGATCGAGCCGTTGCGAACGAGCCCTTCCGAGCCGACCGCGATTTTGACTCGGGATGCGACGGCGCTTGGCACCATAATGCTGTGCCCGTCGCTCGACAGCTTGTAGCCGATGCCGCTGCTGTCCAGGTAATTCATCACAGCCGCGGAATCCGAGGCGTCCAAATCTTTGAATGCAACCTCGTATTCCGTTCTCGAGAATATGTACGTGAGAAGCACGATTGACAGTAGTACTAAACCTAACGTTGCGCCCAGCCAAATTTTTTGTCTCTTGCCCGTCTGACTCCACCATTGCGAGAGCCGTTCGCGATACCGGGCGATATTCTCATTCACAGTGCCACCTCACCTATTGCTCTACTCGTTCCATCTGTCTGTCTACAGTTGCATTCGCATAATGTCCTGATAGGCTTCAACTACGCGATTGCGAATCTGAGTGGTGAGCTGAAGGCTTAACTGAGCCTGCTCTGACGCGATCATCACTTGCGATACGTCGGCCTGGCCGACCATAAATTGCGCGGTTGTCGCTTGCGCCGCCTGCTCCTGTGCGCTTACGCTCTCAATCGCATGCTGCAAAAAGTCGCCGAACGACTTCGTGACCTCGGATGGCGAATGCTCGGTTACCGGCTTTATGCTATTGACCTGAACCGGTTGAACCGGAATCGCCGTAATTTGCTGAATCAAGCTTCACACCTCCATTACGTTTACTTGCCAATCTCCAGCGCCTTGGCGAACATGCCCTTCGATGCGTTAAGCGCCGTTATGTTCGCTTCGTAAGCCCTCGATGCGGAAATCATATCGATCATCTCTTTCGCAATGTCAACGTTAGGCATTTTGACATATCCGTCTTCGTCCGCGTCGGGATGGGTCGGGTTATATACCAGCTTGAATGGCGTTCGATCTTCCACGATTTTTGTTACCTTTACGCCGGGGCTTGCCGCCTGGCTGCCGCCGCCGGCGATCTCGCCGGCCAGAACGTCCGAGAAACTCGGGCTCGTCGGCTCCATCACGACCATCTTGCGGGAGTAGGGAACGAATTCGCCGTTCACATACTTGGCGCGCGTCGTCTCCGCATTCGCGATATTGGAGGAAATGACGTCCATCCGCAGCCGCTGCGCCGTCAAGGCCGATGCATTCGCATCGAAACCGCTGCTAAGCTTCATTTATTTACGCCCTCCCTTCGATTGCCGTGCGCATCATTTTGATATCATGGTTAACTTGTTGAATATAGAGGTTATACACGAGTTGGTTTTTGGCGAGAAGCGACATTTCTCGATCAATATCGACGTTGTTGCCGTTGTTGTTCATCGAACTGCTCTCATCCGATACGACTTGAGGGGCAGGTATACTGGCTGTTGATTGCCCAATCGGAATATGTCTCGCGTTCGTTCTAATGCCCGAGATTGTCTGCCCGCTGCCTCCGACTGCCTCCGACAGCAGATCCTCGAATAATACTTCCGACCGTTTAAAATACGGCGTATCGACATTCGCTACATTGTTCGATATCACTCTCTGTCTCATCTCGGCCGACTGTACCGCTGTTTCCAATTGTCGAAATCCGGCACCGTTTAGCAATTTCACGATTTGCACCCCACCTTCCGTTCATACGTTCATAATCTCTTAACCTAATTCAACTTTACGATGACTTTTTCCTTCTTGATTCGACATCATTTTGTTAAAAATATGAGAAGCCGCTGTCGACTTTTGCCGACATGATTATATTCATCAATTTCCTAAATATATACAATAAGAAAAAAGCCCTATCTTTTATTAAAAAAGACAGGGCTTTGATCCCGAAACCTATGAGATTTTACCGATTTTATGCCTTTGATTTGTTTAACTCGACGAGCAACTGCGGATTCAGAATTTTAATATATGTGCCCTTCATACCGAGAGAGCGCGTCTCGATTACGCCAGCGCTTTCCAGTTTACGTAGCGCATTGACAATAACCGAGCGGGTAATGCCGACCCGATCTGCGATCTTCGACGCGACAAGCAGTCCTTCTTTCCCATCCAGCTCTTCGAAAATATGCTCAACCGCTTCCATTTCGCTGAACGAAAGGGAGCCGACGGCAACCGCTACGACAGCCCGGCTTCTCGCTTCCAGCTCCACCTCTTCCGCACGCTCGCGCAATATTTCCATGCCGACGATCGTCGAGCCGTATTCGGCCAGAATGAGGTCCTCGTCGCCGAACATTTGGATGTCGCGCGTCAACACGAGCGTACCGAGGCGATCGCCCCCGCCGATAATCGGCACGACAGTCATCGTGCGCTGGCCGGACAGCAGCGGGAACGCTTCCATCACGCCCGGATCGGGCTCCGCGTTCGTCACCGTCTCCTGAAGCTGCAGAAACCGCTCGTTGCTCTCCACGGAGAAGCGGATCTCCCCGATCGCCAGTGTGCGCATATGATCGTGCTCATAAGCTCCCATTGCGGCACAGCCCAATATTTTGCCTTTTCGGCTCACGACGAAGACGTTGCCCTGCATCGTCGTGCTTAACACTTCCGCCATTTCCCGGAAGTTTAGCGCTTTACCGGCCGCTCGTTGGAGCAGCCGGTTCAGCGTCCTTGTTTTTGACAATAAAGTCATGCCTATGTCCTCCCAAACCGACGCCGCTACAAAATATACTGGCTGAGATCGCGATTCTGCGCAATGCTGCTCAGCTTCTCCTTCACATATTCAGGCGTGATCGTGATGCGCTCCAGATCGAGCTCCGGCGCCTCGAACGACAGATCCTCGAGCAGCTTCTCCAATATCGTATGCAGCCTTCTGGCGCCGATGTTTTCGGTATTCTTGTTGACATCCGCCGCGATCGAGGCAAGCTCGCGAATCGCTTCGTCCGAGAATTCGATCTCGATGCCTTCCGTGTGCAGCAGGGCGGCATACTGCTTAATCAAGGCGTTCTTCGGTTCCTTCAATATGTTAACGAAATCGTCAAGACTAAGGCTCGTCAGCTCGACCCGGATCGGGAACCGTCCCTGCAGCTCCGGAATAAGATCGGACGGCTTCGCAACGTGGAACGCCCCAGCCGCTACGAAGAGCACATAATCGGTTTTGACCGGACCGTATTTCGTCACGACGGTCGAGCCCTCGACTATAGGTAAAATGTCGCGCTGTACGCCCTCCCTCGAAACATCGGGACCTGCGCCTCTTGACGGACTTGCGATTTTGTCGATTTCATCGATAAAAATAATGCCCGACTGCTCCGCGCGAGCGACCGATTCGGCAATAACGTCGTCCATGTCGATCAGCTTCGTCGCTTCCTCTTGCGTCAGCGCCTTGCGCGCCTCTTTAATTCTTAGCTTGCGCTTCTTCGTGCGCTTGGGCATAAATTGGCCGAACAGCTCCTGCATGTTCATGCCACCCGGTCCTTCCCCGTTCTGAGGAGACAGCATATCGAGCATATTCGGCGTCGTATCTTCAACCTCAATCTCGATCATTTCGTTTTCAAGCAAGCCGGCTGCCAGCTTCTCTTTCACCGCCTTGCGCTTCTCGGCGATCGCCGTATCTTGTTCGGGCTCGTGCTCGGGCTCCTTCGTCTGCTGCCCGCCGCCGAACAGCATCTCGAACGGGTTTTTTTGCGACTTGGACTTGTTGGGCGACGGCACGAGCAAGGAAACGATGCGCTCGTTGGCCAGCACTTCCGCCCGATCGCGAACGCTTTCCGTTCGCTCCGCCTTGACGATGCGAATCGCGGTTTCGACCAGATCCCTTACCATCGACTCCACGTCGCGGCCGACGTAGCCTACCTCCGTAAATTTCGTCGCTTCCACTTTGACGAACGGCGCCTGCACCAGCTTGGCGAGACGGCGGGCAATTTCTGTTTTGCCGACGCCGGTCGGACCGATCATGAGTATATTTTTCGGCACGATCTCATCGCGAAGCTCCTCGGCCAGCCTGCTTCTCCGGTAACGGTTGCGCAGCGCGATCGCGACCGATCGCTTCGCCTGCTTCTGACCGACAATATACTTATCCAGCTCTGCGACGATTTGTCGCGGTGTCATCGACTCGTTACCCATACTGGCATCCCTCCGCCGGCTAATATTGTTCAACCATTATTCCGCTATGCGGCACTCGGCCGCAGCAGAGCCGATCCTCACACTTGTTACACTTCCTCAACGATAATGCTGTGGTTCGTAAAGACGCAAATATCGGCTGCGATCTCCAGGGCGGCTCTCGCCATTTCCTTCGCTTCCAGATGCGTCGCATGCTGCTTCAGCGCTCTTGCCGCCGACAGCGCGAAGCTGCCGCCGGAGCCGATCGCCAGCACGCCGTCGTCCGGCTCGATGATTTCTCCGTTGCCCGAGATGAGCAGCAGCCCCGTCGCGTCCATCACGAGCAGCATCGCCTCCAGACGGCGAAGCACGCGGTCGGAACGCCATTCCTTCGCAAGCTCGACTGCAGCGCGCTGCAGATTGCCGTGATGCTCCTCCAGCTTCCCTTCGAACTTCTCGAACAATGTAATCGCATCGGCGACCGAACCGGCGAAGCCGGCGACGACTTGTCCGCGATACAGCCTGCGCACCTTTTTAGCGGTACCTTTCATAACCATGCTGTTGCCGAACGTCACTTGTCCGTCGCCCGCAATCGCGCCTTGACCGTTATGGCGCACCGCGCATATCGTCGTCGCATGAAACTGCATTTCCATGAGGGAACCTCCTTTAAGGTCGATTACGACCGGTTATGCGGCAGCATAAGGCCGCTTCGAATCGAAAACTTGCATTTCGCGTCCCCTATGTCAGATGCTCGCGCTTGAACTGCTCAAGCGAAGCAAGCGCTCGGTTGGCAATCGCTTCGTTCTTGTCTTTCTTGCTCTTCATCCGCTTCTCAAGCGGAGGGAATAAACCGAAATTCGCGTTCATCGGTTGAAAATGTTTGAAATCCGCCGTCGTAATATAGCTCGCCATGCTGCCCAGCGTCGTGTCCGTCGGCAGAACGAGCGGCTCAAGCCCGCGCGCCAGCCGGCCCGCATTGAGGCCTGCCAGCAGCCCGGAAGCCGCCGATTCCACATAGCCTTCGACACCGGTCATCTGACCGGCGAAGAACAGCGTGTCGCGTTCTTTGAACTGATACGTCGCATTCAACAGACGCGGCGAATTAATGAACGTATTGCGATGCATGACGCCGTAACGGACGAATTCGGCGTTCTCCAGCCCCGGAATCAACGAGAAGACACGCTTCTGCTCGCCCCATTTCAGATGCGTCTGGAAGCCGACCATATTGTACAGCGTGCCCGCCGCGTTGTCCTGACGAAGCTGGATAACGGCGTGCGGCAGCTTGCCGGTGTGCGGGTTGACGAGGCCGACCGGCTTCATCGGACCGAACAGAACGGTCTGACGGCCGCGGGAAGCCATCACTTCGATCGGCATGCACCCTTCGAAATAAACTTCCTTCTCGAACTCTTTCAATTCCGCTTTCTCCGCCGTGACGAGCGCCTCGTAGAAGGCGTTGAACTCTTCCTCCGTCATCGGGCAGTTCAAGTATGCCGCCTCGCCCTTGTCGTAACGGGAAGCCAGATATACTTTATTCATATCGATCGAATCTTTCTCGATGATCGGCGCCGCCGCGTCGTAGAAATAAAAATATTCCTCGCCGAGCAATCCCTGAATGCCTTGCGACAGAGACGGAGCGGTCAGCGGGCCCGTTGCGATGACAACGATGCCGTCCTCGGGGATTGCCGTCAATTCCTCGTTGTGAACCTCGATCAGCGGATGCTCCCGAAGCGATCGCGTAACGTCGCCGGAGAAGCCGTCGCGGTCGACCGCAAGCGCCCCGCCCGCCGGAACCGCATTGCGGTCCGCGCTGCCGAGAATAAGCGAATTCAGCATACGCATTTCTTCTTTCAGCACGCCGACCGCATTCGTCAGCCCGTTCGCACGCAAGCTATTGCTGCACACAAGCTCTGCGAATTTATCCGTATGATGCGCCGGCGTTTTCGTAACCGGTCGCATCTCGTATAAGGTGACGGGCACCCCCTGCGAAGCAATTTGCCAAGCGGCCTCGCTGCCGGCCAGACCGGCTCCGACGACCGTTACTTTCGGTGTGGAAGACAATGGACAAACCTACCTTTCTCAATGAAAACGGCTGCCGCCCATAGCGGGCGGACAGCACGTCAGTAATCATGCATGCGTACAGGGCTTAACCCTGTTCTTGTTCGTTATCGGCATCGTCGGCCGCTTCCTCGCTATGGTCGCACTGCGTGCACTGCAGCTTGACGCCTGCCTTGCTTCTCTTCTCGACCATCATGCCGCCGCAGGACGGACACGGCTTGCCGGCCGGCTTATCCCACGAGACGAAGTCGCATTCCGGATACAGGTTGCAGCCGTAAAATACGCGCCCCTTCTTGCTGCGGCGCTCGATAATGCTGCCCTTGGCGCACTTCGGACACATTACGCCGATTTCCTTGACGATCGGCTTCGTATTGCGGCATTCCGGAAACCCGGAGCAAGCGAGAAACTTCCCGAACCGGCCCATCTTGTAGACGAGCGGCCGGCCGCACTTCTCGCACAGCTCGTCGGATACTTCATCCTGCAGCTCGACTTCCTTCATCTCGTCCTCGGCCACTTCAAGCCGCTTCTCGAACGATTCGTAGAAATCGGCCAGCACCTTCACCCAGTTCTCCGAGCCGTCCTCGACATGGTCGAGCTCATCTTCCATCTGGGCCGTAAATTCCGCATCGAGAATTTCCGGAAAAAATTCTTCCATCAGTTGGCTCACAAGCTCGCCAAGCTCCGTCGGAATAAATTTCTTCTCCTCGATCGCGACATAGCCGCGCTTCTGCACCGTTTCCAGCGTCGGCGCATACGTACTTGGCCGCCCGATTCCAAGCTCCTCCAGCGTCTTCACCAGCCGCGCTTCCGTATATCGCGGCGGAGGCTGCGTGAAATGCTGCTTCGGATCAATGCTTTCGGCCTTAATCGTGTCGCCGACGACCAGCGCCGGCAAAAACTTCTCGTCTTCGTTCGCCGTGCCGTCGTCGTTGCCTTCGACATACACCTTCATAAAGCCCGAGAACTTAACCTTCGAGCCGACCGCCCGGTATACCGTATCGCCTGCCTTCAGATCGACCGTCATCGTATCGAGCACGGCGGAGGACATCTGGCTCGCGACGAACCGTTCCCAGACAAGCTTGTAAAGGCGAAGCTGATCGCGCGTTAGGAATTCCTTCATCTGCTCGGGCTCTCGCAGTACGGAAGTCGGACGAATCGCTTCGTGCGCATCCTGCGCGTTGCTGTTCTTCTTCAAATAAATACGCGGCTCCTCCGGAAAATAAGACGGCCCGTACTTCGATTCAATAAACTCTTTCGCTTCTTCCTGAGCCACCGGCGAAATACGCGTGGAGTCGGTACGCATATACGTAATGAGACCGACCGTGCCTTCTTTGCCGAGATCGACGCCCTCATACAATTGCTGGGCGACCGACATCGTCTTCGATGCGCGGAATCCCAGCTTGCGCGCCGCTTCCTGCTGCAGCGAGCTTGTAATGAACGGCGGCGCCGGATTGCGAAGCCGCTCCTTCTCCCGAACGTCGCTGACGGTGAACGGCGCCCCGTTCATCGCCGCCAGTACGCTTTGGACATCGGCGTCGCTGCCCAGCTCTCGCTTCTCTCCCGCAACGGAATAAAACTTCGCATCGAAAGCGGCATCGCCCTTGTGCAGCTTCGCCGTAATCGTCCAATATTCTTCCGGCACGAACGCCGATATTTCATTCTCCCGGTCAATAATGAGCTTCACCGTAACCGACTGCACGCGGCCGGCGGATAATCCCTTCTTGACCTTCTTCCACAGCAGCGGGCTAATCTTGTAGCCGACCAGACGATCCAATATGCGGCGCGCCTGCTGTGCGTTGACCAGATCCATGTTAATCGGTCTTGGATGCTTGAACGCGTCCTTGACTGCCTGCTTCGTAATTTCGTTGAATACGACTCGGCAACTGTTCGCCTCATCCAACTCGAGATAATGCGCCAAATGCCACGCGATCGCTTCGCCTTCGCGATCCGGGTCGGCCGCGAGATAGACGTTTTTCACTTTTTTGCTTGCATCTTTCAGTTCCTTCAAGACGCTGCCTTTACCGCGAATCGTTATATATTTCGGGTTGAAGCTGTTCTCGACCTCAACGCCGATCTGGCTTTTAGGCAAATCTCGAATATGACCCATGGACGCTTTTACGATATATTTGCTGCCCAGATATTTGCCGATCGTCTTCGCCTTGGCAGGCGACTCGACAATGACGAGCGAATCCGCCATTAAGCGTCCTCCTCTCCCAGCATGTTTAAGTAACGGAATATGTAGAGCCGTGCTGAAGTACCTTACGATTTATACATAAATTTATCAGAACGGCGTGCAAATGTCCAAGAGCCAGACCGGTAAGCTCATGCAGCTCATCCGCTGTGCATGGCCGGTCAAGCAGCAAATCATACACGATACGGGCATCGCCGTCCAGCGTTTCCGACGATTCGGACGACGCCGGCTTCCTATTAATATCGTCTTCAGCCCGCGTATAGGGAAGCTGCTCGAACCAATCGCCGACCGACGTCATTGCAGCCGCTTTCCGCTCGACAAGCAGCCGATTCGTCCCGCCGCTCTTCGACGACGTCACGGGACCCGGAACGGCGAACAGCTCGCGGTTGAAAGCGAATGCCTGCTCCGCCGTAATGAGCGAGCCGCTTTGAGCGGCCGCCTCGATGACGACCGTGCCTGCAGCCAAGCCTGCAATAATACGGTTGCGCAGCGGGAACAAGCCGGGATGAAGCGCCATCCCGAGCGGCGCTTCCGACAGCAGAAGGCCGCGTGCCGCAATTTCACGATACAAGGAAGCATGCTGCGGCGGATACACGCGGTCTACAGGCGTTGCAAGCACGGCAATTGTACTGCCCGCATGCTGAACCGACGCTTCGTGCGCGATGCCGTCTATGCCCCTTGCAAGCCCGCTGACGACCGTTAAGCCGCTCGCCGCAAAGCCGGCAGCCAGTTCGCGCGCCATATGGCGTCCGTAGGCGGTTGGCGTGCGCGTACCGACAATCGCGACGGAATGGCGATGAAGCAGCCCAATCCGGCCTATTGCATACAGTACCCACGGCGGCTCGTGAATGTTGCGCAGCGCTTGCGGATAGTCGTCATCGTCGATCGTGAGTACAACGGCATTGCGCCTGCCATACTTCGATATGATAGAATCATACCCCGATCCGGCGTCCGAGAAACGTTTTGCCGCTTCGATGGCTTGTTCCGGGCGAAAGCCTGCCGACAGCCAGGCGTCCGGAGCGGCTAGCGTCGTTCGGTTCCACAGCTTGGCATCGATCGCTTTCTTGATCGATTTCCATCCGATGCCCGGTATGTCGTGGAGCGTAATAACGAGCTTTCTCTTGTCAACATTTAACATTCCAGCAACCTCCTTGAAGGAGGCCTGCATTCCTTTACCTATTTTGCTCTAGGCGGAACGAGAATGCAAGCCGCCATCTTCATTTAAATGCAAAAAAGCAGCCTTTCGCCCCTATAAAGGGTCGAAAGGCTGCTTGCCTTATCGGTAAAACCGAAGCGTGCGACACGTCGGTTCATTACGATTTATGGTTTTGCTTATTTGCGCGTGATGCATTTCTCGAGCAGGCCTTGCTCCTCCAGCACCGATACGAGCGTCGAGCCCATTTCGGACGGTGTAGGCGCGACTTTAATGCCGCAAGCTTCCAGCGTCGAAATTTTTTCCGCCGCCGTACCTTTGCCGCCGGAAATAATGGCGCCGGCATGTCCCATACGCTTGCCCGCCGGAGCCGTTGCGCCGCCGATGAAGCCGACGACCGGTTTTTTCATGTTCGCTTTGATCCACTCGGCCGCTTCTTCCTCGGCCGTACCGCCGATCTCGCCGATCATAATAACCGCATACGTGTCCGGATCTTCGTTGAACATGCTAAGCACGTCGATGAACTCCGTGCCTTTGACCGGGTCGCCGCCGATGCCGACTGCGGACGATTGGCCGATGCCGCGCGTCGTCAACTGGTGAACCGCTTCGTACGTCAGCGTGCCGGAGCGCGAAACGACGCCCACATGCCCCTTCGTATGAATGTAGCCCGGCATAATGCCGATTTTACATTCGTCAGGCGTAATAACGCCCGGGCAGTTCGGTCCGATCAAACGCGTTTTCTTGCCTTCCAAATAGCGCTGCACTTTCACCATATCCAGCACCGGAATGCCTTCCGTAATGCAGATAACAAGATCCAGCTCGGCGTCGACCGCTTCGAGAATCGCGTCTGCCGCGAATGCCGGCGGAACGTAAATAACCGATGCCGTTGCGCCCGTAACCGCTACCGCTTCGGATACGGTATTGAATACCGGCAGCGAAGCCGTCGTCCCGTTCTCCAATGCGATCTCGACCGTCGTGCCGCCTTTGCCCGGCGACGTGCCGCCGACCATTTGCGTGCCGTAATCGAGCGCGCCTTTCGCATGGAACAACGCGGTTTTACCCGTGATGCCCTGCGTGATGACTTTTGTATCTTTATTGATCAAAATGCTCATCGAAATTTCACATCCCCTAAAGAAATTCGGAATTAGCCGGTTGGTTGTCCTATTTCACGAGCGCGACGATTTTCTGAGCGCCGTCTGCCATCGAATCGGCCGCCACGATGTTCAAGCCGGATTCGTTGAGCATTTTTTTGCCGAGCTCTACGTTCGTGCCTTCGAGACGGACGACGAGCGGACGGTCGAGACCGAGCTCTTTCGCAGCCGCGATAACGCCGTCGGCGATAACGTCGCAGCGCATAATTCCGCCGAAGATGTTAACGAAGATGCCTTTTACTTTCTCGTCGGACAAAATGATTTTGAATGCTTCCGTTACTTTCTCTTTCGTAGCACCGCCGCCTACGTCGAGGAAGTTGGCAGGGTCGCCGCCATAATATTTGATAATGTCCATCGTCGCCATCGCGAGGCCCGCGCCGTTAACCATGCAGCCGATATTGCCGTCGAGCGCGATGTAGCTCAGGTCGAACTTGGACGCTTGAATTTCTTTCTCGTCTTCTTCGTCCAGATCGCGCAGCGCTAGGATGTCGGCGTGACGGTACAGCGCGTTGGAATCGAAGTTCAGCTTGGCGTCGAGCGCCATAACGTTGCCGTCGCCGGTAACGACGAGCGGGTTGATCTCCGCAATGGAGCAATCCTTGTCCACGAATGCCGTGTACAGCGCGATCATGAAGCTGGCCGCTTTGTTCACGAGCTCTTTCGGGATGTTGATGTTGAATGCAAGACGTTTCGCCTGAAAAGGCTGAAGGCCGATCGCAGGGTCGACGATTTCTTTAAAAATTTTCTCGGGCGAGTGCGCGGCGACCTCTTCGATCTCCGTACCGCCTTCTTCCGAAGCCATCAGAACGACGCGGCCGGTAGCCCGGTCGACGACGACGCCGACATAATATTCTTTCTTAATGTCGCATCCTTGCTCGATGAGCAGGCGTTTCACTTCTTTGCCTTCCGGACCCGTCTGGTGCGTGACAAGCGTTTTGCCGAGAATTTCACTCGCGTACGCCTTCACTTCATCCAAACTTTTTGCGACTTTAACGCCGCCCGCTTTACCGCGGCCACCTGCGTGGATTTGCGCTTTAACGACAACGACGGAAGTTCCGAGCGCTTTAGCGGCCTCGACTGCTTCGTCGACGGTGAAAGCTACTTTACCTTCAGGCACCGAGACCCCGTATTGCTTCAGGACTTCTTTGCCTTGGTACTCATGGATATTCATTAACGAAATCCTCCAATCCGCAAACTGAATCAAGCAATGTTTAATGTGAACAAACAAGTATATCTTATCACTAAACGTTCATTCTTACCTCATTTTTGATAAAATTATAAACTGCTCTTTTGATATGGAATTCATCTAGTTTTGAGATGAAAGAATAGAAGTATCGTCCGCCTTGCGGGCCGTTGCTTATGGCGGATTTATTATGTTTTTGTTCCGTCGGACCGATATTCCCCGGCCTGAATTGACAGGGTTGCGATGCATCGTTATGATAGATTTATATCATAAAATCATAGAACCGGAAAAGTAAGGAAGCACCTTCGTCCGAATAAGGCGGAGGTGTTTTTTGTTATGTATGCCCAAATGCTAGGAGCGGCCGTTATCGGAATCGAGGGCGTTCTAGTCGCTGTCGAGGCGGATATCGCCGGCGGTTTGCCCCAAGTCAATCTGGTCGGCTTGCCCGACAGCGCCATTCGCGAGTCGGCCGAACGCGTCCGCTCGTCCATTCGCAATTGCGGCTTTCAGTTCCCGATGAGCCGGATCACGATTAATCTTGCGCCTGCCGATTTGCGCAAGGAAGGCTCCGCCTTCGATCTGACGATTGCCGTCGCCATTCTCGCGGCGAGCGGCCAACTGCCGCCGGCGCCGTTCGAAGGCACGCTGCTCATCGGCGAGCTTGCGCTAAGCGGCGAGCTTCGCGCCGTCCCCGGCGTGCTGCCGATGGTCGAGCAGGCTGCCAGGCGCGGCTGCCGCCGCGTCGTTCTGCCCCGCGGCAATGCCGCGGAAGCGTCGCTGATCGGCGGCATGGAAGTGTATGCGATCGGTCACCTGAACGAACTGTCGGCATGGGGAAACGGCGACCGCTGGCGATCGTTCCTATACGCATCGGACGTCGGCTCTGCCGCAGACTTCCCGGATGCGGCGCTCGCCGGTGAAGCATCGCTCGACTATGCCGATGTACTGGGCCTTTACGGGGCGAAGCGGGCGCTGCTCGTCGCGGCGGCGGGCGGACATAACGTGATGCTAAGCGGTCCTCCCGGCACGGGCAAGACGATGCTGGCCAAGCGCCTGCCGTCCATCATGCCGCCGCTGTCCGACGAGGAATCGCTTGAAGTCACCAAAATATACAGCGTCGCAGGCAAGCTCGGCCACAGTCCTTCGTCGCTCCTTCGCACCCGCCCTTTTCGCTCGCCTCACCATACCATTTCGGCAGGAGGGCTCGTCGGCGGCGGCACGATTCCACGGCCGGGGGAAGTGACGCTCGCTCATCGCGGCGTTCTTTTCCTTGACGAGCTGCCCGAATTTACCCGCCCTTCCCTTGAAGTGCTGCGGCAGCCGCTCGAGGACCGGGAAGTGACGATTGCCCGCACGAAGGCGATCGTTCGCTTTCCTGCCCGCTTCTTGCTGGCCGCCTCGATGAATCCTTGTCCATGCGGCTATTACGGCAGCGAGACCGTTGATCGGCGATGCATTTGCTCCGATGCGGCCGTGCTCCGTTACCGCAGCAAAATATCGGGCCCGCTCATCGACCGAATCGACCTGCTGCTCGACGTGCCGCGGCCCCAATCGTTCCAATCGGCGAGGCCGGGCATGACGAGCGCCGATATGCTCGACGGCGTCATGGCCGCCGTCGAACGCCAGTGGCATCGGGCGCACGAAACCGGCGTCCGCTGGAACGGCGAGCTGTCGGGCGCCGCGCTTCACCGCGCGGCCAGACTGTCGCCCGGCGCCGCCAAGCTGCTTCGGCATGCGTTCGACACGCTCGGCATCAGCTTCCGCGCGCACGACCGGCTGCTCCGGCTCTCGCGCACAATCGCCGATGTCGAAGGCGATCCCGACGTTCGCGAAGCGCATATGTCGGAGGCCATCCAATATCGCAGGGCAGGCGAAACGATTGACGGATGAGAACGGACCGCCGATGCAAAATAGCGGCGTTCGCGGCCGAAGAACGTGCTTGGACGCATTCCCGTACAATAGAGCTGCGCAAGAAGCCGCAAGCCGGTCCGCGATTGCGGATCGGCTCGCATTGGGTCGATGTAACAAGCCCCCGTGAAGCTTCTGCATGCGATGCAGGAATTCCGCGCGTTTATGACGCACCCGCAATGATTATTGTAGAGTGTGAATCCTTTCGTGCGAAATCGGCATCCGCATAACGATTGTGCCTATACTCCCCGCATTTCATGCAGGGGTTTGTTGCTCCTGCGTTTAGAAGCTCAGAAAGACTGTACAATCAGTAGTTTGCTTCTTCTTTAATCAAAGGATGAATAGAACTTCCGGACGGTGGCGCAACCTTCCCCCGCGTCTGGCCCGCGATCTTAAACCCTGCCGGAACTAGTCATATAAGACTAATGACCTACATACGACAAACACGCCGCAGATCGAAATCCGCAGCGTCGTCTTCTCATACTAATTACGTGTGCCTCAAGCGTCCAACCGGGTTAAAACGCGTTCTGCATATGGGTAATATCGACCGCCGTACCGTCTTGTCCGAGTATGACAATAACGGCGTCGCACCGAACGGCCGCGTGCTGAAGCCCGTACGTTTGCAGATAGATGGCCGCCAGCGTTCTCACTTTATGCGCTTTACGCGCATCGATCGATTCCTCCGCCGTTCCGAATGCGGCGGAGGAGCCTGCCGTTCGCGTACGCACTTCTACGATCGCGATGACGCCGCCATGCTCGGCGACGATATCAAGCTCGCCTGCCCGGCAGCGCCAATTGCGAGACTTGATGGCATAGCCTTCCGCCTGGAGGAAATCGGCGGCCGCTTCCTCGCCCAGACGCCCGGTTTCGACTCGATTCCTCCTGCCTTGGCCGAGTCCGCCGTTCCTTTCGTTCCTCCGACTCTTGCCGATCGCGCGCACCTCGCTGTCCTGCGGCCGATTAGTCATCCCATGCTCCCGCCTTCTTATCCGATCGATAGACGAAGCTTAATATTTCCGCGACAAGCGCATAGAGCTCGGGCGGAATTTCCTGATCGACGTCCAGCTTCGACAACACCTCGACCAACGACGCATCCTCTTGAATCGGAACGCCGTTCTCCGACGCTTTCGCCATAATTGCGTCCGCCAGATGCCCTTTGCCTTTCGCCACGACGACGGGCGCCGACCGGTCGCCCGGCTCGTACTTTAACGCGACCGCCTTGCGTGCGGAGACCGGCGGCTGCTCCGCATGCGAATAGGATTCAGACGAATATGGTTTCGTCATATGCGGTAATCGACCCCTTTGTACGGAATGCCGCCGTATGGAGGCACGACCGGCGGCTGCTCGATCGATTCTCCGCTTTTGCCGGCCGCAAGCGCCGCCTTCTCCGCCGCGGTGTCCGCAGCGTCCGGCAGCGGCTTCGATTTAAACGTCAAGAGCTGGTATCCCGCCCGCTGCAGCGCTTCCGCCACCGCTCCCCGCTCTTCCTCGATCAAGCGCTGCATCATCGGATGGTCGTTCCAGACGCTCAGATTGACGATATTGTCGACGACGTGAACGTCGACGAGCGTATCGCCGATCGCTTTCAGGTTCAGATCGAACAGCAGGCGGCAGTTGGACGCGTCCAGCTCATTCTTCGCGCCTCGGCGCGTCTGTACGTGAACGGAGGCGGTCTGTCCTCCGTCCTGATCGTACAGCGGAATAAACAGCGTCACATGCGTCAGCATCTGGCTGCCGCGCTCCGGAGCGAGCAGCAACTGCTGGCCCGTAATTTGATGAATGAGCTGCTGCGCCGTCTCGCGGACGGAAGCGGGCGTGTCGTCCATCGCGGCCAGCGACAGCAGCGCGCTCTTTAAGGTATCCATCCCGTCAGCCGCACCGCCGGGCAGCGGCAAGCCTGTGCTTGCATTCGCTCTGCCGTCGGCAGGCGGCTGCGTAGGCGGCATCGGCATTGCGCCTCCCGCCGACTGGCTCCCGGGCCTCGTCGCCGCAGCGGCATGCCCGTCTCCTTCCGCCGCATCGCCCGCTTGCGCGGCCCCCGACTGAGCGGCTGCTGAAGTCGGAGCGCTCGCCCCCCGGCTATCGGGCGCCGCAGCCGACCGCATCGCCTCCGCCGTTCTGCCGGCCGCATTGCCGTCGGCAGGCGGAGCCCCTCTGCCCGCAGCCGCCGCTTCATGGCCGGCAGCATCCGCTTCCGAAGCGCCGGCCGCTTCCCCGGCCTGAGCCGTCGGCTGCCGCGTAACCGCCTGCAACAATTTGTTCTCGTGACTGACCCCGAGCGTACCGAGCATCCTGCCGATCCATCCGGGCAGCTCCGCACCGCCGTCCGCTGAAGCCGCTGCCCCGCCTGTTGCCATTCTGGCCGACGCTTCGCCGCCGTTCGCCTTGCCGTCAGCTCCGGCTCCGGCGTTGCCTGCAACGCCCTGCGCCAAGCTTCCCTTTGGCGCAGGCAGGCCGCCCATTCCTTCCTCCGGCTGTGCGGTCAAGCCGCTCGCCGTCGAGGCGGCGCCGTTGGCCGAGCCTCTCGTCTGGCCCGCGCCAGCCTGCTTCGCAGCCGTCTCCGCCGCCGTCACTTCCGCCTCTCCGCCCGCTGCGGCATCCGGCGCTTGGCCGGAAGCGAGACGAAGCGCATCCTCCGCTGCCCGATGTGACAGCCCCAGCGTTTGCGTCAGCAGCGTTTTGACCCGAAGCGCCGCAGTCATCGCATTCTCCGGCTGCTTGAACGCGGCAGCCGATTCGTTTCCTTCAGCCCGCCCGGCCGTTCCTTCAGCCGCTGTCCCCCGACCGACCGCTAAATCGCCCAACTGCTTGTTCATCGCATCGATCAGCTCGTGCAGCGGCTTGCCGAACATAACCTGACGCATCGCGGCTACCGTCTGCTCCGTCATCGGCATCCCCCGCTTCAGCGCGGCCGCGGCCGCCTGCATCCATTCCTGCGGATCGGCGCCCTTCGGCATCGATTCGAACGCCTGCTTCAGCGCTTGGGCAACCTCACGCGTCATCGGGATGCCGTCGCGCTTAAGCTCGCGAATCAGATTCGCCGACCAATCGGCATCCGGCAGCCCCGCCGCTTTCGCCAGTTGCCGAAGCGTATCGTCCGGCACTTGCGCGTTGCCCGCTTCCACGGGCTTCAGCACGATCATCTCCGGCGTCGATTCCGGCTGGACCTTCAGCATCGTCGACTGTCCCGGCGCAATCGGCGTTTCCAGCTTCGCGCGCACCTGCACGCCGTTAATCTGGACGACCGCCTCCTGATCGCCCTGCGTTTGCGTCACAACGCCCCGTACGACCTGTCCGGGCCTCAGCTCCAGCTTCTTGCTGTCGCCGCTCTGTATGTCGCCCAGCAAACTTCTCATCATCTGGCTTATATTCAAAATGCGGATTCCCCTTTATGCATCACCCTGTTATACACATATATCGGCATCGGCCCTTCATCCCTGCATGCTTCGGACAAAATAATCCGTTCGATTCTTCCGTTTCTCTTCATATGCCGGCATAACAAAAACGCCCTAATTGCATCTGCCTGCCGCAGGTGCCGTTAGGACGTCGGGTCTATCGCATAAGCCGATCAGAACAGCGCCTGCTGCTCCATCTGCGCCATAATGTTGCCGAGAAAAGAACGCCGATGCATCGGCGTCGGGCCGAGCTCAAGCAGCTTCTCGCGGTGCAGCTTCGTTGCGTAGCCTTTATGTATCGCAATGCCGTAACCGGGGTACAGCGCTTCCCATTCGCCCTTGCAGAGACGATCGCGCGTCACCTTCGCTATGATCGATGCCGCCGCAATCGACTGGCTCGTCGCATCGCCTTTAATAATCGCCTGCTGCGGAATGTCCAGATCGATCTTCTCCGCATCGACAAGCAAATGATCGGGATCCTCGCCCAGCGTCATAACCGCGCGCTTCATCGCCAATCTGGACGCCTGCTTGATGTTGATCCGATCTATCTCCGCGGAATCGACCCGGCACACCGACCAATACAGCGCCTGCTCCACAATAACGCCGTACAGCTCTTCCCGTTTCTTCTCCGACAGCTTCTTCGAATCGTTGATGCCTTCAATGACCAGACCCTCCGGCAAAATAACGGCTGCCGCCACGACGTCGCCGAACAGGCAGCCCCGTCCGACCTCGTCAATGCCGGCTATCCGCTTGCAGCCGCTTTCCCACAACGACTTCTCGTATTCCAGCATTCCCGCATCTCCCATACGGTTTAATACGTCGACGCCGATTCCAGCGTCAGCCGTCCCAGCTTGCCGGCGCGGAGCTCGCGCAAAATAATGCCGGACGCCTTCTCCAGATCGACGCGCCCTCCGCTGACGAGACAGCCGCGCTTCCGGCCGATCGCCTCCATAATACGAACGACCTCGCTCGAATCCTCCGTATCCGACGGACGCTCCTCTTCGATGCCGTATCGCTCGAGAAGCGTATCCCAGTACCGCCCGATCAGTTCGCGCGTCGCGAAGAACGCAATATCTTCGATGTCCAGTATTTGCTCCTTGATCGCGCCGGTCATCGCAAGGCGGTAGCCAACGATTGGATCGTCGAACTTCGGCCACAGAATGCCCGGCGTGTCGAGCAGCTCCATCTCCGTGCCGCATTTGATCCACTGCTGGCCTTTCGTTACGCCCGGCCTGTCGCCGGTAACCGCAATGTTCCGCCCGGCCAGCCGGTTAATCAGCGTCGACTTGCCGACGTTGGGGATGCCGACGATAAGCGCGCGAACGGCGCGCGGATTCATCCCTTTCGCAATCTGACGCGCAATTTTCTCGTGGAGCAGCTTTCTTGCGAGTCCCGGAATTTCCCCTACTCGCGTTCCCGTCGACGCATCGACCGCAATACATTCATGCCCTTCATATTTAAAGCGCTCGATCCATGCTTCCGTTTCCCTCGGATCGGCCAGATCGCTTTTGCCGAGCACGATTAGGCGGGGCTTGTTCAACAATATATCGTCAATCATCGGATTGCGGCTCGACAGCGGAATTCGCGCGTCCAGCAATTCGACGGCAAGGTCAATCAATTTCAGCTTGTCTTGGATCTGCCTGCGGGCTCGCGTCATATGCCCGGGAAACCACTGAATGCTCATGCTTTCACACCTCATTAATCAACATGCCCCGTCAACGTCCGGTTGCGCAGACATTGCCGAGGCACGCCATCCTTATTTATGTCCGATAATCTTGATCTTGTTAAGCGGCCAGAAAATAACGTCGCTTCGGCCGATAACCTCGTCCTGATCGACGAATCCGATCATCCGGCTGTCTTTGCTGTTATTCCGGTGATCGCCCATAACGAAAATATGTCCTTCCGGAACGACATCCTCCGTGAATCGCTCATTGGGGAAGTTCGGCGACGATCCGAGGCTGCCGTTGTTGTACAGTTGGCCTTCGGAATGCGCCTGCTCGATCGCTTCCTTCAAGTAAGTCTCGTCCACCTTCTGATCGTTCACATACAGATCGTCGCCCTCGTAACGGATTTTATCGCCCGGCACGCCGATGACGCGCTTAATGAAGTTGCGTCCTTCCTCCGGCACGTGGAACACGATGACTTCCCCGCGATGCGGCTCGCGGAACTTGTAGAGCACTTTATTGACGATGACGCGCTCTCCCGTCAAGAAGTTCGGCTCCATCGACGGCCCGTCCACGATAAAGGGCATAAACAGTAGCCAGCGAATGATAAGTACCAGAATGACGGCGATGGCAATAGCTTTAACCCATTCCTTTAACTCGTTGGCAGCGCCGCCCTTCTTGGGCGGCTTTGTCGCCGGGACGTCCGCTTCCGGGTTCGAAAGCGTATCCTGCTCCGGCTCTTGGCCGTCTACTCGATTATGCTCCATACGATCACCCGCTTCCAATCGACTTGTCCATCCCATTCGTTCATGAGTTACAAAGTTCTGAAAACGCGAAGAGGAGCTTGTTTGTGGCAAGCCCCTCTTGACCATCCGATTAACGGATTTCTTTAATTCTCGCTGCTTTACCGCGCAGGCTGCGCAGGTAGTAAAGCTTCGCACGACGAACTTTACCGCGGCGAGCCACTTCGAGTTTATCGATTTTAGGCGAGTTCACCGGGAACGTTCTTTCCACGCCTACGCCGTAAGAAATTTTACGAACCGTGAACGTTTCGCTAATGCCGCCGCCGCGACGCTTGATTACGACGCCTTCGAACAACTGGATACGCTCGCGCGAACCCTCGATGACTTTAACGTAAACCTTCAGCGTATCGCCAGGACGGAAGCTAGGAATGTCTTTGCGCAGTTGTTCTTGCGTAATCGCTTGTACAATGTTCATCTTATTCACTCCTTCCGCAACAGACGTTCTTATGAGCTCGCCGACTTCCTATGAAATCGGGTCATGGCTAATAGCGGACCGTCCGACTTTCACACAACACAGGAAATTATACCATGCCGTAGGCAAAAACACAACCGTCATCTTGCATCTTTTACGCTTAGCCGTCCGAACGCTCCATCGACCGTTCTTCGCGCTCCGACAGTCCGTTCAGCCAAGCGCGTTCCTTCTCCGTCAGCTCCGCCTTCTCCAGCAAATCCGGGCGCCGCCGCAACGTGCGCAGCAGCGCCTGCTCGCGTCTCCAAGCCTCGATGCGCCCATGATGTCCGGACAGCAGCACCTCCGGTACTTCCCAATCGCGGAACACCGCAGGGCGCGTATAATGCGGATATTCCAGCAGACCCGTGCTGAACGAGTCGGTTACGGCCGACGTCTCGTTGCCCAAGACGCCGGGCAGCAGCCGCACGACGCTGTCGATTACGACCATCGCCGGCAGCTCGCCGCCCGTCAGCACGTAATCGCCGATCGACAGCTCGTCGGTTACGAGATGCTCCCGAATCCGCTCGTCATAGCCCTCGTAATGACCGCATACGAAGATGAGATGCTCCTCCGACGACAGTTGCTCGGCCTTGCGCTGAGTGAACGTCTCTCCCTGCGGACACATCAAAATGATGCGAGGGCGCGCCCCATCCTTCGGCACAAGATGCTCCGCAGCCGCGAACATCGGCTCCGGCTTCAGCACCATGCCGCCCCCGCCGCCGTACGGATAGTCGTCTACCGTGCTATGCTTGTTGTTTGCGAAATCGCGGAAATTGACGGCCGACAGAGAGACGATCCCCTTGTCCCGCGCCTTGCCGAGAATGCTGGCGCCGAATACGCCGTCGAACATTTCCGGGAACAGCGTCAATACGTCGATCCGCACGGCGTTAAATCAATCCTTCCAGCAGATGCACCGTAATCGTCTTGTTCGCAACGTCCACCTTGCGCAGCACTTCGTCGATGACGGGCAGCAATATTTCTTTCGGCCGTCCGTTGCCGCCTTTTCCTTGCACGACCCATACGTCATTGGCGCCGGGAGACAATATTTCAGCGACAGTGCCAAGCTCCTCGCCGTCTTCCGTCACGACCGCGCATCCGATAATTTCATGGTAATAGTACTCGTCCTCTGCGAGATCGACAAGGTCGTTCTCCGACACTTTCAGCGTCCAGCCTTTATATTTCTCGACATCGTTAATGTTATCGAACCCTTTGAGCTTAACGACATACACGTTCTTCTGGAGTCTGGCGCCCACGATCTCGACCTCGAGACGTCCGCCCTTCTCCTCGTCGATCAGCGTAAGCTTGCTTCCTTTCGCGAAGCGAACTTCCGGAAAGTCGGTCTGCGGCCACACCTTGACTTCTCCGCGAATGCCATGCGTGTTAACCAGCTTGCCGACCGTAAACCACTTCTCTGCCATTGTTCTATTCCGCCTTTCCCGTCCGTATCGGGCATTGCCCGATCAAAAAGTCGACTATTCAGCACCAGAAGGTGGGCTCGTGTTCAATAGGCGACTTTTTGCTGCATATATTCGTTAGTATGTATCGAAAAAGGGCTAGGACATTCATCCTAACCCTTCGACGTATGATGTATTAAGAGTCGATGTCGATCGTAATCCGGCGGCCGGACTTGATGGCGGCAGACGAAACGACGGTTCGAAGCGCCTTCGCGATCCGCCCTTGCTTGCCGATTACTTTGCCGACATCGGAAGGGTGCACGGACAAGCCGTATACGAGATTGCCCCGCGCATCTTCCTTCTCGCTGACGCAAACGTCGCTCGGATGATCCACTAAAGCCTTCGCTATGACAAGAATTAATTCTTTCATCTCAAGGCCCTCCGCTATTCAACAGTTATTTCTGTTGCTTGAGCTCATGGAACTTCTTCAGGACGCCTGCTTGGGAAAGCAGGTTGCGAACCGTATCGGATGCTTGAGCACCGGTTTGCAGCCATTTCAGCGCTTTCTCCTCATCGATGTTCACTTGTGCCGGTTGAGCTACCGGATTGTACGTGCCGATTTCTTCGATGAAGCGGCCGTCACGCGGGGAACGGGAATCGGATACAACTACGCGATAGAATGGAGCTTTGTGAGCACCCATACGTTTCAGACGAATACGAACTGCCATTGACATTCACCTCCTTACAAGAATCAACTTCTATTGCATGCCGCCGAACGATCAGCCCGGCGGGAATTTCATTCCTTTGCCCATCATGCCTTTCAGGCCCTTGAGACCCTTCATGCCTTTCGGACCTTTACCCATCATACCGGAAAATTGCTTCATCATCTTACGCATCTCGTCGAACTGCTTGATGAGCCGGTTCACGTCCGCAATCTGCGTGCCGCTGCCCGTTGCAATCCGTCTGCGGCGGCTGTAATTCAGAAGGTCCGGATTGCGCTTCTCTTCCGTCGTCATCGAACGAACGATCGCCTCGACGCGTCCGATCTGCTTATCGTCGACCTTCATTTCTTTCAAGCCCTTCACCTTGTTCATGCCCGGAAGCATATCGAGCAATTGATCCAGCGGTCCGAGCTTGCGAACCTGCTCCATCTGCTCGAGGAAATCTTCGAACGTGAACTCGGCGTTGCGCATCTTGCGCTCCATCTCGGCCGCCTTATCGGCGTCGATCGTCGACTGCGCCTTCTCGATCAGCGAGAGCATATCGCCCATGCCGAGAATACGAGATGCCATCCGCTCCGGATGGAACGGCTCCAGCGGTTCGATCTTCTCGCCCATCGCGACGAACTTGATCGGGCAGCCGGTCACGGCCTTAACCGACAGCGCGGCGCCGCCGCGCGTATCGCCGTCGAGCTTCGTCAGCACGACGCCCGTAAGCTCAAGCTGATCGTGGAAGCTCTTCGCGACGTTAACCGCTTCCTGACCCGTCATCGCGTCGACGACAAGCAGCACTTCGTCCGGCTCGACAACCTGATGGATCTGCTTCAGCTCTTCCATCAGCGCTTCGTCGATCTGCAGACGGCCGGCCGTATCGACGATGACGTAATCGATGCTGTTCGCCTTCGCATACTGCAAGCCTTGACGCGCGATCTCAACCGGCGACACATCGTTGCCGAGCGTGAAGACCGGCGCGTTCACCTGCTCGCCGAGCACCTGCAATTGCTTGATGGCAGCCGGACGATAAATATCGCAGGCAACCAGAAGCGGCTTCAGATTGCTCTTCATAATCATCTTCGCCAGCTTGGCCGTCGATGTCGTCTTGCCGGCGCCCTGCAAGCCCGCCATCAGAATGACGGTAGGCGGCTTGCTCGCTTTCGCCAGCTTGGCTGCCGATCCGCCCATCAGCTCAATGAGCTCCTTGTGCACGATATCGACGACGACCATGCCCGGCGTGAAGCTCTTCTGCACTTCCGCGCCGACAGCCTGCTCCTTCACCTTGGCGACAAAATCTTTGACGACCTTGAAGTTAACGTCCGCTTCCAGCAGGGCCAGCCGCACTTCGCGCATCGCTTCGTTAACGTCGTCCTCCGACAGCTTGCCTTTGCCCCGCAATTTGCCGAACACATTCTGCAGCCTGCTCGTCAAACCTTCAAACGCCATGATGATTCACCCGCTTTCGCTATTTGTTCCTCGCCTGCTCGGCTTGGCGGAGAGACTCTGCGACACTTCGCAGAGCGCTCTTGTAGGAGCTGTCGTCCGGTATGGCCGAAACGCATGCTTCCAAGCGATCCATTGCGCCGCGCAGCGCTTCGTGGCGGGACAGCAGCCCAAGCTTGGACTCGTAGCTTTCCAGCACCGTCTCCGCGCGCTTTATATGTTCGTATACCGCCTGACGGCTAATGCCGAAGTCGGCCGCAATCTCGCCAAGCGTAAAATCTTCAATAAAATACTGCGTGAGAAACGTCCGCTGCTTATCCGTAAGCAGAGGCTCGTAGAAATCGAACAACAGGTTAATGCGGTTCGTCTTCTGAAGCGCATCCGGTTGGGCGCTCGTCACGGGCAAGTCCCTCCCGTCAAGTTCAAATACTTGACACCTTCTTAGCTTCCCTTATGTTACAGGACGATCGTTCGGGTGTCAAGTATTTATCCTTGTCAGTCTCCAGAAGCCGCCGGGCCGCGTTCGGCTACTGCCGCTCGTCAGCCTCCTGCTCGTCTTCCTCCTGCTCGTTCGCCTGAATCAGACCGGCGAACAGCGCATGAACGAATTGTTCGGAATCGAACTCCTGCAAATCGCCCATTTTCTCACCGAGGCCAACAAGTTTCACCGGCAAGTTCAGCTCGTTGCGGATGGCGATGACGATGCCGCCCTTGGCCGTGCCGTCGAGCTTCGTCAAGACGAGGCCGGTAACGCCGCTCTTCTCGCCGAACAGCTTCGCTTGGCTAAGCGCGTTCTGTCCCGTCGCGGCATCGAGCACGAGCAGCACTTCATGCGGCGCTTCCGGCACTTCGCGCTGAATGACGCGAAAAATTTTGTTCAGCTCGTCCATCAGATTCGTTTTGTTCTGCAGACGGCCGGCCGTATCGCAGAGCAAGACGTCGACGCCGCGCTGCTTGGCCGCATGCACCGCATCGAACATAACGGCTGCCGGGTCGGAGCCCGCGCTTTGCTTAATAACGTCGACGCCTACGCGCTGGCCCCATACTTCGAGCTGCTCGATCGCGCCTGCGCGGAACGTATCGCCCGCCGCCAGCAGCACGCTCTTGCCCTCGGACTTGAACTTGTGCGCCAGCTTGCCGATCGTCGTCGTCTTGCCGACGCCGTTGACGCCGACGAACAGAATGATCGTCATGCCGTTCTCCGCCATCCGAAGCCGCGGATCGTCGTGGCCTTTCAGAATGTTGACGAGCTGCTCGGACATAATCGGCTGCAGCTCCGCGGCGTCTTCGATTTTGCGCGCCTTCACTTCCGCCCGCAGCTTGTCGATCAGCTCCATGACCGTATTGACGCCGACATCGGCGCCGATCAGTATTTCTTCCAGCTCCTCGAAGAACGCCTCGTCGATTTTTTTGCGGCGCGTAATCAACTCCTCGACCTTCTCTACGATCGCATCCCGCGTCTTCGCCAAGCCATCCTTAAAAATGTTCGTGACCGCTTCCGTCTTGGACGCGATCGATTCTTTCAGCCGTTTAAAAAAGCTCATATCATGCCGTTCCTTTCCTCTTCGCGAATCGATATGTTTATGCGGTGGCGGTGCCGTCCTCAATGAACGATTCGTCGTCCTCCAGCCGCACCGATACAAGCTTGGATACGCCGCCCTCTTCCATCGTAACGCCGTACAGCACGTCCGCCTCTTCCATCGTCCCTTTGCGGTGCGTGACGACGATAAATTGGGTCAAATCGGAGAATTCGCGCAAATATTGCGCAAAGCGCGACACGTTCGCTTCGTCCAGCGCGGCTTCGACCTCGTCGAGCACGCAGAACGGAACGGGCTTCACTTGCAGGATCGCGAACAGCAGCGCAATCGCCGTCAATGCGCGCTCGCCGCCGGACAGCAGTTGCAGGTTTTGCAGCTTCTTGCCGGGAGGCTGAGCGACGATATCGATGCCCGTATCGAGCACCCGGTCCGGCTCCGCCATAATCAGGTCCGCGCGGCCTCCGCCGAACAGCTTCGCGAATACGACAACGAAATGGCCGCGAATCGCTTCGAACGTCGTCCGGAACTTCTTGGACATCTCCTCGTCCATCTCGCGGATGACTTGATACAGCGTCGTCTTCGCATCGATCAGATCCACGCGCTGCGCGTCGAGAAATTCGTACCGTTCCTTCACTCGCAAGTATTCGTCGATCGCGCCGAGGCTTACTTCCCCCAGCGAAGCAATCTGGCGCTTCAAATCGCGGACCGCATTTTGCGTCGCAGTCACGTCCTCCGGAACCGGATACCGCTGCTTCGCCAGTTCGAAGCTCAGCTCGTATTCCTCGCTCAGCTTGCGGAGCAGATTGTCCAGCTCGACGTCGAGCCGGTTGACTGCGATCTCGGTCTGCCGCATCTGGTCCTCGGTTTCCCTCAGCAAGGCGCGCTGCTCCTTCGTCTCGCTCTCGCCGTCCTCAAGCCCTCTAATCATCTCCGCGCGCTGCGATCGCTTCAGGTCCGTCTGCTCGGCGCAGCCGTCCTTGCGCAGCTTCAGATCGTTCAACTGCTCGATCTGCTGCACCGATTCCTCGGCATGGCGCTCTTCGTCTTCCTTGAGCTGGCTTTGAACGCCGCGCATCGCGGATAACTCTTGCTTGGCGCGGTTAATGTCGGATCGGATTCTTGTCGCCTGATCCTCCATCGAGAACTTCTCCTGCTCCGTCTTGGCCGCCAATATTTTCAGATCGGTCAGTTGGCCCTGCAGTTCCTCGCGAGCCGTCTCCGACGCTTTGCGCCGCGTTTCGGCCGCTTGAATATCGAGCTGCAGCTTCGCTTCCCGGGCGGACAGCTCCTCCAGCCGGACGCGCGCCGCGTCCGCCGCCGCCGCCAGATCGTGCTGCTCCGCCATCTGTCCGCTGCGGTCCGCATGGTGCACCTGAAGCTGCTCCGACAACTGCGCAAGCTGCTTGTCCGCCTGCACAAGCTCGGTTTTCAACTGCTGCTCCTCGATCCGCAGCCTCTCGCCCTGCTCGCGAAGCTCCTCGACGTTCTGACTGCGGATCGACTGCTCTTTGCGCAGATCGGCCAGCTTGTCGCGCAGCTTGTCCGCTTGGCGTTGGTTGTCCGCAATTTCTTCGTCCATTTGCTCGATCTGACGCTGCCGTCCGAGCAGGCTCGCGCCTTTCTTCTGCAGACTGCCGCCGGTCATCGATCCGCCGGCGTTGACGACGTCGCCTTCGAGCGTTACGACGCGATACCGGTATTGGCATCGCGAAGCGATCCGGTTCGCCTGCTCCAGCTTCTCTGCGATCAATACGTTGCCGAGCAAACTGCCCACAACGGCCGCATAACGGCTGTCGCAGTCGACGAGATCGGCGGCAACGCCGACGAAGCCCTCGACCTCCGCCACCTGACGCCGATCGGTCTCCGATACGTTCCGCCCCCGAATAACGTCGAGCGGCAGGAACGTCGCGCGGCCAAGCTGGCGCTGCTTCAGAAATCCGATCGCCGCGCGCGCGGTCGCCTCGTTCTCCATTACGACATGCTGGAGCGCCCCGCCGAGCGCCGTCTCCACGGCCGTCTCAATCCGTTCCGGCACGCGAACAAGCTCCGCCACCGCGCCGTGAACGCCGCTTAAGCCGCCTTGCGTCTTGCGGGCCGCCTTCAGCACTTCTTTAACGCCTTGCATGAAGCCGTCAAGCGCATCCTGCATTTCCTTCATCGTATCGCGGCGGGAAACGAGCGCGTCGAGACGCTGCTCCCACTTGCGCACCATCTGCTGCGTATCCTCGTACACTTTGTACAGCGCGCGGGATTGCTCGCTTTCCTCCGTATACTTGTCCTTCGCTTCCGAGAGAGAAGTCAATGCCGCGGCCAGCCGCTCCGACAGATCGTTCCGCCGAGCCGTCAGTTCCTCGTGCTGCTGAGACCATTTGGCCTCCTCGTCTCCGAGCCGGTCCATCCGGCGCTTCACTTGCTCTTGCTGCTGCTCCGTGTAGCGAATCTCGTTGCGCGCTTGCGCCATGGCGCTCAGCACGTCCAGCAGCTCCGTCTTAAGCGATTCCTCCGCTTCTTGACCGGCTTCTCCCGCCGTGCCGGCCAGCTCCGCTTCCTCTTCGGCCAACTGCATGCGAAGCTTCGCCATCTCCTCCTCGAGCGTTGCCACCTTCGCCCGAAAATCCGCCTCTTCCTTCACCAGCGAAGCGATCCGCTCATCGAGCGACGCGGCCGATTCGTCAAGCTGCCGCTTGTTCTGCTCCAGATTGCGCTTGCGTTCCTTCAACACTTCGCCGTAGCCTTCGCACTTCTCGTAATCTTCGCTGAGCTGCAGCATCGACTCGTGAAGCTCGTCCAGCTCTCGCTCGATCTCCCGCAGCCGCTGGCGGTCCTTCTCCAGCAGCGCGTCGTGCTTGCTGACGACCGATGCGTAAGACAGCCGCTGACGCTCCAGCTCGGCCAGCTTCGCCGTCGAATCGTTCCACGAGGCATGCACCGTCTCGATCTGATGCACGTACATCGATATTTCTTGCGTTTGCAACTGCTCACGCAGCGCTTTATATCGGATCGCTTTCTCGGATTGTACGCGCAGCGGCTCTACTTGATCTTCCAGCTCCGATACAAGGTCGTGAATACGAAGCAAGTTCTGCTCCGTCTCCTCCAGCTTTCGCTGCGCCTCGCGCTTGCGCGCCTTAAATTTCACGATGCCGGAAGCTTCTTCGAATATGCCGCGCCGATCCTCCGATCGCGTGCTCAATATTTCTTCAATTCGTCCTTGCCCGATAATCGAATACGCTTCTTTGCCGATACCGGTATCCATGAACAGCTCGGTAATATCTTTCAGCCGGCAAGGCTGCTTGTTTAACATATACTCGCTTTCGCCGCTGCGGTGAACGCGCCTCGTAACGGTCACTTCGTCGTATTCGAGCGCCAGCGCGTTGTCGCTGTTGTCGAGCGTAAGCGATACTTCGCCGAAATTGACCGCCTTGCGCGCGTCGCTTCCCGCGAAAATGATGTCTTCCATCTTGCCGCCGCGAAGACTCTTGGCGCTCTGCTCGCCAAGCACCCACCGGATGCCGTCCGAAATATTGCTTTTGCCGCTGCCGTTCGGTCCGACGACAGCCGTAATGCCGCGTACGAACTCCATTTCCGTCTTATCGGCAAACGATTTAAAACCAGACAATTCGATCCGTTTCAAGAACATGATTACGGGTTCACCTCAACGACTATTGTACCATATTGAGAAAAAAAGGTCAGGATTGCGCGCGAAACCGCGGACGCGCGGCGGACGCTATGCCGCAGTCGGACGCATGACACGACAAAGCGCTGCCGCAGCCTTACTCGTTCGCTGCGCAGCGCCTTTCGATTGCTCTATTTGTTCCCTTCCAGCAGCGAGCATGCCGCCTCGGCCGACCGCTGCTCGGCTTCCTTCTTCGTCCGGCCGACGCCGACGCCGAACGGCCGATCGCCGATTCGGACCTCGACGACGAATTCGCGGTCATGCGCCGGTCCCCGCTCTTCGGCAATCCGGTATTCGACCGCTCCGAGCGAGCCGTGCTGCGCCTTCTCTTGCAGCTTCGACTTGAAGTCTTTCACCAGCAGCGATTCATTCTCTTCAATATGAGGGAACACGCGCTCGCTGAGAAAGGAACGGACACGGTCAATCCCCTGATCCAAGTAAAATGCGCCGATGAACGATTCGAACAAGTCGGCAAGCAGCGCGGGACGCTGCCGTCCGCCAAGCTGCTCTTCTCCCCGCCCGAGCAGCACGCCGGCGCCCAAGCCGAGCATGTCGGCGAAGCGCGCAAGCGACGGCTCGCAGACGATGGACGCGCGCATGCGCGTCAGCTCGCCCTCCGGCCGGTTCGGGTATGTCAAGAAGAGATGCTCCGAGACGAGCAGTTGCAGCACCGCATCCCCAAGAAATTCGAGACGCTCGTTATCTTCAATCGGCTTGCCGCGATGCTCATTCACGTACGACGTATGCGTAAAAGCTTGCTTCAGCAGCCGAGGCTGCTTGAACCGAATGAGCAGTCTTTGCTGCAATTGGTCTAACGCATCATGCCTCATACGCTCTCATCACGATCGTTGCATTGTGGCCGCCGAATCCGAACGAGTTCGACAACGCCGTCCGAACGTTCGCCTGACGAGGCTTATTCGGCACGTAATCAAGATCGAGCTCCGGGTCTTGATTATCGAGATTGATCGTCGGCGCAATGATGCCGTTCTTGATCGTAAGGCCGAGAATAACGGCTTCTACGCCGCCTGCCGCACCGAGCAAGTGCCCGGTCATCGACTTCGTCGAGCTGATTGCGACCTTATAAGCGTAATCGCCGAACGCTTTCTTCACCGCCAGCGTCTCCGAGCGGTCTCCGACCGACGTCGACGTGCCGTGCGCATTAATATAGTCGATCTCTTCCGGCGCAAGGCCGGCATCCTTCAGCGCGCGCACCATACAGCGAGCCGCGCCTTCCGGATCGGGCTCCGTCATATGGTAAGCGTCGCCGCTCATGCCGTAGCCGATTACTTCGGCATAGATGCGCGCGCCGCGCTTTTGCGCATGCTCCAGCGATTCCAGCACGAGCACGCCCGAGCCTTCGCCCATGACGAAGCCGTCGCGGTCGACGTCGAATGGCCGACTCGCTTTCTCCGGCTCGTCGTTCCGTACGCTCATCGCGCGCATGGCGCAAAATCCGGCCATTCCCGTTGGTCTGATCGTCGCTTCCGCACCGCCGCACAGCATTACGTCGGCGTCGCCGCGCTGAATCATTTTGTACGAGTCGCCAATGGAGTGGGTGCCGGTCGCGCAAGCCGTAACGGCCGTACTGTTCGGACCTTTCGCCCCTGTCGCCATCGATACTTGGCCGGACGCCATATTCGCGATCATCATCGGAATAAAGAACGGGCTAACCCGCTTGGGACCTTTCTCCAGAAGAATGTTATGCTGGTCTTCCCACGTGCCGAGTCCGCCGATGCCGGAGCCGATCATAACGCCTACGCGCTCCGGGTCCGCATCTTCGCCGATTCGAAGCCCCGCGTCCGCTACCGCTTTCTTCGAAGCCGCAACGGCGAACTGCACGAAGCGGTCCATCTTGCGCGCTTCTTTTCTCTCTGCGTAATCTTCGGGATTGAAGCCTTTGATCTCCGCCGCAATGCGCGTCGGATATTCGGATACGTCGAACGCCTCGATATGCGATACGCCGGACTTTCCTTCCATCAAATTGCCCCAAAACTGATCCAAATCGGAGCCGAGCGAGGTAATGACCCCCATGCCTGTGACGACAACTCTTTGTTTCATTCTGTTCACCTCTACGGACAGCAATATGGATGGTATATGTTACCCATCTGTGTCATGTATATGTAACGAGATTGGACTCGTATGCCTTGCTTGTACAACCGAAAAACAGGCTTATGATGGAGAGAAGTCCCGTTGCAATAACGGGACTTACAAATCTTACGTATGAGATTGTATGTAATTTACTACTTCTCCCACAGTTGTAATTTTCTCTGCATCTTCATCAGAGATTTCCAAGTCAAACTCGTCTTCAAGCTCCATTACAAGCTCAACTACGTCGAGCGAGTCAGCGCCGAGGTCATCTTTGAAGCTAGCTTCCAGCGTAACTTCGGATTCATCTGCGCCGAGGCGGTCAACGACGATGCGTTTGACGCGATCCAATACTTCGGACATCCGGTTCACCTCCTCCTTGGTATTATACGAGAATCGCAGGCAAAATGCCAGCGTAACCGTTTCATTTTGACCAATTAAACCTATTGGCTTACCTTACATATACATGCCGCCGTCGACGTGTACCGTCTGCCCGGTCATGTAGCCCGCCGCATCCGATGCGAGGAAGCGAACCGCGTTCGCAATATCGGACGGCTGACCAAGACGCGCAAGCGGAATTTGGCCAATATGATGCGCTTTCGCTTCGTCGGACAGCTTGTCGGTCATGTCGGTCTCGATGAAGCCAGGCGCGACGCAGTTCACCGTAATGCCGCGGGAAGCAAGCTCGCGCGCGGACGCTTTCGTTATGCCGATTACGCCAGCTTTAGCCGCGACATAGTTCGCCTGGCCCGGATTGCCGAGCACGCCGACGACGGACGAAATGTTGATGATGCGGCCGTAGCGCTGCTTCATCATGACGCGGGTAACGGCCTTGATGCCGTTGAATACGCCCTTCAAGTTCGTCTCGATCACTTGATCGAACTCTTCTTCCTTCATCCGCATGATTAGATTATCTCTTGTAATACCGGCGTTATTCACGAGAATATCCAGCTTGCCGAATTGCTCGATCGTCGTCTTGACTATCGCGTCGAATTGATCGGCTTTGCCGACATTGCCCTGCACGATAATCGCGCGGCGGCCGAGCGCCTCGATCGCACTGGCCGTCTCCGCCGCGGCAGACTCGCTGCCCGAATAGTTGACGGCGACATCGGCGCCAGCTTCGGCGAGCGCGATCGCGATTGCGCGGCCAAGGCCGCGCGATGCGCCCGTTACGAGCGCCGCTTTACCTTCCAAGCTTGCAAACATAACGCTAGCTCCCTCCACACTCGGAATCGTTCTTCTCTTGCGCGGCTCTAACCGGCAGGCGTAAGTGCCGCTTCGAGCGACTGCACGCTGTTGATCGAAATGACGTTTACGCCGCGGTCGATTTTCTTAATCAAACCGGCAAGCACGCTGCCCGAGCCGATCTCGACAAACGTATCGACGCCCAGCTCGATCAGCTTGCGAACGCTGTCTTCCCACAACACCGGCGAATAAACCTGCTCGACCAGCAGACGGCGAATATCGGATGCGGCCGTTACCGGCTCGGCCGTCACGTTGGCGAGCACCGGCACCGACGCGTCGGCGAACGCCGCTTGCTCCAGCACGCCTGCAAGCCGCTCCGCGGCAGGCTTCATAAGCGAAGAATGGAACGGTCCGCTCACCTCAAGCGGAAGAACGCGCTTCGCGCCCGCTTCCTTGCCGCGCTCCACGACCGCTTGAACGCCGCTGGCCGTACCCGATACGACGATTTGCCCCGGACAGTTGACGTTGGCAAGCTCGACCGCGCCCGTATCCGCTGATACGGCTGCGCACAGCTCGGCCAGCGCTTCGCGCTCCGCCCCGAGGACTGCCGCCATCGCGCCCGTTCCTCCCGGAACGGCCTGCTCCATAAACTCGCCGCGCGCACGCACCGTGCGCACCGCGTCCTGGAACGACAGCGCCCCGGCCGCAACCAATGCGCTGTACTCGCCGAGGCTATGGCCCGCGACATAATCCGGCGACAGACCGCGTCCTTTGAGCGCCTCCAGCAGAGCGACGCTCACCGTCAGCAGCGCCGGCTGCGTGTTCGCCGTCTGCTTCAATTCGTCGTTCGGTCCGTTAAAAATAATGTCGCTCAGCGCAAAGCCGAGCGCTTCGTCCGCTTGATGAAATACGCTGCGGGAAACTTCGTAGCTATCGAAAGCGTCCTTGCCCATGCCGATCGCTTGCGCGCCCTGGCCCGGGAAGACGAATGCTATTTTATTTGCCATAGGTTGGAGATGCGCCCCCCTTCTTTTTCATACCCTCCCAAACCCTCCCTTATCTAAAGGGAGGGCCCCAGAGAGCTCCGCCCTCTGGACTCCGGAATGCCGGATTTGGTTCATGATGCTCGCGTGCGCCGCTTGTCGTCCCTCACGGGACACGCTCTACGTTCGACGGAGTCTTGCTCTGGCCGCACGTCCGCAGCAGCCTTATCGGCGCACCCGTGATTCGGTTGTGCTGCAAGCCGCTTGTCGTCCCTGCGGGACACGCTCTACTTTCGGCTCTCCTGCGGAGAAGCCCCTTCGGGGCTGATTGCGCGCAGTACGCCGCATTTTTTGCATGTGCTAACCGGGGGACGAACTTTTGCATGCCTTTTGCTGCCGCCCCTGCGGGACGAGATGCAAACCTTTAAAGATCAGACCTTTTTGCATGCCTTTTGCTGCCGCCCCTGCGGGACGAGATGCAAACCTTTAAAGATCAAACCTTTTTGCATGCCTTTTGCTGCCGCCCCTGCGGGACGAGATGCAAACCTTTAAAGATCAGACCTTTTTGCATGCCTTTTGCTGCCGCCCCTGCGGGACGAGATGCAAACCTTTAAAGATTAAACCTTTTTGCATGCCTTTTGCTGCCGCCCCTGCGGGACGAGATGCAAACCTTTAAAGATCAGACCTTTTTGCATGCCCTTTGCTGCCGCTTCTGTGGGACGAGGAGCAAACCGCGCCGGGGCGTCGACTACTTACATTCGCCGGGCTGGTTCCAGTCCCTGCGGGACCTTGCTACCAATTCAAGACCGAGGCGCCCCACGTCAGACCGCCGCCGAAGCCGACCAGCACGACCGTGTCGCCCTCTTGTACACGACCGGCTTCGACCGCTTCCGCGAGCGCGACAGGAATCGACGCTGCGGACATGTTGCCGTATTTGTCGAGGTTAATCATACATTTGTCTTCCGGCAGCTCCAGCCGGTTGATCGCGGAGTTGATAATGCGAATGTTCGCTTGGTGCGGAACGAACAGATCGATGTCGCTCTTCTCCAGACCCGCTTTGCGAAGCGCTTCTTCAGCGGCGCCGCCCATTATGCGGACCGCGAATTTGAATACGTCGTTGCCCGCCATATGGATAAAATGCTTCTTGTCCGCGACCGTCTCCGCCGAAGACGGCAGGCGCGAGCCGCCGCCGCATACTTTGAGCAGATCGCCGCCGCCGCCGTCCGCGCCGAGCTCGAACGATTTGAAGCCGCGGCCTTCCGGCACCGCGCCAAGCACGACCGCGCCTGCTCCGTCGCCGAACAGAATGCATGTATTGCGGTCCGTATAGTCCGTAATACGTGACAAGCATTCCGCGCCTATGACAAGCGCATGCTTATACATGCCTGTCGCAATCATGCTGGACGCCGTCGCCAGTCCGTATATAAATCCGGAGCATGCAGCCGACAGATCGAACGCGGCCGCCTTGGAGGCGCCGAGCTTATTTTGCAGCAAGCAGGCCGTTGACGGAAAGAACATGTCCGGCGTAATCGTCGCGACGACGATCAGATCGATGTCCTCCGCCGTCAAGCCTGCGGAACTTAGCGCCCGCTGAGCCGCGTTGAATGCCAGATCAGACGTCGCCTGCTCGGGCGCCGCAATGCGGCGTTCGCGAATGCCGGTGCGCGTGACGATCCATTCGTCATTCGTCTCGACCATTTGCTCCAGCTCGGCGTTCGTCAGCACGCGCTCCGGCACGTACTTGCCAATACCAATAATACCGACCGACTGCGTATTCACCAAAGGTTCACTCACTTCCCGCTTATTTCGTTTGCCATATACGTCGTAACATTGCTGATAAGCGCATTGCGTGTCTGCCGTATCGCATTCTTGATCGCTCTCGCGTCCGATGAGCCGTGCCCTTTGACGACAAGACCGTTGACGCCAAGCAGCAGGGCGCCGCCGTGCTCCTTGTAATCCAGTTTGCGGCCGAATAGACGAAGACCCTTCATCATAACCGCTCCGGCCGCTTTCGTCAGCAGGCTGCGGTTAAATTCGTTCTTCAGCGTCTTCATAACCGTGCCGGCCGTGCCTTCCATCGCTTTAAGCATAATGTTCCCGGCAAAGCCGTCGCATACAAGCACGTCGCAATTATGGTTCAGCACGTCGCGCGCTTCCACATTACCGACAAAATGGAGCGGAGAAGCTTCCAGCAGGTCGAACGCCGCTTTGGTCAGCTCGTTGCCCTTGCGCTCCTCCGTTCCGACGTTAAGAAGTCCGACCTTGGGAGAGACGATGCCGTCTACCTTGCTCCGGTAAATGCTGCCGAGCGTGGCGTATTGAAGCAGATGCTCCGGCTTGGAATCCATATTCGCTCCCAGATCGAGCGCCAGTACGCCCGCATCGTCCATTGTCGGCATAAGCTGAGCCAGCGCCGGACGTTCGATCCCTTCCATCCTGCCCACAACGAGCAGGCCCGTCGTCATCAGCGCGCCCGTGTTGCCTGCCGAAATCATCGCGTTCGCCCGGCCTTCCCGAACAAGCTGGCCGGCCATAACCATCGACGAGCCTTTTTTGCGGCGGACCGCTTTAACCGGCTCTTCGTCGGGACCGATCACCTCGTCCGCATGCTCGACGGAAACGTTAGCCAACGATTGACCTTGCAGAAGCGGATTGATCTGAGCCGAATCTCCTACCAGAACCAAATGAATGTCTTTCCATTCCGCTGCCGCTTCCAGCGCTCCTTGCACGATGAGGCTGGGGGCATGGTCGCCGCCCATTGCGTCAATGGCGATCCGCACGTTCTACTCCTCCTTCATCGACCTGATCTCCTGCGGACCGGTAGATGACAAAATTGCCTTGGAAAACCATCTCTTCCCCGACGTATGTGAACACTTCTACCTTCGCTTTGCTCTTCTCTCCTGATATCGCCCGGACATAAGCTTTCGCGATACATTTCTCGCCCAGCTTAACAGAGCGGATAAACCGAATATCGGCAGCGGCCGTGAGCGCAATCTCGTCGTCGATCACGGCGACCGCAAGCGAGTTCGCCTGAGCGAACACATGATGCCCACGCGCGATACCCGTACGCGAAAAGACGTGCTCGTTCGCAATTTCGAACATCGAAATACCGCTGCGGTCCAGTTGCAGATCGACGATATCTCCTATTACTTCGTGCAGCGGCAGCGACCGTACCGAGTCATACGACCTTTCAGCCATCAGCTTGAGCCGTTCTCGCAGCTCCGGAATTCCGAGCTCCAGCCGGTCAAGCCGAATCGTCTGAATGCTGACCTTAAGCAGTCGAGTCAATTCGCGGTCCGTAATGAACGGATTTTCATCGATCAGCTTCGACAACTGTTGGTGCCGCTGACGTTTCGGCAATCGTTCGATGGCCGGCACCACCTTCGCATCATAGTCAATACCCATAATCCGTTCAGTTCTGCTTGAATTTATAATTCCCGTAACGGTCGGCTGCGCATCCGATTCGATTCTTCCCTCGCACCCGCCCAATAACTAAAAGCAGCTATTATAACCTGGTACTAATTAATTATATAAAAAACGACGGCGCTAAGCAACGCCGAATCGGTCGATAGGCGACCGCCGGCCTTTGCATGCGCCGTCGTTGCATCCGCAGCGTGTGCACGGAGCCGATTCCTTCCCTTGAAAAAAATAGCACTTCATCGCGAGATGAAGCACTACGAGTGGGAAACCGGCTTATTGCGAAATAATCTCTTTCGTTTTGTAATACCCGCACACTTTGCATACGTGGTGAGCAAGCTTGAGCTCTCCGCACTGCTCGCATTTCACCATGCCCGGCACCGCCAGTTTGAAGTGCGTGCGACGTTTGTCGCGGCGAGTTTTGGAAGTTCTACGTTGTGGTACTGCCATGTTTCCCACCTCCTTCACAGAATTACAAGCCGTCTGAACGGCTAGTTAATTGTCATCTTTGAACAAATCTTTAAGTGCGGCCAGACGTGGGTCGATTGAACCGCGTTGGCAGCCGCATTCTCGTTCATTCAAGTTCTGTCCGCATTCGGAGCAAAGTCCTTTGCAGTCGTCGCTGCACATCGGCACGAACGGAAGCTCGAGCAGCCACAAATCTTCGACGTATGGCTTCAAATCAAGCGTATCGCTTACGACCTCGATCGTATCTTCGTCCGATTCCTCGTCTTCCGGCGATAAGGCATCTACCGGTTTGAACTGCTCGTGAAAAGGCACGTCCACCTTGACGGCGGCCGGATTCAAACAGCGGGAGCAAGCCATCTCAAGCTCGGAAGTCAATCTGCCGTCGACGTGAACGAGGCCATCGGCTGCGTGAACGTTCAGCAGAACATGCACCGGACCGGCCGAGAGCACGTCCTTGCGGCCTTTCAGCAGCGAAGCGACTTCCAGCGTCTCATGGATTGGAGTCAGCGTTCCTTTGTTCAATGCTTCTTGAATACGAAATTGCATGAGATCACCCCAAACAAACAAAGATTATTATATCGATTAAATGATGGTTTTGTCAACATTTTCAGTGCATGTTATGATGGTGATGAAATCGATACGATACATATCGGAGGATCGCCATGCGTACGGTTGGAATCGTCGTGGAGTACAATCCTTTTCATAACGGACATCTATATCATGTACAGCAATCGCGCAAAATAACGGGAGCGGACGCCGTTGTCGCCGTCATGAGCGGCCATTTTCTCCAGCGCGGGGAACCTGCTCTGCTCGACAAATGGACGCGCGCCGAGATGGCGCTGCGCGGCGGCTGCGATCTGGTGCTGGAGCTGCCGGTCGCCTATTCGACCCAATCGGCCGAATGGTTCGCGCGCGGCGCTATCGCGACGCTGGATGCGTCCGGCGTCGTCGACGCCGTCTGCTTCGGCAGCGAATCCGGCGCAATTGCGCCATTTCGCGCCGCCGCGGAGGCGCTGCGCGAGGAGCCGGCCGCCTTCAAGCGGCTCCTTGGCGAGCGGCTGGACGAAGGCATGCCTTTTCCGGCCGCTTACGAATCGGCTCTTACCGCCCATATGGCGCAAGCCGGCGCTCCCTCGCTTGCCGTCGCACAGCCGAACAACTCGCTTGGACTGCATTATGCGCTGTCGCTGAAGCGAATCGGCAGTTCCATCGAGCCCTATACGATTCGCCGGGAGAAATCCGGCTACAACGATACGTCGCCTTCGGACGATGCGATCGCCAGCGCGACCGCTATCCGCAAGCTGCTGTTCGAATCCGGCGATTTGAGCGCCGCGCAGGCCTACGTTCCCCGCTCTACGCTTGCGCTGATGGAACGGGAACTGGCCGCGGGCAGAGCTGCGGTCGATTGGCGCTCATTCGACAGACCGTTGCTTCACGCCATTCTGACCAAGACGCCGGAGCAGTTAGCCGCCGTGCACGAGATGACGGAAGGACTGGAGCATCGGCTGCTCAACACGATCCGCGGGCTGGACTCGTTCCGGTTCGACCCATTAATAGAAGCGTTAAAAACCAAACGATACACGCGAACGAAGCTTCAACGCGCTCTGCTTGCCGTGCTGCTCGGCCATTCGAAGGAGCAGCTCGCGCCGGCCCGGCTGGCCGAAGGTCCGGGCTATATCCGCGTCCTCGGCTTCACGCCCGCGGGCCAAGCGCTGCTCAAGCGAATGCGCACCGCATCCGAATGGCCCGTGCTGATGAGCGCCGCCGGAACGCCGAAAGGCTTGCCGATGCTGGAGCTGGACGTGCGAGCTACATCCGTCTACACGCTCGCTCGGGAACCGCAGGCAACGTCCCGGCGGCTGTTCCGCGATTTTTACGAGCAGCCTCTTCGGATCGGATTCGACGAGACGTAGCGCAGACTCGAACGCGCTGGTCTACCGCCTTCGCCCGATGCGTACAATGTAAGGAATGCCCGTCCCTGACGGGCAAAGTACGGATCGGAAAGGGGCTGTGCCGATGGCGCGCACCATTACGCTTGCCTGTATCTCCATCCTGCTCGTCGTCGCGGTCATCCGCCAGCCTGACGTTACGTTTCAAGCCTCCCTGCAAGGGCTGACGTTATGGTGGACAATCGTCTTTCCCGGGCTTATGCCGTTTCTCGTCCTGTTCGAGCTGATGACGATATTCGGCGTCACGGCGCTATTCGGGCGGCTGATGGAGCCTGCCATGAGGCGGCTGTTCCGCCTTCCGGGCGACGCCGGCTTTGCGGTTGCGGCCGGCTGGACAGGCGGCTATGCCGCCGGGGCCGAAGCCGCCGCCGCGATTCATCGGTCAGGTATACTGACCCGTCCGCAGGGTCAGCGGCTGCTCGCCTTGGCGCATATGCCGAACCCGCTGTTTATGCTCGTCGTCGTCGGCGCCGGCTTCATGAAGCAGCCGGCTGCCGGCCTTGCGATCGCCCTCGCGGTATGGGCAGGCGGCCTGCTGGCCGCATTCGCCGCCTTGCTGGGCGAGCGGCTGCGCTTGGGCCGAACGCGGTCCAAGCGCTCCGCCCATTCACCCAGCCGATCCCGCACGACATCCGATTCGCCCCGTTCTTCCGGCAACGCCCCGCATGCCCAAGCCGATTCGGGCTTGCGGCGCACGAACCTATTTATTCAGGCGGAAGCGGCAAGGCGGCGCCAATACGCATCGGACGGACGGTCGCTCGGCCAAGCGCTGGGCGATTCGACGGTAACCGCCGTTCAGAAGCTGCTTACGGCGGGAGGCATTATTATCGTCAGCGCCGTACTCGTCCGCATGCTCGAGCCGATATGGGATGCCGTCGACGGCATCCTTCGGTTGCCGCATTGGCTGCTGCCCGCGCTGCTGGAAAGCCATCTGGGAGCCTACGCCGCCTCGACGTGGCCGATTCAGGCCTCTTCGGCAGCTTGGCCTGCCGCCGCCGCTGCGGCGGCGCTTGCTTGGAGCGGCCTCGGCGCCATCGCCCAGACGAGCGCCTCGATCGCCGGAACGGATCTGAAGCTGCTGCCATTCGTCGCGGGCCGCGCACTTCATGCGCTGCTCGCGGCGGCTGCCGCGATGCTGCTCTGGCGGCCCGTCTCTTCGCTGCTGACCGTCGCTGGCGCGCTTCCGGCAATGACGACGGGAGGCCCTCCTTCTCCCGCCATCGTTCGGGCGGCGGATATCCCGTCGTTATGGCCGTTCGTTCCTGCCGTATTAACGGCCTTCCTGCTGCTGACCGCCGCGTTCTCCGTTCTCTCTATCGGGATGCGGATCGTCATAAACAGGAAATGATATGCGAAGCGCAACGAATTACCGGGCGATCCCCTTCTCGATCAGCCGCTCTCTGACATACGGCGGCACAAGCTCCGATACGTCGCCGTTGAACCGGGCGATCTCTTTCACGATGCTGGAGCTTAAATACGAATATTTCGGATTCGTCATCATAAATACCGTCTCGATATCGTCCGCGAGCAGATGATTCGTCGAAGCCATCTGCAGCTCGTATTCGAAATCGGACACCGAGCGGATGCCGCGCACGATTGTTCCGGCTTGGCGCGATTTCATGAATCGAACGAGAAGATCGCGAAAGCTGTCAACCTTAACGTTCGGAATATCACGGGTCACTTCCACAAGCAGCGCCTTGCGCTCCTCGATCGTGAACATCGGATTTTTGCTCGTGTTGTTCAGCACCGCTACGATCAGCGTATCGAACTGCTTGGATGCGCGTTGAATGATGTCCAGATGCCCGTAGGTGACGGGATCGAAACTGCCCGGATATACGGCGATACGATTGTTGACGCCTTCATGATTGGTCATGCTCTTCTCCTCCATCTTCGCCGCTAGCCGGCTCTGTCGTCAGTTGCCGGAACGTATAGATCGTCACGGCGGTATCGCCGTATTTGACGCTTCTGCGCTGCTCGAACCCGCCGCCGAACCGCTCCGGATACAGATGCGCGGCATCGTGCTCGACGACGATTGTCGCGTCATGCTCCAGCAGTCCGCTCGCGGCCAGTTCGCCCAGCAATTCGTCCATATTCGTCATTCGGTACGGCGGATCGAGAAATACGAGACGAAAGCCTTGTCCCCGCTTCGCAAGCGCCTTGATCGCCCGTTCCGCGTCGTTGCGGTATATTTCCGCCCGGTCGCTCACGCCCGCAGCCGACGTATTGTGCCGGACGATATCCACGCTCTGCTTCTCCTTGTCGACGAATATGGCGCGGTCCGCGCCGCGGCTGAGCGCTTCAATGCCCAATCCGCCGGTTCCCGCAAATAAATCCAGCACGAGTCCCCCGTCGAAATACGGGCCGATCATGCTGAAGATCGCTTCCTTCACTTTATCGGTCGTCGGCCGCGTATTCATGCCGGGCACCGCTTTGAGCGGTCGCCCTTTAGCCGATCCCGCAATTACTCTCACTCCCGCTGCCCCCTTAAAATAAAGCCCTCTCTCATATAAAGCGCAATTTTTATAATGGTCATGCACACAGCCTAATCATAATGCCGCTTATAAGCCATTCGTTATAGTACCACACTTTTCCGCCTGTTATAAAGCGTCTGCGAACAAAGGAGCAGCCGAGCGGCGTATTGCCGGTCGGCTGCTTGCGAAGCGTCGTTACATTTTTTCCGATACGACCTTGCCTTGCATGAATTGAATCAAATAGTCCGGCCCGCCCGCCTTCGAATCGGTGCCCGACAGATTGAAGCCGCCGAACGGATGGACGCCGACGAGCGCCCCGGTGCATTTGCGGTTGAAATATAAATTGCCGACATGGAACAGCTCTCGCGCAAGCTCCAGCCGCTCTCTGCGGTTCGAGTAGACGGAGCCGGTCAAGCCGTACGGCGTATCGTTCGCGATCGCAAGCGCATGTCCGAAATCGTCCGCCCGGATGCAGGCGAGCACAGGACCGAAAATTTCATCTTGAGCGAGCGACGCTTGGCTGTCGACGTCGGCGAATAGGGTCGGCTCGACGAAATATCCGGCGCCGTCGTCCATACCGCCTCCCGCGAGCAGCCGTCCTTCTTTTTTGCCGGCCGCAACGTACTGCCTGATCTTATTGTACGCCGCCCGATCGATAACCGGACCGACATCCGTTCCTTGAAGCACGGGATCGCCGATCGACAGCCGCCTCGTCAGCGCCGCTACGCGCTCCGTCACCTCTTCGTAGACGTCCGCATGGATAATTGCCCGAGAGCAGGCGGAGCACTTCTGTCCGGCATAGCCGAATGCCGATTGCACGATGCCTTGCGATGCCGACGCCAGATCGGCGTCCCGGTCGACGACGATGGCGTCTTTGCCGCCAAGCTCGGCAATGACCCGCTTAATCCAGCGCTGTCCGGGTTGCAGCCGCGCCGCCCTCTCGACGATGCGAAGGCCGACTTCCATCGAGCCGGTGAAGCTGACGAAGCGCGTCAGCGGATGATCGATCAGCGCGTCGCCGATTTCGCCGCCGGAGCCCGGAACGAATTGAATGACGTCCTCGGGAAGACCCGCCTCGTGCATAAGCTGGACGAACCGGGCCGCGACGACAGGCGTCGCCGAAGCCGGCTTCAGCACGACGGTGTTGCCCGCAACGACGGCCGAGGCGGTCATGCCGGCCATAATGGCAAGCGGGAAATTCCACGGCGGAATAATAATGCCGACGCCCAGCGGCACATAGGTCCATTCGTTATCCTCGCCCGGAATGCGAACGAGAGGCTGCGGCGAGCACAGCCGCTCCGCCTCTCTCCCGTAATATTCGAGAAAATCGATCGCCTCCGCCGTATCGACGTCCGCTTCCACCCACGTCTTGCCCGCCTCCGCCACGAGCCACGCCGAGAACTCGTGTTTGCGGCGGCGCAGCAGCGCCGCCGCTTTATACAATGTCCGCGCGCGCGCGGCGGGGGCAACCCTCTTCCACCGCTCGAACGCCGCCGCCGCCGCATCGATCGCTTCGGATGCGCGTCTGCGATCCGCCTGCGCGACGAGTCCGACCGTCTCGCCGTGACGGGCCGGGTTGACGGACGACTTCATCGGCTCGGATTGAACCGGCCTTCCTCCGATCAGCAGCGGGTACGAGCTCCCGTACAGACGCTTGATATCGGCCAGCGCGGCCTCGAACATACGGCGGTTGTCCGCTATGCCGAAATCGGTCATCGGCTCGTTGCTGAATGCCCCCATCATCGCAAAGCCCTCCCATTTCCCGAATTGCCGCCCGTCCTTCTGGTATGACGGCACTTGTTCCTGTCTATATATAAGCAAACGGCTTCTAAAACATGACAGCTTGCTTATCGAAAAAGGATGTCCGCCGCTACAGTTCTGCGGACGCGGCTAGAAAGGAGTGAACGGGGATGGATATCGGCATACGTCTGTTTCGTTCGGTCATCCTCGGATTGGCCGGCAACCCGGCTGCAGCCGCCCTGTCGCGCAAATACGGCATGAAGCTCGGCGCCTCCCGCTTCGTCGCCGGACAGACGCGCGACGAAGCGCTTGCGAAGGCGTTCGAATTGAACGAGCGAAAGCTGCTCGTCACGATGGACCATCTCGGCGAAGGGGTGCGAACCGGTTCGGAGGCGGACGGCTACCGCAACGAATATGTCGCCCTTATCGAGGCGATGTCCGTCAAAGGCGTTCGCGGCAACATATCGCTGAAGCCGACCCAGATGGGGCTTGCGCTGAGCGAGCCGCTCGCTTACGAGCGCATCCGGCATATTGCCGCGACCGCCGCCGACAAGTCGATGTTCGTCAGGCTCGATATGGAAGACAGCCCTTATACGGAACGAACGCTGCGCATCGTCAAGAAGCTCCATGCGGAAGGTCTGACGAATGCGGGCCCCGTCATCCAGGCTTACTTAAGGCGGAGCGATCATGACCTGCGCGCTCTTACTTCCTGCAATATGAACGTCCGTCTTGTGAAAGGCGCATACAAAGAGCCCGACCGCATCGCTTATCCGAAGCGCGCGGACGTGGATGCGAATTTCAAGCGGCTTATCCGAGACCGTCTGAACAGCGGCGTCTATACGGCCGTCGCGACGCACGACGAAGCCATTATCGACTGGGTGCGGTCATTCGCCGCCCGGCGGGGCATTCCGAATTCCGCCTTTGAATTCCAGATGCTTTACGGCATCCGGACGCCGCTGCAGCTCAGGCTCGCCGAGCAAGGCTACGCCGTCCGAAGCTATGTGCCGTACGGCACGATGTGGTATCCGTATTTCGTAAGGAGGCTTGCCGAACGGCCGGCGAATGTCGGCTTCGTCGTTCGCAGCATGCTGAAGAGGCATTAGAGTGGCGTCATGAGGGTGAAGTCGGCCGGTACGGACAACAACGCTTCTGAAGTGGAGGTGCCGCTCGAATGAACCTGACTTCGAATTCAAGCAGCAAGGCGCATATTGCCGTCATTCCCGCACCTTTCGATTGGGGAGCCAGCCGCCGCGGCGCGGCGCAGGGCCCGCAGGCGATGCTGCTCGCGGGACTGGAGCGGAAGCTTCAGCAGCTCGGCTATCGCTATTCCGTCGAATCGGCGACCTACATGCCCGAGGTGCAATCGGACAGCCGCAGCTCGTCCAGCCTTCGCCATTGGGGCAAAGTGCTGGCCGTCTCGGAAGCGATCGCGACGAAGACGGCGGAAGCGGCGGAGGCAGGCCGTTTTCCGCTGCTGCTCGGCGGCGATCACAGCGTCTCCATCGGCTCCGTCGCGGGAGCCGCGCAGCGCCGCAATCGGCTTGGCGTGTTATGGATCGACGCTCACGGCGACTTGAACACGCCGGATACGACGCCGTCGGGCAACATTCACGGCATGTCGCTCGCCTGCTTGCTCGGCTTCGGCGACGGCAGGCTGACGTCCGTCGGCGGAACCGCGCCGAAAGTGTTGCCCGACCGCGTTGTCCTTGTCGGATCGCGGCAACTGGACGAAGGAGAACGGCTGCTCATCCGCTCGCTCGGCATTACGTGCTTCACCATGCACGAAATCGACAAGCACGGAATGGCGGCCGTCATGGATAAAGCGATATCGATCGTATCGGATGGCACCGACGGCGTTCACGTCAGCTTCGACATCGACTCGGTCGATCCGGGGGAAGCGCCGGGCACGGGGACAAAAGTGCGCGGCGGATTTCTGTACCGGGAAGCGCATCTTGCGATGGAGCTGCTGGCCGAAGCCGGCATCGTCACCTCGGCGGACGTCGTCGAAGTGAACCCGCAGCTCGACAACGGCAAGCGGACCGCTAGCCTCGCCGTCGAGCTGATCGGTTCGCTGCTTGGCGAGCGCATTTTGTAAAGAGTCGTTGACTGCGCTTAGAATAGCCACGATACCGGCAGCGCCAAGACGGACGTCGCGATCGCCGTCAACGCCATCGCCAATCCGCTAAAGCCGCCCTGCCGTTCCGAATCGGCGAGCAGCCGGGCCGTTCCGATGCCGTGCGAGGCAGTGCCTATGCCCGCGCCGATAGCCGCATCCTGCCGGAAGCCGGCAAGCCGCAGCACGCGCGGCCCGGCGACGCTGCCGAACAAGCCGGTCAGCACCGTCAATACGGCGGCCAGCTCCGGCCGGCCGCCAATGATGCGCGCCACCTCGATCGCCACCGGCGACGTCGCCGATTTCGGCAGCGCGGTCAGCAGCAGCGAGTGCGTCGCTCCCGTCCACATCATGACCAGTCCGTTAAACGCAAGGCCGAACAAGCTGCCGAGCAGCGCGCCGACGGCAACCGGCAGCAGTTGGCTGCGATAGCGGAGCGCCTGCTTGTAGAGCGGAACGGCAAGGGCGACGGTGGCCGGACCGAGAAAGAACGTAATGACGGAGCCGCCCGCATTGTAATCGTCATACGGGATATCGAACAGCACGAGAACGCCGATCAAGGCGATGGAGGTGACGAGCAGCGGGTGCATCCAGCCGGTTCGCCTTTTGAGCCATAGGGCGCAGCCGTACAGCGCAACGGTAAGCGATACGCCGAAGATCGGGTTACTGAGAAATTCCGCGTTCATGCTGTCCCTCCTTTACAAGCTGCCGCAGCGACGTCCGCTCCTCTTCCGCTTTCGCGTCTTTCGGCAACAGCAGGCGGGAGACGGAGGCCGCGACGAGCATGACGGCGGTCGTACCGACGACGACGCTGAGCACGACGGACAGCCACGCTGCGCCAAGCTCCTTGGCGAACACGGTTACGCCGGCAATGAGCGGCGCGAAGAACAGCATCATATGCTTCGTAAAGAACGACGCGCTCTCCTCCACCCATTCCAGCTTGATCCATTTCAGGAACAGTCCCGCGGCGAGCAGCAGCATGCCGATCACATTCGACGGCAGCGGCACGCCCGCCCACTCGTGAAGAAGAAGACCCGCTCCGTTAAAAACAAACAAGATGACAAGACCGCGCATGGGCCATTCCTCCTTCGTACGAACTCGCAGTACAAATAATTTTGGCAAGGCATGTATAATCGACCCTATTCAGGCAATGCTACTATCATCGGCGTCGAGAGATGCCGTAGACAACCGCGGAGAAGACTTACGTTTCCCCATAAGCTCTTCGTCCGGTTTCTCCTCTCCCATGAAAGGGCGTCCCGAAAGGGGCGCCCGATTTTTTGTGCAACAAACGTCAGTATGGGAAAATTTCTCCTGCAGCCCGCTTCGTACTACGAGTCATTCTCAACCCAATTGGCGCCAGTTTCTCGAAAAGATACATACAGATTATACACCAAACCAGACAATATAACCCCGCTGAATCCTCTCAATATTGTCGCAAATGCGTCAAGGAATCTTATATACCTTTCTCGTAGTCTGCAGACGAAAATAAGCACCCCTCAGAGTCTCTATGGGGTGCTTGTTTCATTCGAAGCCTAGCACGCAGTCGAATAAGTGCTCTACAAGACCGTTTAATCACTCGCTTGGTGCTGAAAAGTAACGTTGGCTTGGGATTAGGCGACCGTGCGAGACGCTTAATGCGAATGGAAGATTAGCAACTGACTTCAATCTTGCAAGCAAATGGTTCGTCACATTTGAATGGACACTAGTTGTATTAATAATTACCCTGCTTTGGATAGCGCTAGGTACTTCGCAAAGCAATATAAAGAAACACATGAGTACTATTGAAATTATTGAAAAACTTGAAAAAGAACGAGATAGCACTAAATAAATGACAACGCCCTGCCAGCTCCGCTCAAGCGGCCGTCGGGAGAACGGCCTATGAAGCCGCCCCACAATGAGGGCCGTGGCGGAGCGGCTGCCCATTGATATGGGGCAACTATGTTCAAACAAAAGGCTCTACCGTCTCGGTTCCGGTCGTTTCGTCGATATACTTGATAAACTTGCTGCCTGCCGTGGATTGAACAATCGTTCCGTAGTTGAGGTCCGAGTATTCACTCATAAACAACGTGTCAAAAATAAACGTCAGCGCAGGGTCCGTCGTCGTGTTGCACCTGAGCGCGATCTGTACCCTATTGATACCGGCAGGGATAACGAACTCGAAGCTGCCCTTGCTCTGATCGTAGTAATGGGTAATCACTTTCGTCGAACCCGCGAACAAGTAAATTTCGATCATGTTCCGGTGCACGCCGTCGCTCGCATAATAGCCGGACTTCGTGTTAAAGCGATACTTCTTCCCCTCTGCCGTCGGAATGTTAAGGATCGCATCGAACCATCCTTTCGTCGCGTATCCGCTGACCGTCACCTTGTAGCCGGCGCTATCGACGGCCCACTTGGCGCCCGGCAGGCTCCAGGCCGGATTGTTCAACTTCGGAATCAGATTTCGGGTCTTGTAGCCGTACGGATAACCGTCCTTATCCCGCCATTTGAAGCTCGTGTCCAGCGTCAGCGCCTGACCGTTCACGAATACCCGTCTCCCCGGAAACAACCCGGACTGCGGAGGGGCCGCGTATACGGTATCGTTCAGTTCTTCCAGCTTCACATTCGCCATATGGCCGGCTTTGAGCCAGCTTGTCGAGCCGACGCTCACCCGAACGATCCGGTTCGGATCGATCGCGGTATACGGGCTGTTATCGGTTCGGATCAAGTTCCCGGCCGTATAGATGTCTTTAATGCCCCCATTGCCGCCGACGATATCAATGAAAGTGTCCACCGCCGCGGCGACGTTGCCGACAATGGATACGCCTGTATAGCCCTCGACGACAATCGTCCGCCAATCGTTGTCCGCCAGCGCTTCCGTGCTTTGCCACCAATCCCGGGTAACCATAGCGTCCCGGTTGCAATGGTTGAACACATTGCCCATTACGGTGCAAGCGATGCCGAGCCTGTCGAACACGCGGTACATGAAATCGAAGATATTGCCGACGAAGGTGCATTCGTTCATGGCGCTCGTTCTGAACCCGCAATCAAAAAATTCGAACCAGTTATTATTGAACTGGCACATCGCAAGCGAAATGGGAGCTTGAATAAAATCGCAGGACACCTTGACGGACGCTCCGTCCGCGCTCGAATAAGTCGTCCCTTGGCCGTTAAAATAGTTGTTGTAAAAATAAGCGTCCACGACGCTGCCTCCATACAGCACAGCGCGTCCTATATTTCGGATCTCGCAATATTGAATACGCGACGCCATACTGAACGAGCCTACATAAAATACGTAATCGAACAACCCGATTTGCACGCCCTCGAACAAAGAATGATATTTAACGTCGTACCGGTATAGCATGATGTTCTTTTTGACCCCGTCATTGTAGTTCAGCGACGTAAAAATGCCGATGTTTTTCATAATGATTTGACCGCCGGCAACCCCGCTTTTTCCGGTAAACAAATAAGCATTAGGATCCGGGTTGTTAAATATAATGGAACAATGCGATGCCGTCGCGCCCGGTTTGGTGGAGAACCCCGTTATATACCCCGCAATATATACGTTCGCTCCAAGATACAACGTGCCCGTCACCTGATAATACCCTTCGGAAAAATAAACAAATTTTTTATTCAAGCCGGCCAAATCCAGCGAAGCCTGTATAGACGCCGTATCGTCCGCGCCCGCCGTGCCGGTCCAGTCGCCCTTGGCGCCGAACCATTGCGGGTATACTTTCTCGATTAGAGGCGTGCCCGCGACCTTGCCGCCGAGCGTTATATCGAATATCCAGTCGCTTTCATGCGCCTCGAATGCTCCGTTAATCGTCAGCGTTTTGCCGCCGGCGATTTTTAATCGGGCATTGCGTGCGAACACCAGCTTTTCGTACAGAGGTATCGTTACATTCTGGCCGATCAAATAGACGCCCTTCGGAATATAGACGGCATCCGCATCGTCGGCAATTGCCGCAAGGATCGCCGCCGAGCTGTCCGTCGTGCCGGTCGGGTCCGCGCCCTTCCACCGGATATTGATTCCCCGCTGGCCGAACTCGCTGTCTATGCCGTTGAAGTTGCTGCTCAGATCGCTCCCGTCGCTGTCATCATACAGCCCCATATTAGGCGTTCTGTTCATAGGCCTCGTCAGCTCCTTTCGTCCGTCTTTTCCATCCTCCCAGCCAGTCATGTATAATAAAACTTATGCACCATACGTGCCGCTAGCACACGGACGGCCTGTTCTTTCCGATCGAATCGAGACGCCCGCCCGTGACCGGGCGTCCGCCGTGCCGTTTATTAACGGCTGCAGCGCGCTTTCATCGGCCCGGACCCGTCTCGTCTGCATGCCGGCCGCTTCAACAACCAAATTCATTTGACGCAGGAGAACATGATGATCGAAATTAAAGCATCCAAGCTAATAAGCCAAGACGAAGAATTTAACCGCGGCGTTTTCGCGACGCGGGACATCGCCAAAGGGGAGCTCATCCACGTAGCGCCCGTACTCACTTACCCGAACGAACAGGACGAGTTCATCGAACGAACGACTCTGGCGGACTACGTATTCAATTACGGAGCGAACCACAGCGCCGTTCTGCTCGGTTACGGCAGCCTGTTCAACCATTCTTACACGCCGAACGCATCGTACGAGTTGGACTTTGACAATTTGTCCGTCGAATTCTATGCCTACACCGACATTAAAGCCGGCGACGAAATTCTGATTAACTACAACGGCGACGAGGATTGCGATGATCCGCTCTGGTTCAACGAGAAGGATTAAACCCGGACGTCCGACGCATGATTCCTTCGCAAAGCGGACAACCTAACCGCGGAAAATAACGGTTCGATTGCCGCCAAGCATAAGGAGGAACAACATGGCAGCCATAGTTAGAGATCGGATGTCGACCCATTGCGTAACCGCCACGCTGCTGGACAATGTGTATGAGTTGGCCGTCTTGATGAAGCAATTCGACATTGGCTTTATTCCGATTGTCGACGGCAAGAAGCTGATCGGCGTCGTCACCGACCGCGATCTGGTCGTGCGCGGCTACGCGGATAAAAATCCGGGCTCGACCGCGGTCGAGGAAGTCATGACGAAGCATCTGGAAACGATATCGCCGGAGGCCGCGATCGAAGAGGCGGCGCAGCGAATGGCGGCCTGTCAGATCCGGCGGCTTCCGGTCGTAGACGGCGGCGAGCTTGTCGGCGTCGTCTCCTTAGGCGATCTGGCGGTTCCGCAATCGCTCAAGCACGACGCGCTTCACGCGCTCAGCGGCATTTCCGAACGCGATCATCGCGAGCCCCCCGTCGTTCACTAATCCGATTGCTTTAAATTTGTGGTGTCCGCAATGCGGTTTTCGTTGTCGTGCCGTAAGATCCCTGTTATGTTCAGAGTAATAGAGTAAGAAATGGTTGTTGCGCTTACTCGATACTCGGCAGCGAATCGGAGGCACACTCTATGAACGACGCTTCTCAGCATCAATTCGTCCGGACGGTCGTCGTTACTTCCGTCGTGATCGGATGTCTGCTGCTGTCCATCTGCGGCTGGCTGGCCGCCAACGCAGGAGGCTGACGCCCCTTAACGCGTACATTAACCGAAGATATCATACAAAAGCTCCTCTATTCGACGGAACCCGATTCCGCGAATAGAGGAGCTTTTTATTTTCATCGCATGCTCAGCCGAGATTCAAGCTCATTTCAGTAGAAGATGCGACAATATCGCGATAGCAGCCGCAGCTCTCGACAGATGCGCCTTGGCTTGGGCTTGGTGTCACGGCTTTGCTAACGCCGAGCCGCCTGCCAGCATCGGAACGAGCCGATCGCAGCGGCAAGCCACGCCCCGCCGGCCAGATAGGCGCCCAGCACGTCCGTCGGGTAATGAACGCCGAGATAGACGCGGCTTGCGCCGATCGCCAGCACAATCAGCGCGCTGGCTATCGCCAGCAGCAGACGTCCCTCTCGACGGTCTATATGCTTCCAGATCAAATAGGCCGCGATGCCGTACAGCGTAAACGCAGCCATCGAATGGCCGCTCGGAAAGCTGAAGCCTGTCGCTTCAACCAGCCGCTCGCCGGCTGGCCGACTCCGGCGCACAAGCTGCTTCAAGGCCAGATTGAGCAGTCCCGATCCGCCGACGACCGTCATATACAGCAGCAGTTCGATCCGATAGCGGAGCAGCGCCAGCACGAGCAATAAAATAAGTGCGATGACCATGACGGATATACTGTCGCCCATTCGGGTAACGGCCTTCATCAGCGACGTCGCTTCCGGCGATTCCAACGACCGTACCGCATCGATAACGCGGCGATCCAGCCCGGTCGAGCCGCCTTGGCTGCGGGCGTCGCGAATATAGACGGCAAGCAGGCAGAAGCCCGCCGCCATTGCCGCCGCGGCTATAGCCGGAATAAGCCACAAACGTCTCGCAATCGTTCGCGTTTCCCCCATGCGTTACTCTCCTTTCCGGCCGATTGGCGCGCATGCGCCACTTCTAGTATGGCCCGACTATTGCCGCATTGTGCAAAAGCGGGGAGCCGCCCTGCTCTTGCGGCAGCACGAATAACCCGCATGCGCCGATCATGCATACGGGTTATTGCCGATGCCTCGCTCCTTAACGCGTGCCGGCGGCGAAGCCGTACACCCGTTTGGCGGTTCCCGCCAGCGCCGCAGCCGCCTCGCGGACGTCGAGGCCTTTCAACACGGCGATTTCCCGCACGGCGGCCGACGCAAGCATCGGCGTCGTCTCGACGCCTTGGAACGGTCCCTCGAACGGCCAAGGACCGTCCGTCTCCGTCATCATCAGCTCGATCGGGTACAGCCGGACCAACTCGCGGGACTGCTCGTCGTACAATACGTCGGGCGTAATCGAAACATAATACCCTTTGGCGATCATCCGTTCAATCGTAGCCCGGTCCCCTTTGAAATAATGAAAATGAGCCCGTCGAACGCCATGCCGCTCCAATAGATCGCACACTTTGTTGCCGTCCTCGTGGATGACATGCAGCGCAATCGGGCGATCCAGCTCGGCGGCCAACGCAGCGAATCGGTCCAGCAGCAGCAAGTGTCCGGATTCGTCGAACGGCTGTCCCGCCTTCTCCGCGTTCGTGCGCGTGAAATACGGCAAGCCGACCTCGCCGATCGCGAACCGCTCGCCTTCCGCGTGCCGGGCGCGAATCCAGTCCAGCAGCAGCGCGATATCCGCCTCGTCCGGCACCGGCTGCTCCGGATGAAAGCCGTACGCCGGCACGACTCGTCCGTTATGACGTTGTGCAATCGTGCGAATCGTCAGGCACGACGCCATATTTTGCGATACCCCGACGACGCCCTCGCAGCCTGCCGCATACGCCTCCGCCAGCATCGATTCGCACTTGGCTTCGTCGTAATGGTCCAGATGAATATGGGCATCGATCCAGCCGAAGCCGGCTTGTCCGTTGCGCGCTGCCTCCGCTTCGGTTATTCCTTGATCGTATCTTGTCTCCGTCATCCCGATAGCTCCCCTCGCATTCGAATCGCCGGGACGCACTCGCCGTCAGCGGCCCTCAAGCCCCTCCGGCGCAGCGGCGCATTGTCCATGCGAAGCGCGAAGACGTCTCCGGAAGCGGAGACGCCTTCGTCCCGTATGTTCGCTGTCGGCATTATATCAAATTTTGAGATGGAGCCGCTATAAATTCGACGATTCGATCATGCGATGCATAGCGCTATCGCGCTCCGTCCTTCTCCGGCGGCCGGATATCGCGAATCCACGCCAAGACTTGCTCATAGTAAGGTTCGTCCTTGTAGTGCGCCGTATAGATGTCCTCGAATCCCGCGACGTCCGTTCCCAGCTCCTCTTCCACAATGCGCTTATACCACGGCAGCACCGTATTCGCAAGCATGTTGCCCTTCTCCGTCCGGAGGGCCTCTTCCGTCAGCCCGTACTGCCGATAATACGATAAAATGCTCAAGTAGCCTTCGATAAAAAACTTGCCGAAATTGTAGCCCGTCGGCTTATTGCCCGCATAAGCGAATATAGGCTCGTTCACGACGGTAAACCTCGGCTTCCTTCGAATCGCCTCAAGCTGCAAATAAATATGATTGAAGCCGGTGCCGACGAACCGCGATTGGTCCTCGATCTGCCGGTACATCTCCCGCTCGATCAAGATCGACGAAATAAAACCGGCATTTATGGAAGCTTTGCCGATGAACGCTTCGATCCCTTCGAACGTATCGACCGAGCGGCTGTTGTTCAGCACATCGATAAACATAACGCTGCTGTCCCGGTTCCGATGCACGAGGTTGAACAGCGGCATAATCGTCATATCGACGAAGAAGTCGTCATCCCCGTGGAGCAAGATATAGTCGCCGCGCGCTTCGTCCATCAGCTTCACGATGTTGCGCTCCGCCCCGATGTCCTCCTCGTTGCGCCAATACCGGAAGTTCGCGTTCGGATACGCGTCGGCGTACGACTTGAGCACTTCCTGCGTCCGGTCCGGCGAAGCGTTGTCGGATACGAGCACCTCGATCAGCGTACATTCCCCAATCTGATGAAAAATGGTGCCGAGGCAGCGCGCCAGATCGGCCGCCCGGTTGTACGTCGGGATGCAGATCGTCATGACGGGGCGCTCCCGCCGTCTTCGCAGCACCGCCGCAATCTGCTCTTCCCCGCGAACGGCGATCCAGTCGGCCGCATCCGTGTCGAACATTTTGATTACGCGGGCGGGGGCTCCGACGGCAAGAGCGTAGTCGGGAATACTGCCGGTGACGACGCTGTTCGCGCCGATGACCGCCCCTCTGCCGATCCGAAGCCGCCCGCCGATGGCGCAATTCGCGCCGATCCAGGCTCCTTCCCCGACGATCGTCTCGCCTTCCGTATCCGTAATGCCTTGCATAATGACCGGTATGCCGATATTGCGATACTCGTGCTGCGTATCGGTAATGTATGTCTGATGCCCGTAGATCGAGAACCGCTCCAGCACGATGCGGTTCGCCGCCGATACCGATACGCGCATGTTGAATTGGCAGCCGTCGCCGATGACGAGCTTCGGACGCTCGCCGGTGACGGGCGTGCAAATGTTAAACCAAGTACCCGTCCGGACGAATACGCCGCTGCCGATGGCGATTTCTTCCGCGCCGTGTATCATGCACCCGGCTTCGATAACCGTATGTTCGCCCAGCGCGTAGAACCCGGACGATGCCGTCCCGGACGCCGCCGCCGCATCGGACTCGGATTCGGATTCGGATTCGCGCTCGATCCGTTCGGGCTGTCCGTCCGGTTGCGGCTGTCCGTCAAACGCTTCCGGCTTCTCTTCGTTCGTGCCGCCGCTCATGCCGCTCGCCGCGCTTCGTTACAAAATAACATACGACACCCACGGATCCGTCGGGAAGCGTCGGATCTCCGTCTCGCGGATCGGCAGCATTTCGAGCAGCGCGCCCGTCTCGCCCGGGAACGAAGCGCAGTTCAGCTCGTCGAAGCAGACGACCGCCCCTTTGCCCATTCGCGGCAAAAACACTTCGAGCGCCTTTTTGGTCGGCTCATACAGATCGAAATCGAGATAGAGCAGCGAGACAAGCAAATGCTTGTTGCGCTCCGCGAACGCATCGGCGGTCAGCATGAAGTCGCCCTGCACGAGCTCCACGTTCGGAATATGCGACAAGTATCGCTCCGCGTCATATTTCTCGATCGAGCGGTGCAACTGCTCGATCGTTTCGCCTTTCAGATCGCCGGCTTTGAACTCGTCGTCCGGCTCGCGATCCTGCTCCGACACGGAAGGGAAGCCGGCGAACGTGTCGAAGCCGACAATTTTGCGCGTATGGTTGGCAGGCTCGTAAATGTTCGACAGTTGCGCCCAAGTGAACAGGCCGCCGCCGTTGAATACGCCGCATTCGACGATGCTGCCCGTCACGCCGAGCACATGCTTGAATATTTCGTGGCGGCACAAAAATTTCGCCAAGCTCCGCTTCGTCGCAAACCGTGGAAACGCCTCAAGCTTGTTGAATACCGACAGTTGCGACTGCTCGAACGTCTCCTCCGTCAGCCGGTACGCCTCGAAATCGGACGGCCGGTGATGCTTGCCGATCATACCCATCGGCTTGTAGGAATCGGTCATCGTCTGCCGCACGCTCCTCTCACAATTTGTTGGAATCGTTCATAATGAAAACCCGCCCGCTCAAGCAAATGCGCATGACTGCCGACCTCCCGGCTGAAGGCGTCCGGCAGGCCGAACCGCCGCAGCGGTACGGCGGCGCCGTGCTCCGCCAGCGTCTCCGCCGCAGCCGAACCGAGTCCTCCGATCACGCTATGCTCCTCGACCGTAACGATCGGCAGGCCGCGCCTTGCGTAAGCCAGCACCGCCTCGGCCGGAAACGGCTTTACTGTCGGCATGCTGACCAGCGCCGCCTCGATCGGGTCCGATTCGCCGCGAAGCCGCCGAACCCAATCGCGGGCGCGCGACAGCGCCGTGCCGGAAGCGAGTACGGCAAGCTGGGAGCCGGCTATCAGCTCGATCGGCTCGCCGAGCGGGATTTGCGCCGCTTCGTCGTGCACCCGCGGCTCTCCCGACTTGCCGAGCCGAATATACATCGGCCCGTCGTGCACGAAGCTGGCCCTCGTCAGCTCGCGCGCTTCGATATCGTCGCCCGGGCAGCATACCGTCATATTCGGCAGCGCGCGCATCAGCGCGACGTCCTCCAGCCCGTGGTGCGTCGGCCCTTGGCCGCCGTAAGCCAGCCCGGCGCCGACGCCGACGATGCGAACCGGCACATTCATATAGGCCGCGTCCACTCGAATCTGCTCATAAGCGCGCATCGCGACGAACGGAATAATGCTGTACACATAGGGGAGAAGGCCGTCGAGCGCGAGCCCCGCCGCCAGCCCGACCGCGTTCTGCTCGGCAATGCCGGCGTTAATGAGCCGGTTCGGGAATCGGTCGCGGAACGGCTCCCAGACGGAAAAGCCAAGGTCCGGCGTAATGACGATCAGCCGCTCGTCGCGTTCGGCGTGCTCCAACATTTCCCGTACGAACGCGTTTCTCATGCGCTCCCCTCCCCGCCTCCGAGCTGGCGCATCGCCTCGCTCCACTGCGCCTCGTTCGGCGACTTGTAATGCCATTCCAGCGTATCGGCCATGTAATCGATACCTCGCCCTTTCACCGTCCTCGCGAGCACCGCCTTCGGCCGTCCGCCCGAGCCGCGCCGCTTGAGCGCTTCGGCCAGCGCGTCCTCGTCGTGGCCGTCGGCCTCGACCGTCTCCCAGCCGAACGCCCGCCATTTGTCGCCGAGCGCGGCGAGCGGCGACAGCTCATCCGTTCGGCCGAACCCTTGCCAGCCGTTGCAGTCAACGACGGCGGTCAGTCCGTCCAGCCGCAGCGAGGAGGCCAGCATCGCCGCTTCCCATACCGCGCCTTCGTTGCATTCACCGTCGCCAAGCACCGCGAACGTCCGGCTGCCCCGTCCGGCCAGCCGGTCGGCCAGCGCAAGCCCGGCCGCGACGGATAAGCCGTGTCCGAGCGAGCCAGCCGACGCGTCGATGCCGGGCGCCGACTTGCGGTCCAGATGGCCGGGCAAAGCGCCGCCGTCGACCGAATAGCCGTCCAGCAGGCTTGGCGAAATAAAGCCGCGCTCGGCCAATACGGCGTACAGCGCCGTGCTCGCATGCGCCTTCGAGAAGACGAGCTTGTCGCGGTTCGGTGCGGCGGGTGCGGCCGGATCGATGCGCATGACGCGAAAGTAAAGCGCCAGCACAATGTCCGCCGCCGACAGCGCCGCGCCGACATGCGAAGCGCCGGAGCGGTATGCCATCGTGACGATGGCGCGCTTCACGGCAAGCCCCCGCTCCAGCGCCGCCTGCTTCGCAATGGCGGCCACCGTCCGCGAGATGCCCTGCTCCAGCGGAACGCAGGGCTCCCAGCCTGTAGCGCCGCGCAGCTTGGCGTTGTCCGCCTCCAGCAGCATCACCTGATCGTCCCGGTACGGGACGGCTCCCAGCCGAAGTGGCGGCGGCGCCGACCGGGCAGCATCGTCTTCGATATCCTCCGCTACCGCCGCCGCGCTCAGGGGCAAGCCTCGCGGCAGCCAAGACGCAACCGCCGAGCGAGCAAGCTCCGCTATGTCGCGGATCGCCCGGCTCTCGCCCGAGCCGAGATTGTAGACGCCGGGCGGCGGCGCTTGCGCAGCCGTCCGATCTGTCCCTATCGCTTCAGGCGGCTTGGACTGTACCCGCGAACGCACAGAGCCGGCGCTGGAATCGACCGGCGATGCCGGCGCGTCCGCCAAGGCGCAGACGCTCCGCTCCGCAAGCGCGGCGAACGCCGCCGCCGCGTCGTCGATGTACAGATAGTCCCATCGCTGCTCGCCCGGCGTCATCGCCGGACTTTCTCCGTTCAGCAGCTTGCGCGTTATGTCCGGAATCAGCCAGCCGCCGTTATCATGCGGACCGTACACACTGAATATCCGCACCCAGTAGCCGCGTATCCCGAGGCGCCGCGTCTCGTCCAGCGCTCCCCGCCCCGCCCGCAGCTTCGCCCGGCCGTAGCCGGTCGTCGGCGCCTCCGCCGCTCCTTCGTTCGCCCGGCCTTCGAGCCGGCCGTATTCCGCCTGCGAGCCGGCGCCGATCCAGCTTAGGCAGCCGAGCCGGACAGCCGTCCGCACCGATGCCAGCACCGCCTCCGTATTGGCGTCCTGCGCCGCGTCGTTCCTCGCCGATCCCGCTACGCCCGTCCAGCCGAGATGAAGCCATGCCGCGATCGGACCGTCTCCGGCCGCCGCCTCTTCCAGCAGCGCCGTCCATTCCGAAGGACGCATCAGATCGCCTTCGACAAGCCGAAGCGAAGGATGCTTCTCCGGCAGCCGGCCGGTATTGGAGCCCGGACGGACGACCGCGTACACGCGCCAGCCGAGCGCAAGCAGCCGCCTGCATACCGCGGCGCCGACGAAGCCGGCGGCGCCGGTCACGACGGCCGCTCGCCGCTCGCCGCCTGCATGCGGCATACGATTAAGCCTCCTGTCCATGACGATCCCTCATTTCAAAATATCGAGCATCGAGACGATACGCTTCGGCGCGCCCGGAAGCTTCATGACCGCCTCGCGTATCTCGTCCATGTACCCGTAGCTGAACACGAGCAGCGTGTCGACCGGCTGTTCGGCCAATCGGCCGATGTCGGCCACCTCAACGCCCGACTTCGGCGCGAGCCGCCCGTGCAAGCCCGTATTCGCGTCGCAGACGTAGGCAAGCCGCCGCGCCGATGCCATCGCCGCCATCGTCATGACGCCTCGTCCGCCGCCGCCGTAACCGGCAACTCGTCTCCCCGCCTTCGCTTCCCGTTCGACGAACGCGTCAAGCGCGGCGATGCCGGTATCCAGCTCGCGCTGAAAGCCGTCGTAATCGATTGCCTCGTCTTCCTCGACTTGGAGCGCGCAGTCCGGCGAATGCGCCGCATCGGTCGGCGCGGCCGCGACAAGCAGCGAATTGCCGCGCCGCTCGCGCTCCGGCAGCAGCTCCGTCGTCAGCAGCCGGAACCCGCTTCTCGCCAGCGCGTCTCCGAGCGTCTTCGCCGTCCAGTACGTGTAATGCTCGTGCTCGAACAGGCAATATTCCCGCCGCTCCACGATTCGCGACAGATCGTGCACCTCCAGCACGAGCAGCCCTCTGCCGGGATGGAGCGCGGCGCGAGCCGCCGCAAGCGTTCCCGCCGGGTCCGGCAAATGATCGAACGTGTAGGTCATCAGCAGCACGTCGGCAGGGCGGAACCGCTCCGGCAGCAGCCCTGCCGTCGCCGGCTCGAACAAAGCCTCCATCACCGGCACGCCCCGCTGCCGACTGGCGCGGCACAGCTCCGCCGAAGGCTCGACGCCGTATACGTCGGCACCCGCGCGGCGGAAGCATTCAAGCTGCACGCCGTCGCCCGATCCGATCTCGACGACGGCGAAGCCGGGCTGAAGGCCGTACCGGTCCCGCACCGTATCGGCCAGCCGCTGCATGAACCGCGCCGCGAACGGAGATTGGCCGACCGTATAGCCGTAATCGACGTAATACGGCGACAGATCGCGCTCGCCGACCGTCTGGGAGACGCCGCAGGCGGCGCATGCATATACATCGATGTCCGCAAGGAACGGAGCCGCCGGATCGTCCGGTCGGCGCAGCTCCTCCGTAAGCGGCATAGCGGGCAAATGCACCCATCTGCTTAGCGGACCGCCTCCGCATACCCGGCACGTCGGACTGGACGCGGCGCCTTCCTGCGCCGCGTCCAGTCCGTCCCTCGCCTTCGCATCCGCTATGGCTTCCGCCATCCGAATATCCGCTGCATTGTCCATCGATTACCTCCTCCCTTCCGGCGATGAGCGGCCTGCCTGCTCCATCGCTTCGAACAGCCGCATCTGCCTCGTCGTCATTTCCTGCATCGGCGCGCCCTGCAGCCATTGCGCATACCAGTCCGCCGTATGCCGGATCGTCTCCTCCGCCCCCCAGACGGGACGCCAGCCTAATCGTAGCCTCGCCTTCGAGCTGTCCAGCCGCAGCGCCGCCGTCTCATGCGGCTGCGCCGCGGCATCGCCCGCCCCCATCTCGATCGGAGCGGGCGCCCCAAGCTTCGCCGCGACGGCGCGGGCCAGCTCGCGCACCGTCAGCTCCTGACTGGCCGCCGGGCCGAAATTCCACGCCTCCGCATAGGCGGCCCCCTGCTCATACAGCCGTTCCGCCAGCGTCATATAGCCTGCGAGCGGATCAAGCGCATGCTGCCAGGGCCGTACCGCATCCGGATAGCGGAGCAGCAGCGGCGTGCCGGATTGCGCGGACCTGACGCAATCCGGCACGATCCGCTCCGGCGCGAAATCGCCGCCGCCGATCACGTTGCCGGCGCGAACGGTCGCGATGGCGGCGCGGGACGTCCCCGCGGGCGCGTCCGCCGTCTTGGCTGCTCCGCCGCTCCCCGCGCCCGGCGAACAAGCGAAGTAGGAGCGCCGGTACGCGTCGACGACAAGCTCCGCGCAGGCCTTGCTCACCGAATACGGGTCCGCTCCGCCGAGCGTATCAGGCTCCCGATAGCCGTATTCCCATTGCCGGTTCGCATAACATTTATCCGATGTAACAACGACGACCGCTCGTACGGTCGGCTGTACTCTGACCGCATCGAGCACATTCGCCGTTCCCGTTACGTTAATGGCGATCGTCTCCGCGGGAGCCGCATACGAGCGGCGAACAAGCGGCTGGGCCGCCAGATGGAAGACGATATCCGGCTTCGCGTCGCGCATCGACCGCTCCAGCTTATCTCCGTCGCGAATATCGCCCCGAACCCAAGGCATATCCAGCTCCAGCCCGCACAGCCGGTACATCGCGGTAGTGGTCGGCAGCTCGTCGCTGTAGCCGACGACCTCCGCTCCGCGCATCCGCAGCCACAGGCTGAGCCAGGTTCCTTTGAAGCCGGTATGTCCGGTTACGAATACTCGTTTTCCTTGCCAAAACCGGTGCTGTCCGATCACCGCCGCCTCACCGCTCCCTTATCGGCCGACCCGATTCGCCTCAAGCCCGCCCGCCGCTGTCCTTCATTCACGCCCACACCTTCCACGGCGCGCCTTCCGAACGCCACTGCTCCTCCAGCAGCGCCTTATCCCGCATCGTGTCCATCGACTGCCAATAGCCCGCATGCCGGTACGCCATCAGCTCGCCTTCTCTCGCGAGCCGCTCCAGCGGCTCCTTCTCCAGCATCGTATCGTCCCCGTCGATTCGATCGAGCGCGCCCGGCTCCATAACAAAAAATCCGCCGCTTACCCAATGTCCGTCCCCCAGCGGCTTCTCCGCGAAGGTCGCGACCGATTGATCGCCGTTCAATACGATCGTACCGAACCGGCCGACCGGCTGCACCGCCGTTACCGTCGACAGCCTGCCGTGCGAGCGGTGGAAGGCGAGCAGCTTGCGCAGATCGAGATTCGTCACACCGTCTCCGTACGTCAGCATGAACGTCTCGTCGTCCAGATAGGGAGCGGCCCTTTTCAGCCGGCCGCCCGTCATCGTGTCAAGTCCGGTATTGACCAGCGTCACCCGCCAAGGCTCCGCCTGATGCCGATGGATCATTCGCGCCGCATGGTCGCCGTCTCTGAAGTCGAACGTCACATCCGACTCGTGAAGAAAATAGTGGTCGAAATAATCCTTCACCACATACCCTTTGTACCCGAGACAGACGACGAAGTCGGTGAAGCCGTAATGGGCGTAAATTTTCATAATATGCCACAAAATCGGCCGGCCGCCGATCTCGATCATCGGCTTCGGCTTCAAATGCGATTCCTCGCTAATTCTCGTTCCGAGTCCGCCGGCCAGTATGACAACCTTCATTCCCGCTCTCCCCCCTTTCGCTTGCGACATACGGCGACGACGTACATCGGCTCGGCGCTTCGGAACCGACGGAACGGCAGCAGCTCGCTGCCCGTCTCGCGGATGGCGCGCGCTTCGTCCCGGTCCGGGCTGCGGTCGTTCATTTGGCGGAGCCATCGCATCGCCGCAAGCCGGGAATCGTCGACCCAATGCTGTCCGTACAGCTCTTCGATCGCATAATGCTCCAGCAGATCGCCGATCAGCTCTACGGTCCGGTATTCGAACCGGTGATGCGGGTTGAACGGCTTATCTTCCCAATAATTCGACGCATTCGTTACCGCTCGGTTCGGCGTCGAGACGATGAACAAGCCTCCCGGCTTCAGCACGCGCGCCGATTCCCGCACCCACTTGTACCCGTCGTCCACATGCTCGATCGTCTCGAAAGAGACGACCGCATCGAACGTTTCGTCCGCGAACGGCAGCTTCAGCACGTCGCCCTGCATGAAGAAGATGCCGGCTCGACCGTAGTCTCGCTGCGCAAGCCGGACGGATTCGGCGTCGATATCAACGCCGATGACCGAGGCGGCGCCCGCGTCCCGGAGCATTCGCGCGCCGTAGCCCGCGCCGCAAGCGGCATCGAGCACATGCAGGCCGGACACGCGCTTTGCCGCCGCCTCATATCGCACCATATGCTCGTCGTATACGTCGCGGAACAACGACTTCACCTGCCGGCTGACGACGAGCCGCTCGCCCGTAAACGCAACGTCGTTCTGCTCCCCCGGCCCTTCCGCTTCCTCTCCCTGCCCGCCGCCGTCATGCGGCCGCGCCGCGGGATCGGCAGACTTGCCGCGCTCCGCTCCCTGTTCCTCTTGCGCGAACGCGGCTCGCTTGCCGACAAGCAAATAATAGGACGCCGTCAACTCCTCCTGCGTCACGTCGGCCTCCCGCCGCATAGCCGCCGCAAGCGCAGCCTCGTCGCGTTCGCCCGCCGGCTCCAGCGCAAGCGCCGTCCGCAGTTGCGATACGCCGGCGAGCTGCAGCAGACCGCTTGCTTGCTCCGCCGCGAACATGCGGGGCTCGTTCGCCGCCTTCTCTTCTATCGGCTTTCCGGCCGCGCCGCTATGCCGATAAAACCTCCGGTTCATAAAGCCCGCCACGATTTCGCCGCCCGGCCGCAGCTTGCGCACCAGCTTGCCGAGCTGATCCGGCACTTCGGCATACGCATGCGCGTCTCCGATGAGAATAAGATCGAGCGAGCCGTCGGGCATCTGCCAATCGTCCGGACGGCCGGAGCCGAATACCGTAATTCCCGCCGCGCGGGCGATTCGGGCCGCCGCCTGGTCCCTCTCCGCTCCGAACAGCTTCGAGCCGGGATGGCGATGTCTCAAGGCGAGCAGCGTTCCGCCGCACGCGCATCCCACCTCCATAATCCGCAGCCCCGTCCCTTGCTCCGTATCGCGAGCGGCGACGTTCAGCATATCCAGCCGGATATTCAGCGCCGCTATCGGGTGAATATTCCACTTGTTGTTGAATATTTCTGTATTTTCTACAAGCAGTTGGCGAAACTTGCCGTGATCTTCGCCGAACGATGCGCTGCCGTAATGATGAATGAACGTATCGCGGCACAGCAGCAGCTTATAGCCCGCCAGCAGCAGCCGGAGGCTCCAATCGTCGTCCTCGTAATTGCCGATGCCGAACCTTTCCTCCAGCGGCCCGACTTTCTCGTAGGCTTCGCGTTTGATCAGGAGACAGAAGCCGATCAGCTTCAAGCGTTCCTCCCACTTGGACGGGTCGGAACGGTTATAGTCGGCGGCGAACGGCTCCATGCCATCCATCGATTTATACGGCACCGGAATGCTCGTTAAGTAAGAGGCGGCGTTGGTGACCGGGCCGACCGCGCCGACGTCGTCGCCGCTTAGCAGCGCCCGCTTCAGGTTGCCCAGCCAGCCCGGCGTTGCGAGCGTATCGTTGTTGAGCAGCATCAGCAAATCGCCGGCCGCCTGCTCCAGCCCTTGATTGACCGCCCGCGGAAAGCCCGCGTTCGAGCCGTTGCGAATGAGCCGGATATCCGGCTGCTCGGCCAGCCAGTCCGGCGTCCCATCATCCGAGCCGTTATCGACGACGATCAGCTCGTAGCTGCCGTCCTCCGTATGCCGCCGGATGCTGGCGATACACTGCTTCGTGTACGCCAGCTTGTTGTAGGTCGCCATTACGATGCTCGTCAGCATGACGGCTCCGCTTCCCCGTCCGCGGAAACGGACGAGAGCCCGAGCGCTTTTTCCAGACGGGCCTTGTTATCGAGCAAATTTGCGTCCGCCGGCAAATAAACGAGCGCTTTCTCGTTATGCTCGTAAGCTTTTTGTAATTCGCCCAGCTTCGCATAGCAAATACATAGCTGCACATGCGGCATCCACGTCCAGCAGACGAGATTAAGCAATCCCATATGATATTTCGGCTTCGGCAGCGTTAGCGCCGTCTCGTACCAATAAATCGCCGTCGGGTCATTTCCTTTCTCTTCGAAGCAGTAGCCGATCGAGCAACAGAAATCGGCGCGCGGCTTGCCATATTGCAAGCTGAGCAGCAGCGATCGCAGCTTCTGGTCCGGCTGGCCGAGATGATGGTAGCATTCCGCCATCTTGCTGCAGGCGAACACCCGGTCTTCCGACGAATCGCCCGGCGAAGCGACGAATCGTTCATAATGCTCCAGCGCCTCCGCGTACTTATGCTGGTCGACCAGTTCGTTCGCGTAATAGAACAGGCTCCGCCCTTCGAGCCGATCTGCGGCGCCTAGCACCTTCCGCTTAAAAATTTCCATGTTCCGCGAAGAATGGTCGCCCACTCGTTCATGAGAGACGGCCGCCTCCGAAATATACAGATGGCCTTCCCTGACGTCGAGAAATTCGTGAATCGGACTATGCCACCGGTATCCTTTTTCGCGCCGGACGATCCGGTTGCGCTTCGCCCCTGCCGCCGCGTTGCCGGCCTTGTCGAACGCCAGATGGTATTCCATCACGATTGAATCGATATCCTCCGGCATTTGCTCCTTCAGCTCGCGCAGCAGCTTGCGGTCCTTCTCCATTAAGTAATCGTCGGCGTCCAGCCACATAATGTGCGAGCAGGTCGCCTGATCGAACGAGAAATTGCGAGCCGCCGCAAAGTCGTCGATCCATTCGAAATCGAAAATGCGGGCGTTGTACCGGGCCGCAATAGCTTTCGTGCCGTCCGTCGAGCCCGTATCGACAATATTGATCTCATCCATCAGATCGGCGACCGAGTCGAGGCACCTCGCCAGAACCCCCTCCTCGTTCTTCACAATCATACACAGGCTTATCGTAATCACGGGAGCCCTCCTTGCGCGCATATGTTGTTTCCTATCGTATGTAGCAGCCCTCCGCCGCGTTTGGACGCCCGCGCCCAAACGCAAAAAAGTTATGCGCTCGGCGTGAGCGCATAACTTTTTTTGGGAACGCGGGGGCAATCTTCGGCTCCTTATTACGGAGTCGAGGCGATGCCGAAGAACGTTTCCGGGCCGTTGCGCGCGCCCGTCAGAATTGCTAATGGTCCGCCCGAAATAAAGACCGAATATACCGTTTCTTCCGCTGCGGGTGCGAGCAGGTCTTGAGCGTTGAAGCTGTAAGTGTTGGAGCCGTTCAAGACGTTGAGGGAGATAGCTTCCTGCGACGTGTAGATGGTCGTTCCGCCTGTGACGCCGCGAACGACTTCGATCGTAAACGTATTCCCGATCAAGCCGCCGCTAATGCCTATCGTACCCGACAGCGTAACGATCGGATTGGCAACGTTTTGCGTCTGCAATCCGATGATGCCGAACAACTCCGGCGTATCCGACAGACTGACGCCGATCGAACCGGACGCATTAGCGTTCATGGAGCTTCTCATATCCAAAAAAGTACCCATAGCGATTCACCTCCTGTAATTCAAGTTACTATACAGTATGGAATTCGCAGCGCGTCGGATTGGACAACTTACACGGGTTAATGGTTTATTTTGGATGAAGGGCGCCGCTTGCCGCCTTCCTCGCTACCCGGCGCACGCCGATGACGAGCATCGCGACCGGGACGCCGATTTGAAAAACGACGTTGTACATCAGGAGCCAATGAAGCGTATCCCACATATGAACGGTAGAGTTCCGCTCCAGGAAGGTCGCGGCATACAGCACCGCGCCGATGATCCAGACGCATGCCGTCCGGCTGCAGCCAAGCAGCGGCTGTACGAGCAGAACCGTCGCCATATAGAGAACGGATAGCTTGACGTACAGACCAAAAAACAGCAGCAGCGTCACGACGATGTCAAGCCGCTCGATGAACCCGCCAAGCTGAATGAGCTGCACGACTTGCAGCAGCGGGATGACGGACCCTTGCGCCAGTTGAGGCCCAAGGACGGCCATAATGATCGCATTGCCGTACAGCAGCATAAGCGTAACGGTCATATAAGCGAGCAGCGTCGTTCTCGTCACCTTGCTCTGCTCGCGCACGAAGCTCCAGATCGCCAGAAACGTAATGATTTGTCCGAACGGAAACAGCATAATGAGCGGTATCGCGGCATGCACAACCGTACGGAATCCGACGAACGGCAGCAGTCGGTGCCAATCCGGCAGCTTGTTCAAATACAGCATGACGGCGAGCAGCAAATAGCTTGCCAGCGTAAGCGGGAACAGCAGCTCGATCACCCGAAACAGCACCTCGACGCCTTTGATGACCGTATAGGCGGACAATAAGCATGCTATCAGCTTGATAAGCCAGACCGGGGCGTTCCCAAGCAGTGTGAGTCCCGCCAGATCCCCGTAGCTCCACAACTGGTTCATCGCCTCGCACGCTTGCTCTGTCCCGTGCATGAACGCGACCGCGCTGCCGAGCCATAGACCAAAATGAAGCCGGTACAGCTCGGTCAATCCGGCCTCGGGAGCGCGGCGGTGAAGCGCAAGGTACATCCCGGCCAGCAGCAGACCGGCTGCGGCTCCGACCAGCATAGCGAGCGGGGCGTTCTGCCGGGCCTGCACGCCGAGCTCGTACAGCGGGACATTGCCGAGAATGAACATAATGATGCCGACGTAAAGCTGATGGGACCCGATCCGGTGCATTCTACCCCGCCTTCCCTTCAGTCGCCGTAGAACCTCCGCGCCGCCGCTCCGTTCCGCGAATTCGAACAAGGGCCAGCAGCAGCAGCGCAACCGGTATGCCGACCTGCATAACAAGGCTTACCCTCAAGCTGACGCCAAACCCGATCCACAGATGAACCGTATTGTTGCGCTCCGCGAAGGACGAAGCATAGATGATGACCCCGATGAACGCCGCTCCCCATGCGTACGGAATAGAGAACAGCTCGCGGATGACAATCGCGGCGCCGAAATAAAAGGCCGTCAGCTTAATATATAAGCCGGTGAACAGCAGCAGCGTCACGACGACATCGAGCCGCTCGACGAAATTGGCTACTTTTACAAGCTGAACGACTTCCAGATACGGCAAGGCCGACACGGTCGACAACGGCCCCAGAACGGATACGATCAACGCGTTCATCAGTATAATGAATACAGCTCCCGTCGCGTATCCCCAATACGCGGTCCGCCGTACCGCTTGCCGGTTCGCCGCATATTTCCAGAACACGAGGAAAATAACGCCCTGCGTGAACGGAAACGAAAAGATGTCCGGCAGGGCGGCGCGAAAGACCGGCAGCGGGCCATGCTCCAGCACGGGACGAAGCATCCGCGTATCCGGGAGGCCCATCGCCAAGACAACCATCCCCATCAGGAAGTAGCTGCCGAGGACGATAATAAACAATAGCTGCGTCGTTCGGAAGAAAGCTTCGTTGCCGTTCATGACCGTATACCAGGCAATGAGCACAATAATGCCCATAATGATCCATTTCGGGCTGTTCTGAAGCAGCGACAACGACGTAAGCTCGCCGAAATCGCGAACGTTGCGCATCGATTGGTAGGCGAAGAACGCCGCGTAGAGCAGGCCGAAGAAGACGGCCGGCCATCGCCCGACCGTAAGCCGGAGCAGCTCGACAAGTCCCGCCTCGGGCTTGCGCCGTTGCAACGCAACGAATACGGCCATAACGAATGCTCCGCCTGCCGCACCGATCAGTACGGCAATCCATGAGTCTTGCCGTGCCTGACTGCCGAGCTGGAATAGGGGCGTGCTGCCGATATGAAACATAACGATCATCACGAATAGTTGGTACGATCCGATTCGGTGCATAATCCGCCCCTCCATCCCTTCGGGCCTCAGCTTCCTCCCGCCTTGCTCTGCATCTTGCGGAACGAGTCGGTGCTCATGCCCGTTCGCTCCAAGACGACATCGACATCCGTTTCCATCGTCGCCTCGGGCAATAGCCGCTCGTTCCACCGCTTCGTTATTGCGCTCCATTGCCGCGGATATTGGAGCCGGATCGCGTCGCCGAAGCCGACAATGTCCGCTTTCTGCTCTTGAACCGCCTTAAAGCCGTTCTGGGCCAACAGCGCGATTTTGTCGGCCGCCTGCCGCTCCAGCGCCGCCACGCTCTGGGGTTGGCTTAAATCCGCTTCGCACGGATATTCCAGCAGCGTTCCTCTGGCCGCAATACGGACTTGCAGCTTCCAGCCGTCGCCGGTCTTGATTGCTTTGCGCTTCGCTTTCATATGATGGATTTTTATCACGGCCTTCTCGGCCGGATGCTTGACGTCGCATGAGAACCATACCGTGCTTTGGCGGATTTCCCCGCGAATCCACATGACGCCGTAGCTTTGGTCGTGCGTCAGCCATCCGATCAGCTTGCCGTCCTGAATAAGGCCCAGCTTCGTAAGCTTGATTTTGGAGCTCGAATAAGTTTTCGCCGTCTTCCGTGTCGAATCGAGCGGGTCGTCTCCTGAAATTTCCAATGCCGGAATGCCAGTCGTCTTCGTCGGACCGAGCAATTCAAGCATGGTACGGTACATCGACATATTCGGCAGCGTCGATCCGTTGTTCTCTTCATTGACGATCATCCGCGCAATCGCCGCCCCCGGAATTTCCTCCAGCGGAATCAGATGCTCCAGCACCTCCCTCGCGCTCTCCTTCGTCAGAAAAATGTTCACCGTTTCGCGTGAATCGGGATTGCGCAAATAAGCGTCGAACAGACTCGTCAAGCCGTGCTTTGCCGCCCGCTCGCTGACGACGATAATCTGATTCTGTGGAAAATAAAGCCGGCGCGACATCTCGTAGCTCGATTTGCTGATCGCGCCGCGTATCGAGTCGCCCGACGTCGAGAACACGTTGACTGGCGCGGCGCCATGCGCTCCTCCCCCCATTCCGTGACTGGAAATAGCCTGCGGAAGCACCAGTTGATATGAGATGATCCATTTGCCGTCCTTCCAATCGATGCCGGAGGCCGACACGATGCTGATCTCGTTCAGCTCGGTCCGGCCGCTGCAGCCGGTAGCGGCAATGCTCAGCACGCCAAGCAGCAGCGTACAGCAAATTTTATGACACCATTCGCGCCTCAGCCTCATGCCGGTCTCCTCCTTTGTCCGATTGAAGCAAATGATTATCCCTTCTGGTGACGGGGCTTTCGTCCTCTCTGCCGATGCGGGTTAACGCCGCTGACCGCAACGAGCCGGAAGACGCGGGCCCACCAAGGCTGTCGAACCAGCATATCAGGCCAAGTCTGCCGGTATACGGGGGCGAACGGCGCCATATACGGCACACCGAACGACCGAAGCCCCGTCATATGAATCATGAGGAACAGCACGCCCGCCATAATGCCGAATATACCGAGCAGCCCCGCAAGCAGCATCAGCGTGAACCGGATAAGACGCGACGCGCTGGCCATGCTGATCTGCGGCGTCACGAAGTTGGATATCGCCGTGAAGGACACGACGATGACCATCGCCGGCGACACCAGTCCCGCCTGTACGGCCGATTGGCCGAGCACGAGCGCGCCGACGATCGAGATGGCGGGGCCAATCGCCCGCGGCATCCGGACGCCCGCCTCCCGCAGCACCTCGAACGTCAGCTCCATCAGCAGCGCCTCGACGAGCGCGGGAAACGGGATGCCTTCGCGCTGCGCCGCCAGACTAATCAAGAGCGGCGTCGGCAGCATTTCCTGATGGAACGTCGTGATCGCGATAAAAAGCGAAGGCAGCAGGACGGAGACGACAAATGCCCCGTATCGGAGCAATCGGAGGAAGGACGATATGTCGAACCGTTGATAGTTGTCTTCGGCCGAGCGGAAGAAATGAAAAAACGTCGCCGGACCGATGAGACAGAACGGAGAGCCGTCCACCAAAATAATGATTTGCCCGTCCAGCATTGCCGATGCGGCCGTATCCGGCCGTTCCGTGTTCATCATCGTCGGGAACGGCGTATACGTCTGGTCCGAAATAAATTCCTCGATATAATTGCTTTCCAGTATGCCGTCGATATCGATCTCTTTGATCCGCTGTTCCATTTCCTGCACCACGGCCGGATCGGCAATATGGTGCATGTACAGCACGGCAACCGTCGTTCTTGTCCTTCGCCCTATCGTATACGATCGCATACGGAAATCAGCCGTTCGAATGATCCGGCGAAGCAGGCCGATGTTCGTCGATATATTTTCGGTAAAGCTGTACTGGGGGCCGCGGATGACAGTCTGCGTATTGGGCTCGGACACCGACCGCTGCTCGCCGCCGCTCGTATCCGCCGTTACCGCTTCGCGAAAACCATTCGTGAAGATGAGACATTGGCCGTCGAGCAGCCTGTTCAAGGCATCCTCCACCATCGCCGTCCGCCCCGAGGCTCCCGTCGTAACGACCCGCTGCCGGAGCGTCTCGATCCAGCTTGACTGTCCGGGCGGAGCGGCCCAGCTCATAATCGGCTCGATAACGTCCCGATGGATGGCATCCTCCTCGACGATCCCTTTAATATAGGCGACAGCCATCTCTACGCCGGGCATCGCGTCGCTGCGTATCGTGCGAATAATAAAATCGCTGCTATTGCCGAGCTTGTCCCGCAGCATCCTTAGATTATCGGCAATGCCGGGGCTGAGCGGCTCCGGCTTGCCGCCGGCTTGCTTCGGCATTTGTCCGTATGGCTTCGTCTTCTTTTTCCCGAACACGCGCTCTATGCCCCCCTGCTCCAACCCTTTTCCAGCTAATTCTTATATTGGATAATTCGGCCCGTAATTATGTACGGAAGACGGTTTCTGATGCCGGACCAACTCGCGCCGATAACAAAAATAAGAGTCCCAACGGGACTCTTATTACGATAGGAGCGGCTTAAACGTCTGCAAAGGGAGGCTTAAGCCTTCCCATCGCGTCCGTTCCCCGCCCCCGTATGCGATTAAGTTACACGAAACGCACCAGGTAGTAGTTTTTCTTCCCGCGGCGAAGTACGACATAGCGGCCGTGCAGACGCTGCTCTTGGCCGATGCTTGCTTCGAGGCTCGTCGTCTTCTCGCCGTTCACGTACACGGCGCCGCTCTCGATGTCCTGACGCGCTTGGCGCTTGGACGGAGCCGCCTTCGCCGTGATGAGCAGATCGATGAGCAGCGGCTCCTCGCCTGCCGTCAGCTCCACCGTCGGCATACCCGCAAGCGCTTCGACAAGCTCGGCTTCGCTGAGCTTCGTCACGTCGCCGGAGAACAGCGCCTCCGTAATGCGCTCCGCGCTTGCCACCGCTTCTTCACCGTGCACCAGACGCGTTACTTCGCGGGCAAGCTCGCGCTGCGCCGCGCGTTTCTCCGGACGCTCGCGAAGCTCGGCTTCAAGCTCCTCGATTCGGGCGCGATCCAGGAACGTAAAATATTTCAGAAACTTCACGACGTCATTGTCGTCCGTGTTGATCCAGAACTGATAAAACGTGTAGACCGACGTTTTCGTCGAATCGAGCCATACGGCGCCGGATTCGGATTTGCCGAATTTTTTGCCGTCGCTTTTCGTGACGAGCGGCATCGTCATGCCGAATGCTTCGCCGCCGCCCATTTTGCCGATCAGATCGAGACCCGCCGTAATGTTGCCCCACTGATCGCTTCCGCCGATTTGGAGCGAGCAGCCCTGCTCCTGCTGGAGCTTGTAGAAATCGTACGCCTGCAAAATCATGTAGCTGAACTCCGTAAACGAAATGCCGTTCGCCAGACGGGAATCGACCGAATCTTTCGCAAGCATGTAATTGACCGTAAAATATTTGCCCACATCGCGGAGGAACGAAATCGTGTCGAGCGGCGCCAGCCAATCGTAGTTGCTGACGAGCTTCGCCGCGCTGCCGTCCTCGTTGAAATCAAGGAAGCGGGACAACTGGCGCTTCAAGCTGTCCGTCCATTGCGCGACCGTGTCGGCCGTATTCAGCGAGCGCTCGGTGGAGCGGCCGCTCGGATCGCCGATCAGCCCCGTGCCGCCGCCTACCAGAGCGATTGGACGATGGCCCGCAAGCTGGAAGCGGCGCAGCATCAGGATCGGCAGAAGACTGCCGATATGCAGGCTGTCCGCCGTCGGGTCGAAGCCGCAGTACAGAACGACCGGCTCCTTGTTCAGCTTCTCCTGAAGCGCGTCGCGATTCGTCGATTGGTGAACAAGGCCGCGGTATTCAAGGTCTTCAAGCAGGTTAGCCGCGAGGCCGGTTGCAGATGATTGAGTCATAACGAAATCTCTCCTTTGGATATAATGACGGGCGGCGACGGCGGCCGGAGCAAGGCTATCCGCAACAAAAAAGACCCGTCCTGTCATCTGACAGGGACGAGTCATCGCGGTACCACCCTATATTGAATATGCGCGCAGCATATTCCGCTCACTCGGATAACGGCCGACAGCCGTCTTGCCCTTCCGTATGCACGGGTTCGGCGCAAGAAGCTCGGGGGTGTAATTCGCGTCTGATCGTGTGCCGGCTTGCACCAACCGCCGGTTCTCTGAAACATCGATGACGGACGCTACTGCTTCCCTTCGTTGCTTGTTCTTATTGTTCATTTTATACCATTGTTTGCGGCATCGTGTCAATCGATCCTTCGATTTCACGTTATACTTCCTCCTCCGGCGATGACGGAAGACGATGCGAGGCGGCGGCCGCCAGCTCCAGCTTGTCGAGCAGAAAGCCGTATTCATTCGTCATCTCGAACGTAGAGGGCAGCGGCAGTTGGGCAAAATAAAGCTCGACCTCCGCCGCGCTCGCGAACCAATCGCCGGGCTCCGGCGGCAGGACCGGAACGTCCGGCCAAGCGGCGCTAAGCTCCGGGCTGTAAGGACGCTCGGCTCCCGGCTTTAGACGGCCGCCCTTAAGCCTTTCATTGTAAGGCTTCTCCGGCAAGCCTTGCCGAACCCGGGCGAACAACTGTGGGGCGTAATCGGCGCGAGAGCCGGTATGGCGGACGCCGGCTACGAACGAACGGACGCCTGCCGCAACGGCCGGCACCCCGAATAGCACCGCGTACAGCCGCTTGCCGAATTCGATCCGTTCGCGAACGCTGCTGAATCGCTCGATAATAAGACCCGCCAGCCTCATGTCTCCAGGCTCTGCGCCGAGGGAGTAGGGCAGCAGCACCGCGTTTAGCTGCAGCAGCGACTGCATGCCGAAAAACAGCGTATCGACGACGCGCTTGCGGTAATAGGGATCGGAGACGACGCGCTTCTCGATATAATGCTGTTCATTGACGATGAGCGCGACGGTCAGTATAGCGCTGTCGCGCTCCCTCCAAAACCGCTCCCATACCGGCGCCATAAAGCGGGTCGCCCCTAACGCCGGCAGCAAATGAAACAGCGGCCGGCCGGTTCTCACGCTATGCTCGTACAGCAGCAACTGCGGGTAAGCGTCTCCGAATATAAGCGCATTCGCTCGTTCGAGAAATCGGAACACGTCGTCCCGTTTCGACTCGCCAAGCAGCCTCGGAAGCCATTCCCCTTGCAGATCGGTCATATTCCAGCCGCCGTTGCGCGACACAAGATGCGCCAGCAGCGCCCAATGCAGCTCGGGCCGCCTCTCATAGACGGCGTAGTAAGCCATCGTGCGCGTCACATTGTTGCGGTTTAGCCGATGCGTCTCCTCCCGGATACGCGCCAGCAGCGCCCGATCCGACCCGCTCAAGGCGCATTCGGCCGACCCCGGCGTCGGCACGGGCTCATGCTCCAGCCTTCTCCACGCCTTCGCAAGCGCGGCAGTTGCGGCCGCGTCAAGAGCGGGCGGCTCGGCGCAATGCGACATTGCATCGGATGCGGCCATCGCCTTCCACTTGCCGGCGGCATACCGGGCCGCATATACAGCCGCTTCGACCGGTAGCTGCAAAATGCGAAGCGCGGCGGATGCGGCGGCGGCGCCGAGCCGCTTGACGCATGCCGTTGCCGACTTCCGTTGCAGCACCTTGTTAGCCACTCGCATTCTCCTTTCCGTTCCGCAATTTGCGTATCTATTTTGTGCTGCTCCAAGTGCTCTACCGGGACTCTTATCCATACGCCAAGCCTATGTGCGGCCAGATTAAGCGTCTCACCTGTACGCCTAAAGCCAGCCCCCAAATTAAGCAACTCACCCGGATGCTTACCCCGTCGCCGTTCTTCCCAATTTAAGTAGCCTGCCCAGATGCTTATTACATCCTTCTCCCAAATTAAGTGTCTCGCTCAGACCCTTACTCCGCCGTTCTCTCTTCATTCCAGTAACTAAGTCCCCCTGAGAGACCTTTATTTCGTCCCGATCATGCTGAATTCAATAAAATGTGCTGCTCCAAGTGCTCCGCCGTGACTCTTACTATACGCCAAGCCTATGTGCGGCCAGATTAAGCGTTTCACTTGTACGCCTAAAGCTGGCCCTCGAATTAAGCAACTCCACCCGGATCCTTACCCCGTCGCCGTTCTCCCCAATTTAAGTGGCTTGTTCAGATGCTTATTACATCGTTCTCCCCAATTTAAGTAGCTTGCCCAGATGCTTATTACATCGTTCTCCCAAATTAAGTGTCTCGCTCAGACCCTTACTCCGCCGTTCTCTCTTCAGTCCAGTAACTAAGTCCCCCTGAGAGACCTTTATTTCGTCCCGATCATGCTGAATTCAATAAAATGTGCTGCTCCAAGTGCTCTGCCGGGACTCTTATCTATA
>Ga0160452_100100_pt1 | contig 113074 bp, 88 predicted proteins | sample HID1971I_E6MG_FD_108230 | JGI IMG/M metagenome (GOLD analysis project Ga0160452, IMG submission 108230) | Enriched millipede-associated microbial communities from UW Madison campus, WI, USA - HID1971I_E6 MG | ecosystem: Host-associated > Arthropoda: Insects > Digestive system > Unclassified ...
CAGGATGATCGTAAAGGGCAGCGCGATGACGAGCGACGCGGTCTGCAGGCCGCCCAGCCCCGTCTCGGTGAAGAGGAGCGCCCCCGCAATGGCAGACATCAGGATGCCCCAGATGATCTTGATCCCTGTGCGCGGGTTTTCGGCCCCTTGCGAGGTCAGCATGCCGAGCACGAAGGTCGCCGAGTCGGCCGAGGTGACGAAGAACATCGTGATGAGCAGGATCGCCACGATACTGATGATCATCCCCCACGGCAGTTGCTCGAGCGTCACGAACAGCGCCGAGGTCATATCCGTCTCGACCGCTTCGACAATCGGCAGTCCCTCGAACATCTCCATATGCAGCGCCGTACCGCCAAACACGGAGAACCAGAACATGCTCAGTACCGTCGGTACGAGCAGCACGCCGACGACGAACTCGCGGATCGTACGTCCTCGGGAGACACGCGCGATGAAGGAACCGACGAACGGCGCCCAGGCGATCCACCACGCCCAATAGAAGATAGTCCAGTCGCCGACGAATGTCCCTTGGGTGAAGGGGGTCATCAGGAAGCTCATCGTCACGAGATTGTTCAGATACGAGCCGACCGTCGTCGTCAAAGCGTCCATGATGAACAGCGTTGGGCCGGTGATCAGCACGAATAATGCCAGCAAGCCTGCGATACCGAGATTCAGATTGCTCAGGTAGCGGATGCCGCGATCCAGACCGCTGATCGCGGAGAGCAGGAACAACGCCGTGACGACGACAATGATGATTAGATTGACCGTCGTCGTGTTCGGGATGCCGAATACATAATCAAGGCCACCGTTGATCTGCAACGTACCGAGCCCCAGCGAGGTGGCGACGCCGAAGGCGGTGGCGACCGCTGCCAGCGTATCAATGCCCTTGCCGAGCAGCCCGTCCACCCGATGGCCGAGCAGCGGGCGGAAGGTCGCGCTGATCAGCCCGGTGCCGCCCTTGCGGAACTGGGTATACGCGATCGCCAGCGCGATGACCGTATAGATCGCCCAAGGCTGCAGACCCCAATGGAAAAACGAATAGCGCAGCGCCGCTCTGGCCGCTGCGGGCGTCTCGCCCGTCAGCCCCTCCGGCGGGTCGATATAATGGTAGATCGGTTCGGCGACGCCATAAAAGACAAGCCCGATCCCCATACCGGCCGAGAACAGCATCGCCAGCCAGGTGAAGAAGGGATATCGCGGCTCGTCTTGGTCCTGTCCGAGCTTGATCCGACTCGCCGGACTGAAGATGAGGAAGATCGCGAAGAGCAGGAACAGGAAGGTTGCGGTCAAGTAAAACCAGCCGAACGCGCTCGTCACATAAGCGTACGCCTCTTGCGCCGCATCGGCCAGATGATCCGGGAACAGGAACCCCCAGATGACGACAGCAACGACAATGAAGATGGAGAGATAAAATACGGTGCCTGACTCGCGGTTCTTTTTCATGCTGCGCCCCCTTAACTATCTACCTCATATTGTAACCTCAGCAGGGGCCGCTCTAAACAAAAACCAAAAATGCCGCAGCGCCCGGACCGGGGGGCGTGCGGCATCCTGCGCCAGACGATAAGATAATGGAATAAGGACTTACATAATCAGTCGATCGGAATGTTTGGCATGCTTGATAATCGACTCGTATTGCGACTTTGCGATGCGTCGTTGGGATAGCGGCAGTCGCACGTTCTTAATAATACTGGCTAGCTTTTGCAGCTTCAGCAGCTCACCTCGCGTTACTTTGACGGTCATCCGCTCCATCGTCCTCACCTCTTATCCAGGGGGTCTCGACCTGCTCTGCTCTCCTAGACGTCCTGGTCCCCTCCTCCGATTCCTCCATTGTCTCAAGGACCGTACTGGTTATCTCCTTCTCCTGCTTGGACTTCAGATAGGAGAGGCCGGCATAGCCCGCCAGCAGCGAGCTGCTGATAACCGCGTACGGATTGTCGGTGTTCGCCATCGCGAGTGCCGTTCTCGCCAGTATACCCGTACCGATCGCGATCAGCAGGTCTCCGAGGAATCCAAGATCGAAGAACACTTTGGCCGAGGCGTTGCGCTCGTTTCTGTAGCCGAGCAAGAACAACAAGAATCTGCCGGTCCGCTGGAGGACACGCAGCGCCCAATTGGAAGAGATGGTCTCCGCGTCCTCGGTATATTCTATGACAACCTTCGGCAGTTCGATAATCCCATTTTTGACGAAGTGGCCGATCAGGCCGCCGATCAGACTCATCGCGATTGGCAGACCGAACCAATGCATAAACTCTGACACGGTTGTGATCTGCTCCACCCGGACCACCTGCCCCGTTCCCGACATGTGGTACCATTGTATGAAGCAGTCGCGCCATTCAGAACTTCAGGCGGTCCTACCCTGTAAATCGCAAGGTCAGCAGGACGATCTCCGAGCGGCTGCCGATCCGGATCGGCGGGCCCCAGAAGCCGTAGCCGGAAGTAACGACCGAGTGGAATGAGCCCTTCTGCAGATGGCCCCAATCATTCTCGTAGAGCGCTCTCGTGATCAGATGCGCAGGCGCGATCTGGCCACGATGCGTGTGGCCAGAGAGCATCAGGTCGATGCCATTGTCCGCAGCGACGCCCAACTCGTACGGCTGGTGGTCGATCAGGATGAGCGGTTGGCTGGCATCCGCCTCCGCGACCAGCGCCGAGACGTCCCGCCGCTCCGGCTCGGTGCGATCCCGCCGCCCGATCAGCGTCAGCTTGTCCTCGACACTCACGACATCGTCATAGAGCACCTCCATGCCGCTGCGCTCCAGCGCCGCGACGAGGTCCTCGATCGGGCCATCGAACTTGTCGTGATTGCCCAGCGAGGCGTATACGCCCATCGGCGCCTCGACGCCGGCGATGATCTCCGGGATGCCGCTGCGCTCATAGGCCTCCAGATCATCGTCGATGATATCGCCGGGATAGATGACCAGATCCGGCTGCAGCGCGTTGATCTCCTCGACCATACGCCGCGCGTGCGAGGGGCCGGACAGCAGGCCGAAGTGCATGTCGGCCGCCATGACGACCCGCAGCTCCTGCAGCCCCTGTACCGGCTTGTCGATCTCGATCGTGTACTCTCGCACGACCGGACTATACGCATTAAAGGACCCGTAGCCGATCAGCGCGATCAGCGCCGTCAGCGTGATCCAGCCGGCCCACTTCTGCGTATGATGACGCGGCAGCCGCGTCAGTCGCGAGAGCCACACGCAGAGGTGAACGATCGGCAGCATGATTAGCAGCAGCGAGAACACCGCCAGCCAGTAATTGCCGATGATGCTCAGCAGCGAGAAGCTCCCCAGGAATCGACCGAAAATAAAGGACGTCGACAAAAACACCAGCAGCACGATGTACAGCACCTTAAACCGTCTGGACATCTTGGGCCGCATCCAGCTCCAGCCGCTCCAGCCGATGTAAAAGACAAGAAGTCCATAAATAGCCAATACCGCAAGCCCTATCAGAACAAACATCTTTGCACCCAACCCTCCATCCTGTCGCCGCCTCAGTCAAGGCGGTCACAACAGCGTCAATACTATTATTATGGAGGATGGGCTTGGCGCTTCGCAACTTTTCGGGCTGGCGGCGTCCGCTGCGGCGCGATCTGACCGCGACGCGCCAACAGCCGCTCCCCGAAGACGGGAAGCGGCGATGCGAGTCATCGGGCGATACACTATCCTCCCAACCCGTCGCAGGACGAGGAGGACAAGGCGGACGAGGCGCAGCTAGGAGGATACTGTCGGTCCGCCAGACGCCCCGGCGCGGCGCTGCTCCTGCAGCTTGCGTCGCTCCCGGCGATCGGCCCATGAGCCGAGCCGGATGAATACGAAGGTGATGGCGATCGTACAGATAACGATGCTGTAGAACCCGGCTCCGAAGCCGATGCCTACGCCCCCGGCGAACAGGATCATCGCGGCTGAGGTCAGACCGACTACACGCTCGCCGTTTTTGAGGATGATGCCCGCCCCGATGAAGCCGAGGCCCGTGACGATCTGGGCAGCCAGCCGCATCGGGTCCATCATCGTATGCTCCTGCATGCCGCTGTACACCTCGACGCTATGGATCGAGACGATCGTGATGAGCGTCGACGCCGACGTGACGAAGGTGTACGTCTTGACGCCTGCCGGCTTGTGCTTGTGCGTCCGGTCCAGGCCGATCAGGAAGCCGCACAGCGCGCTGACGAGGATGCGTACCAGCAGCTCGAAGTCGCCCAGCCAGCCAATCAGAAGCTCGTCGAGGTAGCTCACGTCACACGCGCTGCTTCCGCGCCGCGAGCTTCTCCGTCATGATCCGGTAGCTCTCCTCGATCTCCTCCTCCGTGCACGGCGCGCGCAGCTCGTATACCTTGATCGGCGCCGCGTCGATAACGTCGAGGAAAGCGTCGAACGTCTCGTTGTCCTTGCTGTGGACATACGGGCACCAGTGATCGACCAGCTCCACCGTCTCGTGGATGTGCACGCCCAGCACCTTATCCTTCATCCGCTGGATCTCGGCGGCATTGTCATACAGCCCCATCCGCTCCATCATCATGCCGTGGCCGATATCGTACCAGAGGTAGACCGGCGCGCCCTGCAACCCGGTGATGATCTGGTCGGCCTCCTGCAGCGTCGGGATCTGGTAGCAGCGCGAGCGCGTCTCGATGCCGATCTTGATGTCCAGCCCCTTGCGGGCGATATAGTCGCACACCGTCTCCAGACTGTCCTGGATGCGCTGCACATGGATCGGCGCCAGCGCGTTGCGGCGTTCCATCATCTCGTTCCAGAGCTTCTGATAGGCCGGCGACGCCTTGCCCTGCTCCCGCCACAGCCGCTTCAGCTCGTTGTCGATATTGTAGGCGAAGGGCACCTCGCCCGGATGGACGACGACACCTTTGGCGCCGTAGCGATGCGCATAGTCGATTGATTGGATGAGCAGCTCGACCGAGCGCCGGCGCTTGTCCAGATCGTCGAAGCCGAGCATGACCGAATCGGTGTCATAATCCTTGTCGTTGATGAACGGGAACACATTGTGCACGCTCGACACACGGATGCTGCCCTGCTCGATCATCGGCTCGATCGTCTCGAGGAATTCTGTCGTGACATTATAGTTCAGCTCGACCTGCTCGAAGCCGAGTCGCTGTATTTCTTCGATCATCTCGTGACCGCGCGTATGCTTGCGCAGGTTCCACATCGTTGAGAAAGAATAGTCGGGTTTGTTCAGCATAGTCGGAACCTCCATTCCAGTTATCGTCGGCCACGCCGCCATGCATGGAGCGCCAGCAGGACGAAGCCTGCCGCGCCCGTCAGCGCTAGCAGCGCGCCGGTCCGGTATAGCACCGGGAAGCCGTATTGGTCGAGCAGCCAGCCGCCGCCGTTGCTGGCGACGATGTTGGCCAGATTCATATAGACGAGCGCGAATATGGTCTGCCCCGTATTTTTCATCCCCTCCGGGCTGCGCTCGAACGCATAGTTGATGCCAGCTGCCATGAACAGAGCAAAGGTCATCCCATGCAGCAGTTGGCTGGTCATCAGCACCGCAAAAGACGGCTCCAGCGACAGGCTCCACCAGCGGAGCGCCCCCGCCAGCGCGGTCGCGCACAGGATCGGGTAGTAGCCCCAGCGACGGATCAGCAGACCCGAGAGCAGGAAGAACGGCAGCTCGCTGAGCGCCGAGATGGAGCTCAGCCAGCCGATCTGCTCGGCAGCCTGCCCGCCCTGCCTCCCGATGAAGACGGAGAAGAATACATTGTAGAAATGATTGCCGATCGAAACTACAAATACGAACAACAGAAACCAGCCGAAGGACGGCTGGCGCAGCAGCTGGCCTAGCCCCGAGAACATCCGCCCGGGTCGGCGAATCGATACGGACGGACGCTTCACCTGCAGCAGCACGAGCGCTGCGGCAAGCATCGCGATGAGCTGCATGACGAACATCGTGTCGATGCCGACGCGATCATAGAGCAGGCCAAACGGCGTAATCAGCAACGCGAAGCTCAGCGAGCCGAGGAAGCGGATGCCGCCATAGCTCTGACCGTGATCGCGAGCGTGACTGACCGTAATCGCGTCAGTGATCGGCATCTGCGACGAGTAGAACGCCGCATAGACTACCGCCGTCACGATGAACAGGGCGAATACGCCATCCGCCAGCACGTAGCCAAAGGCGAGCAGCGGCGCGGCGAGCAGACTGATCGCCAGCACCCGTCTCTCGATGCCGAAGCGATCGCAGAGGATGCCCCACAGCGGCTGCGCGAGCAGTCCTACCAGCTTAGTCCATGCTGACGCGAACTCCCTCGCGGTCCGAGCGAACGGCCGCTTCGATGATGCGGGTCAGGGCGAGGTAATCTGCGGACATGATGGTTGGCTCCGTCCCTTCCCGGATCTGCGCCGCCCACTGCTCCATCGCCGATGGCAGCGCGGGCGGCAGCGGCGGCGTCTGCCAGCCGCCGTCGCCGAGCAACCGGCTGCGAATCCTCGGCGGCCTGCCCTTCTCGATCTGCAGCATCCCCTCCGAGCCGTGCAGCTCCAGCTTGAACGTGCCGCTCGTCACCAGACTCGCCTCGATGACGCCGAGCGCGCCGGAGGCATACTCGACGACGACCATCGCGCTGTCCTCCACCTCGCGGTCGTACGTCCGGTGGAGCTGCGCGTACAGATGCTTCGCCGGGCCGCCGAGCCGATTGGTCAGATAGACCGGATGGGCGCCCAGATCGATCAAGGCGCCGCCGCCGCTCACAGCCGGGTCGAAGAAGGACGCCGGCAGGATGCCGGTCGGACGCTCCGGCTGCGGCAGACCGCCGTTGTGAGCGAGGTGGCAGCGGATCAGACTCAGCCGACCCAGCAGCCCTCGATCCAGCACCGACTGCGCGTATACATAATAGTCGTCGGTCAGCCGCTTCAGCGACAGCATGAGATGGACCCGATGCGTTTGCACCGCCTCCAGGATCCGCTCGCACGCCGCCGTCGTCGGCGCCAGCACCTTCTCGCTGAAGATATGCTTGCCGCTGCGGGCGGCGCGGAGCATCAGCTCCTCATGCATCGTCGTCGGCGCGGAGATGATCACCCCGGCCAGCGTCGGATCGGCCACCACCTCATCCAGCTCGGCGACGAACGGCACGCCGAGCTCCACCGCCCACGCGCGCCCGCGCTCCGGCTCCTCGTCCCAGACCGCGCGCACCTCCAGGTCGGGATGGCTGGCAGCCTGCAAGGCATAATCGTCGGCATGGACATGCCATCTGCTTAACATAACTACCCCTATCATATCATGCGCCTCCCACTGCTCCTAAGTCTGCTCACAGCCGGATCGCCTCGCCGCTCTCGGCCGACCGGTACAGCGCGTCGACGAGCCGCTGCAGCAGCAGCCCCTCTTGCGGGGTGCTGGCCGGCAGCTCGCCGCCCAGACAGCCGCGTACGAAGGCTGCGATCTCTGCCTCGCGAGGCTTGCCCGCTGGTTGATAGACCGGCGTCACATCGATCAGCGTCTCATGCTTCTCCTGATAGATCTTCAGCGGGAATACATCCGCGCCGCCCTGGTCGCCCAGGAGCGACACCTGCATCTGCTTGTCCTGCTCGACATTGGCCGCGAAGGCCGTCTCCAGCATCAGACTGGCGCCGTTCCTGAACGTGACCATCCCGACGGCCGTATCCTCGACGGAGAAGCTCTCCCAGTCCCAGCTGCCGCCGAGACCGACACCCGGGCGAGTGCCGAGCTTGTTGTAGGTGCGGGCCAGCACCTGCTCCGGCTCGGGATAGCCCATCAGATAGAGCGCCACATCCAGCATATGCACGCCGATGTCGATCAGCGCGCCGCCGCCTTGCAGCTCCTTGTTGGTGAATACGCCCCACCCCGGGATGCCGCGACGTCTCGTCGCCGTGACGCGGGCCATATAGATATCGCCGAGCTCTCCGGCCCGGATGAAGCGCCGCAGCGTCTCGACCTCCGTCGCATACCGATAGTGGAAGCCATACGTTAGCAGCCGATTGTGCCGCTTTGCCGTTGTCGCCATCGCTTCCGCTTCTGCCGGGGTCATGCCCGGAGGTTTCTCGCACAGCACATGGCAGCCTGCCTCGAGCGCAGCGATAGCAGCAGCCGCGTGGAATTTGTTGGGCGTGCAGATGCTGACCGCATCCAGACCGCCAGCAGCCAGCATCGCTTCATAGCTGTCATAGATGTGCGGGATGCCGAACTGCCGGCCGCAAGCTTCCGCCTGCGATTGTACGACATCTGCTACCGCGACGAGCTCTACCTGCTCGGCCAGCTTCAGATATCCCGGGATGTGCGCGCCTCTGGCGATGCCCCCGGCGCCGATGATCCCGACCTTCAAACGTCTTGTCATGCCGCTTCCTCCTGCCTTGCGTCTTGTCTTGAGAGCGATAGGCCCGCTTGCGCGGGAAGCAGAGCCTGGCAACCGCCCGCTCTGCTTCCCTTGACGGCCGATAAGCCGCTATTGATTGGCGCGTGCGTACGCTTCGGCGTACTCGGCTGCGATTTTGTCGCCGCCGCGCGAGCGCCACAGCTCGACCTGTGCCCGCCATTGCTCTTCATTGATCTCGCCCATGACGAACTTGACATGCGCGTCCTCCAGGATCGTCTCAATCTGCGCGCCGCTCTCCAGGTATGTCTCGGAGATGAGCGACAGCGTCGGATCGGCGACCATGAAGCCTTCGTTTTCCAGCTCGATCTCGGCCGCCAGCACGTCCAGCGGTTTCTTCTCGCCCTGCATCGCGTTGGTAGCTGCCGGCAGCGTCGAGAGCGGCGCAGAGTACGAGGCGCCTACCACTTCGCCGTAATTGCCATCCTCGAGATGCTTTGGCTTGCCGTCGACCAGTTCATAGTGCGTACCCTCGATGCCCCACTGCAGCAGATTGGCGCCTTCCTCGCCAGCCAGCGTGTCGAAGAAGCCCAGCGCCTTCAGCAGATCCTCCTCCGTAGGGAGCGACGATTTCGGGAACAGATAGAAGCCGTTGTGTCCGCCCTCTGCGAATACGCGCTTGCCATGATCGCCCTCCAGCACGCTGAACATGCCGATCCGCGCATCCGGGTTGTTCTCCTGGATCGCTTCCTCGATACCGGTAGCCGAGCCCGTGACGTCATTGCGGACGCCGGCGCGGCCCGTCTCCATCGCAGCCGTCCATTCCGGACGATCCATGATCGCAAAGTCGCGGTTCAGCAGGTTCTCGTCATACAGCCGCTTCTCGAACTTGAGCGCCTCGAGGAACTCGTCGGTCATCGCGTCGCGGATGAACTCGCCATCCTTGAGCTCCCACTGGTTCGGCGCGCCGAAGAACGGCGTGAAGTAACGGCCGATCTGGTTTTGCATCATGACCAGACCGCCGGTGTCGTCCTGGCCGTTGCCGTCCGGGTCGTCGTTCTTGAAGGCGACCAGCATGTTGTAGAAGTCCTCGATTGTCTTCGGCTCTTGCAGACCCAGATTCTCGACCCAGTCGGCGCGGTAGTGGAAGGCGCGGCGAGCGAGTGGACGCACCCGCGGCAGACCGTAGAGCTTGCCATCATACAGGATGTTGTCGTAGATCGCCGGATTGATCTGCGACAGATTCGGGAACTGCTCGATGTACGGGCCGATCTCCCAGAACAGCCCGGTGCTCACCGCATTGACGACGTAAGGCAGCTTCTGATGACGACGCGGGATCGGCACTGCGCTTGGCAGGTCGCCGGAGGCCAGCATGACCGGGAGCCGCTCCTCAAACGCCGACCCCGGCAGCGGCTCGATGCGCAGCGTTGTATTCGTCAGCTCTTCGATCCGTTTGTGCACCTCATTGCCCGCAGGCGGGAACTCTACGCCATCGAAGTTGTACATCAGCCTCATTTCGAATGGCGCTTCGCTGACATTGTCCTTGCCGCCATTGTTTGTTCCCGTCGCCGGAGTGTTGCCGCTGCCAGCACTGCCCGTGCTTCCTTCATTGCCGCTTGAGCAGGCCGTTACCGTTGCCATCACGAGCGCCAGCATTCCCAGCGTGAACCGCTTCATCTGTCTCTGTCCTTTCTCCATACGTGAACCCCTCGCTTCATCGTTTTTTTGGTGATGCTATCGCATGACAGGCTCCGGCTATTTGAGTGACCGTCTGAAGCTTGTCATCCAACACACAGGTTTAACAACATGCTTTATCCCTTAGCCTTTGACCGAGCCGATCAGCACCCCTTTGGCAAAATGCTTTTGCAGGAAGGGATAGACGACCATGATCGGCAGCGTCGCGACGACGATAACCGCCATCTTGATCGACTTGGCATACTCCGGGACACTCTCGATCTCGGTCGAATCGCCGATCGAGCCCTGCGTCAGGATGATGACCTGGCGCAGCAACACCTGCACCGGATAAAGACTCGAGTCGGTAATGTAGAGGATCGCGCTGAAGTACTGATTCCAGATCCCGACGGAGTAGAAGAGGCCGAAGGCGGCCAGCGCCGGCAGCGACAGCGGCAGGATGATGCGGAACAGGATACCCACCTCATGGCTGCCATCGATCTTCGCCGCCTCCTTGAGCTCGTCCGGGATCGCCTGGAAGAAGTTCTTCAGGATGATCAGGTAGAAGGCGCTGATCGCGCCGGGCAGCATGAGCGCCCACGTCGTGTTCATGATGCCGACCGACTTGACGACGAAATATGTCGGGATCATGCCGCCGCTGAACACCATCGTGAACAGCACCATCAGCAGGATGAGCCGCCGACCCGGCAGATGCTTGTAGGAGAGCGAGTAGCCCATGAGCACGGTCAGCAGCAGTTGGATCGCCGTACCAAGCAAGGTGATATAGATCGAGATCAACAGACTGCGGACGAAGGTCGGCGCCGAGAAGATGTAAACGTACGCGTCCAGGTTAAACTCCCTCGGGAACAACGTCGGCGTCAGAGAGAAAGACGACGTGACGACGTAGAGAAACGGCAGGAAGGTAACGAGGGCGAAGCCGCCAAGAAAAATATAGTTGAAAATATCAAACAGGCGACTGCCGATGCTCGTTTCTTTCACCATGGCTTAATACACCCCTTCCTCGCCGAATTTTTTGGCCATCCAGTTGGCGATGACGATCAGCACCAGACCGACCGACGACTTGAACAGTCCGACTGCGGCACTGTAGCTGAACTGGCCCTGCTGCATGCCGACCCGGTACACATAGGTGTCAAATACCTCGCCGACCTCGCGGTTGAGCGCATTGACCATCAGGAAGATCTGCTCGAAGCCGAGGTCGATGAAGTTGCCCAGCCGCAGGATGAGCAGGATGACGATGACGCTGCGGATCGACGGGAGCGTCACATGCCACATCATCCGCATACGGCCAGCTCCATCGATGCGCGCGGCCTCGTACAGATGCGGACTGACGCCGGCGAGCGCGGCCAGGAAGATGATCGTGCCCCAGCCTGCGTCCTTCCAGATCATCTGGAGGATGATCATCGGTCGGAACCAGGACTCGCTCATCAGGAAGTTGATCTTCTCCAAGCCCATCGAGGCGAGCAGCTCGTTGATCGTGCCGCCCTCTGTCGTCAGGAGCAGGTAGCAGATGCCGACGACGACGACCCAGGAGAGGAAATGCGGCACATAGATCAGCGTCTGAAACGTCTTCTTGAACATCTCGCGGCCGATCTCATTGAGCATCAGCGCCAGGATGATCGTCAACGGGAAGAATATGCCGAGGTCCAAAAAGGCAATATACAACGTGTTGCGAAATAGCTGCCAAAACTCCGGCTCCGTGAAGAAGCGCTCAAAATGGCGAAGGCCGACCCACTTGCTGCCGAACAAGCCAAGATGCGGCTGGTAATTCTGAAAGGACATCAGCACGCCCCACATCGGCATGTACTTGAAGATGATGAAGTAGATCAGGCCCGGCGTCAGGAACACATAGAGCCATCGTTCCTTCCACATCCGAATTGCAAGCGGTTTCTTTTTTTCTTGTATCGCTGTCTGGTTAGTTTGTGTCATCGCTACCCCTCGCTTATTGGAGTTTTATACAAAGTAAACGCATTCAAGTAAATACATGGCGAGTAACCGCTTACCTAAAAAGAATAAAATACCTTGCCCCATTCGTCAATATATTTTTTCAATCGGCGCAAAAATTACCGCTCAACAGAAGTTAAACGGTTACTCCCAAAAATAAAGTATGCGCTTACATTATCCGGCAAGATGGAGCGCCAATCGCCCCATACTAACCGTTCTCCACCGCATCTTCGTGCCTATTTCGATCTTGCAGCCGTCGTGCCGCGTCGAATCAGCTCCGGCAGCAGCACGACCCGCTGCTTGACGATCTGCTCGCCGTTGATCTCGCGCGTGATCAGATCGACCACCTGATGCCCCATCGCTCGGATCGGCTGTGCGATCGTCGTCATCGGCGGATCGGTGATCGTCGCCAGGATCGTATTGTCGAAGCCGATAACCGACAGCTCGGAGGGGATAGCCAGCCCCGCCTCCTTGGCCGCCTGCATGACGCCGATCGCCAGCAGGTCGTTGCAGGCAAAGATCGCCGTCGGCTCCTCTCGCAGCAATCCCGCAGCCGCCTCCTTGCCGCCGGCGACCGAGAAATCGCTCACCGCCAGCAGCTTGTCGTCATACGGCAGACCTGCCTCCTCGAGGGCATAGCGGCATCCGCGGACCCGCTCCTTGCTGCTCGACACGGTCATACTCTCGGCGACAAGGCCGATCCGCCGATGGCCGAGCTCTAGCAGATATGAAGCTGCGCTGTAGCCCCCGACAAAATCGTCCGTCAGCACTGTGCTGACCGCCAGCATTGACATCTCGCGCGCGACCAGAGCGACTGGCACCTGCTGTTGGATCAGCTCCTTGAGCGCGTCGTCATCGCGCACGCCGGTGGCCACGATGATGCCGTCCACGCTTTTTTGACGGAGTAGCTGGATGTATTGAATCTCCTTGTTGATATCGTTGTCGGTGTTGCAGATGATCAGGTTGTAGCCAAGCGCATGAGCCCGATCCTCGACATGCCGCGCCAGCTCGGCGAAGAACGGATTGACCAGATCGGGGATGAGCAGACCGAGCGAATAGGTATTTTTGCCCGCCAGCGCCGATGCGACCATGCTCGGTTGATAATTCAGCTCCCGGCTGATCCGCAGCACCTTCGAGCGGGTCGCTTCGCTGATGTTGCCGGTGCGGTTAAATACTTTGGAGACCGTTGCCGTCGAGACGCCAGCTAGCTTCGCTATATCATAGATCGTTGGCTTCATCCTACTGTCCTCTTCCCTGTCCGCAGGCATGCCGGCATGCCATACGGCTGCCGGGTAACCGGTTTATTGTACCCGCATTATAACATAGGCTTGCCGCGTGTTGTCTAGCATGTGAAGAGCTGGGCGTCTTTTACGCCCTACATTCGCTAGAATTCCGACGTGCTCGGATCCCCGGGCTGTATCCGATCGCGCGGATCGCGGTCCCCATTTTCATATCTGTCCATGAACTTCACATATTCGACCACCTGCGCCATCTCATCCTCCGAGAATTCGCCAAACGCCGTTCCCATGCCTTTAACATAAACGCGATAGCCCTTATCATCGAGATTCGTCTCCAGCAGCACGCCCGTCTCCGCCTTGTACTGGCTGGCGATTAGCTGTATCGCCTCAGCATGGGTTACCAGCGCTTGCGCTCGCAGCTCCTCTTGCACGCCCAGCAGCGCCTGCAGCCTCGGTTTACCCACACCGTCAGACTGCCATGCCAGCACTGCGAGGAGCAGCAGCAGCGTTGCCATCGCTAGCACAGATCCGACCATTATTCGATGCATCTTCATTCTGATTCCTCCCTTGAGACAGCTCTAGTTAATTAGACGGTTTAGTGGCATATTAAGTTGGACGATTCAGGATGGTCTCGCCATGGTCCGCTCATTCGACAGTCGTTAGCTGCCGATGTATGATGGGAAGACATTTTGTCCGGATTCGATCTACGCCCTCGACATCTGTTATGATGGAAGCATACTATTTCCCTGCAAAGGAACATGCATCATGAAGACCAAGCTTCTGAGACGATCCAAATATTACGCGCTTCGCATTTTGGGCAGCAAAAAGGGCGACCATCAAGTCGCCCTCGGCGTAACCATCGGCTTCTTCCCTTGCTGGTTCCCAACCTTCGGCATCGGCATGGCCTTGTCTGCGGCTTTGGCCCGGCTCTGCCGGAGCAATATGCCCGCCGCGATCGTCAGCGGGTCACTGGGCACGATTTTGTGGCCGGCCCTTTTTTTTATGAATTACAAAATCGGCCATTTTTTCCACGTGCTGCTCTGGAATACGCCCTTCGACCTGGACCGCTTGCTGGACAAGCAGATCCCTGACAGCGACTACCACGAGACGGCATGGCATCTGAAGAAGCTGGGCGATCTCGGCATCGACTTCCTGCTGGGCTCGACCTTTAACAGTCTCGTATTCTTCGGCGTGCTCTATGCGATCATGCGCTGGCTGCTAAAGCGGTACAAGCAGCCGCTGCTTCGCAGATTGCGCCAGGGCGTGCCGCAGCGCTAGGGTGGCGGGCACAGTTAACTGCTATCGCTATGCGGCTTCGCGCTTCACGTCTATTCGCGGCAATACTGGAGCATGCTCCCTGCAATCGTGCTGCTAAGCGCGATCCCGCTGACGCAGTCTGCGCTCCAGCGCGGTCGTATACGTCTCGATATCGGCGAGCCGCTCGGCAGCGCCTGCCGGATCGAAGACGCCGATTGCTTCGGCCTCCTCCAGCTCCTGCGCGATCCGCTCCAGCTCCTGCGCGATCCGCTCCAGCTCCTCGTTCACCCCGGACAGCCGCTGGGCGGCCGCGCGGCTCCGGAGCCGATGCAGCTCCTGTCGCCGCTCCTCCAGCAGCAGCTGCACCCGGCGCTCCAGCTTGCGCAGACGCTCCAGCTCGGTCTGCAGCTCTGCTGCCGTCCGCTCCAGCCGATCTGCCGCTCGCTCCCAGGACGTCGTCTCCCTGGCGGCGCGCCCTACCTGCCACGAGCTCTGGGCGCCGTCCGTCATCTGACGCATGAGTGCATGAGCCGCTTCCAGGATACCGTTCAGACGCTCCTCAGCAGTCAGAGCCTGCCTGCGCGTCGCCCCTTGCATCAAGCTGATGTACTGCTCGAGCGCCTCCCCTGCCCCGCTAAGCTCGGCGTGCAGACGCGCCATCCTCCCGTAGATGCGGCGCAGCCGCCCGCGTACATACCCGCCATAGATCAGCCATCCGACCAGCAGCGCCAGCACTGCCAACAGGATCATTCTAGCCATCGTACCAGCTCCTTGCTGCGACGGCTCGCCAGCTATCCGAGCCATCGCGTAATGTTCGAGCATCTACCTCCTCTATAGTACGCCCGAACCTGGCTTTGCGTTGCACACGCGCATCTCCTGTCCTTACCGATACTGGCTCTTGGCGAGCTCCGCGAGCTGCTTGCGCTCCAGATAACGGAGCGGCGCGAGGAAGGTCACGGTGACGACGCCCGGATGCCGTCCGATCTGGATCGCCCCGTTCACCGTCGCCCGGTTCATGATCTCCGGCACCGTCACTTCGAAGAATCGCGCCGCCCGCTCCAGTCCGTTGGTCGTCGCATCGTTCAGATTGGCCCCTGTGCCGACAAACGAGATCGGCAGCAGCTCCTCCACCTGCGGGATATGCCACTGATGAGCCATCTGCGCCGCCTGCTGCTTCTCCTGCTCGCTGAACGGACGGGCCAGATACGGCAGATCCTCGACCAGCGGCAGCAGGATCGGCCCCTCGAGCTGCAGCCCCTTGATGACCTGCACCCGCAGCTTGACCACGCCCGACACATCTGTCGTGTGACCGGCGATCTCGCCGTCGCCTTGCATCGCGTGCATATCGCCCAGATAGACGCCGCCGCCCTCGACCTTGACCGGACAGAGGAGGATCGCTCCCTCGCGCACCCGGTTGATATCCATATGACCGTCGGTCCGGTCCTCCAGCTGCTCCGCCGTCAGGGCCAGACTATGGGGCGCTCCGATGAGGAATTGTCCGAAGTCGCCCGCATTATGCGAGTCAGGGAAGGCACGAGCCGGCGTCGTCCCGAGCTGTCCGAGGAACGGCCGGACGCGGGCGATCGTGCCAGGCATGTCCGCAGGCGCGAAGTGCAGGATCGGATTCTGGATCGAATGCTCCGGTGTCGCCATGTAGTGACGGGCGTTCTCCGCTATACGTTCGGCGGCAGCTTTGTCCAGCGTCAGCCCGAGCTGTCGCTTGTCGTCAAACGCCATCGTATAGGCATGCGTAAGCTCAAAAGGAGCGACCGGCTCGTCGCATTGCGCGCAGCGGATCGAATCCGGCCCGATGCCTTTGACGACCGTCTGCGGGTTGGCCGTGCCGCAGTGCGGACACTTGGCGGCTACGAACGGATCGCCATCGAAACGGCCGTCGATCGGGCGGTCGTTGCCCGATGCCGTGACCATCGAAGTGACTGCGATCGACTCGATATGGATGACGATGGTGTCGCCCGGCTGCGCTCCCTCGACATAGACGGGCCGCGTCACCTCATGACCGCCCTTGAGCGCCGGCGTGATCATCGGCCCCCAACAGCCCGGCGCTGTATTGGCGATGATATAGCCTCCGTCCTTGACCCGATACTCCATCGGTCGCGCAGGATCGAGCACCCCGTCTGTAAATCGATCCACATACACCGTCATTTTCGCTTCCATCTGCGAACGCTCCCTTCCTACTTCCGCTAAATTTCAGGCTGCCATCAAAATGCCGAAGAGGCACGGAATCGAATCTGTAGAAGCGAAGCGTTCGCCTTTGTCCCCGGATTTTGACCGCTACAGCGGTTCAAACAAAAAAATCTGGGGACAACAGCGATCGGAAGATCGATCCCGTGACCGTAGGCATTGTTTTGATGGCAGCCTGAGCTACACCTATGATTGTACAACCATTCATATGAAAATTCAAAAAACTCAGACGATTCAAGACGAGCCAAAAACCGCCTCACACTTGATGGAGGCGGCGGTATACCGAGGGGTTCACTCCTTGGCGTTGCTTGAAGCTTTTGCTCAGATGATGCTCATCCGTATACCCGCACTGCTCGGCGATCCGCCAAAGCGGCAGATCGGTGCGGGCGAGCAGCCGCCTCACCTTATCCAGCCGCAGCGCGGCGGCGTAGGCGCTGGGCGGCTGGCCGAGCTGGCGTCGGAACAGCCGCGTCAGCTGCACCTGGCTGATGCCGAGCCGCTCGGCGATCGCTCGCAGCTCGCCGCCCTGCTCCGACTGCTCGTGCATCAGCTCGATTGCCTGCCGCAGCAGCGGGTCGTCGATATGCGGAGGCGTCATCCGCGGCGCCCTGCGCTCGGCCTGACTGACCAGCAGTAGGTCCCGCAGCAGATGCTCCTTGTAGGCCAGCATCTCCCCCGCCGGATAGAGCAGCGTATCGCGCAGCAGCGCCAGCGTCGACTGGAGACGCGGCTGATTGAGCAGTCGATGCCGTCCGATCAGCGCTCGGGTCGCCTCTGTCTCCGCTGGCTGCTGCCACTGGAAGCCGAGCATATGGAATGACAGGCCGTCCGTGCGACGATGGAAGGTCGTATCGGGCGGACAGAGCACCATATCGCCTGTCGCCGCCGACCGCTCCTCCCCCTCATCCATACGATAGGCGAAGCCTCCTTCCTCGGCGACGAACAGCACCCAGTGGTTGTAACGATCATGGGTCTTCTGGAAATGAAGCGCACCTCGAACATGGACATGGTATTGCAGCTCCGGGATCAGCCATTGCACGGCAACCACCTCACGATGTGAAATTATATACAAGAAACTTGATTGCTTTGTACATTTTATCACACCCGGGGTCGCTATATAATTCAAATTAAATACAACTCTCAGACGCTCGCCGCGAGCCGTCCTGAGCCATGGAGGTAGATCGCCTTGACACTATCCGCTTCGCTGCAAGAAGAGCTGTCGACGTACATCAGCCGATTCCAGACCGAAGGGTACCTGCTGCTCCCCTCGGTATTGTCCGACGAGAAGGTCGCGCGCCTCAATACCGCCATCGACGAGGTGCTGGCCGGAGAGGAGCCGTCGCTTGCTTACAATGTGTACAACAGCGTCGCGCGACACCCGGAGTTCGCCTCGCTCATGGATCAGCAGGAGATTCTGCCGCTCATCGTCAATCTGCTCGGCCATAATATCCAGCTCCACATCTCGCACCTCACCGTAAGGCACCCGAATCCGGCCGATCTGCAGACGACCTCGCAGAGCTTCATCGACTGGCATCAGGACGGTCCGCATCCGCAGTTCCCTGCGATCGGCGGCGTGACGCCGACATACTACATCAAGGTGTGCTACATCCTCAGCGACATGTCCGAGCCGGACCGGGGCAACACCAAGATCATCCCGCGCAGCCACGACAAGCCCTATAATCCAAACAGCCGCGATGTCCGGCAGCAGATCGAGGGCGAGCTGCAGATCTGCGGCAAGCCGGGCGATGTCTTCATCTTCCCGCAAAATCTATGGCACGCCGGCTCGCCAAACAAGTCCAACCATACGCGCCGCCAGCTCTTCCTCGGCTACAGTCCGCTCTGGATGCGCCCGATCGACTACCACGCCGCTACCGAGGATCAACTGCGGGAGGCGACGCCGATCCAGCGCCAGCTGCTCGGAGCGATCAGCGACAACAAATTCAAGTACTATGTGCCGGAGGAATCGATGGTGCCGCTGAAGTCATTGCTGCTGCCTTCCTCCTAAGCGGCAGCGGGCCGAGATGCGCATCTCGGCCCGCTTGTCGATCGCCTGGCTCCGCTGGCCCAGGATGGCTTTCACAGCGCCTGCGCCGTCTTCTCCGACGAGACTCATGTCAGCGTACTGCCGGCTGCGATCAGTCGGCTGGTGCGATTTGTCCTAGCGCCGCATGAGGACTAAGCGCCCCTCTGAGTCCCAACGGAACGTCCAGACTGCCAGAGCGACAGCGAGGACTGCAAAGCCGCTCAATACCGCCAGCGGCTGCCACAGCGCTGCAGGCGACTCGAACGCTGCTCGCAGCGACGCCACCAGATAGTGGAACGGCAGTGCGCGACCGACCTGAGCGATCCACTGCGGCGCTTGGTCGAGACTATAGAAGGCCTCGCTCGTGAACAGCAGCGGCATACTGATCAGATTGGTCAGGATGCTCACCTGCTGTTCTTCGCGTACCAGATTGGCCGCGACGAACCCTAGCGCCGTAAAGCAAACCGAGCCGACGAGCAGCACCGGCAACAGCAGCAACAGACCGGGCAGCGTCACTGCGACGTCCAAGACAGCGATGCCGACCCCGATCAAGGTGGCGCTGATACCGAGAGTAACCGCCAGACGCGCCCCGGTGAGCGCGGTCACGAACGCCAAGGCAGGCAGCGGCGTCGCCCGCAGCAGCTTGTAGACGCCGCGATTGCGCTGGCCGATCACATAGAAGGCCGTAGCCGTCATCGCGCCGAACAGCAGATTGGTCGCCAGTACCCCGGATAGCAGACGCTGTGCGTAGTCGGAATCGCGGAAGTAGAGGCCGAGGCCGACCAGCAGACCAAGCGGCACTGCCATATTCCACAGCCAGGTGTGCGCGTCGCGACATAGCTGGACGATCATCGTCCGCAGGATCGTCAGCATACGCCAGCCTCCTCTCGCTCCTGTGTTGGCAGCGTCTCGGTGCAGCGCAGGAATAGCTCCTCCAGACTGTCCGCCCCCCATGCTGCGAGCAGCGCTTCAGGCGTACCCTCGGCGACGATGCGACCGGCATGGAGCAAAATGACGCGGTCGGCCAGCAAGCCGACCTCCTCCATATCATGGCTCGTCAGGACGATCGATGCGCCATCTCCCGCCAGCTCGCGGATCAGCGCCCGGATATCGCGGCGCGCTCGCGGATCAAGCGCCGCCGCCGGCTCGTCGAGGAACAGCAGCCGCGGTCGATGCACCGTCGCCATCGCGAGCGCCAGCCGCTTTTGCTGGCCGCCCGAGAGACGGGCCGCATCGCGGCGCGCGGCCTCGCCCAGACCACAGCGCTCGAGCAGTGCCAGCAGCTCGGCGTCCCGGCAGCGCAGCCCATAGCAGGCAGCGAGCATCCGCATATTTTCCAGCGCCGTGAATCCTGCGAAGTACGGGACGCTCTGGAGCTGCAGCCCGATCTCCGCACGCGGATCACCGCTGATGTGTTCGATCGTCCCCGTGTCCGGCTGCCGCAGACCGAGCAGCAGGTCGAGCAATGTTGACTTGCCTGCGCCGTTAGGACCGATGATCGCCACCGTCTCCCCGGGGTAGATATCGAGATGAATATCCGTGAGCACAGCCTGCGAGCCGTAGCGTTTACTGACCCCTCGCACGCGTACGAGCGGTTCGTTTAATTTCATCATCTCTGTTCACTCCTATACTCTTCATTGTATATCCAACGTTGTCTATTGGCCCAAAAAGAAAGGCCGCAGCTTCACGGCATTTCCGACTTGCAGATCTCGATCAGACGTTGCACAAACGAGACATCCAGCTCCAACAGGGCGATCGCATTGTCGAAGGCAGCCTCCGCATAAGCGGACAGTCCATACTCTGCCTTGATGCGCCGACCGAGCCGCCATTGGCTCAGCAGACCTTCCAGCTCAGCAAGACTACCCTCCAGACGGGACAGTCTCTCCTCCGGCGGCAGCAGCTCGATCCAGTTGAGCGCGACGACGAGATCGGACTTGACCGAGTGCGGCGGATGCGCCAGCGTCTCGCTGACGAGCCGCAGCAGCTCCGCCTCCCCGCTCTCCGTGATCGCGTAGATCTTGCGGAGCCGGGCCCCGGTGCGCTCCTCGGCCTGGGCGACGATCAGCCCGTCCTTCTCCAGCTTATTGAGCGCATAGTAGATCGACCCGGACAGCAGATTGGCCCACAGATCCATCCGGCTCTGCTGGATCAGCTGTTGGATCTCATAGCCGTGCATCGGCTTGTCGCGCAGCAGCGCCAGGATGATCATGTTCGTCATGTCTTCACCCGCTTCCCCCAATAACCAACATTGGATATACAACGTATTGTAATGGATGCAGAGAGGGACGTCAAGCGACTACAACACTCGCTTCGCATGAATGATAAATCTTGCATCACTCACCTCATACGTGCACGTTACTAATGTGAGCAATTGATCGTCTGACGAGACACTCACGCCTGTGGGGTAGCGCGATTTGTCTATTATTTTTTGCAAATAAGCTTCGTAATCCTGTTGATCTGCAAATTCATAGGCAAAAAACTGATCGTCAGGAGAGTAGATATAGACCGAAAAAATCTCCCACGCCGTCGCTTCCTCTATGCTTTCAAACGTAATCATGGGATGCTCACGGTAATACGCTGCGTCCTTGTATTTGGCCAACTCTCCAAACATACTGCCATCCTTCATATGATGACCATAGATTACTGTATGTGTATCCTCACTGATGCTTGTATTGCGATAGTCCATAAAGATCGAGCCCCGTCTAGAGGCTTGCTTGTCTACGTTGTGATTCAGGTAATAGTCATTATCCTCTGATTGAAGGACAGGGTAATCGATTTGGGTATTTGCGATTTTGAGCCACCCGACAATATCCGGATTCACCTTTTGCAGGTTATGAAAGCGAGCTTGATACTGCTGCTTGAGTTGTTCGGTTGTAAGCGCAGCTTGTTCTCCGCTGTTCTCGAATCGTGTGGGCTGGCCAGCCTCAAATTGCTGTCTCATACGATCATTGAGCTGATTGCTAGTGTAACCATCGTACAAGTATAACGCTAATTGATAGCCGCTATATAAAAAGATGGCAACCAGAATAAAAAGTATAGCTTTTCTTGCGTTTGTTTTCATACTATCCCTCGATTTATTTCAAACTCTACCTCTTTATTATAGTTGAAAAAAGGAATGCGTACATTCCGGATGGAACGTACGCATGGTTTACGTTTGAACCTTATTGTTTTTGAGTTCTTCTTCTGCCAGTGATTAGTAGTACGAGGATTAGCAAGCCGCTACCAGCAAACAGCCACATCATTGCTGTAATAGCATCGCCAGTTTTCGGTAATTCATTGCTATGAGTTACCCCGCCTACTGTAGCTCCATTGTTGCCTGTGTGCGTGCCATCTGGTACAGAAGTGTTGCCACCCGCACTCACATTACCACCTTTAACATCGGTATCGGTAATCGGGTCATCTGATCCTCCACCCGCTCCGGTATTCGTGCCAGTGCCGGTATCAGTACCAGGGCCAGGTGTTTCTCCGCCGGTGTCGCCTCCATCGTTATTACCCGATATGTCATCACCTTTTGTATTAATAACGGTGAGCGTTTGAACCGCGCCATCCTGTGTAATACTCACTGTGATTACTGCATCGGATTTCGTGTATGACGCTGGTGCAGCCAGCTCCTTCAACTGATACGAACCGTAAGGGATATCGTTGAAGCTTGCAGTACCCGCACTATTACTTGTAGCTGTACCTACCAGCTTGCCATTGCTATCGTACAAGCCGAACTGTGCACCTTGAAGGGTTTCATTCTGCTCATTCACTTTAGTAATGACAATATCACCACGAATGACTTTGTTTTCAATCGTTCCCGCATGATAGGTTTTACCATCCTCTGTTACAGACACAGGCAGTGTAGCTGTTGAAAGGATATACCCTTCCAGCGCTTCGACTTCCTTCACAACATATTGGCCCACAGGTAGATTAGCAAAGGTTGCCATCCCCTCAGCGTTCGTTGTACTGCTAGCAAAAGGAGTGGTAAAGCCAATATCGGTCGCTTGGTATAAACCGAATTTCACTCCAGCAAGCTTCACGCCTGCATCATCTACCTTTTGTACCGTTACACTGGACCATGGCGTATCATCACTACGCTCGTTAACAATCGTCACCGATTGGAAATTTGAATTCCAAGAAATTGTAACTTGTTCCTCTTGATCGGTTTTCACGTAGTTAGCAGGAGCTTCTAGCTCTTTAATCGTATACGTGCCTTCAGCTAAGGAGTAGAAGCGAGCCATACCTGAGTTGTTCGTTACTGCTTCACCCATGAAGTGACCTCGTGCATTGTAAAGGCCGAACTTCGCTCCGGCAAGTGAATCTCCGAACTCATTTACCTTTTTCACTTCGATTGTTCCCAAAATCATGTTAACAGGCATCGCTGTATTCTCAAAGGTTCCGAGATCATACGTTTCCCCTTCTTGTGTCACCGAAGCTGTTAACGTTTCATCGGATCGAAGGTAGCCGCCAGGTGCGACAATTTCCTTGATGGTGTAGTCGCCGTACTCTACATCCTCAAAACGGACCACGCCATCACGATCTGAAATGGCGACAGCCAATTCATTGGTAAATGCCGTGTCGCTAACATCATATAGAGCAAATCTTGCGTTTTGCAACAAGGCTCCACTGTATTTAGCGACCTTCACAAATTCAAGATGGCCTTTAATAATGTTGTTGGTTACATACTGTGGCAGTGTTGATGTGGTGAGATGCGTGACCGTCGTCCCGTGCTCTGCTGCCGTAATTTCTACCGTTGCGACATCTCCGATAATTGGATTGTAGCCAACAGGCGGTGTTTTCTCACGAATCGTATATTCGCCAACACGAACATCTACAAAGGTAACTTTACCGTCTGCATCACTCCGTACGGTATCTACAACATTGTCGTTCTGATCCACCAGCTCGAATTCCGCGTCTGACAGGACCTCGCCCTTATCGTTCACTTTTACAAACTCGATATTGGCTTCAACCAGTGTGTTGCTGACAGGATCAAGCGTAATGGTCGTATTATGGTTGCTTGCTGCAACTGTCACCGTGTGTACGTCTCCGCTTAACGAAACGTAGCCATGCGGTGCAGAGGTTTCTCTAATGGTGTAGTTGCCTTCACCGATATTGGTAAAGGTTACTGTACCATTAGCCAAGCTGGTTCGAGACTGCACGAGCGTATCCTGGCTATTGTATAGACCGAAGGTAGCATCCTCTAGCGGTTGACCATTCTCATCTTCCTTCACAAACGAAATATCCGCCTGGATCAGCTCGTTTGTTACGTTACCAAGCGATATCGTAGTGCCATGTACAGCTTCTGTAATGGCAATCGGTGTGCTGTTGATATTGCCTGTAACCGGAATATATCCAAAAGGCGTACGCGTCTCACGGATATAATAGGTTCCAGTCAACACATTCTCGAACAACACAGCGCCAAGTGCATCCGATATATCCGTTGCTATCGCTCCATCGGAGCTATCATATAACGTGAATTCTGCCCCTGCTAGTGCAGAACCGGAATCATCTAGCTTAACCAGTGAAATGTTCGCACGAATTAAACTATTGGAAACCGAGTCTAGCGTCAAGGTGGTATCGTGGTCTGCTGCGGTAACCTCAACGGCATGAACAACGCCGGTTAACGTCAGGTAGCCGCCCGGTGCTTCTATTTCACGAATATCGTACGCACCGTATGCAACATCTGCAAAGGCTACAACACCTGAGCTGTTACTTGTAGCTGTATCAAGTGGTGTAGACGTTGCATCTGCTCCGCGGGGGAACAACCCAAACTCTGCACCTGCTAACGGGTTGCCCGCTTCATTTTGCTTGATAAACTGAATATCCGCATGAATCTGTTCGTTAGCAAAAACTAGCTCCAAAACTTTTGGCGTATGTGAAGCTGCCAGTGTTAGTTGAATGGCATCCTCTACAACAGCTCCAGTTGGCGTAGTAGCTACCGGTGTACCGTCCACACTTACATCCCCACTCAGGAGATACCCTGTTGGCGCCTCTACCTCTTTGATATAGTAAGGCAAGTCGAACTTGATTCGATTGAATTCCAGTTCTCCGTCTACGGTTGCTTTCTCTTGAACCTTGTTGCCATATTGATCATACAAGGCGAAGGTTGCACCGGATAATTTAACGTTGGTATCATCTACATCTACTTTATGAACGATAAATTGACCGAGATTACCGTATCCCATGCTTCCTGCTTGCAAGAAAGTGACTTGACGCCCGTCACTGGACTGATACGCTCCATCAATCGGAACCGCCACATCGTCTTTCGAACCAAACAGGTTAATGCTGTTCGTGAAGCTGGAACCCGAAGTAACCGTTTCTGTTACATACGTACGGAACGAAAGCTTGTACGCTTTATCAATCGTCTCGGTCGGGAAATTGAATCTGAATTCTCTCGTCGTCGCATCATAGACAATATGCGAGCCATCTAGTGTAATTGGAGTTCCTGAACCTAAACCATCATTTCCGTCCGCTGGAATACTGTCAGGTACAAGAATGGATCCACTATATTCGATGAGCTCCACGCTGGTTGTGTCTAGCTCAAGGCCTGCTTGCAGGTTATCGATCAACCAGAATTTATCGACATCCAGCAGCTGATTCAGATTAACGGCATTGGAGTTGAGATAGACAACCCAATCCACATACTTGTTACCGAAAGCAGTCGGAATCCCTTTTTTACTTACAATATGGTTTCTGATCGTCTGCGTTGCAGGATCGGTATTGAATCTTGTCGTGGAATCATGGGTTAAGGTTGCTTCATTCGTCACATTGAAATTCCCATTATTCAACGCGTTATTTTGTGACGTGAATTTGGACAGATCCGTAATGGCTGTTTTGAATTCGATCGTGTATTGCTCCGTAATGCTTGAATTGAAATCGAAGGTGACGACACCTGTCCCACTTTCACTAACGGTTACCAGATTGGTAACTGGATTACCGCTAAGATTAAGAACGCTGACGCTGTCAGGCAGGAAAGTTAGTCCGTCAGGAATCGCATCGACAATGCTTACGTTGGGAAGTACAATCGCATTGTACAGACTAGCATCGGTCCCTGCTTTCGCTGCACTTGGGGTCGTTGCCCCATTTTCATTAACAGTCAGCTTCCAAGTAATCGTACGCTCAGCTACATTTAAATCATAGCCTTCTGCATCTTTTTTCAAGACATTGCTTGTATAGTTCTGCGTGCCTGTACTCGTACGGGTAATTGTCCCACTCGAGAACGCAGCTGTATTTGAGAAGCTGCCGCTGGCATTAGCCGTGATGTCTTGTGTCGAAGCTGGCTTTGTGTCAAACGTAATGGTGTACCTGGAATTAATAGCAGAACTAAACTCATAGGTAAGTGTTCTGGTTGCAGTATCATAGTCGAATGTACCGCCAGCATAAGCATTGCCTTGATGGTCCACAATTCGAGCAGACCCTTCAATATACTCTTGCGTGCTTGGAATTACATCCGTAATTGTTGGTGCATCCAAGTTAATATTGTCATTATTAATCGAAATGGACCACGAAATGACACCATTCGCCCGGTTATACCCCGCACCTGACTTGTTGAATAAGCCACTTCCAACGCCTACTGAAGCCTCTTTCATGACTCCTGCTCCAGTCAGACCCTCCCAGGTAAGGACCGCTTCGTTTCTGAACGTATAGGAGCCATTGGTTTCAAAACGAGCGGGGTCAATCTCTGTTTCGTACGTAATCGTAACCTCTTCAGTTATGTTACCAAGATTAAAAGTCAGCTCAGAGCCGCTTACATTTGGCGTAACACTAGCACCGTTTACTGTCGCTGTTCCAGTAATATAGGTGAGTCCAGATGGGAGTGTATCCTGAATAAGAGCATTGTCAAATGTTAACTCATCTTCATTGACGACAATCGTCCAGGTAATATTTTTTGTATTATTTGTTGTCGTGGTAGAATCATAGTTTCCTGACTTGCTCAAAATATTAAGTGGAATGGTGACCGTTTTCGGGCTATCCACATTCGTTGTCTTGTCATCGTCATGCTCCAGGTAAGCGGTATTGATTACAGCAATGGACGTCTCTCCTGCTTCCAGCGCCGCAAGCAAGGCCGATTCCTTTAACGACGTAACAAAGGTAATTTCCTGCTGGGTTGTAATGTCACCCAATGCAATGGATAAGTTATTGTCAGTCACGGTTACACCATCTGTAGGTGCCACACCATTAATTCTGATCAATGACTGATCTAGAGTTTGACTAGCTGGAATCTCATCCACGAGCACGGCATTGTTCACAGCGACATTCTCTTTGTTAACCGTGATTTTCCACTCAATGTCCGTTCCGTTTGTGATAGCGCCATCCTTTTGTACAGTAACGGGGTCCGGCTCAGGTAGCGGAGCTTCTTTGAAAGTGAGCGTTATGGTTTGGTTTGGAATACCAAACGAAATGTCCGTCGCTGTACCATCTTCATTAATGTAATCTTCGTCAAAATTACCCGCCAAGAAAAACGCGCCACCTACATTAGATAGCGTCTCAACGCTGTTCGAAAAAACAAGCTTGATCTTGTTGTCAGCCAACAAATAAGCTGTAGCAACGTATGTGCCTTCATCTACGATATCCAGGGTGGTTAACGGTAATTCTTGACCTGCTGCAAGTTGTGGTAATTTAATGACTGCAGGAACATCAAAAATAATGTAGTCATTCTCGAGGATATTATGTACATTCGGTACGGTAAACTCATAATACAACATAAATTCAGTATCTTTCTCTAAATCAGGTGTACCAACCAGTGTAGTACCTGGTATGGAGCCAGTTTTTTCTCTAATGTCTACACCTGTTATGAACTGTGAAGCGACTTCACTCGTCACATCATTGCCAGTCCCTGCGGCGTATGTGAATAATACGTTTGAAATGGAACTGACCTGCAAGGCAACAACGAGCAAGCACATAAATAAGATTTTTGCATATTTTCGCACGGGGTTCTCTTCAACCTTTCTTTTCAGAGGATAATAAAGCGATTCTGACTGTATTGGTCACCCACCATAATAAAACTTGGACCTCTACAGTTTCTGAAATTTCCGTTGCGAGGGCTGAGGGAGTTAGTGGAGCGGGTGATTTGCGGGGTGCCCGGCAAATAGAGGAAGAAAGGTGTGCTAGCGTGTAAGGCAAGCCCCCTCGCCGAGGCGAGGGGGTCGTTATCTGTAACGCCAATCGCAGGACGTAGCACTCATGGTGAAGCGGAGGCATGACGCACAGATTCCCATCAGCAGCAAGCTGGCCAGGATGATGACGGCGATGACGATACCGTCCGTTAGCAGGTGCAGTGTCCGTAACAGTCCATAGGTAATTGAGGGCCCTTGCTGCGGCAGTCCCGCTGCCCGGTAAGCCTGCTCCAGCCCGCCCGCCAGTGAGGCATCCGTCAGCCGGAACGTGATAAGGTATTCCGTTGCCTCAATTTGACTCGCCAGTGCCGTCCAGCCCTCCTCATGTAGGACAAACCGCTTGGAGCTGACTAACGCGGGGTTCATCTGAATATCCCGGACAAAAGCGGCAATTCGCCAAGTCATCTCTCCCTGCTCCGTGATGATGCGAACGAAATCTCCCTCTTGGAGCTTGAAGAACAACGGACGATTGGTCAGCGGAGAATTCGTCGATGGCCGCCTGGTCGATCTGCCCTGCATGCATCTGCACCACATGCGGCACCGCCGCAGCCTCGAAAACCCGGGACACCGAGCTGCTTAACTCAGCGACCATCAGGGCGGCTGCAGCCGCTAGTGCCGCGGATGACTATCTACACGCTCCCCTTCGTTATGCAGCAATCGTCGAGCCCCTCCGGCCAGTAGCGCCATGGCGGCGCTGACCGTCAGCACCACCAGATGAATCTGGCTGCCCGCACTTCTGATCAACAGTCCGTACACCAGTTGTCCGAGGGGGGCTGCACATTGAGAAGCCATGGTAATGATGGCCAGGACTTTGCCCAGATGGAACGACGGCGTTTCCTTTTGTACCCGGCTAATGACAGCGATCGAAATCATGGTCATCAACCCGGCAACCGGCATCGCGCACGCCAGGAACAATAGATAAGTCCCCTCATATCCCGGCGGCAGACCAAGAGGGGCGAGTGACAGCCCTAGCGACGCCAGCAGGACTACAATCACGTAGAGCCAGCGATACAATACCGGTACGGCAAAATGTTTGGCAAGCTTGCCAACCGACAGCGCGCCCACGAGGACCGCGGCCTGAATGAGGCCGATCCCCATGCCATAGCGCATATCACTACTCTCCATGACGACCCGGAGAATGTAAGGAGCGCCAACCAGAAAAAACGGCGTCAGAATGAAATTCAACAGCGCTGCCAGAAGAACCGCCTTGCGGATCAGACCCTGGCGCGAGACATAGGCAAAGCCGTCCTTGAGATCTTGAGCCACGGATGGGACCGGGCCGCCGCTTCGCACGCGAGGAATGCGAATGAACAACAGCAGGATACCGGAGAGCAGAAGTGCGACGGCACTGGCCCCTGCTAGTACCGGTGCCCCAACCAAGCTATAAAGGACACCGCCAGCAAGGGGCGCCGCTACAGCAGACAAAGCTTGCACACCGCTGACCATGCCGTTGGCCTGTTCCAGGCGATCCTCTGCCACCAACTGGGGAATGCTCGCCAGCACGGTTGGCGAATAGATGGCGCTGACGGCTGCCAGCAGCAGCATAAGTCCACCAATGAGCGCAACTGGCGGCTCTCCCGCCGCCATTGCCAGCACCAGCCCCAAGACAATGACGCTCCCGGTAAGGTCTAGCAGAATCATCAGCCGCCGGCGATCCATCCGATCCGCGAGAGCACCTCCTACCGGCGATAGCAACAGAGGCAGATTAGCGAGCGCCAGCATGAGCGCGAATAGATCGGCTCTGCCCGTCAGGTCGAGGACATAGAGCGACAGCACGAAGCGGATGAGCGCCGTGCCCAGCACCGAGATGATCTGTCCGACGATGAGCAGGACGAAGGAGCTGGAAAAGCGAGGTCGGATCGTTTTCATAATGTTGGCCTTCTTTCTGTAGGTCTATTCAGATCGGACGAGTTAGTAGACCGACCGTCAGTCTATATGACTCAAAATGAAACGCCCGGACGACAAGGCTGCATGCCCCATACTGCCCACAGGCGCTCCTCTCCTGCGCGAAGCCAGCCGCTCCGCTAGTTGTCTGTCCCCTCGGACGAACCCGCGAGTCGCTCGAGCATGAAGTCGAAGCTGCCCCGTTCGGCGACGAGCGATTGCTCGATCATCCGGACAAATGCAGTGGCGCGCCGCTCTACTTCCTCCGGCTGCCATCTGAACAGTCCTTCATCGAAGAGGACCTGCGCGGAGGCGAGCAGCAACTCCACAGTCTCGCGAGGGTACTCGGTGCGGAACAAGCCTTCACGCACGCCCTGCTCGGCTACGTCTCCCAATACCGGTCCCAGATGCAGGATTGACTGGACGAGACTTTTCTGATGCATCTCGGCATTCTCGAGCTGATGGAACTGCTCGATCATCCGCTCCTTGTTGCTGCCGCTGGCAGCGGACTGGGCCATCAGGATCTGCAGCAGCTTGGCGAGTACCGGGATGCCCGGATCATCCGCGATCCGGCGCGCTGCAGCCGCATCGGCTTCGACGATTCGCATGATGATCGCATCCATTACTTCTTCCTTCGATTTGAAGTAATAATAAAAGGTGCCCTTGGCAATCCCCACAGCGTCCAAAATATCGATGATCGTCGTTTTCCCGTAGCCTTTGGTCGTAAACAGTTCTTCTGCTCGATCCAATATTTCCTGGCGTCGTTCCTCCGGCGCTTTGATCGTACGCATCGTATACCCCCTCACTAGACTGGCGGTCGGTCGGTGTACCTCTATTAAACACCCGTACGGCTATCGCTGTCAATCCCGCCCCAGGCGCGACCCGCAAAAAAAGGCGGCCTCTAACATCAGACCGCCCCAATCTCCAGCAACAGGCTATCGCACTCCGGCTCCATCGGGCACCGCTCCCGTATCTGCTCTCCGAGCGTCCTGGCTTCGAAAACCAGCCCCTCCGCTCTCAAAAACCGGGCGACCCGCATCGCATGATAATACCAAATCATCCGCAGCTGCTGACGGCGCGAGGCCGCCCACGGATAGTCGAGCCCCTCCAAGTAATCACCGGTAAACCTCGCGATCAGCTCCAGATGCTGATGCAGCGTGACGCGTGTCAGCTCGGGCGCTTGGGCGACGCCGCGCTCCCAACGCTCCACATCGGTGGAGAAGCTCTCGCTCGGGATCCAGTAGCCCTCGTCAGCGCTCAGCACCTGAGGCGCCTGCTCGCAGCCTGCCAGCGCCCGGCGCAGCTGGTAGACCGTCGTATATAATCTGGCATACGCCCGCTCCTCCTCGGACTCGTCCCACAGCAGCTGGGCCAGCACCTCCTTGCGCACCAGCCGTCCATCGACATGGAGCAGATAAGCGCACAGCTCCTTGGTCTTCTGCGTCCGCCACATCGGCTGCATCGGCTCTCCTGCGTCGTCCACCAGCTCCATGCCGCCCAGCAGCCGGATCCTCGGATTGCTCTCGTCTCTGGCAGCTCGCAGCTGCAGCTTGGCCGCTGCCCGCTGCAGCGATTGCTCCAGCCTGATCGCGCGGAGCGGCTTCAGCAGATAGTCCAGCGTCTCCTGCTCGAACGCTGCGATCGCATGACGGCTATGCGCCGTTACGAAGATGATCTGCGTCTTGGGAGCGACCAGATTCATCCGCTCGGCAAAGGCCAGACCGTTCAGCTCCGGCATATCGATATCGAGGAACAGCAGATCCGGCCGCTCCCGCAGCGCGACCCGGTACGCCTCCTCCGGATTCTGGTACATGCCGATGATCTCTACTCCTCCGATCTTGCGGAGATGCTTTTCCAATCCCTGCAATGCCAGCCATTCGTCATCTACGATCATTACTCTCATCCTGCGCGGCGCCTCCTCGGAATGAATCATCAATCTCCAGAAGCTATCTTAGTCGACGCCGCTCTACAGAATCTCCACAACTCCCCAATTCGCCGATTAACGCGCGCGCCAGCCTTCGTACCAGCCGCGAGTACGAGGATCGGGCGGTTCGCCGAGCTCCTCCTCCAGCAGCTGGCAGAGCAGCCGGTACTGGCGTTCCACGGCGATCCGGTTGCCCGCGGCGGCATAGAGCTGCATCAGTCCCAGATGCAGCTCCTCCTCCTGAGGCTGCCGCTCGCTCAGCTGATGATACAGCGTCAGCGCCTTGTCGGTGGAGTCATGCTCAGCGTACCAGCGAGCCAGCCGCAGACCGAGCTCCAGCCAGCGCACGCTGAGCCGATGACGCTCGCCCTCGGCCCACCAATAATCGTGATCCTCCAGATAATCGCCCTCGTACGCCTCGATGAGCTGAGCATAGCGCGCTTGCGTATCCGCCGACAGCGGAGGGAGCTCACGCAGCTGCCGCTCCCAGCGCTCGATGTCCAGCTCTACCCGATCCAGCTCGAGCCGATAGCCGTCCGAGGCGCTGACCAGACGCAGATGCTCGCCATGCGGCTCCAGCGCCTTGCGGATATGGTACACCGTCGTATATAACTGCGGGTATGCCCGCTTCAAGTCAAAATCCGGCCATAGCAGCTGCGCCAGCTCGTCCTTGCGCACCAACCGGCCGCGATGATGGAGCAGATAGAGGAACAGCTCCTGAGCCCGCGAGGTACGCCAGGCAATCGCCGGCGTATCGAGACCGCTCGTCTCCACCATCAGCTGTCGGAATAGACGAATTCCGAGCGGCCGGTCGGATGGAGCGGCAGGCATATGCGACTCCTGGGCTCGCTGCTCGATGCGGAGCAACGTTTTGGTCAGTCGGTCGCGACTGAACGGCTTGACGACATAATCGATTGCATTGAGTTCAAAAGCTTGGACGGCGTACTCGTCGTAAGCAGTGACGAAGACGATATGAAGCTGCGGCCGCAGCTCGAGCAGCTGCTCCGCCAGCTCCAGCCCGCTGATCTCGGGCAGATGAATATCGAGGAACACGATATCCGGCAGCTGCTCCATAATCGCCGCCTTGCCCTCCAACGGGTCGTTATAGCCGCCCAGCACCTCTATTTTTACTTGCTTAATGCCCGTCAGTTGTTTCGTCAAGTATTCCAGAGCCAGACGCTCGTCGTCGATCAGGATGGCTTTCATACCCAGACTCCTTCTGTCGGTATTAGGCCTGCTTGGTTGTGTCCATGCAGTCTGCCACTCCTATTATACAGGAACCAACGCCTCGCGTCTCACGCTTCGTCTCCTAACTGTCGCAGATTCGCCAGACGGTACGGGCAGCTCCTTTGCCCTAATCAGGCCCGGAAACAGGACAAACAGGCCCGGAGTCTTGCTCCGGACCTGTCGCTCGCTTACGTATTATCGCTCGATCTTGAGCTCGACCTCGCCGACCTCGGACTGCAGCGTCAGCTTGGGACCGCCGCTGCCGATAGCGCCGACCAGCTTGCGCCCGGACTGCTCCTGGATGTCCAGCCCCTCCAGCTCCGAGCGGACGGAGCCCAGCTCGCTGCTCAGCGATACCCGGGCTGCCGCCGGCGGCTCGATCAGGCCAACCGTTACCTTGCCGACGCTCGTCTTGGCGGTGACGTCGTCTGTCAGGACGAGGCCCTGCATGACGACTTCTCCGGCTTCTGTCCTCGCATCGATCTGGCCCGTCACCCGATCCAGGACGATCTGGCCCGCATCCAGCTTGACCTCGACGCGCTCCGCAGCGATCTCCTGCACCTCGATGCGCCCGAAGGCATTCGTTACGCGCAAGCGATCATAGGTCTTCTCCGGCAGCGCGATCGTCAGTCGCCGCTCGCCGCGCTGGTCATCGCCGATGGTACGGCTATTCTCCTTGACGTCGAGCTGCAGCGTGCCCGACTTCAGCTCCGACTTGAACTTCACCTTGTTGTGGATCTGCCGATCCAGCAGCAGCTCCACCTCAGCCTGGTCGCTGTCACTGCGCGTCACATAGATCGCCAGCGCCTCGCCCTTCACCTCGATGGCATCCACGTCCTCTGCGGCGTAGGCGCCGCTGCCCGTACTGACCAGCTCGCCCGACCCCGAGCCTTCGCCGATCATCGAGAGCTCCAGCTTCTCCGGCATCTTATCCAGCCAGCCGCAGCCGGTCAGCGCCGTAGCCAGCACGGTAGCTGCCACGAGCACGCTTAAGGTTCGGTTCGTCTTCTTCATTCGTTGTCCGCCCTCTTCCCGCAGCGATTCCCGCTGCTCTATGAGCCTCATTGTACACCAGCGGGAATCGAATCGCCACCGACCGGAGGCGGTAACGGACCTAGTCTCGAGTCGGGGGCGTGAAGGGTTGATGCGCAGCGCTTCTACCCTTTGATCGATCCGAGCAGCGCCCCCTTGGCAAAATACTTTTGCAGGAACGGATACACCAGCAGGATCGGCACGGTCGCGACGACGATGACCGCCATCTTGATCGTCTGCTCCGGCGGGGCGACGTAGTCGGCGTCGAATGCCCCGGACTCGTTGCTCATGCCGGTAGCGAGGATGACGATCTGCCGCAGCACCACCTGCATCGGATACTTGAGCGAATCGTTTAGATACAGGATCGCGCTCATGTACGTGTTCCAGTAAGTGACCGCATAGAACAGCGAGATCGTCGCCAGCGCCGGCAGCGACAGCGGCAGCACGATGCGGAACAGGATGCCGAAGTCATTGCACCCGTCGATCTTCGCCGATTCCTCCAGTCCCTCGGGCAGGTTCTGGAAGAAGCTGCGAAGGATGATCAGGTTGAAGGCGTTGATCGCCGTCGGCAGGATAAGCGCCATATAGCTGTCGATCAGCCCCAGCTCCCGGACGACGAGGAAGGTCGGGATCATGCCGCCGTTGAACAGCATCGTGAAGACGACCATGAACATGATGACGCGGCGGCCGTCGAGATCGCGGCGCGACAGACCGTATGCCATCAGGCTGGAGAGGAACATGCTGATCAGCGTGCCTCCGAGGGTGACGCCGACCGAGATCGCCATCGCCCGCAGGATCGTATTGGTCGAGAATATATAGGCGTAGGCGTCGAAGCTGATCGTCGTCGGGAACAGGATGAACCGCTTGGCCGACATCTCCGCCGCCGTCGTCAGCGAGCCGGCCAGCACGTGGATAAACGGCAGCAGCGTCACCAGCGCGATGATCGCCAGCAGCAGCATATTGATGCCATTGAACAGTCGATTGCCCCAGCTTTTGTCTTCAACCATGCGGGTGCGCCTCCTTTGCGTTGTGCGGGCACATCATCAGTAGATGCCCTCCTCGCCGAATTTTTTGGCCAGCCAGTTGGCGAACATGATCATAATCAGCCCGACGAACGACTTGAAGAAGCCGACGGCGGTGCTGTAGCTGAATTGACCGTTGCGCAGTCCGGCGGTATAGACGTACGTATCGAAAATCTCCGCTACCTCGCGATTCATCGAGTTCAGCAGCAGGTACACATGCTCGAAGCCAAGCTCCAGCACATCGCCGATCTTCAGGATGAGCAGGATGATGATGACGCTGCGGATCGCCGGCAGTGTGACATGCCAGATCTGGCGGAGCCGGGTGGCGCCGTCCATGCGGGCCGCCTCGTACTGCTGCGGATCGACGGCGGCGATCGCCGCCAGGTAGACGATCGTCCCCCAGCCTGCCTCGCGCCAGATGACCTGGAGGATGTACATCGGTCGGAACCAGTCGCTGCTGAGCAGGAAGTTGATCTTGCCGAAGCCGAAAAACGCCAGCAGCTCGTTGATGATGCCGCCGTCGAGCGTCAGCATGACAAAAGAGATCGAGACGATGATGACCCACGACATGAAATGCGGAATATATACAATCGTCTGAACGATGCGCTTGAACATCTGCAGACGCACTTCATTCAACATCAGGGCAAGGAGGATCGGGATCGGGAAGAAAAAGAACAGATTGTACGCGAACAAGACAATCGTGTTGCGGAAGATCATCCAGAAGGTCGGTTCCGTGAACAACCGCTCGAAATGCTTGAACCCTACCCATTCGCTGCCGGAGACGCCGAGGTACGGCTTGTAATCCTGAAAGGAGATGACGAGCCCCCACATCGGCAAATATTTGAACAACAGGAAAAAGAGCGCGCCCGGCAAAATCATGAGATACAAATAACGGTTCTTGATGATTCGTCTCAGCCGCTCGCCTTTGTGCGAGATGACGAGGCCGGGCGGCCCGGAACGGGGTCTGACGCCGGTGTCCCGGGACGGGTGGCGGATGCGGATGGATTCATAGCCAGTCTTCCTTTCTGTGTGCCCGCCTGGCGGGCTTGTCATGTCGGTGGATAGCATCTAACGCTCGCCCTCGTCCTTATTTGGTCGAAAATGCGACCTCTCGAAGGCTAACGCTCGCCGTTGCGCTTATTTGCTCAAAATCGTGCCGAAAAGGGGCTTTTCTCGCAAATAAGCGCCGTGGCGAGCGTAAGAATATGAGCAAGCGCAAAATGACGGAAATAAGCGCTGGAGCGAGCGTTAGAGCGACGACGGATGTAAGGCGGTGTCGTTTACTGGATCGCTTGGTAAGCCTCGGTATACTCCTGGATCATCTGGTCGCCGCCCTCGGCGCGCCAGCGCTCGATCGCCTTCTCGAAGCCGGCCTGATCGATGTTGGCCAGTACGTACTGATACGTCGCGTCGGTGATGATCTGCTGCAGCGCGCTGCCCCGCTCGATATAGGTTGGCGAGTCCAGCGGCGCGGACGGATCATGGATGAGCATGTCGTTGTTGGCCTCCACCAGCTCCTCGGCGAGCGCGCGCGCCGGCAGCTCGAAGTACCCCTTCAGCATGCCGTCGATCGTCGCAGGTCCGCCTACAGCCCAGGCATTGTGCGGCTTGACGTGCGTATTATCGGTGACCTGGTCGATGGTCTTGTTGGCCAGACCGTCCTTGATCTCATAATGCTCGCCCTCGATGCCCCAGTTGAGCAGGTTGGCGCTCTCGGCGCTCATCAGCTCGTCATAGAAGGCGAGGATTCGGTGCAGCTCGTCCTCCGTCTTGACCGCCGACTTGGGGAACAGGACAACGGAGCCATAGCCGGGGATTGCCCAGATGCCCTTGCCGCGCGGCCCTTCGATGCCGTTCACCACCGTCAGCTCGGCGTCCGGATTCATATCGGCCAGCTGGTTGGAGAGCGTCAGCACATCCGGCAGCGAGCCGATATAGACGCCTGCCTTGCCGTTGACCAGCAGATCGATCTGGTCGGTCTTGCTCGTCACCGGGAAGTCTTGGTTCATGTAGCCCTTGCTATGGATGTCGCGGAAGAAATTCAGCGTATCCATGTACGCCTCATGCATGAATTCCGGCTGGAAATTACCGCTGTCATCGACCGACCAGTAGTTCGGCGTACCGAAGTACGAGCTGACCGTCTTAAAGGCGCCGTAGATCAGGTCGCTGCGGTCGGTCAGACCGATCGTGTCCGGCTGTCCGTTGCCGTCGGGGTCGTCCTCGGTGAACGCCCGGATCATCTCCTTCAGCTCGTCCGTCGTCTGCGGCGCCTCCAGGCCCAGCTTGTCGGCCCAGTCCTTGCGATAGATGACGCCCTGACGCGAGAGCGGACGCTCCAGGTACAAGGTGTAAATCTTGCCGTCGACGGCGGTGTTGCGCAGCACGTCGGGATTCAGCTTGTTCAGATTGTCGTACTGGGCCAGCAGCGGACCGATCTCCCAGAACTGGTCGGCGCGGATCGCGTCCTTGGCGAAGTCCGTATTTTTGGCATAGACGACCATCGGCAGCGACCCGGTTGCGAACGAGGCGTTCAGCTTCTCCTCATAGCTGCCGTCCGGCACCCACTGGAACTTGATCTTCGTGTTCGTCTTCGCTTCGATCCGCTCGGGGATGATGTTGCTCGGCACCTCTGCCGTATGCTGCGTGACCATCATCGTAATCTCGAACGGCGGTTGCTCCGCCCCCTCGTTAGCGCCTCCCGATTCGCTTGCCGGGGCGTTAGCGCCGCCATTGCCGCTGCTGCCTTTGCTGCCGCCATTGTTGCCGCTGGAGCAAGCTGCCAGCAGACTGACTGTCATCATCACAGCGACGCACAGCGCCAGCATGCTTATCCGTTTCTTTGTAGTAGGATTCATGGATGTAGACGACCTCCTTGCACTCATGTATTTGGTTACGTTTTCACTCTATCCATCGGCGGTCGTTACCGCTATAATCATCTCCTCATAAACCCCGTCGCAGCAAGGGCTCCCGGGCCATGGCCGCCGCTGTTCTGAGCTGATGATTATCGTGGTTACGGAGGTTGTCCGCAACAAAAAAAGCCAGCGCCTCAAAGGCGCTGGCCACTCTCGCGATATTGTCCAGGCGTCATCCCTTCCTGCTTGCGGAAGGAACGAATAAAGTTTTGCGAATTGGTGTAGCGAAGCTTGGCGGCGATCTCCTTGACCGGCATGTCCGTGTCGAGCAGCCACTTTTTGGCGATCGCGAACCGGTAGTTGCTCAGATATTCGCTGAACGAGACGCCCGTTTCCTTGCGGAAAACGCTGCTCAGGTAGTTGGCGTTGTAGTGCAGCTGCGCCGCGCATTGCTCCAGCGTCAGATCGGTATCGTAATGACCGTGGATGAGCGCGATGATCTGCTCGGAGATGTTGTGATACTGCTCCTGCTGGCGGTCGCGGAAGATCGCGATCAGCGGCAGCACGACCGCCTCGCGGAACCACTCCTCGATCTCTCCCGCCGTCTGCCGTCGCCTCAGCTCGGCATAGAGCGAGCCGGACGCTTGCAGCTGATGCATCGCAATTCCCGACTCCTGCATCATCGTCAGCAGATTGTTCAGCAGCCGGTTGAGCGGCACCTCGTACTCCTGCGGCGACATCTCGGCCTGGAAGATCGCCCCCATGAGACGTCCGAGCAGCTCGCTCGCCCGCTCCGGCTCCGCCAGCTTGATCGCATCCAGCAGCTCGGCCTCGCGCTGCCTCGGATAGTCGGTCTGCAGATGATGACGGCCCGAGTTCACATCGCCGTACTGGATGATGACGCCTCCGCCGAGCTTCATCCGCTGCCGCAGCGCATCCAGGCCTTCCCGGTACGCGCCATGCAGCCCCGTCAGATGGGTGAACGGCAGACTGATGCCGATGCTGACCTGCAAGCCCAGATACGACTCGATCCGCTGCTGCAGCCGTTCGGTGAGACTGTAGAGGAACGTGGCGAACAACGCTGGCTCGCGCTCGGTATGACCGATCATCGCCACCGCCGTCATGTCGATGACGACCGGGGCGGCCAGATGCTGCGGAGGCACGCTCTCGCCGAGGATATTGTCCATCGCGTACAGCAGCAGCTCCACGTCGTCCTTGTCGTAGCGGGTCTGCTCCAGCGAGTCGATCTGCAGCGTGATGACGGCCGCCGTCTGCCAGGCGTCTAGCTGCTCGGCATAACCGTACTGTCGCAGCCGCTGCTCCAGCGTCGAGCGCTTGACCTGACCCTGATACGCCTTGATCAGATAGAGCGTGCGCACCTGCGGAAGCTGCTGCCGCAATTGCTGCTCCAGCGCCGTCTTGGAGCTGAACAGCTCGCGCACATGCTCGCTGATGTATTGCAGCTCGTCGACGCCCTCGCGGCGTCCGCCCGGCGCGATCTGCGTCAGCAGCTTGCCGATCGGCGAATACATGCGGCGCGAGCCGACCCAGGCGATCGCCAACGACAGCAGCAGCAAGCCCAGACAGATGTAGAGCGTATACCGGCCGATCTTGCCCGCCTCCTGGGTGATGCTGTCGATCGAGACGACGGAGATGTAATACCAGCCGTTCAGTCCCGAGCGGTAATAGCTCATCGTATAGGCCCGTCCGTCCACCTCCAGGCCAAGCTGGTCGCCGGAGGCCGCCGCCTCCAGATGCGACTCGGTGACGAAGCCGCTCTCGGCGACCGGTCGGCCGATCAGCGCCGGGTCCGGGTGCAGCAGGAGCCGCATCTGGTCGTCGACGATCATCAGCTGCGAGCCCTCCTCCTCCAGCTCCACCTGGATGACCTCCTGCAGCGCGCAGGCGGGGATATTGGCCGCCACGAAGCCCGCCTTCTCCAGCGAGTTGGGCGGCAGCTTTTTGACCAGCGAGATATTGTATGGACAGGCCGGTCGCACCGACAGCCCTTCGCCGTGGAACCATTCGCTCGGGTTCAGCACCCACGAGGTGCTGTCGGGGATGCGCATCATGCTCATCAGTTCCTGATCGTAAGGATAGTCGTCGAGCGCGTAGCGGCCGGAGTTTTTGACGATCCAGTTGCGCTCCGCATTGACGAGGATGACGTCCTGCACCTTCGTATCGAACGCCTGCAGATGGCCCAGCTCGTTGCGCAGCTCGTTGTAGGTGACGAACGACTGGACATCGAGCGGATCTGTAATCGCTTTCCTAACTACCGTCGAGCTGACCAGCTGATTGAGCGTATGATTGACCGTCGAAAGGATCTGCTCCACATTGGCGTTCGTCTGACGCAGCAGCTGCATCTTGGAGCGGACGACATGCTTCTCGATCTCGTGGGTCGAGGTGACGTAAGAGATGACGCCGATGAACAGCACCGGCAGCGCGCTCAACAGGAAGCCGAACAGGGTCAGTCGGGCGAGGAAGCTGAGATGTCGCATAGCAAACGATCACCCTCCTCAAAAATCCAATATTTTGGTAATTGTGATTGATGCATGTCCGTTCTGGATGTTACACTAATCATACACATTCTTGCTTCAATGTAAAGATTATGGGAGGCGAAACGGGATGCGCTCGATCCGGCACCGACTGTTAGTAAACCGCTTACACCGTTCCGCTGCTCTGCTGCGAGCGCTGGCGACCCTGCTCGTCCTCGCCCTCGCCCTGACTGGCTGCGCCGGCGCGTCCGCACCTCGAGAGACGCCAGTCCCGTCCAAGGCTCCGCTTAGCATCATGCTGCCGCTGCATCTGATCCAGCCGCCTAGCCCGGAGCTGGTCGAGGAGCTCGAGCGATTGACCGCCACCAAGCTGGATCTGCATTGGGTACCCAATGAAATCTACAATGACAAGCTTAGTCTGGCGATCGCCAGCGCCTCCTTTATGAAGGCTACCTATGTGAATTTCCTGGAATATCAATATATGAAAAACGCAATCCGGCTCGGCATGTTCTGGGAGATCGGCCCGTACCTGTGGGACTTCCCCAACCTGCGCAAGCTCAGCTCCCTCGTCTTCGAGGAATCGGCCGTCGATGACAAGATCTACGGGCTCTACGCCGAACGTCCCGAGTCCAGACAAGGCATCCTGCTCCGCAAGGACTGGCTGGACCGCCTCGGGCTGGAGCCGCCGGGCACGCTGGAGGAGCTGTATGAGGTGCTGCGCGCCTTCACCCATGACGATCCCGACGGCAACGGCTTGCACGATACGATCGGCCTGACCGATCGCAACGATCTCGTCTACGGCGCCTTCAAGACGCTCAGCTCCTACTTCGGCGCGCCGAACAACTGGGGGCTCTCTCAGGACCGGATCGTCCCCGAGTTCGAGACGGCGGCGTACATGGAGACAATGCGGTTCATGAAGCGGCTCTATGACGAAGGACTGATCAACCGAGACTTCGCCGTCACCAGTAAGCAGAATCAGCGAGCGATGCTGGTCCAGGGCCAGGCCGGCGTCTATATCGGCAGCATGGCCGACGCCCAGCGGCTGGCCGATGCCGCCCTGGAGCTCAATCCTGCGGCGGAGTTCACCCTCGTCAACCGCATCCTCGGGCCGGAAGGCTATCGCGTCTGGGCGATGCCCGGCTACGGCGGGATGTTCCTCTTCTCCAAGAGCGCGATCCAGACCAAGGAGGAGCTGCTCGACATCCTCGGATTTTTTGACCGCAGTATGGACGCCGACGTCAGCAATCTGATGCGCTACGGGTTCGAGGGGCGCCATCATGTCGTCCAGGACGGCAAGGTCAGCCTGACGCCGGAGACGGAAGCGCTGCGGATCCGCGAGGTCAATGCGATCCATGCGCTGATGATCGGCGAGCGCACCAATGTTAACCTGCTCCCGATCGCACAATATCGACCGCTGACCGAGCTGGCCGAGCGGCTCATCAAGGACAATACCCGCTTCACCGTCCGAGACGCGACGCTCAATCTGGCGTCCCCCAGCGATGACGAGATCGGACTCGAGCTGAAGAGCATCGTCACAGATGCGACCTATAACTATATCCTCGGCAATCTGGACGATGACGGCTTCCGACAGGAGATTGAGCGCTGGAAGGCCAACGGCGGCGCGCAGATCATCGAGGAGTACAACGCTTCGTACCACCGCTTCCGGGGCAGTCAGTAAGCGCCAGGCCTGTGTAAGGACGTATGGCGGAGATTGCTGGTATAATGATGGCATCGACCAAAGTACGGGAGGTACAGGCAATGTATGTATTACCAGCAGGGATACTGCCAGCGGCGCTCTTTGCGATCGCAGACGTCAACTCGCCTATGGCGCTGCCGCAGCAGCCCTTGGAGCTCTCGAGCGGGGAGTGCTCCAGCGTACTGATCGTGATGAAGGGAAGCGGCAGGCTGGAGCATAGCGGCTTCTCCACCCTACTCGAAGCAGGCATGACCGCCGAGTTTGGTCCAGATGCCCGCTTCCGACTGACCTGCACAGACGATGTGGAGCTGCGTCTATGCCACATCCATTATCATACGCTGCTAATGCCAGGCCGAGCGGAGCCAGCCGTCCATGGCCATCCCGTTCGGGTACGGATCAGTACAGGCGCCGAGCCGTTGCAAGCTCTGGCGAGGGAGCTCCTCTCCTTGAAGTTACGCGGACAGCTGTACGAGCCGCTCGGCGGTACGCGAGTGCTCTACGAGCTGCTTCATCAGCTGGTCGATTGCCATCGGAGAGCTGATGAAGCCATGCAGGCCGATGCGGCCCAGCGGATACGAGCTTATCTGGAGCGCCACTATACATCCAGAGTGGACAAGGATCGCTTGGCAGCTGTTGCAGGTCGCAGTCGCAAGGCGCTAGGCCTGAAGCCGCAGGAGCGCGTCCTGAGCGATATTATTAATGGCGAAGCCATCAACGCAGGCACCGCTATTTCGATGGAGGAGCTGCCCTCCTTTGCCGGCGACCATATCATCCTGACGACCTTCGATGGCGACGAGTTGGCTGCCGAGTTAAAGCAAAGCGGTCTGTGGCAGGGACTGGATGCCGTCAAAAACGGCAACGTGCACGAAGTCGACTTTGACTTGCTCTATAATGAAGACCCTGTTGCGATGGAGCATCAGCTTGATTTCCTGACAGAGCTCTTGGCAAACCCAACAGACGCCGAGACCGCGCCATAAGCGCAAAAGGTCTTGATCATCCTATAACGACATACAGCACAGGCTCGTCCGAGTATTCAGGCAAGCCTGTATTTCTATTTGCCCCTACAGCAACAGTCGAAATTATGCTATAGTAGGGAACATAAGTTCGATAAAGAAAGTAGCGTGATCCCTATGAATGCCGTCATCGACAGCCTGACCGCCGCACCCGTAATCGCTTATGCGCTTGGCGGGCTGTTCGCCCTGCTCGCCCTGTGGCTGGCGGTACGACTGCTGCGCCGAGCGCTGGCAAGGCGACGTCTGAGGCGTCTGGACCCGTATCAGATCAAGATACAGGATATCGATACGATGGAGGGTGCGGACTTCGAGAGGTACTTGCAGCGGTTCTTGACGGAGCTGGGGTACGAGGAGGTCATGCGGACGCAGGAGAGCAAGGACTTCGGCGCCGATCTCGTCTTCCGCTGTCGCGAGGGCTATCGTCATGTGCTGCAAGCCAAGCGCTATCAGCCGAGCGCGCGGGTCGGACTCTCTGCCGTGCAGGAGATCTATGCGTCGATGCGCTACTATGAGGCGGATCGGGCGATCGTCCTCGCCTCGGCCCCTTATACCGCTGCCTGCGTCACCCTGGCAGGCGTCAACGGCGTGAAGCTGCTGGACCGTCGCGACCTGATCGAGCTGATCGACGACCTGCAGTCGGGCGACCACGAGGCCGCGATGGACCGGATCGAGAGCGAGCCGGACTGGATCGACTCGCCCTGGAGCGGCAGCGTTAACCGTACATGACCCATGACCGCCGGCCATCGGACCGCCGCCGCTCTAACGCTAGATTTGCGAATGGGCTATGAGCGGCACGCATGCGAATCCGAAAGCGCCCGCAGGATGGTCGGATAATGATCCGCGCCTCTAAGGACCATACGCAAGCTCTAGACAACTCAAAGCAACCTTGATAACACTAAATAACACTAAGTATTACCGAGCATTACAAAAAGGCCATCACCGATGGCCTGCCCCTGTTGTATCCCTTGTCTACCTCACGCCAACCATTGTTCCACGCGGGTCCCAGCACGCCAATCCGACCTTTCCACTCCGTCCTTTCGAAAGAGCCGATGCGTGTGTATGGAGCGCCGAACTCCCGGCCTTCGTCACAGACGCTGACTTCTCTGCCCGCGCTAATCGAGCGCTGCAGCCGCTTGCTGCATCAGCGTGTGGAGCTTGCGTGTTGTGTTCACATTGCGTATCGTCATCTGGCTGTAGAGCTTCGTCCCGACCAGCTTGGTCAGCGAGCCGCGCGTCGCATCCTTCCTGCCGATCGCATAGAGGATCGCTCCCTTGACGTAGCGGACATCCTCGAACTCCGGCTTCCAGGTGATCTGCTCGAGCGTCGCCGCATCGTCGATCTCGTCCCAGAGGAACAGCACCTCGCTCTTCATCGCCTCGTCATTGGTCCAGGTCGACGGCAGCTCCCGCAGCAGTCCCTCGAAGTCTTCGAGGCTGCGGATCAGCACGCGGATGCGCAGATCAAAGGCCGCTGCGATCGCCTCCTCCAGCAGGACAGATAACGCCTGTGCCGAGCGACTGCGGTCGACGAACACGATATTGCCAGAGTTGATATAGGTGACGACCTGCTCCATGCCCGCTTCCTCGAATACCTGCTTCAACCGCTTCATCTCGATCTTGTTGTTGCCTCCGACATTGATGCCCCTCAACAACGCTACATAGACCATCCTGACCCTCCTGTTACCCGCAGCGTGCGCCGCGTGATTAGAATCAGTGTATCATAATGGAGCAGTCAGGCTCTAGGATGACGGGAGCAAGGCGTTGGAGATATCGTCGATCACCTGAGGATTCGTCATATCAGCCTGACTGCCATCAGATATCGAAGTCCGAGCGCTCGCGACTGCGCTCGGTCCCGCCATCGGTCTGCAACACCCGGCTGAGGATCAGTTGCTCGAAATGGGCAAAGCCGCTGTCCTTGACCCGGGGCCGGGCCAGCGTGATCGGGATGTCGAGTGCGATTCGCCCGGCCTCGATCAGGATGACTCGATCGGCCAGCGCCACAGCCTCGCTAACATCGTGCGTAACCAGCACCGCCGTAAAGCCGCGTGAGGTCCACAGCGACTCGATCAGCTGCTGCATCTCGATGCGCGTCAGCGCATCGAGCGCGCCGAGCGGCTCGTCGAACAGCAGCAGATGCGGCTGACCGACCAGTGCGCGGGCAAGCGCCACCCGCTGACGCTGGCCGCCGGAGAGCACCGACGGCCAGTCCCCGGCGCGATCGGCCAGGCCGACCAGCTCCAGCGCCGCCCTCGCTCGCCTCTCGGCCTCAGTCGACGGTACGCCGGCGAGGCCGATCTTCACATTGTCGATGACCGTCTGCCAGGGCAGCAGACGCGCTTCTTGGAACATGAAGCGCGTGTCGGCGTCGATGTCCCGCACCGGACCGCCTGCTCGCGTCAGCTCGCCCTCGCTCGCCGTATCGAGTCCGGACAACAGCCGCAGCAGCGTGCTCTTGCCGCAGCCGCTGCGCCCGACGATGGCGACGAAGGCGCCGGGCTCGATATCCAGCGACAGCTCGCTCAGCACGCGCTTGTCGCCGAACCGCTTGCCAACTTCTCGCAGTCGCAGCGCCACACCGCCCGATACGGACGCATCGCCTGCCGACTGCTCGGGCAGTGACGCCCGGAGGTCTGCGACGGGGGATGGCGTTACCTCATCGCGGACGACGGAGGACTGTATCCCGACGGATGGCAGCCTCCTAGGCGAGCTGCCCTTCACGGTCAGATCGGCTGCTTCCTCCTGCCACTCGGAACGTTCGGGAGCAACCCGATATTCCGGCGTCAGACTTTCGGCGGCGACGCTGGTTTTGCGAAATGCGGATGCCATCTCAGCCATCTCCTCTCCAGCCACTTGGCCATCATATCGGACAACTTGCCCAGCAGGGCGTAGATCAGGATCGCGAACACGACGACGTCGAGCTGAAAAAACTCGCGCGCATTCATCGCCATATAGCCGATGCCCCGATCGGCCGCGATCGTCTCGGAGACGATCAGCGTCAGCCACATGATGCCGAGCGCGAAACGCAGACCGACCAGGATCGACGGCATCGCGCCTGGCAGGATCACCCTGCGATAGAGCTGCCACCGGCTCAAGCCGTATACACGTCCCATCTCGATGAGGCCGGGATCGACCGAACGGATACCGTGCAACGTGTTCAGATAGATCGGGAACATGACGCCCAGCGCGACCAGGAAGATCTTGGCCGTCTCGCCGATCCCGAACCAGACGATGACGAGCGGGATCATCGCCAGATGCGGGATATTGCGCAGCATCTGTAGCGTCGAGTCGGTCAACTTATCCGCCACGCCGAGTACGCCGTTTAGCAGCCCAAGGACGAAGCCGATGCCTCCGCCGATCAGCAGCCCCGTCGACGCCCGCATCGTACTGACGCCGACGGCCTCCAGCAGCGTGCCGTCGAGCGTCAGCCGGATGCCCGCGCGCCCCACATCGAGCAGCGAGGGCAACGTGCGGGTCGAGACCAGGCCTGTGCTCGTCGACATTTGCCATATGGCGAGGATCAGCAGCGGGATCAGGAAGGGCAGCACGGCCTCATACAATCTCGACCCTCTGTTCATCTGCCTCGCCCCCCGTCAGTGCGCCGAAGCCCGCGGAGCGGGCCTGACCGTATTGGCAATGATCTCGCCGAACGGGCTGATCGAGGAAGGTCCCGGGAGCGCGTCGCGCTGCAGCTCCAATAATGGGAACAACAGCTCAGCCACCCGGTAGGCCTCCTCCAGATGCGGATAACCCGAGAAGATAAACGTCTCGATCCCAAGCGCCGCATACTCTCGCATCCGTTCGGCGACGATCTCGGGGCTGCCGACAAGCGCCGTCCCTGCGCCGCCCCGCACCAAGCCGATGCCAGCCCACAGATTGGGACTAATCTCCAGCTGGGCCCGGCTGCCGCCGTGCAGCTGCGCCATCCGCTGCTGGCCGACCGAGTCGAACCGGGCAAAGATGCGCTGAGCCTCGGCGACGGTCTCCTCGTCGACATGTTCGATCAGCTTGGCGGCAGCCTGCCAGGCCTCAGCCTCCGTCTCGCGTACGATTACATGGAGCCGGATGCCGAAGCGCAGCTGACGGCCCTGTGCCTCCGCTTGCTCGCGCAGGGCGGCGATCTTCTCTGCCACAGCCGCCGGCGGCTCGCCCCAGGTCAGATACACATCGACATGCTCGGCCGCGACCTGCTGCGCCGCCGGAGACGACCCGCCGAACCAGAGCGGCGGGTACGGCTGCTGGATCGGCGGATACAGCACATGGCCGCCCTCGATCCGCAGATGCTCGCCCTCGAAGTCTACCCGCTCCCCCGACAGCTCCCTGCGCCAGACGGAGAGAAATTCGCTCGTCAACCGGTAGCGGTCGGTATGGCTCAGGAACAGCCCGTCGCCCGCCAGCTCCACCGGATCGCCGCCCGCGACGACATTGATGAGCAGCCGCCCGCCCGAGATGCGGTCCAGCGTCGCTGCCATACGAGCGGCCAGCGTCGGCGACATGAGACCCGGCCTTACGGCGACGAGGAACTTCAGCCGCTTCGTCACAGGCGCCAGGGAGGAGGCGACGATCCACGGGTCCTCGCAGGAGGTGCCCGTCGGGATCAGCACACCCTCGTAGCCAAGCCGGTCAGCCGCCGTCGCGATCTGTTGCATGTACTCCGCATCCACGGCACGCGCGCCTTGGCTCGTGCCGAGGTAGCGTCCGTCTCCATGCGTCGGGATAAACCAGAATACCTTCATGCTACTCACCCTCGCTTATCTTAATATGGATCGCAACCGTCAGGAGGGGCTGCCGTTACTTCAGCATCGCCTCGCGGATATCAATCGCCTGCGGGATCAGCCCCAGCTCGTGAAACGTGTCGGCGATCGACTGCTGCGCCGCGACGAGCTCCTCGGTGATTGGCGTCACGCCATACGCTCGCCGCTCCGCGGCCAGCACGAGCGATGCCACATCGATCCCCAGCTGCGGCGACAGCAGCTCCGCCAGCTCCTGTGCATTGTCCTTGGACCAGGTATCGATCCGGTCCGCTTCCTCCAGCAGGATCTCGACCAGATCGGGGTGCTGCTCGGCGAATGTCCGCGTCGCCAGGTAGAATTCATGGTTGGCGACGACGCCGGTACCGTCGGCAATGACACGACCTCCGGTCGCAGTCTCGGCTGCCGCTAGGAACGGGTCCCAGATGACCCAGGCGTCGACGCTGCCGCGCTCGAACGCAGCCCGCGCATCCGCCGGCGGCAGGAATTTCACCTCGACATCCTCATAAGCGACGCCCGCCTTCTCCAGCTGTTTCACCAGCAGATAGTGGACATTGGAGCCCTTGTTCAGCACGACCGTCTTGCCCTTGAGATCAGCCACGGTCTGGATGTCGGAGTCCTGCGGCACGATGATCCCCTCGCTGCGAGGACTCTCCGGCTCATGAGCGAGATAGACCAGCGGCGCGCCCGCAGCCTGTGCGAAGATCGGCGGCGCTTCTCCACTATGGCCGATATCCAGACTGCCCACATTTAGCGCCTCGAGCAGCTGCGGACCGCCGGGAAATTCGATCCATTCGACGGTAATGTTGCGTTCGTCCTTCAGCCGCTTGTCGAGTCCGCCGTCGGCCTTCAGGATGTTGATGGTGCCGTACTTCTGATAGCCGATGCGGATCGTCAGATCGCGCGACTCCCCGCTCGCTTCCTCTGCCGCAGCAGTCTGGCTGTCCGCGCTGACAGGGCTGCCGCTGTTGCCCTTGTTGGCGCCGGCATCGCCGCCCCCAGCACCGCCGTTGCCGACTCCGCTGCCGCAGGCAGTCAGCGCCAGCAGCGCCACAGCCAGCGCCGCCGCGAGGACGCTTCCGCGTACATGTCTTCGCAAAGTTACCTCCATCTCTCTCGCCCCTCTCCCATAGCCGAGCCCTTGTGGCTACGGCGCGATGTCGGCCGGAGAGCCTTCGCGCCGCAGTCCCCCAAATACAAAAGGCCTCCCGAACAGCAGCGCGCAGCTGCCATTGAGGAGACCTCCGGTGGACCGGTACAGTCATTAATTTAATTAATCCAATGTGTTAACTTGGAATAAGAAGATGTTACCATCTCCCCTTCCTTACCGTCAAGCAGTAAATAGCAGTGCCTGCAAATAATGGGCTGGATGTGCGCTTGGCGGTGCGGTGCTGATGAGCCCTTGATGGGCGTTTGGCGGTGCTCATCACCGTCGCACCTTACGATGCGCTGGACGGCACACGTGACTGCGGCCACCGAGTCCGTAACTAACCTTGCGGGGGCGCTCAAACGCCGTCGATGAACGCCGCTTCCCGGAGGAGCCGATACAGCATCACCGCGCTCTCGGCTCGAGTAGCCGGGGACTGCGGCCCGATGACCGTCTCCGCCACGCCCTGCATCAGGCCGTGGCCGAGTGCCGCAGCGACAGCCTCGCGAGCCCAGGACGAAACGTCTGTCGCATCGCCGAAGCGCTCCAGCGCCGCATGGTCGGCCTTCCTAGTCGCGCCAGTATAGGCCAGCGCTCGCATGAGCATCACTACCATCTGCTCGCGGGTGATCGTCTGCCCCGGCCGGAAGGTGCCGTCCTCGAAGCCGCTCACCAAACCGGCCTCGCTCGCAGCCCGTACTGCATCCGCATACCACACTCCTGCTCCGACATCGCGGTAGCTCGCGCCTTGCCCGCTTGGCGAGCTAGCCGTGTCCTCCCCGGATGCCCGATCGGATGCGGACGGCGATTCGATCTCTGCCGACCCGCCCAGCGCCCGCACGAGCAGCACCGCGAACTCGGCGCGGGTCACAGCGGCCCCCGGCGCGAAACGCTCTGGAGCGACACCCTGGACGATCAGCTTGCTCGCCATCTGCTCGATCTCGACTTGCGCCCAATGGCCCGCCAGATCCGGGAAGGTCCGCTCATAGCGAATCACGCCATACACGCCATGGCCCGTCGACTTGATCCAGAGGTCCGAGCCTGCTGCCGCATGAGGGGCAAAATGAGGCTGCCCGCTGTCATCCATCCATACTGCGCTTGCTCCAGCCCGGACTGTCCCATCGATCAGACGGATCGATCGCTCGACGTATACGCCGCCCAAGTCTCCATAGGGCCGTCCGCCCACCTCCAGCCGGAAGTCGACCGGCGCAGCAACCGCTGGCTCCATGCCAGCAGCGCGCAAACCCGCCTCCCAGGCTGCGATATACGATGCATCCATCTCCGCCACGGTCAGCACAACCTCGGCGCTGGCTGACGTCTCCCGAAGCAGCGCAAGCGGCAGCCGGTAAGCGCCGAACGGCGTCCGGAGCTCCAGATCGCCCGATGCGCCGCCTCGGAGCGCCGTCTGCACGCCCTTACCGGAAAGCGTGATACGGACGACCGGCTCATCGCTGTCGACGCTCAGCGTCACGCGGCCCGACGGACCGGCCTCGGCGAAGGCGCGGGCCAGCGCCTCGTCGCGGATCGCGACCCGCTGCGCCGACCTTCCGTCCGGCTCGGTCCCGACGCTCATCTCCAGATCGCGCCCGGCATCCAGCATGACCCTTCCCCCAGGCGACGTAGGGGCGGGCGAGCCCTCGGCCTCTCCCCCTGTCCCGGACGACTGCTGCCCAGCGCCCCCCTGACCGCTGGTACCGCTGCCGGAGCCGCCGGGACCTTGGCTGCTGCTGCCATCGCCCGGACCGCCATGACCCGGGGTGTCTGAGCCGCCCCCGGGGCCGCCGCCATTTCCGCCGCCCGGAGTACCGTCGCCGCCCCCCGGACTGCCGCTGTCTCCACCACCCGGACTGCCACCGTCGCCGCCCCCAGCGGCGACCACGGTCAGCGTATAGCTGGCCGACAGCTCCCCATAGACCGCGCCGATGAGAGCGGTGCCCGGCTGATGTGTATGCACCTTGCCAGCGGCGTCAATCGAGGCTACTGCCGGATCGCTGCTGGTCAGCGTGAGCTGCGAGAGGTCGAGCGTTGCCGGACCGCCGTGATCGTAGAGCCCGTGCACGATGAGCTCGCGCGACGCTCCGCTCGGCACCGAACCGAGCTCGGCGATCGCCAGCCCCGCCAGGCGCGGCTCCGCCTCGGGAGACCATAGTGTCATGCTACCGGTCCGGGCGATCAGTCCCAGATAGCCGGGAGCGTCCAACGCCAGCTCATCCGTATCGACATAATCGATTACCGTCTCGCCGTCAACCTTGAGAACGATCCGCACGCCATCCTCGTGAAGCGTCGTCCCGAGCTGCACCCGATGCCGCGAGTTGTACGGGAGCATCGTATTCGGGATGGCGTCGCCGCCCTGGCTCTCATATCCCGCCAGGTTGCCGTAGATGACCGTTCGCTTGCCGTCATTGTACCGATGCAGTTCGATCGCGCTGGCGGAGACGACGACGATATAGTTGTTATCATTCACATAGCCTGCGGTCGGACTCTGCTTGCTCAGCATGAGCGCATACCAGCCGCCCGCGCCGTTGATCTGCAGGTCGAAGTCCAACAGCTCGCCGCTGTACTGCCGCCCCTGATAGATGGCATGGCCGCCGCTCGGAGTAGCGATCGTCACGCTGCCCTCGCCGGTCTGGACATTGCCCAGCGTCGTCGGACTGACGTACCAGCCCGCCTCTCCCGATGTCTCGCTCGTCAGAGCATAGTCATGCAGCGTATCCGGTCCGATCACTCGCAGCAGATACCTCGAGGTCGCTTCCTCCCCCTGGTAGGCTCCCGTCAGCGTCAGCACCGTGTCGCCCGCAGCGATCGCGTGGACCGTGCCGTCGGCCGCGACGGTCGCTACATCCGGGCGGCTAGAGGCGTACCGGACATCGTCCAGCTCCGTCTCATTGCCGAAGGCCGTATAGCCGAGCGCCGGCCAGCGCTGCTCCTGACCCATCTGCAGGAAGATCGTCTGACCAGCCGTGCCGTCCAGCCGCACCTCGGTCAAGGCGTCGCCGACATACACATCCGTGTGGAGCGTGCGCAGCATGCCGCCATTGACGATATATACGGTCAACCTCGCCTCGCCGACAGCGACCCCGGTGACTTGGCCGTCCGCATCGACCGTAGCCACCTCGGGCGCGTCAGAGACATAATAGATCGTGCTTGTCGCCAGGCTCATCGAACGATCCTTGCCGTCGGTGGCGTGCAGCGCCACCTGCGCCGTCTCGCCTTCGCCGAGCGACAGCGGCTCGATCCGCCAGCGGCGGACGACGGTGTCCGCCGTCGGGTCGTAGCCAGGCTTCACCCCTGCGACAGCGATAATATCGAGCGCCTCCTCCGGCCAGTCGGCCTCGGGGTACACCTGATTATTGTCGAAGAGGTTGTCGTAGCCATTGCTGATCGCATGCGGCTCTGTCGTATAGTTGTTGACGAAGTCGACGTCGTGGATCGTCGGCGCCCAGATCTGCGCCCAGCGCTTGGACGAGTGCCACTCCCCGGAGTCGATCAGATCGATGACATTGTGCTCGAACCGCCAGTACGCCGAGCCTTCATCGGTGTAAAGCGGCGCCCCGATATCCATCTGGTTGCGGATATAGTTGCCGGTGACGCGGTTTTTGTCCTCTGCCGTCCCGCCCGTCGTGCCCAGACTGTAGACGGCGCCGCCGTCGTAGAGCCCCTGGCCCATCAGATCGTAGATCAGATTGTTGCTGATGCTCATATTGCGCGTGACCGGGTCGAAGTCCTTGGCCCAGCCGTAGCCCGTATGGGTGCCGCTATACGGCAGCGAGAACATTTCGTTGTGGCTGATGTCCATGTCGACCGGATATCCGGCAGAGACCGCCGCAGACGACTTGTAGTCGACGCCGATATCATGGATGACGTTGTTCAGCACATCGTTGTTTTTCATGATGAGCCGCGGATCGGCCGGATGGAAGACGCTGCGGTCGTTGGAGTCCGGCGAGCCGATGTTGAGCGCGCTCCCGGACAGATCATAGAACCGGTTGCCCTCGATCCGGCTGTGCTGCACGCCGTTTTCCATACGGATCGCCGTGATCCCCAGCTTGGCGAATTCATTGTTGACAAAGGAAACCGAGCTCGCCAGCTCGACGCGAATTGCTGCATCCGGCAGCTGGTCCGGGGTGCCGGGATAGCGCAGATGATTGTTCTGAGCATCGGCATGACCGGCATCTGTGCTCGGACGCATCCAGGTCGTATAACGGAAGGCTAGCCCATCGAAAATAACGTTACGCACAGGCTCGTCGGCAGAGTCCCCGCGAATCACTGCCAGCTCCTCCAGGACCGGCGCGATCACCTCGGCCGTCGCAAGATCCTCCCACGGACGCGGCTTGTAGTACAGCTCGCCTTCGGCGCGCGAGTAATACCATTCGCCCGCTTCGTCGAGCAGCTCGTATGCATTCTCGTAATACACCGGCACCGAGGCGGAGGTCATCCCCTTGTTGGTGACGGCATGCCAGGCGGGCTCCTTCATCGTGAACCGCGCCTGTCCATCCGCCAGCTCGATCGACTGTACGCCTGCCCGCGAGTTGGTCCATTGCTCATGATAGACGAACTCCAGCTCGCCAGGCTCCGCCCATGACGCCAGCTCTGTATCCGCCGACGTATAGCCAGTCGCCGTCTTGGTCGGCATCGACAGGCCGCCGACGCTGCGAGCGCGCACGGCACGGATCCCGTCCACGAATAGCTGCCGGGTATCCAGCTCGCCCACCTCCGCCTTGTAGATGCCCCGCTCCGCATCATGCAGCTGCCAGCCCTCGACCCGCTGTCCGCCGCTGACGACCGCCCTCTCGCCGGGGTAGCTCCGGTAGATGACGAAGTAGCCATTGGCGCCCGAGTCCTCCGGCCCCCAGACGAGCGCTTCGTCCAGCTCGTAGACGCCGCCGCGCAGATTGACGATCAGATCGCCGGTCATCTCGCCATTGCGAGCGCGGACCTCAGCCTGGGCGCGGGCGATCGTCCGGTACGGGTCGCTCTCTGTGCCCGAGCCCTCATCGTCGCCCTCCGGCGACACATACAGCTGCTGCTGGACGCCGCGCGTTATCACCGTCACCTCGAGCTCATCCCGGACGGTCCCGTCGACGTTGGACGCATATACCGTAGCCGTGCCCGCGCCGACCGCCGTCAGCTCGCCGTAGCTGTCGACGGTCGCGATCTCGGGATGCTCGCTGCCCCAGACGAGCGTCTCCTCCGTCGATTGCTCGGGGTAGACGGTCGCTTGCAGATACACCGTCGAGCCTGCGGGGACCGGGCCGGCCAAAGCCTCCAGCTCGATCGCCGTCACCGGGATCTCGATCACCTGCACCGTTGTCGTTGCCGTACCGATCGGCTCCAGCGGCGCTGCCGTGATCGTCGCCGTGCCCGGCTTGCGTCCCGTCACGACGCCGCTCGCCGACACCGTGGCGACCTCGGGGTCGCTCGAGGTCCAGACGGCGCTCTGGACGGTCGCATCCGTCGGCTCGAAGACGAGCGACAGCTGCAGCTCGCGACCCTTGGCCAGCTCGTACGCAGGCTCGGCGAATGTCGCGCCCGTCGCCGGTTTGTACGAATAGATATGGAAATCGTCGAAGTAGGCCGTGCCGGCGCTATCCTTGTACATCCCCAGGTAAAAGGAGGTCAGCGGCCCGCCCGGACCGCCCGGCTCGCGGGAGAGCTTCAGCTGACCGTCGATGTACAGATCGTACTCGCCCGCGTCGGCGTCGAGCATGATCCGCACCTCGTACCATTGCCCGCTCGCATAGGGCTGGATGTTCGTCCAGGCGGAGGCGCCCTCCTTCATGTAGGTGAACTGACCGCCGTTCAGGGCAAACTTGATCTGCGCCCCATACTTGAAGGACGGCAGATAGACGACCGCATCGGTCTGCTCCGCCCGCACGCGATACGTGATCAGCGTCTTCGTCGATGTCGAGGTCAATGGACGCGTGATCGTATACGAGGCCGAGGTTTTGCCGTTTTTGACGAATCGCAGCGCCTGATTGTCCGGCTCTCCCGGTACCCCCGCGACCGTCGCCTCGAGGACAAACGGGCTCGGCGCAGGCGCAACCGGCGCAGGCTTGGACGGCAAGGTCCAGCCTGGCGGCGGCGCGCCGACCGCAGCATCGTCATACGCCTCGGCGAGGATGTCGCCAGCCGCTTGTGCCCCTTCTCTCGCATGAATGGCCAACGCTCCGGGGGACTGGTCGTCTACGAGCTCTGCCATGGCTGCTTCGTGGACAGGCTCAGTGGGGAACGCCTCAGTCCCTGTCAGCTCGGCATATTCCTGTATCTGCCCAACATTCGTCCCGGACGCCTCCGCCCCGGCATGACCGCTGACCGCCGGTCCGAGCAAGCCGATCCAGAGGGTGAGCGCCAGCAGCGCGCTCAAGCCAGGTGTCCGCAATATACGATGCATATTCATCCGATGTATCCCGCCTCTCATGGTATGTTGTCGCCGACTACTCGTCTGACAGATAGCCGTTCATCGCCTCCGCGAGCGCTTCGCCCATCCGGATATGGCCGTAGTCCGCCGGGTGGATCAGATCGCAGGTCAAGCCGCTCAGATCGGCGAGGACTCGCTCCCCCTCGATCAGATGCAGACGGGGGTGCTGCAGCGCCTCGGCCAGCTCCCGGAGTACAAGGTTGAAGCGTTGATCCTTGGCCGCCGTCTCATCGTCGGCATACGTCGCAAAGTTCGGATAGATCGTCAGCAGGAGCAGCGGCTTGTCAGGATGCCGCCGGATAACCTGCTCCAGCAGATATCCCGCGCGTGTGCGGAACATGTCCTCGGTGTAGCTGTCCCGCATATTGACCCCCAGCTCGAAGCTGGCGAGCTCCCAGTCGTCCCGGCCTGCGAGCCAGTCCGCCACCTCCGGCTCAATCAGGCAGGAGCCGCCGAGGCCGGTGTTCATCGCATCCAGGCCGAGCCGACGCGCAGCTTGATGGATGTAGGAGAGCTGACTATGATCGGGGCCGTGCGTGATCGAGGATCCGTAGGCCAGCCACCGTCGTCGCGGCAGCTCCGTCGCCATCGGCGGCCTCACCGGATAGCCGAACGTATGCAGTCCGCCGAATAATGCCGTCGACCGCCCCCAGCAGATCCGCCACACCTCCGGCGCGAAGCCCGACGCCAGCAGATGACGCCGGTCGACCTTCGCCAGGCGGGCCGTCGGCGCCTCCAGCGTCAAGGTCCGGACGACGCCCGCCTGCAAGCGATGCTCCGAGTGGAGCAGTCCGCCGAGGTAGACGCGGATCATCCCGTCCTGCTCTGGGATGCCCACGCTCACCCGGACATACGGGGCCTCCGTGACGAACCGCAGCTCGCAGCCGGTCGCTTCCTCGGACATCATGCGCCCGCGCGGACTGAGAGCCTCTCTTACCTCGCGGGGATAACGCCGGAGCAGCGCACCCTGGGGATGCGGCTCCAACTCGACAACATTGTGATACAGGATTGATTTGTCCGTCATCGTTCACCCTTCCTTTGTTAACGCTTTCATTTCTAACCTTGCCGCTAACCTTACCACACGGGGTCCAGCTGCGACATAGACATTAATCCACGCTTAACCATCCTTTCTTCTGTGTCGATTCCCTTACGGCTACGAGGGTTGCGGCGTCAATAGACGATTCTTGGTTGGGAGCGTCTTTACTGGCGTGTTGAAAAAAAAGAAACCCGTTCCAAAGGAACGGGCTTAGTAGGCTTGCTTGCGCCAATCTTCAATGGTTTGAACCGAAAATCCGGTAGCTAGGGCAATCGAGGATGCATCCATCCCCATTCGAATTAATTGTTTAGCCACATCTTCCTTACCTTTTAGCTCACCAATTTGCTCACCTTTGTTTTGCTCTCTACGTTCAATATCATCCAAGATTTTTTCCAGTCCCATGAACAAAGCATCTCCTTTCACGTTTTGGATAAGCTGCTGCAAGCTGGGCTCATCCTCAGGCAACTTCTGCAATAGAATGTTGGCCATCCAGGCCACAAATTTCTGTTGGCTATCTACCGGCAGTTGCTGAATCGTATTCATCAGTTTGCCGAGACGATTCAATAATTGCTCCTGGTCCTCGGTCTGATCGAGCAAAAAAACAGACCCTATCGTGTTGGACAACGACAACAGTTCTTCTTCTGTATAACGTGCAACATCTATAAGTAAATATTCGAAATTCAGCAATTCCGAACCGAACAAATTCTCGTTAGCAAGCAGCTTGCGGAACTCCAGCTCCGCTGACCACTTTTGCTTTCCATTATACAATACAATCGGAACAATCGGGGGCAGTTGAAATGTTTGATGTTCCATCTTCCTATACAACGCATGGGTTTCCTCCATGAACATGTGTATAGGTAAAAAAACCAGCCCCGACATCGCCTCAGGCAATGTCGGAGCTGGCATCCAATGCTGCAGTTATCTAGTTGTTGTCAATCAGCTTCGTCGTCTTGAGCAAGCTCGAGATGAGCGCTGTCACCTCGGCGCGCGTCATCCCCGCTTTCGGGTCGATCAGGCTGCGACCTTGACCCTGGATGATGCCCGCCTGGATCAGCTGCGCCACATCGGCACGCGCCCATGTCGCCACCGCTGCGCCATCCTCAAAGCCGGCAAGCGGCCCTTCGACGGCGGAACCGGACAGCGCGGCCTTCGGATCGATCAGCCGGTGCGCCCGGGCGACGATCGCGAAGCCTTGCTCACGGGTCAATGTCTGCTGGCCATAGAAGTTGCCGTCATCGTAGCCGAGGATGATCCCGAACTCCTGAGCGATCGATACCGCCGTACGGTACCAGGCCATGGACGAGACATCCGGGAACAGGTCGTCCAGCCCTTGCGGGTCCATCAGGCCAAGTCCTGTGACGACGATATCGGCGAACTCCGCACGGGTCACTTGACGATTCGGCGAGAAGGTGTTGTTGCCATTGCCCTTCAGATCAAGTCTGGCCGAGATATTGTTCACGTCGGATTGACCCCAGTGCGTCCGCACATCGTCGAAGTCCTGCGGATTCCAGATGACCGAGTAGGTGCCGTAGCTTCTCAGATCGTTGATCTGGGCATAGTAACGGTCGCCGATACGCGTCACGACTGTCGGCACGTGATAGGCGCTGCCGTCCGGATAGACGACCACGCCGGTCGTGATCCGGTTCGGATCGATGCCCTCAGGCAGGGCGATGTACTTGGCGGCATAGCCGCTCAGCAGCTCCGAGCGGACCGTCTGGCCGTTATGGCTGAAGGTCAGGTCGAGGGCTACCGGATCGACCAGCATCTCATATCCCGCTTCCGTCGCACGGGCGCGGCTGCTGGCGATCAGCTCCTCGGATGCGCGAGCAATCTCGATATTCACCTGGATATCCTTCGCTTCGGCTTGGCCCAGGCGGCCGGATACGCCGCTCAGGTCCAGATGACCTGCCGGTACCGGATAGATCGCCAGCGGATGGCCGATCTCCAGCGCAGTTCCCTGATCGGCGAGCTGTTGCAGCGTTGCCGCGGTCAGTCCCTCGACCTGCAGCTGTCCAGCGGATGGCGACTGGATCGTCAGCTGCTGATCCTTGCCTTGCGACAGGACTGCGCCCAGCTTGTCGAGATCGACCTTGGCCGTCGTTTGTTGTTCTGCTGTAGTGCCTGTTGCAAAATCGCCCGCGTCGCCGTTCACACTCGTCACGAGGTCGCCGCTTCCCGTTCCGGGTTGCGTGCCTGTCACAGGCGGCTCAGACGTTACCGGCGGGTAGTACACGGGCCAGGGGTTGCTGGCAGGAGCATTTCTCGTCACCTTCAGCGTATACTCGGTCACGTGTCCCTTGGCATCCGTCACCTTCACGATGATTGTGTTCTCGCCCACCGAGAGCGGCAATTGGTCGGGAGCTTCGCCGGACTCGGCATCCTTCCAGTCCCCGCCGTTCAGGGAATACTCGATGGTGCCGCCCTCGCTCAATGCTTCAAGGTTCAGCGTCGTGTAACCTACATGATTACCCACAGTGGCTGTATATGCCTCTGTGCCGCTCGCAAACGCCGGCGACAGCGCGATCGCATTGCCCGACGGGTCCTTGAGTCCCAGATTGCTCAGGGAGGACAGGTCAACGGTGAATGGCTTCGACTCTGTATGCGTCTCGTTACCCTTCACGGCTGTCGCTTCGAAGGTGTACTCGCCGGCATCCAGGTCGGCCGACGGTGTATAGCTCCACTTGCCGTCCTCATCCACCTCGACAACCTTCGTCTCCACCACTCCGCCATCGGCATCCCGTACCGTGATCGTTACAGTCGCGTCCTTGTCGCCCACTGTACCGGTGAACTCCGGCTTGGCAACCTTGACCGTGCTGCCAGCCGGTGCTGTAATATTCAGCTCGACATCGACATGCACGAGCGCATCCCGCGCGTCCGTCAGATCAGCCAGCGCAGCGTCGATCTCGTCCTGAGTCGCACCAGGGTTGTCCAGCACCGCTTGCGCAGCCTCCAGCGCGTCCTCGAATGCCTGCCAGGTCGCCGGAACATAGTTCTCTTCCGCTAACTCGTCTGCCTCCTGGATCTCTGCGCTCAAGTCGACCTTGCTGACGACATCGATCGTCTTGGCTCCGGTGATGACGATCGGCTGATCGTCAGGCATCCCGCCGAACTCGATGATATATCCGCCGACGTTGGTGTTAGTAGGAGAGAAGTCATTCCATGTCCCAGCATTAGCTCCCGTGCTGTAAATATGGGCTACATATTCGTTGCCGCTGTGATTGTTGGGCTCTCCAGCAGCCCAGTTGTTATACTCCTCGTCTACAGCCCCATGATCCGGGAGTTGATTGTAGCCCTTATAAAAGGCAAGCCCGTTACCCTCGTCCTCCAGCCCTTCCGGCCCGGTAACCCAGCGCCAGTCGCCGGTTTGCATCTGCTCTCCCTCGGACCGTTCGATATCCTGGGCGCCCAGCCAGCCGAGGCCTTCCGTTTTCTGATAGACGAAGTTGTTTTCGGCCTCAGAGGTGATCGTCGCAAGGTAGCCCTTCAGACCGAAGTGCGTCTTGCTGGCCGCTTGATCTTTGGCAGCGGTCCAGGTGATCGGACTGCCGATATTGACATACTCGTAGTAGTGATTATTTTCGCCAAATGGCAGCGCCTTGCCCAGCGTGAACTTGACGGTGCGATCCGTCAGCTCCTGCGAGGTGGTCGAGAATACAACATGCTGCAGCGCTTCCTCGTACTCCTCGACGGTCGCCTCGCCGCTCAAGGTGAGGATGCCGGTGTTGGCATTAAAGCTGCCAGTAATATTAGCGCTGAATCCTTCCGTCAGCTCAAGCGCCAGCTTGTCCCCGCTGACATAGCCGGTATCGATCAACACTGTCGCGCCATTCAACGTCTGTGTCGCCACCTGTTCCAGGACGTCGCCGTCCAGCAAGAGAGCGGGATCAATCGCGATCGCATCCTGACTCCCTACGCCATAGATGACGTTGCCTGGAGACACGACGATCGCGTCATCCGACCCGGCCGCCGATGCCCGTTGCGGGGCCCATGCCCCGGACAATCCGCCAGCGACCAGCGCGCTCGCCAGCGCGACGCTCAGCGGTTTTTTCCATAAGTAATCGTACTTGTTCACGATGATATAACCTCCAATGTTGTGGTATTAATTAAGCAGGCTCCGTCCTACCCCCTTTCTCCAGAGAGCTGACCGTTCACATAGGTGCGCGGCCAGCCCCCGCCAAACCTCCCACAACAATGTATAGGTTCGACCTCTACAATTTCTCAATTTTTTCCGTTCGAAAGAATTCCGGTAAGTTCCAACACCACTATTTCCGCCTATCAGAACGTATCTTGAATGCACACTCACCTTCGACACGCATTGAAGATGCGTGTTATACTCAAACAATCCAAGCTCCAATAAGGAGCCTCAGCTAAGGAGGTTACGATAATCATGGCAAAGATTTATGTATATCCGGCTGTATTCGAGCCCAACGAAAACGGCGTGCTCACAGTGACATTCCCCGACTTACCAGGCTGTATCACCGAGGGCGACACGCCAGCCGAAGCGCTGGCGATGGCCCAAGACGCTATGGGGTTGTATCTCTACGTATCAGAGGAAGACGGCGATCCGATCCCAGCTCCCTCTAGCCCATCAAACCGTCTCATCCACGACGACGCAGCTGACGGGACTTTCATCAGCCTGGTAACGACAAACACAACCTTAATCGGCCGAGAGGTTCAGAACCGCTACGTTCGGAAGACAGTTACGCTGCCGCACTGGATGAATGTCGAAGCCGAAGCATTAGGACTGAACTTCTCGCAAACGTTGCAGGCTGCGATTCGGGAGAAGCTGCAACATTCCCTTCGGGAACAGCTTGAAGCAGTGAAAAAAGAGCCACCCACGGTTGGGTGACTCTCGGTCATGTATACGTTGGAGCAATCTGGAACAATTACCCCCTACCCCCGCGCCTGCCTTCGGTAATCGCCCGGGGTGATGCCGACGGCCTTTTTGAATGCGCGATTGAAGGAGACGGCATGCACATATCCGACCGACTGTCCGATCTCCTGGATCGGCGTATCGCTGGCGGTTAGCGCCCGCTTGGCGTGCTCGATGCGGATGCGCGTCACATAATCGACGAACTTCTCCCCAGTCGCCTGCTTGAAGGCGCGGCTGAAGCTGGTCGGGTGCATGCCGAAGACATCGCTGATCCCATTGAGAGACAGCGCGTCATCGCCATAGTGCTGCGCGATATACGCCTCGGCCTGGGCGATCAGAGCGGCATTGCCATGCTGCTCGCGCCATTGCAGCATCCGCTCGAACACCTCGCCCAGCACCCCGCTCGTCGTCTGCAGCAGCTCCTCGACCGTATCGAACGTATCGATCGCCTCCTGCACGGTCGCCGATTCCCGCACGCTCCAGTACTGCCCCTTGGCCTCGGCGATGTCCTGCAGCTCGCTGCTCAGCTTGTGCAGCAGGTACTCGAACAGATGGACGATATCCTTGCGGCTCAGCTGATGCTCGCGGATGCTGTCGCCGATCGCCCTCAGCCCCTCGCGCCAGCTCGCCTTGCCCGTGCGGAACGACTCGGTCAGCGCATGCACCTCGGGGAACAGCTGATAGTAGCCGACGCCCGTCATCCGCTTCACCCGCGTCGCGTCGAGCCATTGGTTGCTGCCGATCGTCGGCTTGAAGCGGATGATGTCCCGCGCGCTGTCATAGGAGAGATAGACCTCCTCGACCCGCTCCGCCCGCGCGCCCTCGGCGATCGTCACGGTGAAGGACAGATGCGCCTGCACCCAGCGCAGACACGCCTCATAGAACGTCTGCAGCGTCTCCCGCTCCTGTCGCTCCTGCCTCTCCCGTCCCTCCTCATCCGCATCCATCCCGATAAGCGCCGCCACCTGATTATCCGCCACCCACTCCGCCCAGAGCGGCAGCCCGTGCTGGTCGGCCAGCTCCTTGAGGACGCTGGTCAGAGCGAACTTCAGCAGCAGCTGATCCTGGCGGCTGTACTCGGCCTCGAAGCTGCGGAAGTGGTCCATCTCGACGAGCAGGAAGCGCCAGCCCTGTGAGGCTGGATCGAAGCCCTTGCCTGCGAGGATCGACGCCAGCTCCTCAGCCGTCAGGGACGGCGAGCCCTCGAGCAGCTCGTCGAACAGGTACTTCTCCTTGTAGGTCAGACTCTCGGCCAGCTGCAGATGATGGGTCTGCGCCTCCTCGAGCAAGCCGTGCAGCGCCTGCTCGATAAATTTGAACTCGTCGTAGTTGCCCCGCAGCTCCATCGACTTGCGCAGCGAATAGCTCTCGATCTGGCTGGCCAGCGCCTCCACCGGACGGTAGCTGCGCCGGATCAGATAGATCAGCCAGGCGAAGCCGACGAGGATGATCGCGAGGCCGGCGAGGATCCAGATCCGCGAGATCAGCTGGAGCGTGCCGAACAGATAATGCTCGTTGAGCCCGGAATAGAGCGTCCAGCCGGTGATGCCCGAGGGCAGGGCGACATCCGGGGTCAGCGGCTCCGCTGCTTGCGGCGTCAGGTTGCCGAGCAGCCAGCGGCCCTCCGCGTCCTGCACATAGGCGAAGCTGAGGTCGACCTTGCCGATCTCCGCGAACCGTTGCTGGAGCGCGCCGAGATTAATATTGAGCACCAGTGTGCCGCGCGCCTCGCCGGTTAGCGGGTACGGCTTTTTGGAGGAGACGACGGCGCGGCTGTTGTTATCGGCGAAGTCCTGGAACATGCGATAGCCCGACCATGCCACCTCCGGCTCTCCTTGCAGCGCGAAGGCGATGTCGGGATAGAGCTCGGCTTCGATCATGACCGCATCGGAGAGGACGTTGCCGTCGGCCGCGCGATACAGATAGACCGAGTCGACGAGCGAGGTTGAGCGCACGAAGCTTTGCAGCTTCTGGATCAAGGCATAGTTGAGCGAGATGTCGTCCGCGTAGAAGGAATTAAAGAACAACTGCGTTTCCGGCGAGAAATAGATCTCGTCCAGGAACCGCTGATTGAGCGCATACATCTCATTGTCCAGCAGCTGCAGCGACTGCAGCGCGAACTGCTCGTTGGCCCGCTTGTTTTCCTGCTCGGCGATGTTGTTCACCGAGAGGAAGAAGATGAACACGAGGATCGAGATCATAATAAAAAACAGGGGGAGATAGGAGAACATCATGCGCTGAATCCATTTGCCTTTGTTCCTCATGCTGCTCCCCCTGCTCTGTCGAAGTGTAGTGTGCTGTAGTGTGTAGTGTTACGGCCGGAAGAAGACGTCGCTCGCGAGCTCGTACATGTCCTCCATCAGGAAGGCCGTCTCCTTGTTGTCTCTATACCAGTCCGCGTACCATTGGTCGATCTTCTCGCCGTTGGACTTGGTCCAGGCTGCCTGGGCATCGGCAATCGCTTGATCGACGGTGTAGCCGGAGCTGCCGATGAGCGCCCGCGTCAGGATATCCTCGACCGCCTTGAAGCCATTCTGCTGATTGATCTGCAGATCCTCCGGGATGAGCGGCATATGCTCGCTGGAGGTGATCGCCGGATTCGGACGATCCTCGCTGACGTAGGCCGCGACCGCGTCGTAGCGGATTTCCTTGTACTCCAGCTGCAGCGGCGTAGCGTTGGATTCGTTGTAATTCCACCAGTCGGAGCACGTATTGTCGAAGTCGGTGGAGAACAGCATCATCAGGTCCGCCTTGTAGCTGAGCTGCGCCTTTACCTCGTCCGACTCGATCAGCTTCGGACAGCCGTTTTCGATCGTATGATGCTCGCCCTCGATGCCGTAGTCGAACACCTTTTTAGTATCCGGGCTCACCATGAAGTCGACATAATCCATGACTGCCTGCGGATTTTTGGCCAACACGTTGACGACGCCGACGGACTGCACCGGATTGTAGAGCACAGGGCTGAACTGACCGTATTCGCTCTTTGGCAGCGCGAGCACCTGGATTTTGGCCTCGGGGTTATTTTGCTTGAGTGTCTCGTAGGCGGCGAAGTCGCCGATCGGCGCGCCCCAGATGCCGAGCTTGCCGTTGATGAAGTCCTGCTTGGCCTTCTCGCCCTTGCTGTCGGTGAGGAAGTCGCGATCGACCAGACCGGCGTCGAACAGCCGCTTTTTGTAGTCGAAGGCTGCCTTGACGCGATCCCAGTCGTGGACCAGCTCGCCGTCGGCATTCGGATACCACGGCTGCTTCTCGAACACCGTGAATACGCTGCCATGCATATAGTCGACGATCATGCCGCTGATGTAGCTGAGCGCCATCCCGTACGTATCGTCCTGGCCGTTGCCGTCCGGGTCCTGCTCCTTGAACGCCTTGGCGACCTCGAAGAGCTCCTCCGTCGTCGTCGGCGCCTCGAGCTTCAGCGCTTCCAGCCAGTCGGCGCGGATGAACAGCGCATGGTTGGGCTGCAGCCCGATCACCCGGGCGAATTCGTACAGCTTGCCATCGTCCTTGGTGCCTACCTTACGCAGCGCCGGATACTTCTCGAGCAGCGCCTTGTAATGCGTGCTGCCCTCGACCAGCTCGTCGATCGGCTGGATCAGCTGCTGATTGTACAGCTGGTTGCGGTAGGCGGTATCGTATTCCATGATCAAGTCCGGCGCGGACTTGGATGCGAACATGACGTTGAACTTCTGCTGCGACTCCCAGCGCGGCACGCTGACGAAGCTGACATCGACCGGACCGTTCTCGTTGATCCACTTGGTCCAGCGATTATTGTCCATCGTGCCTTCCTCGGCCGGCACCGTACCGCGGTCATAGACCGATACGGTGATGCTGCCCCGCTCCTGCGGTTGCTCTGCTGCTCCGGCATCTGGCGTCTGTGTGCCTGTAGATGGCGTGGACGGCCCCTTCGTCTCCCCATTGGACGAGCAGGCGGCCAGCAGCGCGCACGCCATTATGGCGATCAGCAGCAGCGTCCAGCCAGATTTCCATTGTCTTGTAGTCATAGTCATCCTCCATCGTCTTTAGTGTACAACACCCCTGGTCAAACTTCACGACAAACCGGATCGCTGCCCGGACATCCCCCCTTTAAATCATCGCCCGGCTGCGGCACGGCGCCGCTCGCCGGCACGTCAGGCGCGGCGGGTGCTGCGTCGTTATCCCTTGATCGCGCCGATCATGACGCCTTTGACGAAGTACTTCTGGATGAAGGGGTACACGATCAGCATCGGCAGCAAGAGCACCATGACGCCGGCCGACTTGACGCCCTCCGGGGGGAACTGGTTCATCTCCTCCGGGGACACGCTCGTGAACTCCAGCAGCACCGAGGTGCTGCGCACCATCTGCTGGACGAGCACGGTCAGGTTGTACTTTTGCGTGTCGTTGATATAGATCAGCACCTGAAAAAACGAATTCCAGAAGTTGACGCCATAGAACAAGGCGATCGTCGCCAGCATCGGAAGCGATAGCGGCAGTACGATCTTGACGATAAATGCCCATTCGCCGCAGCCGTCGATGCGCGCCGCTTCCTCCATCTCCTCCGGCAGATGCTCGAAGTAGTTTTTCATGATCAGCATGTTAAACGGGCTGACGAGGGCGGGCAGCCAGAGCGCCCAATAGGTATTCACCAGGCCCAGCCAGTCGATGAGCAAATAATGCGGGATGATGCCGCCGGTGAACAGCATCGTGAACACGATAGCGAGCGTGATCGGCTTCTTCATATAGAAGGCTCTGCGGGAGAGCGGATAGGCCGCCAGCAGCGTAAACAGCATGCAGAGCGCAACGCCCGCTACGGTCAGGAGGACGCTGTTGTGGAACGCCTGGAAGATCGGGCTGCCGCCGATCAGCGCCTCATACGACTTGAGGGTGAACTCGACCGGCCAGATGCCGACCTCGCCCGACATGACGGCCCGACTGCCGCTGAGCGACATCGCCAGGATGTTGAGCAGCGGCAGCAGACAGGTGAGCGCCGCCAGCGTCAGCAGGATCGAGTTGAAGCGGTAAAACCATCGTTCGCCACGGGAGATTTGCATCGTTGTCAGACTCCTTCGTTACCATAGAGATTGGTTGAATCGTCTGGCGACGCCATTGGCGGCGACCACCAGGATGAGGCCGATGACCGCCTCGAACATGCCCATCGCCGTCGTAATGCTGAACTGGGCGCCCTGCAGTCCCATCCGGTAGATATAGGTGGAGATCACCTCGGAGATGTTGGAGACAACCGGATTTTGGAGCATGTAGACCTGGTCGAAGCCGACCTCCATCACCCGACCCATCCCGAGGATGAGCATGAGCACGATGACCGGCGTGATGCCGGGCAGCGTAATATGCCAGATCTGCTTGAGCTTGCCGGCCCCGTCCAGATTGGCGGCCTCGTACAGATGCGGATCGATGTTGGCGAGTGCCGCCAGGTAGATGATCGCGCCGAAGCCGGCTTCCTTCCAGACGCCGGAGCCGAGGAAGATCGTCAGCCAAGACGCTTCATTGTAGAGGAACGGAAAGGTGCTGCCACCCAGTCGCTCCCAGACCGCATTGACCGCTCCCGTCTCCTGCGAGAACAGCGTAATCACCATTCCGCCGACGATAACCCAGGAGAGGAAGTGCGGTAGATACAGCAGCGTCTGCAGCGATTTGCGGAACCACAGTCGGCGCACCTCGTTGAACATAATCGCCAGCAGGATCGGGAACGGGAAGCCGACGACCATCGACAGCACGCTGATCATCAGCGTATTGCGGATCGTCGTCACGGTGGCGGGATCAGTGAACAGCATCTCGAAGTTGCGCAGACCGGACCATTCGCTGCCCCATACCCCGTGAAGGAAATGATAATTTTTGAAAGCGATCACAAGACCGCCCATAGGAACATACTTGAACAAGATGAAGTAGACGGCGACAGGCGCAAACATAATTAACCAGGGAATGTTCTGCTTGAGCCTGCGTCGATGCGGCGAGACGGATGCCTGCCCGGCATCGGGTAGGCCTGGAGTGGCAGTGGGCGAGACAGTAGCTTTCATGTTGGGATCAACTCCGATTCGGGTCCTAGTCGTCTCCGCGCTCCTGGCGGCGGGGACATCTATATGGAACCATAGCGGCCTTGCGAGCGTCTATAAACAATACTTCCGGGTTAACCAAAGCGGATGACAGACAGCGCAATCCGTTGGCATGGCTGGGCTTTGGGGGAGGAGTGCAGCAATGGTGTAGCAGCAAGGAACGTATAGGGGAAAATCAACAAAGGCAGCCTTCTGTTCACAGGAACAGATGGCTGCCTTGGCAGAAGGGAGAACCGGACGTTATCGCATGCGTGACGTTTCTGATTTTTATGCCCGGTTGAGTTTTGATATAATTTTCTTATTACACTAGTTCTTTCATACTATACTTTCTCAAAAAGTCAGAGCATGGACAGGATCGTCTGGCCCATCTTCTGGAGCGGCACCTGCTGCTCCGCCGCCCCCAGCTCGTATGCGGCTTTGGGCATGCCGTAGATGACGGAGGAGGCTTCATCTTGCACAAGCGTGCGGGCGCCGCGACGACGCATGGCGAGCAGTCCGCGGGCGCCGTCATAGCCCATGCCGGTCAGCAATACGCCGATGCTCGCCGCGCCCGCCTGCTGAGCGACCGACTGGAACAGCACATCGACCGAGGGGCAGTGGCCGTTCACCTTGGGGCCGTCATAGCAGCGTACCTTGAACCGCGCGCCGCTCTTGACGATCTCCATATGCGCGTCGCCCGCAGCGATCAGCACCTGTCCCCGCTCCACGAGGTCGCCGTCCCTGGCTTCCCGGACCGCAAAGGGGAGCGAAGCGTCGAGTCGCTCTGCGAACATCCGGGAGAATGTCGGCGGGATGTGCTGTACGATGACGATGCCCGGCATCTGCGGCGTCAGGCTGCGCAGCAGCATGTCGATCGCCTCGATGCCGCCGGTCGATGCGCCTACCGCGACGAGCAGCTCCTTGCCAGAGCTCCTCTGGACAGCGGCAGCCGGCTGGATCGCCCTGGGCGGAGCCGGACTATCGTGGCGAACAGTGGAGAGCGACGCCATCTTGATCTTGCGGATCAGCTCTGGGACGAACCGGGCGACCGCTTGGACGGACCGGATGTCGGGCTTGAGCACGAATTCGACAGCGCCAGCGTGCAGCGCATCCAGCACAGCGTCGCTGATCGAGCTGACGACGATGACCGGCAGGGGGTACTGCGGCAGCAAGCGCCGGATAAATGCGATGCCGTTCATCCGCGGCATCTCGATATCGCAGAGCATGACATCGGGACGGTAGCGTAGGATCTTGTCGCGCGCATCGAAGGGGTCGCCAGCCGAAGCGACGACGTTAATCTGCGGATCCGAGGTGATCCCCCGTTCGATGACTTCACGGTACACCATGGAATCGTCGACGATCAGCACGCTGATCGGGCGCTTATCCGCAGTCATTCCACGCACCTCCTCTTCGTTGCCGCTGCATCGGCTTATTGTTTGCGATAGACCGACGGCCTGACTTGCCGGTAACCGCTCACCCTGGGGTCCAGAGATTCGGTATGGCTGATGAACAGATACCCTCCAGGCTCGGTTATATCGGACAAGCGTTGCAGTAACCGCCGCTTGGTCTCCTGGTCGAAGTAAATCATCACGTTGCGGCAAAATATAAGGTGAAACTTGCTGCGAAACGGATAGACTTCTTCCATCAGATTGAACTTGCGGAACAGAATCTGCCGCTTCAAGGCATCGACCGCCTGCACTTGTCCGTCGGCGCGCGATCTGAAGTAGGAGGACCGCCAGGAGGCCGGCAGCGTCTCGATGGACGAGCTCGGGTAGATGCCTTTCTGGGCCTTCGCCAGCACTTCCGCGGACAGATCCGTAGCCAGCACCTTGCGGTCCCATAGCGCCTGGTCCCGCAGCGGCAAGAAGAACCGGTCCAGCACCATCGCCAGCGTATACGGCTCTTCCCCCGAGGAGCAGCCCGCGCTCCAGATGCGCAGATCGCGCTCCCGGATGCGGCCGTAGAGCTCTGGCAAGACCGCTTCGCGCAGGTAGTCGAAGTGTGCGGACTCCCGCATAAAAAACGTATGGTTCGTTGTAATCCGATCCATGAGCACGGAGGCCGCCTCGCCGGAGGCGTCGGCCTGGACATAATGGTAATAATCGCTGAAGCTGTGGAAGCCCAATTGCAGCAGCAGCGTATCCAGCCTGCTGGCCAACAGCGCTTTTTTCTCTTTTTTCAAGTGAATGCCGCTATGCTTCTGGATAAAATCTGCCAGCAGACGAAATTCATGATTGGCGATCTGGCGCATCAGCCGTATTTACCGAATTCCTTGTCACTGAGCAAAATTCGCCCCGGACCCTCGGAACGTTCGGGCTGGATGGGCGCATAGCTCTCGCGGGCAGCGCCCTTTTTGCGGTCGGACATGCTCTCGAGCATCCGCATCACCTCTGGGCTCATATCGTCGCCGTATCCCGAGGAGCGATGGCCTCTGCGAAGCTTGAAGCGCGCCACTTGCTGCTGCAGGATGTCGGCCTGACCGGACAGCTGCTCGCTGGCGGCGGCGCTCTCCTCGGATGTCGCCGAGTTGGTCTGTACGACCTGGGATACCTGGATGATGCCTTGGTTGATCTGCGAGATGCCGGCCGCCTGCTCGTTGGATGCATCGGTGATATTGCCGACCAGCGTGGCGGCGCGGCTGATGCCGTCGACGATCTTGTCCAGCGCCGATGCCGTCTCGTCGGCGATCTGCATGCCGTCCTTTACTTTCTTGATCGAGCCTTCGATCATGTCGGTCGTCTCCTTGGCCGCGCCGGCCGATCGGGCTGCGAGATTGCGGACTTCCTCGGCCACCACGGCGAAGCCCTTGCCATGCTGTCCCGCGCGCGCCGCTTCGACTGCGGCGTTCAAGGCCAGGATGTTGGTCTGGAAGGCAATCTCATCGATCACCTTAATAATTTTCGAGATATTTTCGGAGGAGACATTGATCTCGTCCATCGCGCTCAGCATGTTTTTCATCTGGTGATTGCCTTTGACGGCATTGTCCCGCGCTTCCTCGGCCAGTTGGTTGGCCTGCACCGCTGTATCGGCGTTCAGCTTGGTCTGGGTCGAGATCTCCTCCAGCGAGGCCGTCAACTGCTCGACGGAGCTGGCCTGCTCGGACGCGCCCTGCGACAACAGCATGCCCGTCTGTGCGATCTGCTGAGCGCCTGAGGCTACCTGCTCCGAGGCGTTCTGGATATTACCGAGCGCTTCATTGGTATTGAGCGTCAGCTTGCGGAACGCGCCCGCCAACATGCCGACCTCATCCCGGCTGTGGATGTCCACCTCCACATCCAGATCGCCCTCGGCGATCCGGTCGGCAACTACGATCAGCTTGTTGACCGGATTGCTGATGATGCGCGCGATGAACAGACCGAGCACGAGTGCCAGGATGACGGCCGCGATGACGACGACGATCATGATCACGATCGTTGTACTGGATTGCGCAGTGAGGCTGGCCGACTGGTTGGTGCCGGAGGTGCGCTTCTCGTCGAACAGCTGAGTGAGGAACTCGCTGGCGCGATCCGAGACCGCTTGACCCTCGGCCAGCCGGGCCGACGCCTGCTCGCTCTCGCCGGCGATGGCGTGATCGACGGCCGCATTGCGCAGCGCGTTGTATTCGTTGATCGTCTGACGCAGGCTATTGAACACGGTGCGCGTCTCATTGGACCGGATGCTGCTCTCGAACGATTGAAGCATCGCCTCGATCTTGGCATCCCGCTCCTGCATCGCTGCGAACACGCTGCGTTGCTCCTCCGCCTGATTGGACATCAGGATGCGACGGACAGAGGCTCGATTGTTCTGGAAGGCGATGCCGGCTTCCCCGAGGTCGCCTGCGGCGATACCGAAATCCCGGTAGAGGTTGGAATAATCGGTATCGATGTTCCGCAGATTAACGATGCCGATGCCGCCTACCAGACCAGCCAGCACAGCCACGATGACGAAGGCCAACGTAAGTTTCTTCGATATCTTCATATTATAGAGCCATTGCATGGTTTGACCTCCTGATTTAGACCTGGGCCAGCTCGGCCAGGGTTTCCGCTTCCTGGTGGTGGATCAGTTCGTCGCAATGGAGCAGCAGCTTGACCTCATTGCCGACCTTGCCGATGCCTTGAATATAACGGTTGCTGCTGCTGCTCATCTCGGGGGGACTGACGATCTGGTCTTGCGGGATGGAGATAACCTCGTCCACACGATCGACGATCAGGCCGATCGAGATGTCTCGGATGTCGACGACGACGATACAGGTACGGTCGTTGTATGATTTAAATGGCTTGCGGAACCGCAGGCGCACATCCATGACCGGGATGATTTTGCCTCGCAGATTAATGATGCCTTTGATATACTCCGGCAACTCGGGAATCTCGGTGATCGCCTGAACGCCTACGATCTCGGTGACATAACGAATTTCGATGCCGTAAATTTCCGGGCCGATGGCGAAGGTCAGGTACTTGTTTTTTAGCGCGTCTTCCTCGGTCTCGAGCTCCGTCTCCGTTATAGGTTGCATGGCTGACAGCTCCTTTAGTGAGTTAGGGACATGGCGGACATCGGCGCCTGCGCTCTGCCCGAGTTGCCGCCAATCAGCACCGCCGCATCCAGGATCAGACTGATGTTGCCATCGCCGAGCAACGTGCAGCCTGCCAGCTCCTTGATCGGTCGGATACGCTTGATATAGGGCGGCAGCGTCTTGACGACGACCTGTTGTTGGCCGAGCAGCTCGTCCACCAGCACGCACAGCTTGCGGCCGTCCTGCTGAATCATGACGAGCACGCCCTCCGAGATATCAGCCGTGCCGCGCCCTGCCCCCAGCCGCTCCTGGAGCCGGAGGATTGGATAACATTCGCCGCGCACCATGATCATTTCGTTGCCGTCGGGATCGCACAGCAGGTCCTGGGCCCGCGGCTTAAACGACTCCTGAATGGAGGTGATAGGCAATGTATAGTAAGAGCCGCCCACCTTGATATTCATCCCGTCAATGATCGCCAGTGTCAGCGGAATCTTCAGCGAGATGGCCGTGCCTTGGCCGGGGACGCTCTCCACCAGGATGGCGCCGCCGACCTGCTCGATATTGCGATAAGCGACATCCATGCCTACGCCCCGCCCGCTGTATTGCGTCACATCGTCCTTGGTGGAGAAGCCGGGCAGGAGGATCAGGTTGTAGATCTCCTTGTCGCTCAGCTCCGAGTCGGCCTCCGAGATGAGTCCCTGCTCCAGCGCTCTGCGCAAGATCTTGTCCCTGTTCAGCCCGGCGCCGTCGTCCTTGACGATGATCAGCACGTCGCTGCCAGCATTGCGAGCTTCGAGCGTCACCGAGCCGTGACTTGGCTTCCCTGCGGCGACTCTCGCCTCGGGCGCCTCCAGGCCATGATCGACAGCGTTGCGGACCAAGTGCATGAGCGGATCGGAGATTTGCTCGATAATATTTTTGTCGACTTCCGTTTCTTCGCCATGGATATGGATGTCGACTTCTTTGTTCAGCTTCTTGCTCATGTCGCGGATGACTCGATGCATCTTATGAAAGGTGGTGGTCAGTGGAACCATACGGATCGACATGACGATATCCTGCAGCTCGCCTGTAATCTTGCGCAGATGGCCTGCCGACTTGTGGAACGCATCGGAGACGATGCCCTTCAGCGCGTCATGCTGCGTCACCATCGCCTCGGCGATGACCATCTCGCCGACGAGGTCCATCAGCTTGTCCAGCTTGTCGACATGGACGCTGATCATCGATGCGGGCGCCAGATCGCGGCCAGCCATCGGAGGGTCCTTGACCCCGCCTTCACCCATCGGCGCCTCTGCCTCCGGCATGGGGGCGATCGCTTCGTAGCTGGTCGGCGAGAGCGTCAGCTGCTCCAGATATGCGGTGCTCTTGATCCATTGCGCGAGCTGCTCCTCGGTCTTGCCGCTGCGGAAGACGATCCGGAAGCCGCTCTCGCGGATGCGCTCAGCGCTGCTCTCGTTGACAGCGATATCCTCCGGCTCATAGCTGATCACCTCTGCCCACTCGCCTAGCTGATGCACCAAGGCATAAGCGCGCACATTCTCCATCAGGCAGTCCGCCGTAAACTGCACGACAGCTTCGTAGGCGAGCGGCGGAGCCTCTGCGGTATTGGCATGAGCGAGGTAATCACTTACTGCTTTGACGATGCTGGAGGCATCGCCATCCGAGGGATGGCCGTTTCGAATTTTGTGCGTCTCCACCTTGATGAAGTCCAGGCCGTCCCAGATCAGCTCGAACAACGCGTCGAAGTCACGGGGCACGGAGCCATCCTCGCGGATGCGGTAGAACAAATCTTCAATTACATGGGCAGCCTCCGAGATGCTCATAAATGACATCATCGCGGCGGAACCTTTAATGGTGTGCATGTTGCGGAAAATATCGGCCACCGCTTCGCTGCTGAAGCTTTTGCTCGTCTCGCAGCACAAGAAGGTCGCTTCGAGCTGCTCGATCAGTTGTGAGGATTCAAACAGATACATCTCCAATATGGGGTCATCGGACAGTGTACCTGACATTGCTAATTCCCTCCTTTCAAGAGAGCCTCCTGGGAAGCTGGTTTATGGAACATGAACCTTTGGTCAATAATAGGAATAGGAAAATTTACCCTGTTTCCGACATTATAATCGTATTTACGATCAATATCAACAATTTTTACGTAATTATAAGAGTGTCCAACGAATAAAATTAGGACCATGTACCTAATCTGACGATAGGAGTGAAAGCAATTGAACGGAATCAAGCAACGGCTGAAGCAGCTCCGACAGGTCAACGGGTTAACGATGGCTGAATTCTCTGCTCGGATCCAGGTCTCGCCCGGCAATGTGGGAGACTGGGAAAGCGAGAAGCGCTCGTCAACCCCCGGCACCAAAGCGTTGATTGCGATTGCAGAGCAATTCAATGTGTCCCTGGACTGGTTGCTATTGGGCAAGCAGCCAGGGCAGCCACGGCAGGATACCGACTCTGCTTTTCCCTCTCCGGCCACGTACCAACTGGCTGCTCTCCTGCATTCGTTGTCCGCCGCTGACGCCGCGCTGCTGATGCAAGTGGCGCGACGTATCAAGTCGTATACCGGCGAAGATTAGCTGTTCTCCTGGAAAAGCAGCAGACCGCACAAAAAGGGACTGTCTCCACGACAGTCCCAAACCTATATCTACTCTAAAACCTTCTGCTGCGTTGAAATACCGAGCCGAAGAAGTCAAGCTCCTGATGGCTCGAATGCCCTGCAGCGCGCAGTCGAATCGCGCACGATCAGCTCGACGGGCTCGACCGCTACCGGCGGGGCGCAGTCCGGGTCCTGGATCATGCCGATCAAGTGATCCAATGCTTTGGCGCCAACCTGCCGGAGATTCTGGTTGACCGTCGTCAGTCTCGGGCGGCTCATCTCGGCGACGTGCGTGTTGTCGAACCCGATGACGGACACGTCGTCAGGCACCCGCCTGCCCGATGCCTCGATGGCGGCGATCGCGCCGACAGCCATTAGATCCGAGGTGCAGATCACGCTCGTCGGAGGCTCCGGCAGCTTCAGCATACCGGCCATCGCCGCCTCCGCCTCTGACCGGTCATAGTTGCCGTAGACGATGTAGCTGGAGATGTAAGGCAGTCCGAACGCCCGCAGGCCTTGATGATAGCCTTCGAACCGCGAGCGGCCAACGATATTGCTCAGCTCGCCAGTGATAAAGGCGATCCGTCGGTGACCCAGCCGCTGCAGATGCGCGATCCCCAGCAGGATCCCCCGCGCGCTGTCGGCGGTAATATAGCCCGCGCGCTTGCCGATAATATCGGTATCGATATAGACCGAAGGAATCTCTGCCCGCAGCAGCGGCTGCAGCTCCGGACAATCCCGCTCGATCCCGATGAGGATCAGACCTTCGACATCGCGGCTGCGGGTGTGGCTGAGCATGGAGTAATGATGATCCTCCGGCTTCATCGAGAGGAAGACAAGATCGTAGCCGCTGTGGCGGAGCCTCTCCTCTATGCCTGCGAGCAGCTCGGTGATGAACGGATTGGTAAACTGATTGTACAGGAACACCCCGATCAGCCGAGAGCGCTTGGCGCTTAGGCCGCGCGCCGCCGCATGGGGCAAATAATTGAGCTCTTCGATAGCGGCTGCTACCTTGAGCCGCGTCTTGCGACTGATGCTGGGATAGTTATTGATGACCTTGGATACAGTGGCGATCGATACGCCCGCAAGTTTTGCCACGTCTACGATAGATGTCATTGACCACCCTCGCTTTCCCTTCCAGCCTCGATCATCGCCCGCTTGCCCGGATGCGGCTAGCCGCTCATGATCTGTACCTGATATCTCCTCGCAGACCCACTCATGTCCGGAACCGCTCGACGAGCGCGTGCAGCTGTCGAGAGGTCTCGCCCATCGCGTCGGCCGACTGGCGGATGCCGGCGATCGCCTCGCTCTGCTGACGAGAGTCGCCATGGACGGCTACGCTCTGCTCCGCCGTACGGCTCGACATGCGGGCGATCTCGTCGGAAGCCGCCGTCGCCTCCTGCGCCGCCGCAGCCATCTCCTCCGCCGAAGCGGAGACGCCCTGGATCTGCTCGGCCACCTGCTGAACATGGATGAGGATCTGGCTGAACGTCTCGTGTGCAGACAAGATCTCGCGGATACCGTGCTCGACGGCGAGCTGCTCCGCGCCGAACGTCTCGGTCAGCTGATGCGTGCCGGACTGCATCTGGCCGACCAGCTGATCGACGCGCTCCGCCGAGTCCCCCGCCTCGCCCGCCAACTTGCGGATCTCCTCGGCGACGACGCTGAAGCCGCGGCCATGCTCGCCCGCGCGCGAGGCTTCGATCGCTGCATTAAGCGCCAGGATATGCGTCTGCTTGGCGATGCCCCGGATGCTGCCGATGATCTGGCCGATCTCCTCCGAGCCTCGCGCCAGCGCGCTCACATCGGCATCGACCGACCGCGAGGTCTCCCGGATCACCTCGACCTGACGGACCGCCTCGGTGATGACCGTCTGTCCCTGCAGCGCGGCCTCGCTCGCCGATTGCGAGGCGTCGGCGACGACCGACGACGACTCGGCGACCCGGTGGATCCCCGCGCCGACCTCCTCCATCGCTCGCGCCGCCTCCGATGCGGCGACGCGCTGCTGCTCGGCGGAGCGGCTCATCTCATCGGCGCGCGCGGCGATCCGCTCGCCCACAGCCGAGGAGGCGGCCATCCGGTCGGTCAGCAGCGTCGAGGACTCGCCCATCATCGACGCGCCTGACTGGATGCTCGCGATCATCCGCCGCAGATCGGCGACCATCTGGTTAAATCCGCTCGTCACGAGCGCGACCTCGTCCCGCCCCTTGACCAGCAACGTGGCCGTCAGGTCACCGCTCTGCACGCGCTCCATCGCCGCTGTCAGCCGCTTGAGCGGCCGAATGATCAGCCCGGCGAGCAGCGTGATGCCGATGATCGCCACCAGCAGCACGATGCCGGTGATCAGGATGCTGCGACTGCGATTGTGCTGCAGCAGCTCATAGACGCGTCCCGCCTCGAAGTCGGCGCCGACCACGCCGATCATCGCGCCGCCGTCCATGATCGGGACATAAGTCGTCACTGTTGGACCGTACTCCTCGGTATCTGTCAGCGAGCCCACATACGCTTCGCCGGTATCGAACACCCCATGCATGTCGGTCAGCTCCGTCTCGATCGCGCCCAGCTCCGAGAAGCCCTGCGCCGTCGTCCCCTCAGGCATGCCGTCGACGACATAATAGTACTCCGGCCCCTGCGGCGTCTCCCGCTTGGCCATCGTGTATAGATACAGCAGTCCGTTCGTCTCGCGGATGTCGTTGAACTGGCTGCGCAGCTCTGTATAGTAAGCGGTTGCTCCTGTCTCCGGCGTAATCTCCTTGTACCGCTCCAGATCGATGCGGGAGGCCGCGCTCTCGGCGATGCGTCGAGCCTGCTCCCCTAGCGAATCGACGACCAGCGCCTCCGACGAACGAGCGATCACATAACTGACGATCGCCCCCGCGCCGATCATTAGAACAGAGAAAAATAATACCATGCGCACCAGCATACTTCTCAACTCAATCTCCCCCCGCTCCCATTATAAGGCTTACAATGGAAAACGGCACTAGGAAATTCGACAGTACCCGTCAAAAACAAGGACTAAAGTATGATTCTCTCACAAACCGCAGCCCTTCAGAGCGGTCTAAAGGCCTGCGTTCAGATGCTAGGTTAGAGCTGAAGCGAGATGGGCGAGCGCTATCGAATCCACCCGCTCCTCCTCAGGGATATTGTCGACCGCCAGATACGCCTTGCCCGCCTCCCGCATCATCTGATGGATCGCCGCGATTCGGCTTTTGGCGCCGCCCATGAACCGGAAGTCCACCTGACGAAGGCTCTCCAACTGCAGCAATCCCGTCCACGCCGCAGGCGGAACCGTTCTGGAGATGTCCTTCAGCATCAACGTCTCCAGCGCCGGCGCCCGCCACAGCCCCTCGATATCATGCAGAGACCTCATATAATCGAGCTCCAACTGCCTTAGATTGCGCAGCCCTGCGAAATCGCACAGTCGCTCTACCTTGGGCAGCGACAGTTGGAGCGATCTTAGCTGTGCCAGCGCCTCCAACCCATGCAGTTCGGACAGATTGCGCACCGCCGACAACCGCAGCATACTCAGGCTCGAGCCAGCCAGCTCTGCCAGCGAGGCTTGCAACGGACAGCTGTCGATCGCCAGATAGTCGAGCTGCGGCAGTCGAGCCAGCCAGTCCAGCCGCTCCACCGGCACGTTCAGCACCAGCGTCGTCAGCCGGATACAGTTGCCGATCGGCGACAGATCGTCGCATTTGCCGCCAAGCGATAGATAGCTTAACTGCTTGAAGCTGCCCACAAAGTCCAGACTGAGCGGCTTGTCCGCTCGGAGCGCGAGGAAACGCAGTCGCTTCAATGCTGACAGCCTACTCAGATCGTGTCGCCTCTTCAGATGAAGCTGCAGCGCGCGCACATGCTGGAGACCGGCCAGCGTCTCCAGGCATTGCTCCACGAGCGGCTCCTGATCCTGTGAGATACTCACCTGCAAGATCAGATCCGGACGCCGGGCCAATACACGCCGATCCAGCTCCAGCAAGTCCTCCTCGCGGTCGGAGCCCGCCACGTAGCTGACGGTCGCCCGGCGACGCAGCTGCGCCACCGCCTGCTCCATTTTCTGATGCGTCCAAGGGACGCCGTTCATCGAAGCTGCCCATAGCTCGCCCATCTGTCTACTCCTCCTCTTGCACACCATAGTCGATATCTTGTCGTGCCTATTGTCTCTAGGTCTAGCATACCTTCGACGGAACGATCTTTCATCCTACTGCGTCCCTGATTCCAAAGTCCGATGGGCGACAGGGTTTTACAATATCCTTATAATGGTATAATATGAATGAACGTTCATTCATTACATATGAGAGGTGATCGATGGAATGGACATGCGACCTGTGCCATCTCCCCAAAGCTTGCTGCTGCTGCAACAATTCAGTCAAAGCTTCGATGCGGGAGCCGGCGATCCCGTCCGACGAAAAATTATCCTGCATGCGGTCGATGTATTCTCCCGAAAAGGCTACGCCGCCGCGAAAATTAAAGATATTGCCGCGAGCGCAGGGTTCAGCCAAGGGTATGTCTATCGCTACTACAGCTCCAAGGAAGACCTATTCGTCCACATCGCCAATCTGGCAGCCGACGGGGCGGCCAACTCGGTCGCCTGGGCCGCTCGTATGGAGGGCTCGCCGCTCCAGCGGATCACCTGGCTGACGGAGGCCTATCTCCATCCGGATAGTCTGGCCCTACAGCATTGGCGCTTCAATCTACTGTTAGCCGTCGCTCCTGACGGGATCCCCGAGCAGGCATTAACGCTGCTGCACGAACGACGGAGTGAGCCGTTCCGCCACCTGGTCCCCCTGATCATCGAGGGCCAGCGGATGGGCGAGTTCGTCCAGGGCGACCCGCTCCAGCTGGCCTTGACTTATTTTGCTATGCTGCAAGGGTTGAACCTCGTCCAACTCCAGGCCGGAGATGGCGATGCCGCGCCGCCGCTCCCGGAGACGGGGCTCGTCCTTCGCTTCATGACTTACGATGTGGAGGTGCAGAGCGATGGCCGTATTCAAAAATGACCGTCTGCGAGCGCAGACTTTGTCGTCCTATGACGCCATATTGGAGCAATGGGGTACAGCGTTTGAGAGCCTCGAAATCCCGACAGCCTACGGTACGACCCATTGTCTGGTCGCTGGCGACCCCGACAAGCCGCCGCTCCTGCTCTTCCACGGAGTGGGGGACAACTCGGCGATCATGTGGGCGCTCAATATGTCGACGCTTGCCCGGCATTTCCACTGCATCGCGATCGATACGCTGGGCGGTCCCGGTCGCAGCGTGCCGAACGATCAGTTCACACGCGCCAGCTTCCGTCTCGTCCCGTGGCTCGACGAGCTGGTCGATCGCCTCGGTCTGGCGAAGCCGCATCTGGCCGGCGTATCCAATGGGGCGCATCTGGCGTATCAATACCTGCTCGCACGCCCGGACCGGGTCGGACGGGTCGTCTGTATGGAGGGCGGGATCGTGCGTCAGCCGCTTCGCTCGATGCTGCGGACGATGCTGCTGATGTTCCCGGAGATGCTCATGCCGACAGACCGTCAGCTGCGCAAGGCGATCCGCAAGCTCAGCTCTCCTCGCAGCGACATATGGGACCGTCAGCCGCTGCTGGAGCAGCATCTGCTCTTGCTCATGCGGAGCCATCGCCGGGCAGCGATGCTCCCCCATCGACCGCAGCTCTATGACGGAGCCGCCGATCGTCAGGTACGCGATCGCCTGCTCTTCCTGGTCGGAGACCATCCGGCCGTGGTCGGCAGCGATTACACGGCGCTGCTCGCGCGGGAGGGCTATCAGCATGCCGTCATCGCAGGCGCCGGGCATGCGATCAATCACGAGCAGCCGGAGCAAGTGCACACGGCGACGATGCGCTTCCTGCTAGGGGACGCTGCAGCGGAGAGCTAGCGACTGAGGATCATACGATGGATGCATCGCCGCCAGATCTGTGAGATGATGGATGGAACCTACTGGAAAGGAAGGCGTAACATGGCTCAAATTAAAATCTATGGCCTCGCGGAACGACTCGATCCGATCAAGGCCCGGCTGTCGGAGCTCCTCCACACGGCCGCTATGACGGCATTCGAGCTGCCGCCGGACAAACGATTCCACCGCTTCTTGCCGCTGCACGCCGCGCATCAACTGGGGCATCGGCGGCAAGTCGGGCGATGCGCTCGAGCTGAACGATCGGGTGGAGGTGTAGCATGCTGACCGAGATCAATGCGCAGCTCGCCGAGCTGCGGCTCATGGTGCGTCACGAGCATAACTGGTCGGCCCGGCAAGCACAGCTGCAACGGGAGCTCGAGCAGCTCAGCCTCGACGTGCGCTCGCTGCGGCGTCAGTGGGCCGACGTCGCCGCTGCGGACGGGGGCCAGGAGCGCCGTAGCTTCGGAGAGACGCTGCGGGCGATCCTGCTGCGGCGTCGCGAGCGGCCGAGCCGGGCGGAGCAGCAAGCGCTGCAGCTGAAGCTGCGGCTCGAGGAGGCGGAGGATACACAGCGCGATCTGGAGCGCGAGCGGACCGAGCTGATCGCCAAGCTGGCCGGGCTCGAGCAAGCGGAGCGACGCTACGGGGAGCTGCTGGAGCAGAAGCGGCAGCTGCTCGCAGACCACTACCCCGAGCTGGCCGAGCAGCTCCACGAGCTGACCGAGCAACAGAACGCACGGCTTGCCGATCTGCGCGAGCTCGAAGAGGCCATCGCGGTCGGGCGCGGCGTCCTCCATGACCTCGACCGCGCTTCACGCGCCCTCGAGGCAGCGGGGCATTACGGCACATGGGATGTGTACGGCGGCGGGTTGATGGCCGGCGCGATGAAGTACGAGCAGATCGATACTGCCAGGGTCGCCATCCATGCCGCCCAGGACGGCCTGCGCCGCTTCGCCGAGGAGGCCAAGGACGTCCGTCACGATATTCAGGTGCGCATCGATATCGGCGGCGCGTTGAGGCTGGCGGACTTTTTCTTCGATGGACTGGTCGTAGACTGGATCGTCCGGGACCGCATCGAGACGTCGAGCCAAGAGCTGCTGAACAAGCTCTACCAGCTGCGCCGCATCGTCGAAGGGCTCGTCGGAGAAGCTGCCATCGTCCGCAACGATGCTCAGCAGCTGGGCAATCGGATCACCGCCCTCATTGAGGAGAGCTGATGGCGGCAGAGGGGCCCAGCAGCCCGTGCAGCACGATGTCGCACATCGCCTGCATCCCCGACTCGAAGCTGACGCGCGCGCGCGCCGTATATTCGTAATCGAGCAGCTTGAACAGCGTCTGCTCCAGCATGAGCCGCAGCACAGCTGTATCAACCTTGCGCAGCGTTCCGCTGGCGATCCCTTGCTCCACCAGCTCGATCAGCTCATCCCATATCGTCTTGAGACGGCGCTCCGTCTTCTCCCACAGCTGCGGATAATGACGCCGGAAGTCTCCCTCATGACGCAGGAGCGCGCCGATATGGTAGCTGTCGGGGATATTGCGGAAGTAACGCTCGATCCTCTCGTGCGGCGAGTAGTCCGTATTGGTCAGGATCTCCGAGTCGGAGCGCTTCATATCCTCGAATACGAAGTCTATCGTTTTATCGATCATCTCTTCCTTGCTGGCAAAATACACGTACAGCGTGCGCTTGCTTGTGCCTAGCTCGCGAGCCAGGTCATCGGTCGTAAAATGCGTCCCCTTGACGCTTAGCAGACGCAACAACTTCAAATATACCTGTCGATCGGGTTCTTGTGTCATCGGTACCTCCTGTCAACCATTATAAAAGCTTCGCCATGCGATAGAGATAGAAGGGCTCGCGGTCAATCTTGTCGACTATCGTGTAGCCCAGACGCTCATACAGCCGCCTCGCGCCCTGATTGGACTTCTTCACCGTCAGCGATGACTTGCGGAAGCGTTGCTTGCGAGCCTCCTCCTCGGCATGATTGATCAGCAATGTGCCTACGCCCATCCCCCGGCTCTCCGGCAATGCCGCCAGCGAACCAATATGAAACTCATCCTTGCGCCCCTCTCTCAGATGAATGAGATTCCAAACCGCCTGCAGGTGTCGGGCGGCATGCGAGATCAGCGGCCACTTGCGGATGCCGACGAGCGCCCGGATCGTCGGCCATCCCAGCCGGTCCAGCACCTCTGTCGGGTAGCAGGTGATGATGCCGAGCGTTTCCTCTCCTATTCTCGCCTCGAAAGCATACTGATGGCTAAACCGATTGTTCGGCATCTGCCACATCTGGGCCAGCGTCTGCTCGATCATCCTCTCATCCGTCGTACCCGCTAGCGTCTGTGCGACCTCCTCCAGCGCCATCCTGTTCAGCCTTGCTCCGACCACCGACTCCTTTTGCCCCTGAACAATCTCAATGCGGCTCATGGCCTCTCCTCCACTCTTGGTACTGAATTAGTTTTCATAGTACCATGATTATGCATGAAGAGGCAATGAGATGTCAAATCGATTGGATAATGGACCAAGCCTATAGGCCTCTTGTCATACTGCATTCATAACCGAGACGCATTGCTCACACGGAGCTAATCTTGTTAAGATTAGGAATATATACATTGCGAGAGGAGCATTGTCATGAAGCCAGTGCAACGAGCAGCGTGGGGTACGTGGACGGCGAATGAAAAACAAGCGTATTTGCGGGAACTCTCGCTCCCCAAGGGATTCTCGCTGCTGCGGATGGAGACCTTCGAGCGGTATGGCCAGCAGTTGGAGACCGGCGTCTTCGCCTACCAGGATAGCGAGTTCGTCTTCATCCCCGGCGATCGCCTCACGCTCGGCTGGGAAGGCGGGATCGACCGGATGGATGCTCCCACGCGGACCGATCTACAGGAAGGGCTGGAGGCGCTCGAGATGACGCTGGAGGACGCCCCGGGCCTGCTGCAGCAACAGATGTCGCCGGTGCGGGAGGCATCGATTGGGCCGATGCTGGTCGAGCGTCGCACCCGCTCGGTGAGTTGGGAGGAGACTACCCTTGATGAGCTGGAGGAGCTGGGGGAGGATGAGGAGGATCTGAAAGCCGATCTGGCCCAATTCCTCGACTCCACCTACAACGCTTACGAGCGCCATGAAACACACCGCTTCAGCCGGACGGACGACGGCGTGCGCATCGAGTTATTCTGGACAAGCGACGACTATGCCGACTGGGCCGAGTCTAATCTGGAGGAAGGCTTCGCCATCCTGACCGAGGACGAATGGGAATATATCTATGGCTGCGGCAGCAGGACGCTGTTCCCTTGGGGCGATAGCTTCGACTACACGATGAAGGTCCGGCACCTGGGCGAGCTGGATCGCGCCGGATCGGATGCCAATGCGATGAATGGCGATGCCAGTAGCGACGAGAGCGCTGTGGACGGCGAGGGTGCTAGCGGCGGCGAAGGCGCTGCGGATGACGCCGCCATCACGAGTGCAGGCGGCGGTCTCGGCGCTGCGGACGTCACGGACGCTAGTGGCGGCGAGGGCGAGCCTGAGCGGCCCTACGACCTCGAGCTGCCTGGCGCCTTTGGCCTTCATTTCCTCGGCGACCCGTACCAGTGGGAGCTCACAGTGTCAGCGGACGGCATCGTGCGCGGCAAGGGCGGCGACGGCGGCAGCGCCCTCTGCGGCGGTATGGGCGTCCTGCTCGGTTATTTGCCGGTAGCTACCTACTTCCGCGACCGGTATTCCGCTGAGCTGGACTGGCCCGAGCAGATCGGTCATATGCATTACCGTCGTATCGTAAGGCTGTAGCCCGCAGGCGCAAGGGCCATACGAACGAACGACAGCCAACCACATCTGACCAATTAGCATTACGACGGCATGAGGGTGCATGAGGGGCGGCAGCCCGTGTGGCAGCTCCTCCATCTTGCTGTATGTGATGTATGAAGAGGAATTACGTCAGGAAAGGTCAGAAGGTCAAATATAGTCAAAAAATGCGAGAGCACCGAATTTTTTTTGAGAAACGGCAAAAAATCGGCGGCTTTCGCTTTTTTTAGCGATTCTTGTACTTTGAGACCATTCAGGGGGCGGCGCTATAATAAGAACTGTAAGCACCACAAAAAATAAAAGGAGATGATTTTGATGTTTGATCTGATTCCATTCCGCAAACGCCAAGAGGATATGTTCGGACAAATGCTAAAATCCTTCCAGGATCTGACCGACGATCACTGGCTGACTCCTTTTGGCGGGCAGGCCTTCCGAACCGATATTCGCGAGGAGAAAGACCGGTATCTGGTGGAGGCTGAGCTGCCTGGCATCGCCAAGGAAGATATCCACGTCGAGGTGGATAACGGCTATCTGACGATTCGCGCCAAGCGCGACGACTATACTGAGCACAAGGATGACGACAACCGCGTACTGCGCCGAGAGCGCCGCTCCGGCGAATTCGTCCGCCGCTTCTACGTCGACCGGGTCGACGAAGAGCGCATCGAGGCCAAGCTGGAGCAGGGCTTGCTGAAGCTCGAGATCCCGAAACGCCCGGGCCCCGACACACGCAAACGCATCGACATCCACTAAGCGCAAGACGGGGACGCTGGGCGGGGACAGGGCCGCCCCTCGAGGGACGGCCCTCCATGGGCCCCTCCGAGGGCGGCCCTGTCTAAAGGACAAAAATGATGCTTAGACGAGATTATCGCGCCTTCTGCAAATCTAACGGTCATATCGAACACTTAGCCGAGGAAAACACCACTTCCTCGGCTTATTTGTGCCTCTAAGAGGCTGTTATGTCCGTTAGATCGGAGAAAGCTGCCAAAACGGTCTGTAAGATGCAAAAATGACCGTTATCATAAGTAGAGGGGCTGGCGAAGTTTTTGCAATATGTGGGGATTGATCCGTCGCTTCATGGTACACTGGCTATGATAACGATACCATTACCGCCGAGGTGAACCGATGATGAACTGGCAAGCCCGCTGGATTACCGATGAGACCTTCGCCAGCCTAGAGCCCATCCCTATGCTGCACAAGGAGAACGACCCGTCCCCGCCCGGACATCGTCCGCACCCGGAGGAGCTGCGCAACCGGCATGTCTACTTCCGCAAGCGCTTCACGCTGGAACGGCAGCCGCTGCATGCGACGCTGCGCATCACCGCCGACGACTACTACAAGCTATACGTGAACGGTCGATTCGTCGGCCAAGGCCCGGCGCAGGGCTACCCCTCCCACTACTACTACAACGAGTGGCCGCTGAGCGACTATCTTCAGGCTGGCGACAACACGATCGCTGTCCATGTCTATTATCAAGGCCACATCAACCGCGTCTTCAACAGCGGCGATCTGAGGATGGGGCTGGCCGCCGAGCTGCGTGTCGACGGCGCACCGATGCTAACGACCGACGAGAGCTGGCGCTGCCATCCGGCTGAGCAGTTCGGTCCTGCCGAGACGGTCGGATACGATACCCAATACCTGGAGCATATCGACGAACGCCGCTCCATCCGAGACTGGCGACTGGCGAGCTTCGACGATGCGGCTTGGCCAACTGCGTCCGCTCTGTCCTGCGCGGCCGACTATAATCTGGAGCCGCAGCCGACGCCGCCGCTAAGCGTCTATCGGCAGCCTCCGGTCCATATTGAGACGCTCGCGGACGGCCATCTGCTGATCGACTTCGGCCGCGAGCTGACCGGACAGCTGACGCTGACGGCACGCGGCGAGCCCGGGCAGGTCGTCGAGCTGCGCTACGGCGAGGAGCTGGAGCCCGGCGACCGCGCGGTGCGCTACGATATGCGCTGCAACTGTCGCTACGTCGAGACCTGGACGCTATCCGGGGCGACGGACGAGCTGGATAACTACGACTACAAGACATTCCGCTACGCCGAGATCCTCGCACCTGCCGATGTCATAGCAATGGACAGCATCGCTGCGATCGTCCGGCACTACCCGCTGGACGAGGACGCCTGCCGGTTCGAGACGAGCGATCCGATGCTGCAGCAGATCTGGGACATCTGCCGACGGGGCGTGCAGCTCTGCTCGCAGGAGGGGTATGTCGACTGTCCATCCCGCGAGAAGGGGCAGTACCTCGGCGACAATACGATCATCGGACCGACGCATATGTACATCAGCGGCGACACGGCTCTCTTCGAGAAAGCCATACGCGAGTTCGCCCGATCCGCAGACATCTGCCCGGGTCTGCTCGCCGTAACGCCGGGCAATTTCATGCAGGAAATCGCCGACTATTCGCTGCAGTGGCCGATGCAGGTACTCGCTTATTATCGTCATAGCGGAGACCTTACATTCCTGCAGGAGATGCATCCGATCGCCGAGCGGATGCTGGATTACTTCCGCGCCTATGCGCGGGAGGATGGGCTGCTGCACAATCTTAACGACAAATGGAACATGGTCGACTGGCCCGACAATCTGCGGGACGGCTATGACTTCCCACTCACCCGGCCTGGCACCGACGGCTGTCACAATGTGCTGAACAGTTATTATTACGGCTGTATTCAGACCGTCCAGACGATCCGCGAGCTGCTAGGTGTGCCGTATGAGGACGAGCTGCCGCGGCTGCGCCGCGCCTTCGTCGAGGCGTTCTATCGTGAAGAGAAAGGGTTGTTCGTCGATGCGGTCGGCTCGGCACACAGCGCCCTGCACGCCAATGTGTTGCCGCTGCTGTTCGGACTCGCGCCTGAGGGTGCGATCGAACCGATCCTCGGACTTATCGCAGAGCGACGGTTCAGTTGCGGGGTGTATATGAGCTACTTCGTCATGAAGGCGCTGGCAGCGCACGGCCGTACGGAGATGATCTACGAGCTGATCATGGGCGAGGACGAGCGCTCCTGGAGCAATATGGTCCGCGAAGGAGCGACGACTTGTTACGAGGCATGGGGCAAGGAGCAAAAGTGGAACACCAGCCTCTGCCACGGCTGGGCAGCAGCGCCGATCCCGCTGCTGATCGAGGACATCCTCGGCCTGCAGCCTGCCGAGCCGGGCTGGGGCCGGGTGCGATTCGCGCCGCGCTTGCCGCAAGGGATGCCCGACTTTAATCTGCGGCTGCCGACGCCGCGCGGCCCGATCTTCGTCTCCTATGTCGGCGGCGAGCTGACGCTGGAGGCTCCGACGGGCGTCGAGGTGATCGACGAACGCAGATAGCCGGCAGTGCGCTAGCAAGGTGAACCGGCTATGCCGTCTTTAGCGGCGCAGAGCATTATGCCAACGGCTGTGGCTGTCCTTTGAGCAGATAATTGCGATGCTCTGTTTGCTCTGCAGATTTCGAAAGCCACGCCTGATGCATCCTGCCAGGCGTGGCTTTTTGGGGATCTATTGCTCGATATAGATGCTGTTATCCTGCGGCGACCAACGGACCTTGGCGCCCAGCGCCTCGCTCATGAAGCGGACCGGGATCATCGTATGGCCGCGATACAGGGCTGGCGGCTGCGTCAACGTATAGGCGGTGCCGTTCACCTGTGCCCGGCGGTCGCCGACCCGCATCGTCACCTCGCGATCACCGATCTTTACCTTCAGCTCCCCGCCCTGCCATTGTACGGTTCCCCCCAGGAAGGCGACGCTGTCGCGCAAGGGCAGCATCACCGTGCCGTCGATGTTTTGCGGCGCGACGGCTAGCGTCTGCTTCTCGCCATTGACATAGACGCGGATGGGCGGATGATACAGATCAAGCTTTTGGAACACATTGTGCTTGCTGACCGTGTAGACGATCCCTTGTCCCTCGTAGAGGAACACCGTGCCCTGTGGCAGATCCGACAGCTCCGCCGTATACAGCCGCTTCAGCCCGGGCGTCTGGTAGATGTCCAGCTTGCCGTCGCGACGCTGCAGGATCGTCCCGTCCGAGGCCGTCTGGAAGTAGAAGTCCGCGCTCGGCAGCGCGTGGTAATTGCCCTTGGGGTCAAAGTAGAAAAACGTTCCGCCCACCGAACCGGCATACCCCGACGCAAAGCTGCCCGGTCCCGGATGATGGTTATCGTACAGGCTGTCCCGCCCCGGCTCGCCCTTGAGCTGCTTGCTCCATACGACCTTGCCGCTTGGGCTGACAGCCGAGTAGGTCGTCGTGTCTGCCCCTTCATCGTAGCGATAGCGGTACATCTGCCCATCGGGCCCGACGCCGGCATAATAGCCTTGTTGTTCGAAGGCAAGCTCGTGACTGAACTTCAGCCGCATCTGGTCATCGTAAAAGGAGAACCGCGACGTCCCTTTGCGCACTATTCTGGCCGTCACCAGATACCCGTTCTGATAGCCGAGGATCGCGCCGGTCCACTGCTTCTTTTCCAGCAATCGCCCCGATCGATCATACCGATAGCTCACATACTGCTCCGAGCCCGTCTCCAGATAAGCCAGGATCGTCCCATCCGACAGGATATCCAGCCCGACCAGCGAGCGAATCTTCTCCGAATAGGTCTTCTGCCACAGCTTTTGCCCCGACTGACTGTAGGCATGGAGCGTATACACATCCTGATCCTTATCGTTCTTCGCTGCCGTGAACGCATAGACGCTGCCGTCCTTGCCGATCTCGGCATAGCTGCCGAAGAACTCATAGTAGAAGTTGGACCCTTTCAAATACTCGATGACCGTGATAAGCTTGCCCGTCGTCGTGTCTACGATGTACAGGCGATGATCGGCAAAAAAATAAAGCGCACCGGCGGCGATCTGCGCCCGAAATGTATCGATTTGAATCGAATCGGCAAGCTCCTCGTTTTCGTAGACCCATTCGGGGTCGGGCCAAGCAGTCGCAGATTGCGCCTGTGCATACAGCGGAAAAAGCGACAGCAGCAGCAGCGCTGCCAGCAGTCCTACCGCGAGTCGTTTAAATCTCATTCCCTCTCGTTCCTCTCCTGCTTGATCTCTGTCGGCAAAGGCAGTTGCATCCCGCCTACTCTTTCCATCGGCGTCAGGGCCTTCGGATGTGAGTCAGGCTGCGACGCCTCTCTGGTGCATCACTGCAAGAGTCCTTTAACATCGAAAAAGACGCTTGGCGACTAGGTTGAAGCCCAGGAAATACTTATGACGGAAGACAGCAGCTTATCTTAAGCTGACATTTCCGAATCGGTTAATGGTCGCTAGTGATAGGCGTAGAGCTCACGTAGATAATCTTGGATATCCACCTCAAGAAGTCATAGGAGACATAAAATATAGGCTAAACACGCCTTATACCACTTACGCGCTACACATATAATGAGAACATCACACATGCGCATCACCCATAGCCCCCTCCTTAAGAGTTAACAAACAAATCCCATAACAGGAATTAGGTAATAAGACCCAACAACAAGAGTTTAGTTGCCTTATTTCCAAAATTAAGGGAATTTTGAACTATACAAAAAAACCATCAGATTGTTTATAATAGTAAAAACAGGAAAGGAGATATTTTCATCTGAGATATTCTATTTTGAGTATTAATCACCTTAAATCCAAACAAAGTTAGGAGCGATTTTAAAATGAAAGGTAAAAAGATATCTATTATCCTTATTATTTCTATTCTTTGTTCTTTTAATTTTGTAAGCGCTAGCGAGGAAGTTAATAGCTTTAAAACTTCGAATTTTGGAATGGAAGGAATTAAATTAACTGTTGCCGATTTTAACAATACCATGACTGGACCAACAGAAAAAAGAATTTCTACAGCCCAATCAAAATCACTCAATTATGTGGATATTGATGTAAGGGATGTACAAATTGTTAAAGATCAGCTTAGTTTTAATGGATCAGTCTTCGTTGAGGGAAATGAAATTTCAATCGCGGCTAATGGAACGCTTCACGCAAGCTATAAAGCTCAACACGGTACAAATAGTGTGGTTGCCAATCTTGATGATGAAACGGGTCATTTTGAAATATTATTATTTGAGGCATATAACCAGAAGGGAAGCAACAATCTTTTATCTTCCTCTGTTTCAAAGTCTAAAGAACCCATAAACACAAATCCTCACCTTAAACTATACTTGTTAGATCGTAAAACAAATGAACTCTATCTATTTGAAGATAAACTACCTGAAGGATTAAATCGCTTAGATGCAAAGAATTATAGTGAAGGAGACTCAAAAAAAGACGCTTATTGGTATTTTGATATTATTACTACTGGAACTACTCAGGAGTTAGTTACAGACAATAATATTCTTCAAGATTTGGGACTAGGTAACATCCATTTAAAAAACGTTAACTCGCAAATCACTTGGACCAATCCAACGACTTATTATTATACGACTCAGGTAGGATCGAGTACTGTCCATGTGTATTCACTGCCCTATGTAGAGTATAAGTACGTTAATGTTAAACCGCAAGACTCGACGTGGTGGGCTTCATTTAAAGTAGCCGAACATATGAGAGTCGGAGATATAACTTATTACGGAAATAATGTTTTTACTTACCGTAATTTAGAAGTTGCTTTTGCAAGTGGGAACAGATCTGTTTTCTTATCAACAAAGCAACAAGGAAGAATGTATGATTACACTTCAACTGTGCCAGGAATTAAGGCGGTAGGAAGCTCTATCGTTGTATCTCTATTGAAGAAAACCTTGAGCTCTTTGCCAGGCGCTTCGACCTTCCAAACAGCTCTTGGATACATTAATACTATCGCCTCAGCAAATGGAACTGTTACATTAGGAGATAGCGCAACCAATCTTAATAACAATAGAACGTTTGCAGTTGGTGAGAAGCTAGACAAGTACAGGTTTGAAACGAGTACAAATTATAACGGTTCCCAAAACAACGGACATTACTTTACTTATCACGCCACACTACAATATGAAACTAATTCAAATGGCTCACAAAATCAAATTGGAGCCTTGCGTGTAAAATTCAATGTCCACAATAGTTCAAATTCTTCTTCAACTCCCGTTTCAAAAGATTTTCAACTTAACTATACCTCAACTCCCTAACTTTAGATTATACTTAATACAGAAAGTCGATTTCTCGGATTTTTTGTTCCACGAAAGGAGTGTATCGAATTGCATTCGAATTCAAATTTGAGGAAATTCACAGTAGTGGGCGTTCTCATGAGTATTATTATATTGGGATTCTCATGTTTCGGACTTATACTCCTTTTCGATCGACGTTATCTTTTGCCTTCTGATTATGATTTAGTTTTCTTTTTCGGCGTCTTTTCTGTTATTGCTTTATCTCTGATCTCCATTTTCATCACTCTCTTTGCCCACCGAACAAATAAGACGATGTATGAAGAGTTGGAAATCTTGCAAATGAGAATAGCAGAAATGGAGAAAAAACAAGCCGCCAACGAGGTTCGCCGACCCTGATCTGTATCGGCCAGGGTGATTCATCCCGCTGACTCTTTCCATTAGCGTCAGGCCCTAGCAGATGAATTCAGGGGAAAATCTAGCCTGCTTTCGGAACGCCAGCCAACCATAACAAGGGGTGCCCCTCCGTCATCCAACGATGACAGGCGGGACACCCCTTGTCCTTGTCTGGCGCGACTACTTAGAGCTCTTGCTTCCGCTCAGAGACGAGCTTGAACGCGGTCGGCTGCTGTCCGGTCAGCGCGCGGCTGCGGCTGTCGGGCTGCGAGGTGCCGACATAGACCGTGTAGTCGCCGGCATGCAGCATCCGTTTGCCCTGCTCGTCGTAGAGGCCGAATGCCTCCAGCGGCAGGTCCAGCGTGATCTCCTGCTCCTCCTGCGGCTGCAGCTGCACCTTGCGGAACGCCTTGAGCTGCGGATTCGGCGTGCCCTCGCGCTCCGCCTTCACGTACACCTGCACCACCTCGCCCCCGGCCATACCGCCGTCGTTGCGGAGCTTGGCCGTGACCTGTATGCCCCGCTCGCCGGACAACTCGCCGTCCACCCGCACATCGCTCAGGCTGAACTTCGTATACGACAGACCGTAGCCAAACGGATAGAGTGCCTCCTGCTGCATGTACCGATACGTGCGTCCCTGCATCGCATAGTCCGTGAACTCCGGCAGCTCGTCTACCGAATGATAGAGCGTGATCGGCAGCTTGCCCTCCGGCGAGAATGCCCCGAAGATCGCATCAGCGATGACGCGACCGCCCTGCGAGCCGGGATACCAGCCCTGGAGGATCGCCGGCACATGCGCTTCCGCCCAGCCCAGACCCATCGCGCTGCCCGCGAGCACGACCAGAATGACCGGCTTGCCGCTCTCGTAGGCCGTCCGCAGCACTTCCTCCTGCAAGCCCGGGAACGCCAGATCTCGCTTGTCGCCGCTGCCGTATTGATTGCCAGTGTCGCCCTCCTCGCCTTCGAGGCTGGCATCCAGACCGAGACAGACGACGACCGCGTCGCTCTGCGCGCAGACGCCCTTCACCTCCGAGAGCCGATCGCCGACCTCGCCGAGCGCCTCGACCTTGTCCTTATAGAGGTGACAGCCCTCCGAGTAAAAGACGCGGATGTCGTCGCCGACAGCGTCCTGAATGCCTTCGAGCACGGTGATATAGCGGGAGGCTGTGCCCTCATAGTTGCCGACAAGCGCCCGGCGGTTGTTGGCGTTGGGACCGATGACGCCAATCGTGCGGATCGTGGAGCGATCGAGCGGCAGCAGGCCGTCGTTTTTCAGCAGCACCAGGCTCGACTGCGCCGCCTGACGGTTGAGCGCCTGCATCGGCGGCGAATCAACCTCAGCATAGCCGATCGCGCTATACGGCACACGCTCCGGCTCGTCGAACATGCCGAGCTTCATCCGCGTCGTGAACAGGCGGGTCACCGCCCGGTCGATCGTCTCTTCGGTCACCAGGCCGCGCTCCACCGCCTCGGTCAAGTGGATGAACAGGCTGCCGCAGTTGATGTCGCAGCCCCGATTGACCGCGAGCGCGACAGATTCGACCTCATCGGCCGTTACCTTGTGATGCAGATGGAAGTCCCGGATCGCCCAGCAGTCCGATACGACATGACCGTCGAAGCCCCACTCGCCGCGCAGAATCCGTTCCAGCAGCAGCTCGCTGCCGCAGCAAGGCTCGCCGTTGGTCCGGTTGTACGCGCCCATCACGGCCTCGACGCCGGCCTCCTGCACGCAAGCCTGGAACGCCGGCAGGTACGTCTCGTACAGATCCTGGATCGTTGTCTCCGCATTAAAGCTGTGACGGATGTCCTCCGGCCCCGAGTGAACGGCGAAATGCTTGGCGCAGGCGGCGCTCTTCAGATAAGCCTCGTCGTTGCCCTGCAAGCCGTTGATGTAGCGCACGCCTAGTCTGCCGGACAGATACGGGTCCTCGCCATACGTCTCATGCCCCCGTCCCCAGCGCGGGTCGCGGAAGATATTCACATTGGGCGCCCAGAAGGTCAGCCCCTTGTAGATGTCCGTGTCTCCGTACTGCTGCTGCATGTTGTACTTCGCCCGACCCTCGGTCGCCGTCGCGTCGGCCACCGCCTCCAGCAGCTCCTCGTCGAAGGACGCCGCCAGTCCGATCGCCTGCGGGAATACCGTCGCCACCCCTGCCCGGGCGACGCCATGCAGCGCCTCGTTCCACCAGTTGTAAGCCGGGATGCCGAGCCGCTCGATCGCCGGCGCGGCATGCAGCATCTGCCGCACCTTCTCCTGCAGCGTCATCTGTGCGACGAGCGCCTCCGCCCGTTGCTTGTAGCTGTCGATCTTCGCCTGATTTTGCACCAGTTTTGCCATTCAAATCTCGCTCCTTTGGATGAAAGATTCCGCTCGTGTATCCGATTACAACGATGGATTGAAGCCATCGTTGATGCTATTATAACGGCATATGGTTAACGACCGCTTCATAACGCGTGCGGGATGCTCCTCAAATCTTGCGATTTGGGACTACCCGCCGAGCAGAGGGGAAGAAGGCGCATGATCGAACAGCTGGACGGCATCCGGGAGACGGTGATGTTCTACGCGGACTCCGGCATCCGACTCTATCATAATAGCGAGCCCGAGGACTATCCGCTCCACTGGCATACGGCGGCCGAGATCATCCTGCCGCTCCATAACGGCTACACGGTGCGGGTCAGCGACGTCACCTACACGCCCGGGCCGGGCGATATCCTCATCATCCCGCCCGGCGAGCTGCATGAGATCGAGGCGCCCGAGAGCGGCGCAAGGCTCATCCTGCAGGTCGATGTCGGGCTGCTGCAGCGGCTGCAGCTACTCGAGCCGGCGCTCCAACTGATGCGCCCCGCTGCTCTCGTGCCTGCGGCTGACAAGGCCTCGATCGAGGCGGGGGCGGGGGCGGAGGCGGGGGCGGGGGCGGAGACGGCAACGCCGCGAGGGCTGTTGCTGCAGCTGCAGGAGGAGCATCTCGGCGACGCGCCGCTGCGGGAGGCTGCGGCCTATGGGCTGCTGATTCAGTTTTTCGTGCGCGTCGGGCGCGACCTCGCGCAGCAGGACGGACGGCGCAGCGCCCCTCGCGACAGCAAGCGCCGCCGACAGATCGAGACCTTCCTGCGGGTATGCCGCCATATCGACGAGCATTGCGTGCGGGAGCTTGAGATCGACGAGCTGGCCGAGCTGGCCGGGTACAGCAAGTTCCACTTCGCCCGGCTGTTCAAGTCGTGCATCGGCGTCTCCTGCCATGACTATGTGACGCGCCAACGCATCCTGCGCGCCGAGCAGCTGCTCGCCGACCCCCTCCTGCCGGTGACGGAGGTGGCGATGCGCGCAGGCTTCGGCAGTCTGGCCACGTTCAACCGCGCCTTCAAGCACCGGCATCGCTGCTCACCAACGCAGTACAGGCAGCTCCATGTTACCGGGCTGCGCTGATGGGCGGGGCAGGAGGGACGGCCCCGGCCATGGCAGCGCCGCAGGCAGTCAGCCAATTCGGAGGAGAGTCACCACTCCATCTATCCGCCGCTGCTCTAACGTTCGTCCTCGCGCTTATTTTCGCCATTTTGGGCTTTTTGAAATTGTTACGCTCGCCACGGCGCTTATTCGTGAGAATGGGCCCTTTTTGGCGTGGTTTTACCCAAATAAGCCCGCTGCTGGACGTTAGCCTCGAAGCGGTCGACTTTTCGACCCAATATGGCCGAGGGAGAGCGTTAGAATCACGGACGAGCTCACCAGCGGACAGGCAGGCGAACGAGGAGGCAGGCAAGCGAGTCCGAGAGTCACTGTTCGCAATCGCCTCAAGCCGATGCGTGCCCGCCTAGACGGTCCCGGCACAGCCGCTCCAGCGCCTCGCCATACGTCGCCAGCCCTTGCATCCGCGTCTCGAACTGACCGAGGATATAGCGGAATTGCGGCTCGACCGGCTTGCCGGCATAATGCTCTCCGATATACAGCCGCAGCACCGCCAGATGATACAGTCGGGTCGCTCGGGCGAGGCAGCCCAGCTCCTCCTCCGTATGCCGCCGATGGCGGCCGTAGCCTAGCAGGAATGCATCCGTCAGCTCGAGACTGCCGTCCGACTGCTGCAGCACATGATTGAGACAGATCGCCAGCTCCAGCATCCCGACATCCATAGAGGCAAAGTCAAAATCGAGCGCGCCGGTGATCCGCCCCTCCTGCCCGAGCAGATTGAAAATCAGGATATCGTGATGCACCAGTTGCCTCGGCAAGCCTCGCCACCAGCCCGTCTCCGCCACCTCCACTGCAAGCTGCGTCTCATAGAAGACGCGCTGCCGCTCCGGCAGCGCGAACGGCGGCCGCTCCATGAAGACTGCGGCTGTCTGCGCATCAGCGAGCGGATGCAGCGCATCAAGCGCCGTGAAGGGCCTGCCCGCGTCCGCCAGCTCCAGTAGACTGCACTGACGCAGCGCCTCTGCCAACTCCCCCGCCACCAGCCCGTAGGCCTGCGCTTGCTCGGGCTGCGACAGCTCGGGCGGGCTTCCTGGCAGGTAACGCACCATCGCGCCTAGCGTCCCGTCGGCCAGCTCGACGAAGGTCCCGCCTGATCGCGTGAGCCGGAACGTCGGCACCTCTACCGAGAGCTGGCGGGCAGCCAGCTCGGCGCAGAGCTTCGCCTCCAGCTCGATCCCCGCCGCCTCCTTGGTATGGGGATTGTACAGCCGCACCACCCACGTCTCGTCATCCACATGCACCAGCCGCGTCGTATTTGTCAGGCCGAGCGGCACCGGGACGACTTCATACGCGACGCCTGGCGGCACATATGCGGCGATGACCGATGCAATTCGATGCTCCGTTTGATCCATTCGGTGCTCCGTTTGATCCATTCGACTCCCGCCCTCCTTGGCTATATTCAGCTAAGTTCAGTATAGCATTGCTGCGCAAGAAAAAACGCCAACAATCGCCGCTCGCCCGCCTAAAAACAGGTGTACGGAAATCAGATTGTGTGGTAAAGTAATCCAAAATAGTCATGTCGAAACATGGCGAGAAATGTTAGGGAGGGCTCAACGATAGAAACCGAAAAACGAAATGTACTCCAGGATGTCACCTCAACGATGAAAGAAGTGGACCGCCAGCTTGTGCTGCGACTCACCAAAAACCCGCTGGAGAGCGTGAAGCTGACCGAGCAGCAATGGATCTACGGTTTGCTGGGATTGGCAAGTGCCTTCGTCGGCTATCTGGTCTGGTCGCTGCTGATCGCCAGCAGCATCAATGAGATGATCAACGGCCTCTTCGGCTTCGGCGGGCTGGGAGGGTCGAGCGTCTCGACTACCGGCGCGATCATGGGTCGGCTGATGCTGATCGGCCTCGTCTCCACCTTCGCCATCCTCGCTGCGATCTATCTGATCGGCTGGTGGCGGAGCGGCGCGAAGCCGCAGCCGAAGGCCTTCATTGCCAAGGTAGGCGGCGCGTATTACATCGGCGCTATAGGCTTCCTGCTGGCGACGCTGGTCACGTTCCTCAGCGGTTCGTTCGGGTTCCTGGTACTGATCATCACGCTGCTCTCCCTGCTCGTGCTGGGGCTGCAGGCCGGTGCGGAAGCAACCGCTGTTCCTCGCCAAGCGCTCGCCTCGTACCTGATCCTCTCGGTGGCGAGCTATCTGGTGCTGATTAGCCTGCTCTTGCGCGTACTGCTGTAGCTTACGGGGGATGGCGCGATGTATCGGCGCAGCGCTAGAGTACGCTATAGAAGCGCTGCGTCGTTGTAACGTGACATGACAACCAACTGGCCTGAGGAGCCAGTATGTAGCGGGCCATGATGAGATAGAGCCCCCGCGCCTCATATCGCCGCCATGGCGATCGCTGCTGTCGCAAGGACGATACCTCTTCATCGCATCACCAGCCGAGCTGACCCCGCATATTGCGGGGTCAGCTTGTTTGCGTTGACCCGGTCCGTTTACAATAGCTGTATCACCTATGGAACGGGAGATCGACTATGACCACTACCGCACGTACGATCCTGATCATCGAGGACGAGCCGGACATCGCACGTATCCTCTCCGACTACTTGACCAGTCAGCGCTTCGCGACTGCCACCGCCGCGAGCGGGCAGGAAGGGCTGGCGCTGCTCCGCAGCCTGCGGCCCGACTTCGTCATCCTCGATCTGACGCTGCCGGATATCGATGGCACCGAGCTGTGCCGACAGCTGCGCGCCGAGAGCGATGTGCCGCTGCTCATCCTGAGCGCCCGCAGCGCAGACACTGACAAGGTGCTCGGACTCGGCTTCGGCGCTGATGACTATATGACCAAGCCATTCTCGCTCACCGAGCTGCTCGCCCGCGTCCAGGCGCACTTCCGCCGGTATGAGCGGCTGGCGCCCCCGCCACAGCCCAGCAATGCCGAGTACGTGGAGCTGGGAGATCTGACGATCGACAAGCGTGCCTATCGCGTGACGATGGCTGGCCGTGAGGTGCCGCTGTCTGCCAAGGAGTTCGAGTTGCTCTACCACCTCGCGAGCCATCGCAATCAGGTATTCTCCAAGCGCCAGCTGCTCGACGCGGTCTGGGGCTACGACGCCTACGGCGACGAGAATACGGTGAGCGTCTATATCCATCGCCTGCGCGACAAGCTCGAGCGCAACAGCTCTCAGCCTGCCTACCTGCACACGGTCTGGGGCGTCGGCTACAAGCTGAGCTATGTCTAGCGCGCTCAATCGCTGGACAGCGGCTATCCTCGCCGCGCTGCTCCTCATCCTCGCAGGCAGCACCGGCATGCTGCTCTGGAGCTGGCAGCGCCCCGCATCCGGCGAGCCGGAGATGGCGATCAATCGCGCACGGCTGGCCGTCCATCCGGTGCTGCTCTATCTCGAGCGCGAGCAAGAGCGCCTGTCGCGGCCGGAGGTGCGCGATACACTGCAGGAGATGACCGCAGCGCAAGGGCTCACGCTGACGGTCGCCGGGCTCGACGGGAGCGTCCTTTATGCCAGTGACGGAGCGGGCGGGCGCGGTGAGTCCCCGCCTGAGGAGCGCAACGGCGAGCGTACTGAAGAGCGGGCCATTGACGAGCGGAGGGGTGGCGAGCTAGGCTCGCAGACTGCTGACGAGCTGAGCTCGCAGACCCCTGACGAGCTGAGCTCGCAGATCTCTGACGAGCTGAGCTCGCAGATCTCTGACGGGCTAGGCCCGCAAACACCCGACGAGCTAGGCTCGCAGCGCCCCGCCCCCCAGAGCGACCCGCTCACCGTCCCTCGGATCGATCCTCTCAGCGATGACCGGATCGACCTGCGGACGGCGCTGCACTATGATCTGTACGCCGCGCGCACAGACGAGGGCAGCTATCGCATCGCCTTCCCGCTGCTCGATGAGCGCACGGGCATCCAGTACGGCCACGCGCTCTTCGTGCTGCCGCAGCAGCTGATCCGCCAGCCGAGCCCGCAGACGCCGCTGCTCGGCAGCTATGGCGCGGTCGCGGGCGGCAGTCTGCTGCTGCTCGGCCTCGTTCTGCTGCTCCGCAGACAGGCTCGTCGACAAGTCCGCGAGCCGCTGCAGCAGATGCGGGAGGACGTGATCGCGCTGCTGCGAGGCGACTATGCTGCGCCTTCCGCCCCCATCCGTCACCCCCGGTCCGGTGCGGAGGAGATCGGAGAGCTGCGCGCCGTCGTCGATCAGCTGCGGCTGTCGCTCCTCCATCAGAGCGGGCAGCAGCTGGCTCGCGATCAGGCGCAGCAGGAGCTGATCTCGACGATCTCGCATGAGCTGAAGACGCCGCTGACGACGGTCAAGGCCTATATCGAGGCGATCCTCGCCGGCGTGTGCGGCGACCGCGAAGCGATCCTCGCCTATGTCGAGGTCATGCAGACGCATACCGACAAGATGGCGCGCCAGGTCGAGGATCTGCTGCTCCATGCGCTGCAGGAGCTCGGGCAGCTCCCAGTGACGCCCCGCGAGCAATACAGCGGCCAGACGCTGCGGCGGATGCTGGAGCCGCTCTGTCACGCGATCCGTACCCGAGGCGTCGCCTGCGTCGAGCCAGCGGCGATCCCGGATGTACTGCTGCCGCTCGATGCGGTGCGTATCGAGCAGGTGCTGACCAATCTCGTCTACAATGCGCTCAAGCATACCTCTACCGGCGATACGATTCGGCTCGAGGTCGAGCAGGAGCCCGGGCAGCTCCGGCTGCTGGTCGCCGACACCGGTCCTGGCGTGCTGCCGCAGGATATGCCGTTCCTGTTCGACCGGTACTATCGCGGTCAAGCGACGCCCGCTGCGGACGGCTCGCAGCCGGAGGGCACCGGCCTTGGCTTGTCGATCTGCAAGCATATCGTGGAGGCCCACGGCGGCACGATCGGCTTCCGCAGCCGCCCCGGCGAGGGGACGGTCTTTCACTTCACCTTGCCGCTGAGCTGACGGTCTCGCAGTTCCGACTGCGGAGCTGTAAGTATTTATTCATAAGTTCATAAATGTTGTGCAAGATTCGGCGGTTAAGCTGGAGGATATCAGAAGATATCATCTACCTACAGGGGGGATACTCATGGCCGCAACCGCCATCATTCGCGCCATCCATCTATGCAAAACCTACTCCACCGGCACTGAGCAGCACCATGCCGTCCGCAACGTCGATCTCGACTTGTACGAGGGCGACTTCACCGTTATCATGGGCAATTCCGGCTCGGGCAAGTCATCGCTGCTCTATCTGCTCAGCGGTCTGGATACCGTCACCGCCGGTGAGGTCTGGTATCGGAACGAGCGCATCGACCGTTATGACGAGCGACGCCTCTCCGAATTCCGCAACCGGCAGATCGGCTATGTGTACCAGAGCATCAACCTCGTCCCCGATCTCAGCTTCCAGGACAACATCGCGCTCCCCGGCTACATCGCCGGACTGCCCGCAGCCGAGGTCGAGCGGCGCGCGATCGCGCTCATGGAAGAGCTGGAGATCGACGGGCAGCGCCATCGGCTGCCGGCACAGACCTCCGGCGGCCAGCAGCAGCGGGCGGCGATCGCGCGGGCGCTCATCAACGAGCCGGACCTGCTGTTCGCTGACGAGCCGACAGGCAGCCTGAACTACGAGCATGGCCAGGCGGTGCTCGATATCCTGACCCGGCTCAACCGGCGCGGCCAGTCGATCGTCATGGTGACGCACGACATCAAGGCCGCCTGCCGCGCCGAACGGCTCATCTATATCCGTGACGGCAAGGTCAGCGGCAGCCTCACCTTCGACAAGTACGGCGCAGACGATGAGCGCGAGCGGGAGGCGACGATCTTTGCCTTCATCTCCGGAAGGGAGGCGTGAGCATGCGAGCCGTATGGACGTTGAGCCGCGCTTACCTGGCCAAGAGCAAGCTCCAGAGCGGCCTCCTGGCGCTGCTCATCCTGCTCTCTGCCGTGCTGGTCACGACGGCGACGCTGGTCATCGCCAACACGGGTCGCCTGTTCGAGGACACCCATGCCCGCACCAACGGCGCGCACGAGATCCTCACGCTCGAGCGCGGCTTCCACGATCCGGCGGCCGTGCAGCGCTGGTGGGCCTCCGAGACGGGCGTGTACGCCTCTCCTCTGATGCGATATCGCCTGATGTCCAGCGTCAGCCACGACGGCAAGGCGCTGCCCAACTTGTACCTCTATCTGATGGACACGCTGGCGTCGCGCGGAGCCGTCGATGAGACGCCGCTTGTCCAGGGAGCGACCACAGCCGTCCCGGACGCCGGCACGGTATGGATTCCCACTTCGTTGGCCTACGCCCATGGGATCGAGGTCGGCGATACACTGACGTTCCAGGGATCAGGCAGCTCTCTGACGCGCGAGGTGAGCGGCATCGTCATTGATCTGACCTACGGCGCGCCCTTCTCCAACACCTCGCGCGTCTGGCTGAATCCTGACGATTATGAAGCAGCATTCAGCGGGAACTCCAACCCAGACTATTATTTGATCGCGCTCCGGTTCGACGATTACGCCACGCAGCCGGAACGCTGGGAGCGGTTCGAGCAGTCGCTCGGGTCGCCCTTCCTGGAGACGCGGATGTCCTTCTCGGAGATGGCTGCCTTCTACCTGATCATCCAGCAGGTCATCGGCTTCCTGATGGGCTTCCTTAGCCTGGTGATGATGGCCGTCGCGCTCATGACGATCGGCTTTGCTATCTCCGACGCGCTGCTGGCGCAATATCGGACGATCGGAGTGCTGCAGGCGCTAGGCCTCGGCTCGCGTCGCCTGATCGCCTCGTACCTGCTGCCCTACGGCTTGCTCGCAGCGGTGGCGATCGTGCCAGGCTTCGCGCTGGGCGGCTGGCTGGCGCGGGTGATCACTGAGCTCAGCGTCTCATCGCTGCGGGCTGATCAGACCGCGATTCGGCTGGAGGGCTGGGGACTGGCGGCCGCAGCCGCGGCCTTGCTGCTCGCGCTCGTGCTGCTAGTGTCGGCTTGGTATGCCGCCCGCGCTCGCAAGATCTTGCCCGCGCAGGCGATCCGCTATGGGATGTCGGAGGCGGAGAGCGGTCGTCGAGCCCGGCGTCTGGCTAGCGGAGGAGGCGCGAGCAAGCATGGCTTGGGCCGCTTGCCGCTAACGCTCGTCATCGGTCTGCGCAACCTGGCAGGCAACCGACGCGGCGCAGCGATGATGCTGCTCCTGTCCACAGTCGCTGCCGCCGTGCTCGTGCTCGGCGTCGTCATCATCACCAGCATCATCGGCATCCACAAGACCGCCGGACAGTGGGGCTACGACGATGCGGACGTCGCAGCGCTGGTCATGCAGGAGCAAGCCTTCTCCGCACCCGCGTTCGAGGCGGCGCTGCAGGCCGATGACAGGATCGCCACGTATGGCTGGCAGAGCTACCGCTCCGGCGTCATCCAGGCTGGCAGTCTGTCTGGCGCGAACGAACAATCGGAGGAGACCGCAATCCATCTGCAGATCGGCATCCTGGACGGCTCGTACGAGGCAATGGGGTTCACGACGTTTGAGGGGAGTAATCCGCGTCACCAGGATGAGATCGCAATCGGCATCAACGTCGCCCGCAAGCTGGACAAGTCCGTAGGCGATACGGTCGAGGTGTATATCGAAGGGAAGAAGCGGACGTTGCTCGTCAGCGGCATCTATCAGGCCATTGCCAATATGTCGAATGCGGCCCGGATCACGATCGACACGATGCGCGAGATCAGTCCGGATTATGCCGCTCTGGATGTCATATTCATCCAGGTGAAGGACAAGACGACTGCGGACACAGTCGCCGAGTCACTGCAAGCGCAGTTCCAAGAATCCACCAACGTGGTCACGCAGAAGACGCTGCTCGGTGACGTGTTCGACGAGGCAACCCAGATCCTCATCTATCCGCTTGCCGTGATGGGACTGCTGTTCCTCTTCGCCGCCTTCGTCATCGTCTACAGCACATGTCGGATCAATATCCGGCTGGCGAGCCGGACCTACGGCATCTATCGGTCGATCGGGATGACCTCCCGCCGTATCCGCGCCGCGGTCGCACTAGGGATCGGACTACTGGCCACTGCTGGCGCAGCGATCGGCACGCTGCTCGGCGTCTACCTGCTGCCGCGACTGCTCGAGCTGGTCCTCTCCAGCTACGGACTCGTCGAGCTGCCGCTCGTCATCTTCCCGGCCAGTGTCGGAGCAGCGCTGCTGCTCGCGGTCGGCGCAGCGCTGCTCGCGGCCTGGATCGCCTCGCGGATCATCCGAGCGGCTTCGCCGAGACTCCTGACAGCGGAGTGACGATGGTCGGCGGCTCGCCCAATCCATGCAGCCAGCCGGCATAGAGCCGGCCGAGGCTGCGCAGCAAGAGCGGCATCAACACTAGCAGCACGATGCCGACGCCGCCAGCAGCCAGCACGCGCGGGAACATCGGCAGGTCGGTCAGGCCAGGGATCATCAGGTAATCGAAGCTGCTGATCTGGATGGGCAGCCAGCTGTTCATCATGTAGCTGAATGGCGCCAGCGCCAAGCCTAGCGCGAGGAGCGGCAGCGTCGAGGCTACGGCGAACGCCGCGAGGCCGATCGGCAGCTGCAGCAGGCAATAGAGCACACTCATATAGGTTCGGCGCTCCGTCAACAGGATGCGCAGCTGGCGGATGCTCCCATAGTCTAGGAGCATCCGCTTGCTTGCTGCTGCCCAGTCTGATCCAGGCGACTCGAATAGCCGCCCTCTTCCCTTCAGCCAGCCGTCTGCCAGCATGCGTTCGTGCGACAGCAACGCCCGACAAGCGACCAGCGTCGCGACCAGGATCGGGATGCCGATCCAGACGATCAGCAGCGAGACGCCGAGGCAGATCCCCGTGACCGCCAGCGCAAAGGTTGCGATTCCCTTCGGACATGCGGCGAGCAGCAGCAGCCATGCGCGTACAGCTTGTTTTATCTTCATCCTATATCCTCTCCTCTTGTACGAGATTGCTCTTGCGAATCATCTGCTTGCAGTCCGAGCAGCGTCGACACGGAGATATGCAGTCCCTCCATCAGCGCTGTCAGGTGCAAGCCTACTTGCGTCTGCGGGTCGTACGGCTTGCCGGTCTCCATGAAGTACTGCTCCAGCGTCGCCTCGCGGATCATCCCGGACAGCGAGACCTGGACGAGCATCAGGATCTCCTCGAGCGGCCGCAGCGGCCGCGCCCGCCCCTCCTCGACCCAGCCGCGCCACATCGCCAGCATCTGCTCGAACATATACGCGAACCCGTACGACGGCGAGGTCCCCTGATGATCCTCCATTCGCTCCATGAACCATTCCGCCTGACTGGCGTAGATCGCATTGAACTCGAAGGCCAGCTTGCTGTACCCGCTCTTCATCGCAGCCTCCAGCTCCAGAGCGGCGAACCGCAGCAGCTCGCGCATCGCCTCCGCCGGGCTCAGGCCCGGGTCGCGCAGCTGGCGGAAGCGAGCTTCGAATTCGATGCCGGTATCGAAGCGTGTCGCCAGCGCCAGCCATACCTCCTCGATCCGGGAATAATACGCATATACGCCGCCCTGGCTCAGCCCGGAGGCCCGGACGATATCCTTCATCGTAATCTTATGCAACGGCTTGCTCCGACTGACCGCCAGCGCAGCATCGAGGATGTCGTTGCGCTTTTGTTCGACGTACCCTTCGGGCACTTTGGGCATGGGATCACCTCTTGGATCAAAAACGACACAGTGTCATTTATTTTTGGAATAACCTTATCTTAATCGAATCGCAGGAATGCGGTCAACTGGACCTGAGTCGTGGATCATTATATACTCGTCATAAGAGAACCCATATATTTCAATTCATGTATGAATGAGGGGAGCGAAAGGAATGCGTAGACTCGGAAGCCCGCTAGGCGAGCGTTGGCTCGTGCGGCTGGTGATCGTATTGGCGTTGACCGCACTGGTGATGACAGGATGCAGTAGAACCAACAGCATCTCCCCACCCGTGCCAGGTGAACGTGAACGAGAGGCGGCAGGTGGACAAACGGCGCTGGCGGCGGAGCCAGAAGCCGAATCAGCGCTAGCTATGCTAAAGGAGAGGGGCTATCGCGTGCAAGCGGCGTACGGGAAGGCTACATCTTACATGCTAGAGCCGGGCTTGCTGACGACCGAGCCCTACAGGAGCGTCTGGGCCGTCCAGGAGGTGAAGCCCGAGACCTATTGGGGACAGACCGTTACAGCACACACCTTCGTCGTATCGGATCACCCGCTGGAGCAGACATACGCATCGCTGTTCGCTTCAAGGGACTACGAGACGGTCGTAACGGTCCTGTGCGTCGATGGGCAGGCGATCGGCGGCGTCTCGTCGCCTGTGGACAAGGACGGCGCGCTCATGCTGGGCGGAACATACAGCCTTGATGGGAAAACGCTCGAAGAGGTGACAGGCGGCAGTTACGAGGAATGGTTGGCGAAGTGGCAGGCCGTGTATGGCGATGCCAGCGATTAATGCAGCGGGCAATTAGGGCAAGCGCCATCGGGGAGCGGTCATCAGCGGAAGTCACCCTCCAGCCAATCTTTTGCCCGAACGCAAAAAGCCCCCCGGCTAAGATAATTAGACTGAGGGCTTACATTCATCAAGAACCTCAAATGTTACTTCTCTAATATCATCGACCCTCTTGTCGTGAATCGGCCGAACACCCTGCAGGCAGACGACCAAATGGGCAGGCACGCCCGTTTGGTCTCCGGATGCCGCATTTGGAAGTCTGCTGCAAGGTCATCCAGCTACAAAAAGGGCTTATCTAGGATTCATTGCGGTACCCGGAGATAATATTCTTGACTTGAACTGGAACGGTCTCATATGAACCAAGTTCAATTGGAGGCAAGGCCGTTGCAGTGTTCAAATCGATCGGTCGAATCCCTTGCAATTCTCCCACATAGGCCTTGGTGTCTGAGAAAAACGCCAGATCGCCGACATAAGAAAGCGAAACAAGCTGGCTCTGGGCGGTAGTTTGATTATATACTTGCAGCCCTCCCCTCGGAAGATTAGTCGGCTGAATGGTGATCCCAATATATTTTTGCGAACGCGAAGCGCGAATTTTATCCTGACCTTTGAAACTGTTGATATCTCTAAAGTCTTGATAGCCGATCTGCCCAGTCGGAGTAACGGTGAGGTTAGTGATGCGTTTCATATAGTTTTTTCCTACTTCCGATGCGCAAAACAGCTTTCTGTTATCCAGGTAGACTCCAGATACCGTATTGTCCAGAAAACTAAACGAGGCGGGCTGGCCTTTCACATCCGCATCAAAATAACAAAGGAAACCGTTAGTTCCCATCACGACCAGGGTGTGCCCATCCGGGTGAACGGTCAATGGGTTGTGGGGCTCGTCAAAGGCAAGCTCTAAATCGTTGCCAAACATATAACCGGCGTCATCCTTAATGGCAATGGCGACAACGTAATCTTCGCCATCCTCAACCTTGCAGGCGACATAGACATAAGCACTATTCTTATTGCTGGCAAAGGCGAACGGCTTACCTGGTCCCATATCCAATCTTTTTATTATCTTATTCGTGAGGGTATTAATAATCGTCACAGCCCGATCATTGTAATTGGCTACATAGGCTTTGTCACCGTAAGGGGCAACAAAGACTGCAACCGGACTGGAATTTGTGAAACTACTGCCAACGAAAATGGAAGCGAGAATATCAAAGGTATTCGCATCTAAGACGCTGACCGTATCCGAGAGGGTATTCACGACGTAAAGCTTGGCCTCTGCGGGGTCCATGGCCATGGGACCAGAATTGGCTTCTAACTGAATTCGTTTGATCAACTGATCTTTCGTCGGATCAATGACACCGACATGTCCAAAATAATTGTCAAGTTCATAAGTCACAAAGACGTAAGGATCGCCTGAGGGTAAGCTCCTGCTGCTTGTCCTTGCACAGTTCGCTCTTGCCTTGTTCGGATTCATAGATGAAATCCCCTTCCTTGTGCTTGAATCGGATGGTTCGCCTATCCAGGCGGACCAACAACCATACGGGCCGGCGTGCCGGTTATCTTCCGGATGCCACATGTGGTTGTCTACTGTACGTTATGCAAGGATTGTCCAGCCCGACTCCCCTAACGCCCTGCCATACCGTAAAAGGGGCGATGATAGGAATAAAGCAAAAAGACGACTTCGTCTCCTAAGCTGGAGTGAAGTCGTCTTTTTATGTCTGTGGAAGACACGTCCTAGAATACCTTGGTCGTCCACGACTCGCAATTCCACGTCTCGGTGACGACGTCGCGGTAGAACTCCGGTTCGTGAGAGATCAGCAGGATGCTACCCTTGTACGCCTGAAGCGCCCGCTTCAGCTCGTCCTTGGCATCGACGTCGAGATGGTTGGTCGGCTCGTCGAGCACGAGCAGGTTGGTCTCGTTGTTGATCAGCTTGCACAGCCGCACCTTGGCCTTCTCGCCGCCGCTCAGGACGGCGATCTTGCTCTCGATATGCTTGGTGGTCAGGCCGCACTTGGCGAGCGCCGCCCGCACCTCGAACTGGGAGAGCGAAGGGAACTCGCTCCAGATCTCCTCGATACAGGTCTTGTAGTTGTCGCCCTTGGATTCCTGCTCGAAGTAGCCGATCTGCAAATGCTCGCCGCGCCGCACCGTGCCGGAGATCGCCTCGATCTCGCCGAGGATGCTGCGCAAGAGCGTCGTCTTGCCGATGCCGTTGGCCCCGACGAGAGCGATCTTCTGGCCGCGCTCCATCCGCAGATCGAGCGGCCGCGAGAGCGGGCTGTCGTAGCCGATGACGAGTTGCTCCGTCTCGAAGATCAGCTTGCCCGACGTGCGGCCGACCTTGAAGTTGAACTGCGGCTTCGGCTTCTCCTTGGCCAGCTCGATGACGTCCATCTTGTCCAGCTTCTTCTGGCGCGACATCGCCATGTTGCGGGTGGCGACGCTCGCCTTGTTGCGGGCGACGAAGTCCTTCAGATCGGCGATCTCTTGCTGCTGGCGCTTGAACGCCGACTCGAGCTGCTGCTTCTTCATCTCGTACACCTGCTGGAAGTGGTCGTAATCGCCCACGTATCGCGTCAGCTGCTGATTCTCCATATGGTAGATCAGGTTGATGACGCTGTTGAGGAACGGGATGTCATGGGAGATCAGGATGAAGGCATTCTCGTACTCTTGGAGATATCGCTTCAGCCACTCGATATGCTGCTCGTCGAGGTAGTTGGTCGGCTCGTCGAGGAGCAGGATGTCGGGCTTCTCCAGCAGCAGCTTGGCGAGCAGCACCTTGGTGCGCTGGCCGCCGCTCAGGTCGGTGACGTCCTTGTCCAGCCCGATGTCGGTGAGGCCAAGGCCGCGCGCCGTCTCCTCGACTTTGGCATCGATCAGGTAGAAGTCCTGGTTCGTCAGCGTATCCTGGATCGTGCCTACCTCCTCAAGCAGCTGCTCCAGCTCCTCCGGCGTGACATCGCCCATCCGCGCATACATGTCGTTCATCTCTTGCTCCATGTCGAGCAGGTACTGGAACGCCCCCTTGAGGATATCCCGGATGCTGTTGCCCTTGCTCAGCACGGCGTGCTGGTCGAGGTAGCCGACGCGCATACGCTTCGACCATTCGACCTTGCCGTCGTCGGGCTGTAGCTTGCCAGTGATGATGTTCATAAAGGTGGACTTGCCCTCGCCGTTGGCGCCGATCAGTCCGATATGCTCGCCCTTGAGCAGGCGAAACGATACGTCATTGAAGATCGCGCGATCTCCAAAGCCGTGGCTTAGTCGTTCTACATTCAATATACTCATGCATGACACCTTTTTCTTAGATTAGTGAACTTGCTTATCTTCAGTTAATCAGGCTATTGAAAAACTATGCCTACGGTCACGGGATCGTTCTTCCGATCGCTATTGTCCCCAGATTTCTTGATTTTTCACCGCTTTTTGCGGTTGAAATCCGGGGACAAAGGCGAACGCTTCGCTTCTCCAGTAACGATTCCGTGCCTCTTCGGCCTTTTTCAATAGTCTGAATTAATGTACTTTTTCAGATCATGGGCTCGCTTTATTATATACGTTCCCGAACCTCGAGCGCTACCGGCTTTTGCATGACGATATCGTCCATCACATGCCCCTCGCCGATGTCGACGACCTGGGTGCGGATCGGCAGGAAGCCTGTCCGTTCGTACGCGGCAATCGCCTGCTGATTATTGCGATTGACCACGAGCTCGATCGCTCCGAGCCCGCGCGCCCGACACCACTCGGCGACCATCTCGATGCCCGCTCTGGCGTAGCCCTGACCGCGATGAGCCGCATGGACATAGAGCTTGCTCAGGAACAGCTTGTCCGCCTCCGGCTTGATGCCGATGTAGCCGACAGGCTCATCTTCCGCTACAATAAGGAAATAATGGTAGCCCTCGCGCTCAATCTGCGCCGCGATCGCCTCCTCGGATTGGAATCGCTGCAGCATATACGCGATCTGCTCCTTCGTTATAATCGTGACGTAGTGCTCGGACCAGATCTCCGCCGCCAGCTCAGCGACCAAGCGAATCTCGTCCGGTGCGGCGACTTCGATAAATACAGGCTGCTTGCTCATCCGCTTCCTTCCCTTCTCCGTAGAGGCCCGTAGAGGCCTCCATGCATCATGATTCCTACGGAAAATTGTACTGTACCCGGCGCAAGCGATCAAGCGGTCCGATTCAAAAGCTTCGCATCCCGTGTAAAATATGGAAGAGGTGAAATGGAATGAACGACATCCCGGAGTATCTGCTCGGCATCATCATCCCCTGCGGGGTCTTCGGCCTGCTCGGAACGGTATTCACGCTGATCGGCTGGTTCATGAAACGGCGCACCCGCGACTGGGACACAACGCAAGGAGTGATCGTCAAGCGAGGCGCACTGTTCGCCAGCCTGCCCGACAAATACCCGACCTTCCAGTATGTCGTCGATGGCCAGACGTATGAGCACACGTCATCTGTCTCGCAGACGCCTGGCTTCCGTCCCGGCAGCGTCGTCACGGTGAAGTACGATCCATATCAGCCTGAGCGGGCGGCCATCGACTCGATCGCGCAAAGCGGTCTGATCTTCCTGATCATCGGTCTCTGTATGCTCGGTATCGCAGCGGTGCTGCTGGTCGTGCTGCTGTCGCTAGTCAGAGAATAGTCTGACACGGAGGCTTGCTGATAGCGCTGCTGCATCAGATCCGCTGCTGCAATCGCGAAACCAGATTTATTGTGCTCTTGCGCGATACCATCCCCGGAGGTGACGATGATGATCGCATGGCGCAAGCTGCTGCTGCTCGCCGCACTGCTGGCGCTGCTCCTATCCGCCGGCTACCTGCTCTTGGAGAGCTACTCCCCGGCATGGAATGTGTGGCGCGACCAACAGGCATACAAGAAGCTCGACGCATATCTGGCATCGGAACGCGCCGAGGATATGCTGCTGTCGATCGGTCAGCAGGTCGTCGCCAGCGACGAGCTCGACGCCTTGTCGGAGATCGCGTACCATAGCTCGCTCTGGGAGCGCGAGGAGATGCGGGCGGACGGGGCGCTGCTCGTCACTGTCCGAATCGCGCGAGCGGAGCCTCTATTCCTCTACCCGAGCGACGACACGGACTCGGTCCTGTTCGACGCCAGCTATAGCGGGCGACGATTCGTGCTGGAGCTGCCGGGGCTGCCGCGCTTGCTCCAGGAGCTGCGGCCGCAACTATCCGCAGGCTAATCCTCTGTCGGAGTGTTCGTTGACGAAGATCAACGCTTACCAACAACGCCTGCCGGTCCCCGAGGGGGCGGCAGGCGTTGTTGGCGGTAGGGACACTACATTAGACGCGCTAGGCCCGTCCGGGACGTCCGGTTACGCGCAGCCACTTGAGGACGTCCATCAGGACGACGGCGGCCAGCGCCAGGCCAGCTGCGATCAGGAAGTCGTCCGTGCCGAAGGTCGGCGGGATCGCGAACAGGTCGCGGACGCCGGGCAGCAGCGTGACGCCGTACAGGGCAAAGCAGACGAGGACTGCGCCGAGCACGTATTTGTTGGTGAAGAAGCCGACCTGGAGGATCGTCTGCGTGTTGGAGCGCGCCGGGAATGTCTGCAGCGTGCGCGCCAGGATAAGCGTCGTGAACGCCATGGCGACGCTCACCTCGGCCGACTCGCCGAGTCCGATGAACTGCGAGACGATGACCGCCGCGCCGATTAACAGGCCGCGGATGATGACGATCCGCAGCGTGCCGCCGGCGAAGATGCCCTCGCTCAGCTCGCGCGGCTTGCGGTCCATGACATCGGGCTCCGCCCGCTCGGTGCCGAGTGCGATCGCCGGCAGCGAGTCGTTGACCAGATTGATGAACAGCAGCTGCAGCGCCGTGAACGGATTGACCCAGCCTACGACGAGCGCGAACAGGATCGCCGTGATCGCCCCGAGGTTGCCTGCGAACAGATAGGCGATCGCCTTTTTGATGTTGTCGAATACCATCCGGCCAACGCTGACGGCGCGGACGATCGAGACGAAGTTGTCGTCGGTGAGGATCATCGCCGAGGCGTCCTTGGCGACGTCGGTGCCGCTGCCCATAGCGACGCCGATGTCCGCCTGCTTGAGCGCCGGCGCGTCATTGACCCCGTCGCCGGTCATCGCCGCTACCTTGCCCTTGCGCTGCCAGGCGCGGACGATGCGGATCTTGTTCTCCGGCGAGACGCGAGCGTAGACGGAGATCTGCTCGAGCTGCCGATCGAGCGCCTCCTCCGACAGCTTATCCAGCTCGCTCCCGGTCAGCGCGATATCGCCCTCGCCCATCAGCCCGATGTCGCGGCCGATCGCCTGGGCCGTCGTCTTGTGATCGCCAGTGATCATGATGGTGCGGATGCCGGCCCGTCGGGATTGCTCGATCGCTTCGTAGACTTCCTCGCGCGGCGGGTCGATCATCGCGCTGAGGCCGACGAGGATCAGCTCCCGCTCGTCCTCGTGCCGCAACGGGAGCTTGTCCGGGAGCGGCTTGTAGGCGTAGGCGAGGACGCGCAGCGCCCGGTCGGAGAACGCTTCGTTCTGCTCGCGGAACCGCTCGCGGATCTCCTCTGTGAGCGGCTGCACCTGATCGCCCATATAGACCCGGTCGCAGCGGTCCATCAGCACATCCGGCCCGCCCTTGGTGAGCAGCGCGTACTCGCCCTCGAACTGATGGACGGTGCTCATCAGCTTGCGGTCGGAGTCGAAGGGCAGCTCCGCCTCGCGCGGGAATCGCTCGCGCAGCGCATGGTAATGCTGATTGCGGCTGTTGCTAAAGGCGATCAGCGCGACCTCGGTCGGGTCGCCGATCTCCTGGCCCTCCTCATTGATATGGGCGTCGTTGCAAAGTACGGCGATGTGCAGCAGACGGCGCTCTGCCTCGTTCCATACTGCCGGATCATCCGGGAACTCGTCCTGCTTGCCATGCGGGATGTAATAGTCGACGACGGTCATCTTGTTCTGCGTGAGCGTGCCGGTCTTGTCGGTGCAGATGACGCCAGCCGAGCCGAGCGCCTCGACAGCGGGCAGACGGCGGATGATCGCATGCTGGCGAGCCATTTTGTTGGTCCCTATCGACAGGACGATCGTGACGATCGAGGACAGCGCCTCGGGGATCGCCGCGACGGCGACGGCCACCGCGAACATGAGCGCGTTGATGAGCGAGGTGCCGAGGAACTCGCCCTCTGCCGACACCCATACGCGTCCGGCCTCCACAGCGAAGATGACGACGCATAGGCAGAGGATGAAGACGCCCAGCTTTTTGCTGAAGTCCTCCAGCTTGCGCTGCAGCGGCGTGCTCTTGGTCTCGGCGCTCTCGAGCATCTCGGCGATCTTGCCGATCTCGGTGCCGAGCGCGGTCGCCGTGACGACCATCGTGCCGCGCCCGTAGACGACGAGCGAGCCGCTGAAGGCCATGTTGCGACGATCGCCGAGCGGCGCCTCTTCCGGTATCGCATCGACATGCTTCTCGGCCGCTTCGGACTCGCCGGTGAGCATGCCTTCGTTGATCTTCAGGCTGCCCGACTCCAGGATGCGCCCGTCCGCCGGCACATAGTCCCCGGCGTCGAGCAGCACGATATCGCCCGGCACCAGCTCGCGGGCAGGCACGGTCAGCTTGGCGCCGCTGCGGATGACCTTGGCCTCGGGGGCCGACAGCTGGCGCAGCGCATCGAGCGAGCTCTCCGCCTTTTTGGTCTGGACGACGCTGAGTACGGCGTTAAGCACGATGACGAGGAAGATGATGAGCGACTCGATCAGATGACCCAGCGCGACCTGGATGGCGACGACCGCGAGCAGCACGATGACCATCGGGTCCTTGATATTGTCCAGCAGCAGTCGCCACACGGGTGTCGCGCTGCGCGACTGCAGCTCATTGGGCCCGTGCCGCTCCAGACGCGCCGCAGCCTCCGCAGCCGTCAGCCCCTCTCTGGCGCTGCCCGTCTCCTGCAGGCTCTCTTCCGCACTTCGCCGATAATGTTCCAACCGATCCACTCC
>Ga0160452_100104_pt1 | contig 110422 bp, 116 predicted proteins | sample HID1971I_E6MG_FD_108230 | JGI IMG/M metagenome (GOLD analysis project Ga0160452, IMG submission 108230) | Enriched millipede-associated microbial communities from UW Madison campus, WI, USA - HID1971I_E6 MG | ecosystem: Host-associated > Arthropoda: Insects > Digestive system > Unclassified ...
CCCGGCCTTCACCAGCTCAACAATTTGCGCCCGGAATTCCGCCGGGTACGGCGTACGATGCTTGCCCATTTCGGCACCTCCTCTTCAAAAGGATAGGCGTCCGTTTTTCCGGGTCAATCTCAGCCTGAATTTGCGCCGAATAGCACACGGCCGTCCCCTTCGAACTCGATCTGTTTAGGTTGCAGTGCCCGTAGCCTCGCGGCACAGTCTCATCATCTTCTGCACCACGGTGCTCGCATGGTTCAGCCCCATGTCGCTGGTAAAGAGCGCCTGCACGTCCGATTGGCGCACAGCGATGCCCGCTCCCTTCAGGTCGCGTCGAGCGATTTTGAAGGCCAATTGGCCGATGCGGATCCGCTCAAGCCAATGCATCGTGACGAGGTTGCGCTTGAGCCAGATCCGGCAACTCTCAACGACATGATCGACGCGCCATTCGTGCGTCAGCGCATAGGAGGCTGCAACCGTTGCCACGAGGAAGCACAGCAGATCGGCTCGTGCCCCTTCTAGTTCACCAATATCGGGTTTATTCATCTCGCTCCCTGCCTATTCTCAACGATCACCGTCTGACGCAGGTGCGGACAAAGTTCGCGACTTTCAACCGCGCGTGTCCGCGCCCTAGGCTTTACGACACAGTCCCGTTCCGACACAGCGACATCGCACCCCTCGTAATAATGCCGATCACGCACGGTGGAGTCGACCGGTCAGCAATTGAAATGTTCAATTGACTTGATCTATGCCGTCCGCCCATTTCTCGCCCGAGAAAGTCGATTCACCCGCCTTGCCGCAGGCGACCGGGCCCCATCGATCGTCGCATCTCCGCGAGCCTCCCGCCGCTTGGAAATAAAGTCCACGGACTCCGGCTTCGAGGCTGCAGAACACGCGCATCCGATTTCGATTGCTCTGATCAAACAGGGGCACATCCTCCGACCGTTTTTTTGAGATAGAACACTGTATAAATATACAGTGTTTCGACCAACCCATTCCACCATGTCCGCCCTGCCTCAACACATCGAGTCGATTCATCCCAGTTTGTGGAAGGCCGACAAACTGGCGCGCGCCTACGGCAAGACGATCGACACCGGCTACGCCGCCCTGTCGGCCGAACTGCCCGGTGGCGGCTGGCCGATCGGCGCACTGGTGGAGTTGCTGGTCCAGCAGCCGGGGATCGGGGAAATGCGGCTGCTCAAGCCCGCACTCGTGGCCGCAAGCCAGCGCCCGGTCGCGCTGCTGCAGGCGCCGCATGTGCCGAACAGCCTGGCGTTCGCCTACTTGGGCCTGCCGCTGGACAAACTCATGCTACTGCGGGCATCGAAGACGGCGGATGCGCTCTGGTGCGCCGAGCGCGTGCTGAACGCCCGAAGTTGCGGGGCGCTGCTCTTCTGGCAGACGCACATCCGGTCTGAAGCCCTAAGGCGATTGCATCTGGCGGCGCAAGCAACCGAGACCCTCCTGATTCTGGTTCGACCGCTCGCCGCCGCCCAGGATTCGTCGCCGGCGACTTTACGGCTGGGGATACGGCCCGCCGACACCGGAATTGTCGTCGACGTCATCAAGCGACGAGGTCCAACCCGAACCGACTCGCTGTCCATCCACCTCCAACCGACTCCAATCCTGCTCAGCCCTCATGGCCGTGTTCGTCGCCATCTTCCTGCCCCGGCTTTCGCTGGAGGTTTTCCGTCCGAGATGGTCATCTCCGACTGAACACGGCTGCGTGGTGCTCGAGCGTGACAAGGTCATCGTGCTGGATCAGGCGGCCAGAGACGCCGGGGTGATGGTGGGGATGAAGCGCGGTGGGGTCACGACACTGACGGCTGACGCGTTGGTGTATGACCGAAGCCCCGCGCGCGAGCTCGATGTGCAACGCGAGGTCGCCTTCGCGCTGCTGCGCTTTTCGCCTCAGGTTGCCGTGCGCGAAGAAGAGACCGTCGTCGTCGACGTGACAGCAAGTCTGCGACTCTTCGGCGGCATCGTGCACGTCTGTCGACAGATGCGGGAGGCCGTCAATGCGATCGGCGTCACCGCTCGCATGAGCGTCGCACCCACGGGACAGGGCGCATGGCTGCTGGCGAAGCGCGGCCGCCGGCGCGTGCTCATGATGACTTCGCTGGAGCGCTTTCTTGGCGACCTGCCTTTTATGGTTGTCCCCGAAATTCGCTCATTCGGCGACTGGTTCAACGGCCTCGGTTGCCGAGTGCTCAACGATATTCGACGCCTGCCGCGCGCAGGTCTGAAAAAGAGGTGTGGCGTGGATTTACTGGATTCTCTTGACCGCGCCTACGGCCTGTCGCCCGAACTCTACGAATGGCTGGAGTTACCCCCTTCTTTTAGTGCGCGCACCGAGCTGCCCGATCGCGTCGAGCACGCCGAGGCCATTCTGTTTTGCGCACGGCGACTGATCGTGCAGCTGTGTGGCTGGTTGAGCGCACAGCAACTCGCACTCACGCAGGCGACCGTCTCGCTCGAACACGAGCGCGGCCGCCAGGCGATCGAACCGACGGTCATCGACATTGCACTCGCGGAGCCCACATGGCACGAAGCGCACCTCGTTCGTCTGCTCAAGGAGCGGCTCGGACGCATCGAACTCGAAGCGGCCGTCATTGCGGTTCAACTCACGGCATCGAAAGTCCAACCAGCTGAGCCGCCCAGCGATTCGCTTTTCCCGGACCCGGGTGGTTCCGCGCAGGATCACAATCGCCTTCTCGAACTGCTGGTCGCTCGCTTGGGCGCCGAAAATGTGCTGCGGCCGGCGCCGACATCGGATCATCGACCCGAACATGCAAATCAATGGGTGCCGATCCAGGACAATGCCAAAGCATGTCCGGCCCCAGCCGAGCTTCCGCGTCCGACGTGGCTGCTCGACGCCCCAGTGCGGCTGATGATCAAGAATCACCGACCGTTTTATGGCTCACCGCTCAAGCTCGTCTCGACAGGTGAGCGTATCGAAGCGGGCTGGCATGACGGGGAACTGGTCACGCGCGACTACTATGTCGCGGAAGCCACCGACAAGAGCTGCTACTGGATCTACCGTGAACGACCAAGCGTGAAGACTGAAGAAGTCCGCTGGTTCCTTCATGGGCTATTCGGCTAATCGGTGTCGCCGTGGATTTGTTCTCGTCGGCCCTTCCCGATTACGCGGAGCTTTTTGCGTTCACGAATTTTTCGTTCCTGCACGGCGCGTCGCACGGCGAAGAGCTCGTGCTGCGCGCGACGCAACTCGGCTACTCGGGCCTGGCGATCACCGACGAGTGCTCGCTTGCGGGCGTGGTGCGCGCGCACGTCCAGGCGAAGGAAGAAAAACTGCCACTGGTTATCGGGTCTTACTTCCGACTCGTACATGCGGACAAGAGTCCCGCGTTCGGCTTGATCCTGCTCGCTCAAAACCGCAATGGCTACGGCAACCTGTCCGAATTGATCACGCTCGGACGCATGCGTGCGGCAAAGGGCACCTACCTGCTTACACCACAGGATCTATCGAAGCCCGAGAAAGAGTACGCGCATCTGCGCGCCATGCCGGACTGCCTGGCGATCCTGGTGCCCGACTTTCCTGCGAAGGAAGATGCGCTGACCGCGCAGGTCGAATGGATGAACGAGACGTTCCCGGCCCGTGCGTGGGTGGGCCTCATCCTGCATCAACGCGCAATGGACGACATCCATCGCGGCAGCGTCGAATACGTCGCTGAACAGCACCGCGTGCCGGTGGTTGCGCTTGGCAATGTGGTCATGCATGTGCGTTCGAGAAAGCCCCTGCAAGACACGATGACCGCGATCCGCATCGGCAAGCCCGTGGCCGAGTGTGGATACGACCTCGCGCCCAACGCAGAGCAGCACCTTCGTTCTCGCCTGCGCCTCTCCAATCTGTACCCCGCGCAGGCGCTCGCCCAGACGCTCAACATTCTGGAGCGCTCCACGTTCTCGTTGGATGAACTGCGCTACGAATATCCCGACGAGCTCGTGCCCGACGGCTTCACGCACGAGGCCTATCTGCGGCAGGAGACCTACATTGGCGCCCACAAGCGCTTTCCGGCCGGCATTCCGCATGAGGTTCAGCAGCAGATCGAGCATGAGCTACAACTCATCCGCGAGATGCGTTATGAGGCGTACTTCCTCACGGTCTATGACATCGTGCGCTTCGCACGAAGCCAGCACATCTTGTGTCAGGGTCGAGGGTCTGCGGCAAACAGCGCGGTCTGCTACTGCCTGGGCGTGACTGAGGTTGATCCGTCGCGCGGGAACATGCTCTTCGAGCGGTTCATCAGCAAAGAACGCGGCGAACCACCCGACATCGACGTTGACTTCGAGCATCAGCGCCGTGAAGAGGTCATTCAATACATCTATCGCAAGTACGGCCGCGATCGCGCGGCAATTGCTGCAGCCGTTTCGACTTACCGGCCGCGAGGTGCGTTACGGGAAACGGGGAAGGCGCTCGGCATCGATCCGCAGATCGTCGACAAGGTTGCAAAGAGTCACCAATGGTTCGATCATTCTCAGGACCTGTTGCGGCGCTTTGAAGAGTCGGGGCTCGACCCTGCGAACCCGCTCATCGCGATGTGGGCGAAGCTCGCAGCGGAGATATTGAATTTTCCGCGGCACCTGTCGCAGCATTCGGGAGGCTTCGTCATCAGCCGAGGCAAGCTGACAAGGCTAGTGCCCGTTGAGAACGCCGCGATGGCCGACCGCAGCGCGATCCAGTGGGACAAGGACGATCTCGAGGCGCTGGGACTTCTCAAGATCGACGTGCTCGCGCTCGGCATGCTCTCCGCAATCCGCCGCACGCTCGATATCGTCTCCGAGCAGCGCGGCGAGCGCTTCGAAATGCAGGACATTCCGTCAGAAGATTCTGCAACGTACGAGATGATCTCGCAGGCCGATACGGTCGGTGTGTTTCAGATTGAGTCGCGCGCGCAGATGAGCATGTTGCCGCGAATGCAGCCGCGCACTTTCTATGATCTCGTCATCGAAGTCGCCATCGTTCGTCCTGGCCCGATTCAGGGCGGTGCTGTTCATCCGTATCTGCGGCGACGTCAGAAGATCGAACCGGTGACCTATCCGAGTGCGGAACTGGAGACGGCGCTCGGTCGCACGCTCGGAGTGCCGATCTTTCAGGAGCAGGTGATGCAGGTCGCGATCCTAGCCGCGGGCTTTACGCCAGGAGAGGCGGATCAACTGCGCCGCGCGATGGCTGCGTGGAAACGCAAGGGCGGCTTGCAGCAATATTACGACCGCATCGTCAACGGTATGCGCGAGCGCGGCTACGAACTCGCGTTTGCCGAAGCAATTTTCGAGCAGATCAAGGGCTTCGGAGAATACGGCTTTCCGGAAAGCCACGCCGCAAGCTTCGCGTTGTTGGTGTATGCGAGCAGTTGGCTCAAGTGTCATGAGCCGGCTGCGTTTCTCGCCGCAATGCTCAATTCGCAGCCAATGGGCTTTTACTCGCCGTCGCAGCTCGTGCAAGACGCGAACCGTCATGGCGTCGAAGTCGTACCGATCGATGTCACGATCAGCGGCTGGGACTCGGTGCTCGAACAACACCTCGGTCGTGAGAAACCAGTTGTTCGCTTGGGACTGTCGTTGCTCAAAGGCATGCGTGACGGCGCTGCAGAGCGCATCGAGAACGCGCGCGCCGTGAAGCCCTTTGCGAGCGTGAGTGACTTGGCACGCCGCGCCCAGCTCGACCGGCACGACCTGCAGGTGTTGGCCGCAGCGAACGCGTTACGGTCGCTTGCCGGCAATCGACGTGAAGCGCTCTGGCAATCGGTTGTGGCCGTGCCTGATCGAGACATGCTCTCCGACAGCCGGGTCGACGACGAGACGCCTGAGCTCGGCGCGCCGTCCGAGGCTGAAGACATCGTCAGCGACTACAACGCGGCAGGATTGACGCTGGGGCGCCATCCCCTCGCGCTCTTGCGCCCGACCCTGCTCGAACAACGACTCATGCCTGCTTCTACGCTTCGCAGTTATCGAAACGGTCGACTTGCACGCGGCTGCGGGCTAGTCACAGTGAGGCAGAGGCCGGGCACAGCCAAGGGCGTGATGTTCGTGACGCTCGAGGACGAGACAGGCAACGTCAATGTGATCATCTGGCCGTCGCTCCTTGCGAAGCAACGGAAGGAAGCGTTGGGTGCGGCGCTCCTTGCCGTGTATGGCACGTGGCAATGCGAAGGCGAGGTCCGCCACCTCGTCGCTCAGCGGCTCGTCGACATGTCACATCTTCTGGGCGGACTCACGACCGTCAGCCGGAATTTCTGCTGAATCAGGCGTCGAGGGAAACCCTTCACAACGTGTGAAGACGATCACGCTGAGAGACCGAGATCAACTCTCTAGTCCGCGGAAGGCTGCGCCAAAACTTTGGACTCGCTGGATGCAGTCTTCCGAGGCTTCTTCGGACGCGCTGGAGCTGGCGACGCCGCGTTACCCTCACCGACCTCACTCACTTTCTTGACAGGTTTCGGTTTCTTCGCAGCGCTCTTGGGGTCATCGACGGCTCCGGCCACCTTATTGGCAACTCTTTCGCGAGCTTTCATTCCGACATTCTCGCCGGACTTCTTGCTGGCTTTGGCCTTGCCGTTACCGGCCGGCTCAGCGGTATTCTTCGCGGCCTTCCCTGCGACGCTCTTGCCCGTCTTCGACGTCTTCTGATCCTTTGCGACTACGGCAACATCGGGCTCTGAGGACACATCCAGCGATGGCTGGATGCTTTCCGCCTGAAGCTGTACGATGGCCTCGCGCCAGTAGTGGTCGTCGCGGCCGTGCGCGCCGCCTTCGGCTTCCCACAAGAGATAGGCGCGCGTTCGAATATGCTCTTCGGCTAGGGCAAGGTTGGACGTGGATAGCATTCCGACTCCGAGGACAAAATTATCAGCGCGACCTTAACAGGTTGCCTCCTGGCGCTCAACTCGCCATATTCCGAATGACGCTCGCAGCTGCTCGGTCTGCGGTAGGCGCTCCGATGTCGGATGAGGCCGTGCCATTCTTTACGTTTGTCCAGAAGAATAGCAAGATTGTGGTCCACATCGGCGTAGTCTGGATTGATGGCAACGTATCGCACGTAGCCTTGCTTGGCCTCGTCGAGCGGCGGTCCTTGCCGCCAGCGAGAAGCCCATGAAAAGACTGGGCTGGTACGTGCCTTGCACAACGCTTTGATCCACGGAGGCCCTATGCCACTCGCTGCAATCTTCGATATCGACGGGACACTAATTGACTCGGTCGATCTCCACGCGCTGGCCTGGCATGAGGCTTTCGCTCATTTCGGACATGAAGTCAGCGTCGAACAGGCGCGCAGTCAAATCGGTAAGGGCGGAGATACACTGATGCCGGTCTTTCTGTCTGACGCCCAGCTGCGGGACCATGGCGAACAGCTCGAATCATGGAGGGGAACGCACTTCAAGGCAAATTACCTGTCGATGGTGCGGCCTTTCGCAGCAGTGCCCGAACTTCTTGGAAAACTGCGCGAGGCCGGGGTGAAACTCGCCGTCGCCTCATCAGCGAAGAAGGATGAACTCGAGGTGTATCTCAAGATCGCTGCCATCGCTGATTTACTCGACGTAACGGTCTCCTCGGAGGACGTCGAGCAATCGAAACCTGCACCGGATGTGTTCACGGTCGCCCTGCAAAAGCTCGAAGTGTCGCCCGACGGCGCGATCGTGATTGGCGATTCACCCTATGACGCGCAAGCGGCGTCGAAGACGGGCTTGCGCATGATCGGCCTTCTTTCTGGAGCGTTTCCCGAACAGTCACTGCGAGACGCCGGCTGCGTTGCAGTTTATCCCGGGCCCGCCGGTCTGCTTGCGAATCTCGCCCGTTCGCCGTTATTAGTTTGATCGTTCTGGCTGAGCTAAATCGTGAGCGAACTTCAGAGACACCGGTCAGCGCTTTGCGCCATGATTTTTCTTCTTGGCGGCTGTGTTGCCAGTGGAATGCCGTACACCGGAAGGCACTTGAGTCCAACCGAGTGTCGTGACTTGGCTGCGCTTCGGAGCAACACGTCCCCTACGATGGCGCAACACCAAAGCGAACTGGGCGCATTGCGCAAAGCGGGCTACGACCCGTCGCCGTGGTACGACGATCCGTATTACCCCGATGACTTACAAGCGGCCCAACGGCTCGTCGACGATTGGTTCCAAACGGAATGTCAGCAAATCCCGCCGGGATAACAAGGAAGGGTAGTCGGGACCCTATTTCAGAAGTTTGGCAGCGGCCGACGCGAGTTGGATCGCAGCGGCGTTTTTGACCGCAATGCTCCTGCGGCGGCTCGAATCTTTTGCGCAGCATCGCTCGGACAGAGACACTAGCGGGCAATCCCAGTTTGTGCGGGCGCAACGCTCAGAACCCGACACCTACTCCAACGCCCCCTCCGGACCCGAAGCTGCCGGTACCCACACCCACGCCCACTCCAACCCTCGGGCCCGGCGCGGGACCATATGCGGGATCGCTGTAACCATACGGCGGAGCGGCGACGCATCCAGAGAAAGCCGCTGCGAGTGTCAAAATGCTGAGAAGTCTGAGCATGATCGTCTCCCGTGCAGAGACTGTGCAGCAAAACCTGATCCCGTTTGCGGACGGTTGTTCTCAGGAACCTTGGCCCGCAAAGTTCGATAAAGGCTGACCTCAGCGTAATAGACCTTTCCAAGCAATCTAAACCAGAAGGAGCTTTCTCTCCTCCTCGTGCATCGCTCATCGCCCTTTCTCGTGCGGCTTCAGTCTGCAGAAGTCGAGCAATCGCGGCAGTGTCGCGTGCCGACGCGGTTGCTCGTTCATCTGTAGTCTAGCGCCCGTCCCAGTGACTCGGCAGATCTATTCTCGGGCGTCAAGGCGGGCGAGATGCTCGCAACTCCGGATTTCGATTAAGTCGACTGAAGAAAAAATCCCGGGGGTAGGCCCCGGGATTGTCGAAAAGCACCAGTCGCGGTCAAGCCGCTTCCGCAAAAAGGCTCAGCTGCTGCCGATCATGACCCAACATCGCGTCATGCTCCGTATCGCTGATTGCACCCGACACGAGATGCGCGTCCAACTCGGCTGGCGTCAGGTTCAGTCGCTGCGCAAGCCTCGTGAAGTACTGCCCGCGCTTGGCCATGTCCTGATACCTCTGGGCCATGCCGGTCGGCAATTTCACGATGCCCTCGTTCAGCCAGAAGTGCGCCGAATCAATCGCGTCGCGATGCTGCGCGTCCAGCATGAAGGCAGTGTCGTATGTGCAGGTGACGAACAGGCACGCCGCTTCCGCATCCACCTCGAACTGCGAGGCTTCCTCGAAATAGACGGTCTGCTCACCGCCCGTCGTCCTCGCATATCGCCCGGGCCGGCCCTGATGCCGGTACTGGTTCCACTGCTCGGCATCAAACGAGCGCAATCCGGTCGCAGGCGCCTCCTTGTCGTACTGACCGACTGGATACCAGCCGTGCAGGACGATATCCGTCCTTGGAAGCGGTTCGAGCGTCGGGATCGGATAGCGACGCCCCAACACATTGACGTCGTGCCAGACCGCAAGCGCGGGAAAGGCGTGCGGCGCGTAGTGATGCATCGACAAAAAGAAGTCGATCGTCACCAACTGCTGCGGCGTCACGAACTCGAACTGCGGCTCACACAGCAGCCGATTGTCTTCCGTGTCAGGAATCGCCCCGGTCGCCAGTGCCCCGGAATGGGCTTCTGCGCGGTCGCGCTCGGCCGCGTCGATACTGCAGAGTTTCTTGAGCAGATCGACACGCGTCAGGTAGCTGTACGTGTCTGCCTGGATGCGCGTGTAGCCCGCATCGCTCAGCGCGCGCCCCACCAACTCCCGACGCGACATATCCCGCTGGATCGCGAGCAGATAGTTGCGAAAGGCGTTAAGCGGCCGCAGATGCCCGTATTGCTCATCCTCGATCATGGCCTCAAGCGACTTGTCACGGTCGCCCGAGACACAACAGAAAGCGCACCCGAACCTGCTTCCGCAAGATGCCCGCGCACCCGACTCCCCCACTACGACGCCGCAGGTTCCTCCGTTGCCAGCTCGGTAGATCTCCGACAGCCGGTGGATCGTTGCTGGCAGCAACGGCGAACCAAACGGCATACTTCCCGGATCGGCTAACAACGCGAGCATCGTCCAAATATCGTCGGACGACCAGTCGGCCAGGGGACTAAGCGCGAGCCCACCGCCTCGATTCCGGACCGCAACGTCGGCGGTGTCTTCGCGCTCTGCCATCGCCAAGGATCGCGATGCACTTTCGTCCTTGCGCAGACCAAGCACCGTGATGACCTCACGAGCTCCGGCAGTTGCCGCGCGGCGCTCGAGCAAAGTTCGCAGGCGCCCTCCCGGCCTCACCGTCCATTCGTCCGCGCACGCACGCATGCGTCTACCATCGCGCACACCGTTTTCCGGCGTGCGGACGAGCGTGCCCCGGCCGATCGTCGAAACAACGAACTGACTGGCGAGCGACGGCTTTGTTACGTGAATCGCGACCGGCATCGCCGTCTCCTCGATCTACAACTGCAGTTCATCGAGGACCAAGTGCAGGAAGTTGGCGATCGTCGGGTTCTCAATCGTCGTGTCAGCTGACTGAATGTGGTGCCCGATCGTCGAGCGGTTCGCGCGACCAATTGCTTCGAGCATCAACACCAAGGTGCAGGTGCTGTCTTTGCCGCCGCTATACCCGCAACTCAGGCTATAGCCCTGCTCGATATAGCGCTGCATGGCGCTGATCGCGGCTTCCATCTTCGAGAAAATTTCCTGTTCCATCTTTTTCGCTCCAAGAAAATAGGAGCGACCCTTTCGGGATGCGCTCCCGAAGGGTTCAAAGGGTTATGGTCTAAATCAAATTAAAAGGTCAGCCGTCGCGCGTTGCGCCTCTTCGAGGCCGTCGTGCGCTGCTGCGAACAAGTCGCTTTGCCGCGTTGCACGATCCAGGCGCGGCAGCGTCTTCGCATACCGGCTCGCGCTGGTACCGTCGAAACTGTCGGCACCTGCGGCCGCGCAGATGCGTATGTGCCGCGCCGAGTTCACCCGACCGACGTGCAAGTAGCAGTGACGCCGTCTCGCGAGCGATCCCCAAACGCGCGCCGTCTGCTCTTTCCACTCCGTCGAACCGCCAATGAAGATGCCGACAGCAGGCGACAGAAGCGAGGCGAGGTCTTCGACCTGCATACCGTTCTGGACTGCGATCAGCATCCGGCACGGCATGCCGCGAAGTCGTTCCAGCCACTTTAGCGAGTAGTCGAGGGAGGCCATGCCGCCCATGACGATGTCCGGAAGGACAAGCCAATCGGCCCGCTCGCCGAGCCGTTCGACAGCAACAGAAAACGCGTGCTCGTCGAAGGGCTGGTTTTGCTGGTAAGCGGTCCAAGCGCTGTTATCCAACGCATAGCGATGGAAGCCCTCCGTGCGCAACTCGCCCTTGGCCGAGACCAACAAGCGCCAGTCGGCGCCCTTCAGTGCGGCCAGGTTGCGGCGGGTGCCCGTGCGACTCGCGTAACCGACGAGCGGCTGCCGGTGCATGGCGATCCGTTCTTCGATTTCCGGGTCATCGTCAGCAGAGCCATCGACTCCGTAATAGTCGGCGTAAGCCATGAAGGCTTGCGCGTTGCCCGTCTTCTGGCCACTGGCGTATTGCTCCAGCCACGGCGGCGTCATTGGCGCACCCCGTTTTGGGGTTGCACTCTGCCGCCGATGATCAGGAAGACCTTCGTATCGACGTTCCGGACCCACGGGCGAACTTCACCCGCGTGAGTCGCGGTGCCGGCGATGTAGCGAATCGCCGCTTCGAGGTTGGCGAACTGCTCCGGCGATGCGCCCAGCTTGGCTGCTTCAAACATGAAAACACTCCACACAAAAGAATGCGGAGCGACCCCAGCGGGCCGCTTGCCCGCGATGGTTTAGAAAAGACGTTGGCGGCAAACAGCTGCTGCTCACCCGATCAGCTTGACGCTGTGCCACCAGCGACCGCCCGAAGGTAGGTCTCTGACGAAAGAGAACGCGTCCGCTTCTTCGCGCGTGAGGTCGATCACACCGCCCTTCAAGATCGCCGTCTGGAGATAGACGACATTCGCGAGGGCGAGCGCGCCGTGCTGCTCAGCGATACAGGTGAGCGTTTCGACGGAATCGAGCAGTTCCGCATGAAACTGCTTGGCGTCAACGGCGAGACGAAGCGATACATCCGCTTCGCCGATTGCGCTCAATACCGCATCGCACTGAGCTTGCGGGTCGTCAGGTCCGTACTGCTCGGGTTTGATCCAGCTTCGGATCACCATGTCGTCCAGTACGTCGTCAACGAAATCAGTGCAGGAATAGGCCATGGAAGGCTCCAGTCAAGAAGTGAAACAGAATGAGCCGGCGTTAGATGCGACGCAGAGGGCCGTTATCGAACGCGGACGCACGACGCAGGTACGGCGCACGCGGTGGCTGCGACTGAGCAGTAGCCGGTGCGGCTTGCTGCGCTGGAGGCTGGTGAGGCACCACGTTTGCGTGAGACGGACTGCCGGCTGCCGCGAGCAGCAGCATCAAAAGGTTTGCCATAGTGGATAGCGCCGAAAGGCGCGAGAAAGAGGGGGAAACAGGAGCGCCCTTGTGGGGCAACTCCCCACAAGGGTTGATAGAAAATCAGGCGGCGAGCGCCTGAACGTCGATGACTGCGTCGGCCTCAGCGACCAGGTCGGGCGTCTGCGAGATGAAGAACTCCCGCTGATAACCGCCTTGGCGCAGGACCTCACGCTTCATACGCATGAACTGCACTTTGCGCTCGGGATCGAGCGGGCCGTCCGACTCGTCGCTGAACAAGGTCTGATACGGCTGACCGGTGTTCTGCGCGAGATAGAGCGCGATGCCCCGCGTGAGACACTCGTTGATCCAGACCTTCTGACCGCCGGACATAACGGAGACCGACTTGCTGCTGTCGGACTCGGCGTCGTGAACGAGGATCTCGAAGCCTTCACGCAATTCACCGCTTGCGAGCGTGCGCTGCGTGCGGATCTCAACGGTGAAGCGCATGCCGTAGCACGCGAGCAATAGCTCGTTGACGGTGTGCGTCAGCGCCGGCCCCGCGTCATCGATGGTCAACGCGATCACGCCGTCGTTGCCCAAGCCCTTAGCCAGCAGCTTCCATTGCGCGATCTCGTCGGAGAGGCGTTCGGCACGCGACTGCGTGGCCGTGAACTTCTCCAACTCCACAGCCAGGGCTTCCGCTTCGGCCTGCAACACGCTTTGTGAGCGAATGGATTGCTCGATCCGACCATCAAGTGCCGCGACAGTCTCGCGGTTCAGTGCGATGTCGCGATCCAGCTTTGCAATCACAGCGCTAACGTCGACAGCGGCGAGTCGCCCGAACTCCTCGGCAATACGAGCAAGCTCCGCTTCCATACGCGTCTTCTCAGACTGGTACTTGGCGGTGCGTGCCGTACTCTCCTCAGCGATCGAACGCAACTCGGTTTGCGCCGCTTCGAGTCCCGCCACGGAGGCATCAAGCAATGGCTTCGTCGCAGCAAGCTCGGCGGCTGCCTGCAGTGCACGGCGAAGCTGCGCGGCGGCATCGGTGATGGCCAGCATCTCGACACGCTTTGCCGCCAACTCGGCCGGCACGCGAGCCAGGGCTTCGGCCTGCGCTTTCTTCTCGCGATACTCCGCGCGAAGACTCGCCACCGAAATACACTGCGCTTCCGCTTGCTCTTTCGCCTGGAAAGCTTGCGCGAGCAGCGGACACTGCGCATGCATCGAATGACCGACACACGGCACCAGCTCAGCCACGGCCGCCTGCTTACTCAGCGTCTCGAAGTGCGCGGCTTTCGACGTGCCCTGGTTCATTAAGCTGGTAAGCGTCGCATCAAGCGTGGTCAACGTGGCGCGTTTGACCTCCAAATCGGCAATGTCGCGCTGCAGGGGAGCAAACCTCGCTTCCTCGCGCCCAATCGCCAACTCGGCCTCCTCGCGCTTAGCCGCCGCACCCATGATCGCCTCGCGGCGAGCCAGCGTTGCTTGGTGCGTGGCCACGGTTCGACTCAGCACGGAAACGCGCTGCTGACAACGAACCGCTGCTGCTTGCTCGTCGTCGACCGCGCTTTTCATGGCACGCCCCAACTCGTCGCGGCGCACGCCCAGCTCTCGCAGGCGCGCCTCGGTCGTGGCCGATTCGCTCTGCTGGGCCGCAAGCGTCGCCCGCTCTTGAGTCAGCCTGCTCGCATGCTCAAGCGCGGCATCGCGTTGCTCCCGAGCGGCACGCAGGGTGTTGCCCTGCGCGACGATCGTCTGCTCAGCTTCTGCTTTACGTTGCCGCTTTCCGGCTAGCGCGCCAAGCTCAGACTGGATGCCTTCGAGCGACTTGCCGAGCACCTTCGCGACATCAGCGGCTTTCGCCGACAATGCCTTTAGGTGGTCGATGCCAAGGAGTTCAGCCAGCAGGGTCTTGATCTCGCCCGCACCGTAGGACGCGAGTGGCCGCCGGTTTTGAGCTGAGAACACGCTCGTGAAGAACGTTTCCAACGAACCGTTGATCGCCTCGACACAGCGGTTATACGACTCCGCCTTGCCGTCCGACACCGTTCCGTCAGGCAGCGACACCGGGCGCCACGTACCGTCGACGCCGCGGTAGGCAAGGTAGTACTCCGCCTTGCCTGTCTTGCCGGGCTTGCGAAACGTGAAGGACGAGCGATAGCGAATGCCGTCGTGCTCCCATTCGAGTTCCTTCAACGCACTGGTGCCGCAGATGTGATCCCAGTACGAGAAGGCGTCGACCGACAGCTTCGACGCACGCGACGGCATGATCGGATATGGGTGCAAGTTGTCCATGATCGTTGTCTTGCCCGCCCCGTTAGGGCCGGTCAAGGCGATCAGGCCATCCGGCAACGCTTCCACATCGAGCGTCACACTGTCGCGTTTCATGCCATCGCGCACGCCAACGAAGCCTTCCAGTGTCAGTTTCAGAGGCCGCATGACAGGTCCTCCGACACGCTCATCGAGACGGACATCGCTGCCATCTGCGAGTAGAACGCGCCGTCGTCCTCGTTGGGAAATGGCTCGTTCAGGTCAGCAGACGCAATGGCACGGGGTAGCGCCTGAAGCGTCCCGTCGAGCGCGGCAGCTACCTGATCGCAGACTCTACTGAACTCGCGGCGCGCGTTCGTGAGAAGCTCCGACCAGCCGCTGTGCCCGGTGAGGCTGCGGATCTCGGCAGCCGACCACTGGCTTGCATACCCTTCCTGATACGACCACAGAAGGTGCTGCATCTCAACCGTCGGCGTGACAGCAACCTCGCACGCGCCGGGCGTCGTGGCGAGCAGCAGCAGCGTCTGACCGAACTGCGCCAGTACCGCACCGCGGTGTTGACCGAACGGCTGATGCTGAATCGCAGCGGTGAAGCCGGCCAAATCGACCAACGACTTTTGAAGATCACGCGATGAGCAGTCGCCTATAGCGAAAGTGCGGACCCAGTTCGGGCCAGCGGGATAAAGACCAAACATAATGCACTCCGTTATGGTGGGCGGAATGCGGCCCCGGTAGGGATCGCTCCCCGCCAGGGTGAAAGATAAAATGAACTGCTAGAGAAAGGTCCTGCCACTACTAGTCGATGCGTCAAAGACGCGGTGAAACCTCTGTTTCGATAGCGACGATGACTGTTGGCTATCGGAACACGGCTTGCGTGTTCAGGCAGAGGAGCCGTACTGGCCTCCCCTGCAAGCGCGGCTACCTCATTTGTAAATTAAGCCGCGAACAAATCATCGTTGAGCCACGAAAGCTGATTTGCCGAAGCCGACTCGACGATTTCCACCGTCGCATCGGGCATGGGCAGTGCATCGTCGCCAACATAGCTATCCGGAGCTACGTGGGCCGTCACCGGCGCAGGCTCGGATATGCTCGACAATGCGTCAGCGTCTCTCAGTCGCGCCAGCACGCCAGCGGCGATTGCCTCGGCGTCCCCCGTTTCCAACAACTGCAGCCGGTCGAGCAAGGGCGCCGGATCAACATCAGCGTGCTCGCACCAATGCTCGAGCTTTCGGTCAATCGACGTTTCGAGGCTGATGCCTTGGGCGCGTGACCGGACGACGGGAAGAATGCGAGCTTCGACCTTCAGCTCGGCCGCGTTGCCGAACAGCGCCGCGATCGCGTCGCGGTCCACTGACTGTTTGTGCTCTTCGTCGACCTGCCAACGAATTCGCACGAACTTGTCGGTAGCATCGAGCGCGATTGCCGTCAGGCGTTGCATGTCGGGCGGTCCGTCAAAGTCGACGCAGATCGTCTGCCGCGACGGCGTCACGACCAGATCGGCTTGCGCGCTTCCCACCTGGACATTCCACATGAGAAAGCCCTTGTCGCCTTCCTCACCGTAGTGGAATCGCCCGATCGAACCGGGATACGCCACAACGCGCCCCGCTCGCTCCCACTGCTGTGCTTTATGAATGTGCCCAAGCATGAACGCATCGCATTCGGCCTCGAACAGGCTGCCAAGCGAAAACTCATGATCGAACCCCGCCATCGTCACGCCGTGCTCGGTCGTACAACCGTTGACCGTGCCGTGTGAAACCCCGACAGTTCGAATTCCTGCGGCACGAAGCGGCTGGTTAACGCGCCCTGCTGCGGCGAGATAGTCGCCCAGCACGGCTTCAAGACCCGTCCCGGCTTCCTTGGCACCAACAGCGACCGCCAGCGCCCCCTTATTGACGGTGGGCAGACACGTGAACACAACATCAGCGCCGATAGCCAGAACCTCGCGCAGCTCGTCGTCCGAGAACACCGGGCCGTCCGAGGGGTAGAACCGCCCCTCGTGGAGGCTTACCTGCTGCACGCGTTCCGCGACATAAATCTGATGCGTGGTCGCCATCAACTCGAAGTTGCGCAGCGTGCCCGGAGGCTCATGGGAGAACGTGCCCTGCAGCATCAAGACCGGCATGCTGCCGCTCAGACCGTTGATCCGGCGTGCGAGGCGGTTCAACGACGGCGCGTGTGCGTCGAGACGATGGTCCGTCGCATCACCCGAGATGACTGCCACGTCGGCATGAGCCAGCACCGCATGGTCGATGCCAAAACCGAAGCATCGGTCCGACTCTTCGATGTTGCCCGGCGCGTAGTGCAGGTCAGAAAAATGTGCGATCTTCAAATCGCCTCCTATAAATGAAAAAGGGCACCAGAAAGTAGCCAGTATTTGCCGATGCGCCGCTAGGGCGCGCTAAAAGAGGGGTTACGTTGACAGCGTGTCGCCGACTTTCATCAGTGCCTTGCCCAGAAGGTTATGACCGCGCCACTTCGATTTGTCCGTGATGTCTGGATGATGCTCACTGAGACCCACGCCCCATATCGTGTCGTAAGGACTTGCTTCGACTAGCTCGGTCGGCGCCGTCGCAAGCAACAGCGTTCGCAGACCCGGATGCTGCGCGAACTTCTCGCGGCATCCGACGTACACGATCGACTCGCGCTTGGCCTTCCATGTATCGAGGTCAAAGCCTTTGACCTTGCGCCCAAGGGCTTTTTGTTCCTTCGGCAGATGCGTGGCTAGCACAGCCTGAGCGATGTCCTCATCGCCAAACAGCTTGGCTTTGGAGAACATCATGAACTGCTCAACACTAACGAAAGCGACGTCGTGATACGAAAAGCGGCACGGATGCCAGTTGCTAAAAGCGTCCTCCGCGCCGAAGAACAGCGTGAAGTTGCCGACTCTACGCATCGGAATCTCCTTCGCGTGAACAAGTAGATGGGCCGCCGAGGCGGACGGATTCGATGCGCAGGTACAGCGCGGTCGAAAACATTTGAGCAAGCGGTTCCTGCTGAAATGCTCTCATGCGCGAGCGAGAAAGGCTTTGTGACACGAAGAAAGGATGCCAGCCCCCGAAGGGGGACTGGCCAAGGTTAGACGTAAGCGGCTTGTGCAATCGCGTCCTGAATTTCGACGTCAAGCGAGGCGGGATCATCGAGCGCGTTCTTGAGACGTGCATTCATCGCATCGACATCAGCGATGCGTTCGATCCAGCCGCGACCGTAGGTCTGGTGCGCGTATTTGCGAAAGCCGTTCTGTCGCTCCGGCTGACTAAGGCCCAGACGATGCAGCAGGTCGGACATACGGTGACGCTTGTCTTCCAGCGTCTCATCGGGGTCGGGCGAGTCGTCGTCATGACCAGATGCGCCGTCGATGCCCGATGGTTCTCCATCGCCTGCCCGTTGGGCCCCACATTGCTCCTGCTCAGGCTGAAGGACCGGATCGCCAATCGACTGCACCGTCCCGTCTGACTCCAACAGCGCCACCGCACGACTGGCAGCATCGAGCGCCGGTTGACCCTCGTCCGCGCCGTCCAACAGCGCGCCCAGGTCGATATCGGCATCGAGCACCGTCAACATCTGCTTCTGACGCACGGCCTGGCCGTTGTCGTCAATCCGCGTGATGTCAAACTCTTTCTTCGAGAGCCAGAAGCGCGTGCCGGTGAGCCTGCCACGCGCCAACGCCACGGTCTGCATCGCAGAATACGCTTTCTGCAGCACGTAGATGGAGTTGGTCGGCAGCTCGATCAACCCAAGTCCCTTCACGTCCGGGACTGCAAACAAGAAGTTTGCAGTCAGGTTGCACTTGCGGTCCTGATACTGCGGACAGACGTGAGGATCGCAGACGCCATCGGGAATGTCGTCGTCTTGCCGGTGAACGACCAGTCGGCCGCCGAAGGATCGTCGGGCCCGCTGTGCGCGTGCGTTACGTTCGACCGGTGCGTACGTCTTGCAATAGCGCTTGCCGTCGCGGTCGTACTCCGAGAAATACTGTCGCCCGGTTGTCGTGTACGCGGCCATCTGATTCGGCACATTGCGCAGCCAGTCGTCGAACGCAAACATGATCGGGAAGCGGTATAGCCGCAACCCGTGACCGCGATCTTCGCCATACAGCCGCAGGATCTCGTCGGCCGTGTCCGGATTCGAGAAATCCGAGCGTCTGCAGACGAAGTAGTCGACGTTGCGCGGAATGAGCGCGTTGCGCAGCTTCAGCGACGTTTCGAGCACCTTGCCGATGGCTTCGAACGACTCGCCCGCGGCCACCATGTCGTTATAGAGCTTGACCGCTTTTTCGTTGGCTTGGTGCGCCCGCGTGAGCACTTTGATACCGGGTCGGATCTTGCCGATCGTGGGCGGGCGAATAGCTCGTTCTTCAACGAGACTACGCGGCGCGTGATCGAACATCTGAACTACTGCATTCATGTTGGTTTCCTTGCGAGAAAGAAGATGGCGTTGGTCCGCAGCGTTTCAGCCTGAGATTGCATTTCTCGGGCTGGAGCACTGCCGCGACGTTCGCTGACATGGGAAATGAAGACAGAGCGCTCGGCGTCGCTGAACATTGCGACTCGAGCGACTTCGCACCGCTCACGCCAAACGGGGGACGTGGTGTCCGCCTGCTCGCGCTCGGTATTGATTTGATGCGTGATGGCCTCGGCGATACGTTGATTGAGGCGGTCGGGCAACAGCATGAACAGCACCTCCGTTGAGAAAGGTCCGATGGGTCCTTTGCAGGACGCGAGGACGAAAAAAAAGCCCGGTCCCGTGAGGGAGCGAGCTTCGTGAAATCGATATTGAGACCCACGCGCCACGCCCCTTCCGGGGACGTGGCGTGCAGGGAGCGGCCGGCATAAGCCGGGGTCGCTCGATCAGAGAACGTAAAGTCGTTCTCGCGCAGCATGGTCACGCCGCGCAACAGCCCTTTTCGGAATTACTTCCGCCGCAGGAATCACGGATCAGCCAACTTCGATCGTTCTACCCAGATCAGGCTCTGGAGAGAGAACACCCGAAAACCCGGGTTCGAACGATGTACCGGCGCAAATGAATGCAGCACAGGGTACGAGTATCACGGCTGAAATTGGGGAGTGTGTAGCGAGCACACTCAGCACAAGGAAGATTTCCACACCGGTAGCTATCCGGTCGGAGCATGCCAACGCGCGAGGCGGCCACGACTTGCAGAAAAAAGATGGACTCCGGGCTTGGAGTCGAGGTCGATGCGTCGGTGACGCGGGGAATGGAGTTGAGTATCCGGGTTATCGACGCCAGCGTGCGGGTGAAAGCTCACGAATTTGACCTAGCTTTCGCCGTCTTGACTCTTGCCTAAACAATGAAAATCTTATGTGAGAGAGAACACAGACATACCGAAAACGATCATGGCTGGTACCGACATGGAAGCACCTGAAGACGGATTAAGACCAAGCTCACCTCCGGTCGCGCCGACTGGCGAGAGCGGTCTTCGGCGGCTCGACCGCCTGACCAACGACAGTCGGCTCGCGCGAATCCATGCGGATACGCTGGCCAAGACCGAACTGCCGTACCACTCGGGATTCGCACGTGAGTTCTTGCGAGGCGACTTCAATTTTGCAGCAGCGAAGATGACCGTCGCTCGCGGCGGCAAACTCATCGCTATCGAATCTGAATTTCGAGTGGCTGAAGGCTGGTTTCGCAAAGCGATGGCGTGGGCCAATGAACTGCCGAAGAGGCAGGCTGCAACGTATCCCGAGATAGTGACGCTCGAGATCAAGCACGCCATGTCGGGACGATTGGTACGCCTGCTGACCATCTACGACCAGCTCTTCTTATTGACGATGGGCGCATTGATCGCTCGATCGTTGGGCTCGGAAGCTCGCCAGAGCACCCTCGATGCCGCTCAGACGCGGATCCGCAAGATCGCCTATCTCTGCATTTTCGATAACCATCGCTTTGCGCCCGAAGGTGTGTTGCTTCCCGACCCTGGCCAAGCCCACTGATACCGTCTTGAGCGCGCGCATGCGCTCCTGTCTTGACTAGCGGCAGCGCTGGTTACGCTCGACCTAATGCAACGACGAGAGGACCTCACATGGACCTACGCGATATTCAGCGACTGCACGCACAGTTCGCACCTGACTTAATGACCATCGATCTGCCGCGGCAGATTGCTGCGCTTCCCGCGCCGGCGGACCTGGCGGCTCAGGACAAGGCGCCTTCTATGAAGGTGCGCCTGCCGAAGGCTGCGCCCACCGCCCGCCAAACGCTCGTTGCGGTGGCAATCGCCGCTGTGGTCGGTATGGCAGGAATTGGAGCCGCCTCCCTCTACAAGTCGTTCGGCGCACCGTCGGTCCACAGCGCCGCTCGCTCGGATTCGGGTGCGGGCAAGCTCGCGGGAACCGAGCAGCCAAGCGCTCCATCGACGCGTCCGATCGACGCGGAACCGCCTCATCCGGTTGCCATGGCACCGATGCTCACGGCGAAGGACCTCGCTCCTTCGGGGGTCGGATTGACGGCTGACCAGTTCAGAAATTCGCTCGGAAGCAACGCTCCCGCCGTTGGCGCAACCCCAGCCAAGTCGGCACCGGTTTCGACGGAGGAGCAGCGAGCGGCGGCGTCGCCGATTCATCAAGCCCGTCGGGACGCGGACGCGGACGCGGCACAGCAGCGTGCAGCCAACTCCCCCGCGATGAAGGCCGCTGCACCGGCAGCGCAAAGCGCTGCGCAGCAACCGACGACGTCGACCACGACGGCAACGCCCGCCGCGACGACGCAAGCCACAGACGGCGCGACGACAGAGACCTCCACGCCGTCGCACTCGCGCAGCTACGGCCACCACGTAAAGCGCGCGCGCGATGAGCAGACCACGGACTCCGACGGCGCAGCCGCATCGAATAAGAAAGCAGCACCCGCGACCCGAGGCGGGTCGAATGAAGTGCAAATGTTTTAGGAATCGACACCATGAAAACCGAACTTAACATCACGCTTATCGCGCGCGGCTGCGCCATCACCGGCGAAATGGTCGTGGATCACGGCATTTCGTCTTTCGGACTGCTCGACGGCGGCATCATCTCCACGCAGGGTCTGCTGCACATCGGCGAAGGCGGCCTCGTGAAGGGCAGCGCACAGGGCGAGCACGTTCGCATTGACGGGCGCGTCGACGGCGATGTGCACGCGCGTGGCTCGCTGGAAATTAACGGCCAAGTCTCCGGTGACATCTTCTACTGCGGCACCATCCGCCTCGGCCCGCGTGCGTCGCTCAACGGCACGCTCAAGCGCGTCGCCAGAATGCTCACGATTGAGGCCGATTCGACGCCGGACAACGGGCCTATCGCCGGTCCGCGATTGGACGACACGAAGGGCCAGGAACGCACGGAATCGAACGTGACCGAAATTTCGCGGGCGATGGCGTAGCCAACTCAATTTTTGATGACTTGCCGATACCAGGCCAAGTTAGCCCTGCCCGAGCCGACCGTGAAACCCATTGAACCAATCTTCGACCTCCTCACTGTGACGTGGGAGGCGGCCGCTCAAGAAGCCGCTTTCGAAGGCCACTGCTTCTGCATGCTCGATACAGGACGACTCGTGAATAGCCACGCGATGCCAGCGGGCACGCCACACTGGAACCATCCTGCTTACCGTTCTGTCGCAATGTACAGACGTGCGTTGCAGCCCAAAGAGTGACGGAACGAAGCCAGACTAGTTCGTTGTGTTATTCCGTCAATATATTCTGCAGCCGCCTACAGCGGGCTTTTACATTTCTATGTGGCGGTCCCTCACCCCAATCAACACGGCACCGGTGAACCCGCGAGTCCGGTGACTACACAGTCGCGTTTGTACGGGATAGCAAAGGTGAGCCCATTCGCGAGCTCGCTCGGCAGTTTGATTAAAAAGACCGCGCTAACGCATCAGGGCCGGGAGAAGCGCATCAAGCCGCCGCAGGAACCTGCTAAGCGGGCGCTTCGATCAATAACGAATCGTCAGCGGCTCTGGGTGATGCTGAGTGATCACGTATAAGCTATCCACCGTAAAGGCCGTGTAGGTGGCCACTAATGGCCTGCATCCCGGAGGAAAAAAGGAATCTCCCTGGGTCGACCGAACGCTGGTCGGGCCTGCGTCAGCGTCGCTCGCGATATACACGGTCACATCGGCGCCCTGTCGTACCGTATACGATGGGCGCGGCCCATACATGAAGTGGATTGGCCCAGTGGCAACCTCGTAGAAGAGGACCGGTGCCCCACTGCAGTCAGAAGAAGGGTATGCGACTGCTCCGATGGGGGTCGGTCGGGACGATCCCCATTGAAACTGCGTGGCAGAAGCAGAAGCTCGGTCGTTGGTGGCGACCCGACTGATCGGGACGAACGTAATCGCCCCGTTCATCTCGATATAGACGCCGTCGTCGACTGCATCGGACTCGAGTGGTCCGACCTCCCTACCCTGCGCATCAAACACCTTTGGGACGTGCTTTTTGTCGCGGTGATGATGGCCGTCATCGTCGCCCGCATGGGCGGTCAAAGCAAGCGTTGCGAGCACGGAAGCAATCAGAATCGAGCGCATGGCGTCTCCCGTCCGTATGCCAGGCGCGCCATGACTTGGCCGCCAGGCAAGTCTAAGAATAGGCGGGCGACGCAGCGCTTTCAAGGAAGCGCGCCGAAGACAGGCTCAGGCAGCTGTAGCCACCGGTTGAAGTTGCGCTTCAACGACGAAACGCGATTCGAAGTTCTTTGACGTGCCCGAGATCATCAGGGATTCACGTGCGTGCGTGATTGCAACATAGAACAGACGACGCTCCTCCGCTTCGGATCTGGGACGATCGTCTCTTCGCTGCGCGCGATCCAGTCGCCTATAGCGGGCTTTTTTGTTTGACGCAGCGGTTCGCGCGCGTATGTCCAAATTGACCGATAGCTTTCGGCGAGGTTTAGCAGTTCGGGCCGCGAAATCTCCGCAATGAGGATTCCAGTCAAGCATCAGTCAGAATTGAACAGCCGTGGTGGGTTCGCCGCGGTGTTCGGATGTGTCGCTTCAATAACGAATCGTGAGCGGCTCCGGGTGATGCTGAGTGATCACGTATAAGCTACCGACCGTGAAGGCCGTGTAGGTGGCCACTAATGGCCTGCATCCCAGAGGAGAAAAGGAATCTCCCTGGTTGGTCGACCGAACGCTGGTCGGGCCTGCGTCAGCGTCGCTCGCGATATACACGGTCACATCGGCGCCCTGCCGTACCGTATACGATGGGCGCGGCCCATACATGGTGTGGAGTTGCGTCCCATTGACAACCTCGTAGAAGAGGACCGGCGTCCCACTGCAGTCAGGATAAGGGAATGCGACTGCTCCGATGGGGGTCGGTCGGGACGATCCCCATTGAAACTGCGTGGCAGAAGCTCGGTCGTTGGTGGCGACTCGACTGATCGGGACGAACGTAATCGCCCCGTTCATCTCGATATAGACGCCGTCGTCGACTGCATCGGACTCGAGTGGTCCGACCTCCCTACCCTGCGCATCAAACACCTTTGGGACGTGCTTGTTGTCGCGGTGATGATGGCCGTCATCGTCGCCCGCATGGGCGGTCAAAGCAAGCGTTGCGAGCACGGAAGCAATCAGAATCGAGCGCATGGCGTCCCCGTCCGTTTGCCAGGCGCGCCATGACTTGGCCGCCAGGCAAGTCTAAGAATAGGCGGGCGACGCAGCGCTTTCAAGGAAGCGCGCCGAAGACAGGCTCAGGCAGCTGTAGCCACCGGTTGAAGTTGCGCCTCTACGACGAAACGCGATTCGAAGTTCTTTGACGTGCCCGAGATCATCAGGGATTCACGTGCGCGCGTCATCGCGACATAGAACAGACGACGTTCCTCCGGCTCCGTCGACTTCGCATCAGGGACGATCGTCTCTTCGCTGCGCGCGATCCACACGTGATCCCACTCCAGCCCTTTGGAGCTGTGCATCGTCGTGAGGATGAGCGCGCCGGGCGTCGGCTCGTTGTTATCCTGACGCAGGAAAAGAAGCCGCTCAGCGAAGCTGCCCGATAAGCGACAGAGGACTTCGTTTGTCGCCTCGATGGCGCGAATTGCCGAATCCTTTTTCGCGTACTTCAGCATCCACTCAGCGACGCCTGAGAGCGTCAGCGAATAAAACTTCCGATCGCACAGACTTTGCCATTCCGCCAGCCGCTTCATGAACTCACGGTAGTTCGTCGCGACGTCCTCGGGCAGTCCCAGCTCGACCAACTCGGCGCGGCCCTTCTGCGTCAGTTCCGCGCCCATGTCGGCATGCAATGCGCGCAACTGCTGCGCGGTCAGGCCCAGGTGTGCAAGAACGGCGTCAAGACCGGTGTCTTTGATGCGCTCGACAATCTCGAGCAGGTTGCACATGAGCGCGCCCTCGGGGCGGCTCAGCACCGATGCGCCCGATGCGCGGTAATACTTGATGCCGTGAGAGCGGCAGACCGATTCGAGCGGGTCAAGGATGCGGTTGGTGCGCGCAAGGATGGCGCACGATTGTCCTTTGGCGAGCAGTGGGCCCAGCACCTCGACTGCAGCGGTCGCTTCTTCGTACTCGTCCGGGTGCCGCGATGTCAGGACGTTCCCGCCCGGCCCCTTCTCCGCGCGTAGCACCTTCGCAATCCGGTCGACGTTATTGCGGATAACTCGGTCTGCCGCGCCGAGAATTTCCGCGCGGCAGCGATAGTTGCTGCCAAGTACAACCGGCTTTGCGTCGAACGCTTCGATGAACGATTCCATGCCGCGATAACCGAGCGCCTCACGGAATGCGTAGATGCTTTGGTCGTCGTCGCCGACCACGGTCACGATGGAACCCGCCTTCGCATGAAGCTCGATCCACCGGTACTGCAAGGGGTCGGTATCCTGAAACTCGTCAACAAGCAGATAGGTGAACGCGTATGGGGCGATGGTGCCGTTTTCCATCCCCTCGACAGCGAGGCGCAGCATGTCCTGAAAGTCGATCTTGCCGTTGCGGGCAAGTGCGTCTTGGTACGCGTGGTACAGCTCACCGTCGTCCGTGTTCGGATCGCATCGGCCGAAGTTCGTTTTGATCTTCTCGATCGTTGGAATGGCGTCTTCCGCCTTCCCATCGCGGCCAAGTTCCTGCATGACTCGGATGAGTAGCCCGAGCCGGTCACCATCGGACGCGATATCGAGCGCACGTGCACCGGGGCGCTTTAGTTGCTTAAAGGCAAGCGAATGGAAGGTGCCCGCGATAAGACGCTTCTTTACTGACTCGCCGGCGGCGGACAGGATGCGCTCGCGCAATTCGAGCGCGGCATCCTTTGAGAACGTGACGGCGCCGACCGTCGCGGCGCTGTCTTGCAGCAGCAGCGCTGCTTTCGTAGCGATCGTTTTCGTCTTGCCCGCGCCCGGGCAGGCGATCGCCACACAATGCTGGCGCAACTGGGCGACTTCCCGTTGCTGGGGATTGAGTTCGTCCAGCATCGCGCCTCCTTAGTTGCCGCGGACCGTCGTCATCAGCTTCAGGTGCGTCATGTACCCGCGAATGCCGAGCGGATTGAAGCGCTTGAGGAAGTTGACCGCCTCGTCGTCCACGTCGGACTGGTCGCGGATGCCGTTCCACACCATGAAGTCGAAGTGATCCATTGCGCGGTCGAATTTCATGATGGCGCTTAGCACGCGCATCGAAAAGCGCGAGTAAGCCTCGACCTCGATGTCCATGGCGGGCATCGGAATAGTCGGCTCGAACACGAATTCCTTGTTGGCGCGAAGCTCCGCTTCCTTCTGCTGCCGGAAGCCTTCGGCGACGCGCAGTTGCTCGTCCACGTAGCTCTCGATGCCGGCCAGCAGCTTCTCCAGCGCGCTGTTGACGACTTCCTTGTCGCTCTCGCCGAACGTCGAGCGGCCGAAACGCTGCATGTTGATGCTCATGCGGTTGATGTACGGCCACCACTGTTCGAACAGCGGCTTCAGGCGGGTATGATTCAGCCGCACGCGGGCGGTCACCACTGCTGCGCCGGAAAGCTGGCGGTCCAACAACTGACGGCCGATCTCGCGGCGGCGCTTGATGATCGCAATACGCTCGGCCGCAGGCAGGTCGCGAAACAGCTTGCGCGTCTTCGCCACTTCCGCGCGCTTCATCTGCGCGTCGTCGGACGAGATCACGCCTTCCTTCTGGAGGCGATCCGCATCCGCCTCCATCTGCGTCAACTCGCGCTCAAGCTCTCCGTCGTCCGCGCCGTCCGTCGTGAGCGGCGCCTCGACCGTACCTTGTTCGAGTGCGCTCAGCGCGACTTTCTCTTCACTGCCGGGTTCGACAACCGTGCTCATTCGCCATTTCTCCTGTCTGGACCGCATGGGCCCCCTTTCAATCGTGGGTGATCAGGCAAGCAAAGCGCGTTGCCTATGGAGTCCATTGTTGCGGTCGGGGGCACCGGTCAACGTCCGAAACAGCGACTATTTCGCGCGCCTTTCCGACGACGACGCCTAGTGCGGAGCACGTTTGCGCGCGGTGCCCCGTTGGCTCGCACGCACGGTTCGGGCATCCGCGCGTTCAAGAATGGAGGTGGGTGAGAGCAAAGACATGCCGGCCCGGAGCGAGACGGCGCGTCCGGGAGGGAGCGATCAGCAGGGACTGCTGGCGGCTGGGGACCGTATCATGATGAAGCCCGTTTGCCACAAAGACGCTGATTTTTGTGAGCTTTCCGGGCTTCGCCTTACTAATTGCTTTCTAGCGCGCAGATTGAAACGACTCCGCGGCTTTCCACAGTAGCGCGCCTAGCAGCGCTGCGGCCGCGACCCAGTATCCCGCCAGCACGGGTAGCGGGGCAACAAGCACGGCCAATAGCGTGCCGAAAACAAGCAAGAGACCGTGACTCGCGAGGTGAAAAGACAGCGGGCTGACGAAGCCCGCCGCCGAGGCTTTGATCTTTCGCCTAGCGGTTCCGTCGATGAACATTCCGATGGCAAAAAGTATTGTGCCCACGATCCACAGCTTCATCACCATCGCGCGAAAGACGATTCGATAGACGAGCAGCCAGAAATTCTCTGTCCACGTATGCGCGAAGCTGGAAAACCCTCCGTCGTTCATTCCGCCGACGCTCCCCGACGCATTCAGTGTCCGGTGAAGCAGGCCCGTATCAACGAACGCATGGCGAAATATTCCGTTCGCCCGGCTCACTGCGGCATCGACCTTCTCCTGCCCAACGGTAGCCACCAACGACTGAGTCTCGACGTCCGGCACCTCGAATAGCTTGCGCTCTGGCACCGCAGGCATCACGGCAATTGCCAAGACCGGGACCAGGAGGAACCAGACCTTCAGGTGTGACCCGAAGCGGCTAGCCATGTAGCACCTTCACCGCCGCCAACACGGGTATCAGAGCGACCGCGAACAGCCCGCACCAGAATAGCGCCGGGCGATACTCGGCGATGGTAGCCAGGGCGTAACAACGCGCTCCGGCGCCATGGGTGAACTCTTCGGGCACGGCAGCGTTCGCATCGCCGTCGAATGCCATCGCGGTCTCGAGTGCTCGCTTCGCCGTGCGGAAATCAGTCTGCGACAACTTCGCTATTATCGTAACGGTGAGCGACATCGTATTCCTCGAAGTAGCGGCGGAACGTCTCGCCGTGCAGCACGCGGGATGCGAGCTGGAATGCTGCGGTACGCTGCGTGATATGGTCCGGACAGCGCTCGTCGACCATTTCAAGCTCGTGGTCGGGATGGCGCTGTTCAAACGCGGTGATCGCTTCCACCATCGGACACCACACCTCCACCTTCTCGCCACGGCGCGCAACGTAACGACGCGCGTAAAGTGCCTCAGCCGGCTCAAAGAGACCTTGCATGAATGCTACGTACGGTTCGCCGTTGCGCTTGGCCCGCCTGTAACTATCGAGTGCCGATTCGATCATCTCAGCAGCCAACGGCCGCTTGTCTCCCATGAAACGTTCGCCGATGAAGTCGGCCACGCGGGAGCACGCGAGCTCGAGATCCGGCGACACGTTGAACACCGGCATGAGCCGGTGCGACAGCTTGTGATCGCGGATGATGTGTTTGTATGCAGCGGACATAGTTTTTGGTTTAGCCTTCGATGACGGGAATTCGACCCTGATACACGGCACCCCCCGAGATGCGCATGAAGTACTGCAAGTTCGGCAAGCTATGGAGCAGGCGGACCGGGATCAATGGCACCTTCTCAAGCTGAAGCGAGCGCGATTGCGAGCCGCTGAATTCCAGTGCATGCGCCTCTGTCGTCGTGTTCAAGCTGTTTGAGACGTTCACCACGCGGATCGCGGTTTCGCCGACCTTGTCGGAGAACCACTTTGCAGTATCTGAGTCCTCCAGTCTGAGGACTATCTGGTTGTTCAGGTTACCCAAAACCTGCAGCATTTTTGCTGCGTTTCCGAGTTTTGCTTCCAGGTCGGCGCGCGCCTGAAACGCGACAAACGCCTTGAACCCGGCGCCGCGTCCCTTGTTCAGGATCTGAATCACCTGCTCGTTGATGGCCTCGGCTATCTCGTCGATGATGAGCACGACGTCGGGCTTCTCCGCGTAGAAGTTATAGATCGCTCCGCACACCGCCGCGACGTCAGACAGCGCCATTGAGGCGATAGCCTTCTGAACGATGTTGTTCGACAGCGAATCCAGGCCCATGTAGAGGACCGCCTTCTGCTTGATGATCTTGTCGATGTCCCAGATCTCACGCTCGTCCTCGAAGTCATCCGCCTTCGGCGCGAGCATCAACCCGGTTTCGCCGGTCGCCAGCATCTGCAGCAGCGGCAGCGCCGAGGCGATGATCTTCATGTAATGCTCGCGGTCGTGCGTGTGAGTCGCGATCAATCCGTCGATCGTCTCGTGCCCGCGATCGTGAGCAGCAAACCGGTCCAGATACAGCTTGACCATCCCGTCGACCATTGACGCGTCGTTGCGGCGCTGCGCATCTTTGACCGTTGCCGTGACCGTCAACTCCTCCCAGTCCGCCAGCCCATTTTCGATGAAGAAGCGGCGCAGGCCTCGCTCCAGCAGGTTGGAAATCCCCGACTGCGCGTACTTCAGAATCGATCGCAGGTTGGGCTTGTCGCCGACGTACAGCTCGCCCTTCACGGCGCGGTCGATGAAGAGAAACGCGAAATCCCGGAACTGGCCCTCCTCCATCAACTGTGCAATCCGCGACGGAATCTCCGACGGCTGCGACCAGTTTTCGAGCGGGTTAAGGCGAATCGACTCGTGCGGTTTGGCCTGATTGAAGTAGAGGAATTTTCGGCCGGTGCGCGCGCACTCCTTCTCAACGCGCTTTTTCCACTCGTCGTCGTTTTTGGGGTCGACGATGATCAGAACGTCTTTGGGGTTATGGATCACCTGCGTGGAGATGACTTCATACGTTCGGGTTTTGCCCGCGCCTGTTGTGCCAGCCACGAGCGTGTGACCGCCCATTGCCTTGTAGTGAAACGGCACCTTCACCTTCTGCGGCTCCATTCCGTGGATCCACGATGATCCCTGCGGCATGCGATCCCGGATGCTGTCGCTCGGTCCGAACAGCCGCTCGATGCGCGCCTCGACGGTCCGACCGATTTCGGTCTTGGGCAGCCACTTGGGCAACGACGGAATATCTGTTACCGGTATGCGAAGAATCTCATGGGCGATCTGGGTGTGCTTCTGCGTCCATTCGTAGCCCGTGCCCAAATACATCGAGTCCGCTTTTTGCCGCATCGTCTTCTGCGTGGCGAGGAGCTTGTCGATATGGATCTTGCTGAGCCACTTCGTGGAAATCGCCATGCGAAAGCTCAGCGCCTTCCAGATTTGCAGTGCGCGTATCGAAAGCAGCAGCACACCGGCCAAAGCGAATGCCCAGCCGTACGGCATCCCCGAGACTAGTATTCCAACGATGACCACCGGCCAGACGACGAATGGCCTGAACTCGTAGATGGGCCGGAAGTGGTTGACGTAGCTCATACCGCTGACCGCTCCATGATTAGACGCCCTGCTCGCTCAACAATGCAGATATCGTTGCCATGAGCGCGCATGAGTAGCTGGCGCTTCTTAAGCTGCTCGACGAGTGTTTCGCTAGTCATGCCGTACGCGCCGACGAGGCGCTTTTGCACAGCAAGGCCTTTTTCTTCCCACGTGACCTTCGCCTTTCCCGATGCGACGTCGCCCGCCAGCGCCCTGAAAAACTCTTTCATCATCGCGGCACCTGGCCCCAATACCTCCGTCAGTTCCTCGTCTGACGGACCGGCTCGGCTAGCGGTGCCGCGGGGGGTATTGGTTGCCGCAGGGTCGACCGGCGCCGGGCGCTGCGGCGCGGGGCTCGGGCCAGTTGAGGAGTCAGCCGAGGCGGCGGTAGCGACGGGTGCTTGGCTCCGCTCCAACGCGTCACGCAACGACTGCGACAAATTAGGCGGCGCTACGGGGACCTTCTGGTCTGGCGAGTTCGATGCGGCAGCGCTCGGGGTCGCGGCCGCGCTGGTCGTTGCCGAAGCCGGGGCAGTCGAGGCCGCCATGTTGCCGGTTGCCGACGCTGGCTGCGGACGTGGCTCGTTCGCGGACGTCTCACCGCCTGCCGGGGCCGCCGATTGAACAAACTGCGGCTCGAGCGCGAGGGCAACATGCACGGCGGACGGTACATCGTATTTGACCGGCGCAAACACCGCTTTCTGCGCTTTGCGCTCAAAGTCCACGGCAACGTCCATCGCCTGCCGTACCACTTTATGGACCAGCGGCTCGTAACCTTGCGGACTGCGCTCAGGATTGATCGCGTTGAAAAGGTCGTCCAACACCCCGGTGTCGAACCCGGAGAGCAGGTCTGGCGCGATGACAGTCTGGGCGAACATCGCCGTGCGCATCCGCTCATTCTTGAGCGGCGCTGCGCGCCGTTCCACCGTGTATTGGCCGCCGCCGAGCCACGCGCCAAACGCGCCGTGTGCCGCCGGATTCCACTTCGACCCGTCGGACAGGCGAATCATCTCGAAATGACGGAATGGCTCGTCAAGCAGAGAGCACGCAGCCGCCAGGAAGACGGCATAGTTGTACTGCGGCTCGAGCCGCCGCCGCTTGTCGGACGTGAGGTCCGCGGCGAACTTCTGCGCACCGGCCAGCCGCATGGCATAAAACGTTGACTCAATCGTCGCGCGGAAAGCGCCGCCCGGCTCACAGTGCAGCTCCGGCGTGAGCGGCATCGAGGAGAACCAGCTCGCGCAGCGGCGCAACACGGACACCCACTTCCGTGCGAATTCCGCTTCCGTGCTCTCATTGGCGCATTGGCGAACGAGTTCAATGCGCTTATGGTGCGTGGCGAACAAGTCTTCGATCGCGATAGCTTCGTGAGCGGTTGTCATGGGATGAATTTGCTCGCCAGCTTAAGAGCGCCGGTTCCGGTCGCCGTCGCACCGCCACCGAAGATCGTTGCGAGCTTCGGAATCTCGAAGGACAGCAGCAGCACGAACACCGCCAGGTCAAAGACATACGCCCCGTTGACGGTGGTAGATCCGCCTACGTGTGTCGCCTTGCCTACCGCGTCTGAGATGGACGTCCCGACAAGCTTTATCAGGACGGCCACCACAACGGTGTACATGCCCGCGCTGATCATCCAATCGAGCCACTTCTTAAAATAGCTGCGCGTGTAAGACGAGAAGCCGAGCGCAATCGCAATCGGGCCAAGCACGATACCGACGGCGGCTTGAATCTGGCCAATCGCGGTGTAATAAACGAAGATGATCGAGGCGAGAACCATGAGCATCCCCGCGAAGGCAAGAACGATGACATCGGTCAACAGCGCAGGAATGTCCCACAGCTTGACCGTCTTTAGCTTCGCCGTGAGCGCGTCGATGATGGTCCCCGCGAGCGAGGCCATCTGCGAACCAACTGAGCCGTTGTCCGACTGGCTGATATGCGCCGCCAACTGCTCAAACCAAGTCCAAAAGCCAGCCGCCGACGACGTGTAGCCAAGGTACAAGGCGACGAAGATGCCGAGGACCGCCACTTCCTCGAACAGGTCGACCCACGCGGAAATCGGATGGTGCGTCCCGGCGAACCTCACTCCGACGAGAACTAGCGAGATAATGCCCAGGCCCCACGCGAACTTGTTGGCCTCGCTCATCACGTTGGAACTCGCATCCACTGCCGTCGTGACGACGTTGCCGAGCAGAACATGGATCTGCTGTGCGGCGCTGCTTGCCCCCTTGCTAAAGTCGCCCGCCTGGCTTGCCAGCAGTGCAGCGGAGCTAGTCGACGACGCGGGCACAGCGGGGGCCGCTTGTGCCATTGCGCCGCTAGCAGTAACGCCGATGCAGCAAATCACCGCCAGGAAGACGAGGAGCGACCTTATGAGCGATATTGCTGATCGCACCGTCATTGCCCCAGCACCTTCGAAGATCCGATTTGAGCGTCGAATGCCGCTCGTTCTCTGTCCTGTTGCGCCTTGAGCGCCGCCTGACTGGCATTGTTCGCCTGCTGGTCCGCGACCGTCGCCGAATCCTTGACCGCGTCGCTGCGCTGCTTTGCCGCCATCATCGTCAGGAGGTCGCTGTTCTGGCTGGAGATGATGTCAAGCATATGCGTGGTCAGCTGAGCCGTTGCCTGCATCGTCGGCGACATATTCAGTTGGTCCTGAATTTCCTGCCGGCGCTTGGCGAGCGTGCTGACGTGCGAGATAACGTCGTTGCCCTGCTGGAAGAGTTGCTTGGCCGTCTTGTCGTTGTTCTGGAGCAGCGTGTTCTGGTCCGTGAACCACTGGTCAGCCGACTTTCCCGATTGCGTAATCAGCGCCTGAACTTTGCTCGCGTACTCAGCATTGCTTTGGAGCCCACCGTATAAGTCCTTCAAGGCGTCGGTGTACTTTGTCAGGCCGGAAATATCATCCTTGATGCTATTGAACTGAGCCAGCATCGCGGCCGGATTGAGATTGGTGGCCTGCTTGAGTTGGTTGAGCATCATCTGGTACTGATAGACGAGGTTCGAGTCCTGATAAACCTCACCCTTCACGGCGGCCGCCGCCGTCATCGTGTTCTGAATGAAGTTGGACGCGTCGAACACCGGCATGTTCGCATTGGCGTGTTGCACGAATCCCAGCGTCAGAACGCCGGTGGCTGCGACGCAGCGGAGCAGTTTTTTCATCATGGCGATACCTTTATCTAATGCGTTCAAGCGTTGACGAGCACATCGCGCACGTAGTCCTCCCGCCAGTGCGGGCTGCCTGACTTGACGTGCTTGTCGAGGAGCGCCTGCGCGCGACCGTCCGAGCGCAGGTAGGCGAGTGCCTCCTTCGGGAACTGCGCCTGCAGCATCCGGCTCTGCTTGGCCGTCACCCACAGGTAGTCGCGGTTGGGCACCGCGTCCGAAATCATCTTGATCTGGTGCTGCGTCAGACCGAACACGTCGCTGTACAACCCCTGGTTGTTGACCGCGTCGCTGTTCGGCAGGTAGATAATGTTCGGGATGTTCTCTTTCAGAATCTCGAAATTCGGCACGCGAGCCACCTGGCCAAGCGACTGCGTGGCCATCAGCAGCGTCGCGTTGAGCTTTCGGATCGTCACCGCCCAGATTTCGAGGCGCGCGTAAAACTTCGGGTAGGTGAAGAAGAAGCCTGCCTCTTCGATCTCAATCACCGTATAGCGCTTGCCGTCGAGGATTTGCGCGATCCGGTAGAACGCGTAGTCCATGAACAAGGCTGCGGCCACCGGAAAATTCTGAAACAGGTCGCCCATCTCGATCGACAAGTCGTCCGAGATAGCGAAGCCGTCTTCCGCGTGGTCGAAGAATTTGCCGTTCTTGTTGCCCTCGGTCCAGACCTGAAGGCGCTCGCGCAAATCGGCCGGTAGCAGCGTGATCAGCCCCGAAAGACGCCACTTCTCCGGCGGAAAGCCGAGCGCGAGCGTCCGGATGCGCTCGTAAATCTCTGTCTGCTGCTGCGGCGTGCAGGTGTAGTCCTCGCCCTCGATGGCGAGTTGCACCCAGTCCGCGACGTAGGACCAGTGCTTCTCTTCGGCGATCAGCGAAAGTGGATTGACCGAGGTCGCCGCTTCGAAACGTCCCGTCGCGTCGATGAACCGGCCACCAGCGAGCAACGTGGGAATGCGCGTCGAGCGGTCCTTGTCGAAACGGATACGCCGTGCGCCGTGCCGCCCGGTCTGCATCATCAGGTAGTTCAGGAACACCGACTTACCCGCGCCGATTGGGCCGACGACCAGCGTGTGCGCCTTGCCGCCCGGATGATGTAAATCGAAATACTGGAGCGTGCGATGGCGGGTGGGTAGGCAGGTGAGCGGCCCGGTTTTCGTGCCGGACTGCTGCGTGAGCCACTCGTTGACCTTCGATCCTTCGCCTACGCTGCACAGCGGCGCGATGTCGGAAACGGCGGGCGTCTCAACGAACTGCAGGCGCTTTTGCTGATCCCAGCGGCCCGGCAGCGTCGCGCTCCACGAGGCAAAGAGGTTCGTCTTTTCCAGGATCACGCCAAAGCCCGCGTTGCCGATCACGCCGACGACCTGACGCGTCGCGTCTTCGCACTCCTCGGGCGTGCTGCCGTAGACGACGACCGAGATGTTGGCAAAGCCGTACTGCTGACCTTCGGCGTCCAGCTTCGCGAGTGCGTCGCCCGCCTCTTTCGCCAGAATCTCGCGACCCTCGTCGTTCTTCTGCTCTTCCTTCGTTGCCCACTGCTTAAGGATGGCGACCGGATTGAACGCCGCCACCTTGTAGAAGCCGCGAATTTTCTTGATGTACGCGCTCGCCCTCGAGGTGTCGAGGAAACGGAACATCACACAGACGTCCAGTTCAGCGTCGACCTGCGACAGCACGTCCAGCGCCGCCTCTTGGACGCCCATCCATTCCTTGATGCCGATGATCCGCGCGTACACCTTGCCGTGCGCCGATTCGAACATCAATTCGGTCGCGCCGATGGTGACTTCCGTCTCGGTCAGGTGGGTATCGAGCATGGTGACCGGATAGCGGACGCGGCGTTTCGGCGACGACGGGTTCGCACGCTGGTGAAGGAAGGACAGCGCGTTTTGCAATTGCAGCCGCTTCATCTTCAGGCGCGTGACGCCGCCGACGAAGCCGTCGATTACCGACTCGAAGCGCTTGATCTCGTTCTGGATCTTGGTGAGGTCGAAGGCAAAGGCGCTGCGCGCGAGAATCGTGTCTTTCGCGGCTTCGAACATCGCGACGGCCAGATTCTTGCCGCCGACCGTCATGTGATAGCTGATCTTGTCGAAGATCCGCGAAATGCCGGTCTCGGGCGTGAAAGCGAGCGCAAGCGAATGCGAGTTCCTGAAGAACTTGCCGCTGCCGATGATCGCCTGATTGATCGCGTCGACGCGCGCGTCGGCTTCGGACGCGAAATCGCCCTCGATGCCGCCGCGCACCCGCCGGTGTGACATGCGCCACCACGCGGTTACCCGGTGGTCGAAGTTCCGGCACGCATGGTCGAGGTTGTCGCGCGCGGCCGTGATGTCGCCGGGATTCGGCGAATCCGCGTCAATGCCCTCGAACTCGAACACGGTCAGGAGCGACCCGTCCTTGTTGAGCACCAGTTCGGGCGTGACCATCGTGGCCCACGGCGCGATTTCCTGCACCGCGCGCTTGGTGAACATCATCTTCAGCATGGAAGGTCCTGATCAAACCCATACGGGCGCTTGAAGCGCGCACTGAAGCGGCTGCTAGGTCCCGCCTCGTAGACGTCCGGATAGCGGTTGTAGACCAGCATGACGATTCGCCACCACGGGTCAGTTGAGCTCTTCCAGCGCAGGAACACGTGCACCAAGACGCCGACGCCGAGAAACACCGGACTCCAGCTCGTGTAGCAGAGGAGCGCCGTCATCGTTCCGTTGAAGATGGCGAGCCCCCGGTCTGCCCCGCCCATCTGGCGCGGCAGCGAAAGGCCCCGACTAACCTTGTGTTGGCGCATATCAGCAGGCGTTGGCCATGTGGAAGTGGTCGCGCATGATCGGCACAGCGACCGACGCGATACCGAGGCCGACAAGCACCACCGAGAAGGTCTTCGCGATGTTGCTTTCCGAGTTCGCCACGGCGACCCCGCCCAGCGTGATAAGCACGATGCCGATGCCGTAGAGGTACGGGCCGCTGATCAGGTTGCTGATCGTGCAGATGATGTCGGTCAAACCCGTGAGGTTCGAAAAGTCGCCCGCAGCCATCGCTGCGACCGAGACGACGCTCAGAAGTGCGCCGACCAGCATGGACTTGCCCGGACGCAGATGTTTTGCCACCGTCGCGGCTCTGTTGAGTACCTTCTTGCCCTTCATTTGATGCTCCCGTTAAAAAACGCGTTGTAGGTCGTAATCGTTGTTTTTGAATCCCCGGATTTCGAGGATTTCGGAGACGTGCCGCATCTCGCCGGTGCGCTTGAAATGCACGACGTAGTTGAAGCAGTCAGCGATGTTTTTGCGCATGTCTTCCAGCTCCCACCGCGATCCGGTCGGGATGCCGAGCATGGCGAGCGATTCGAGGCGGCTCAGCGCGGTGCGCCCGTTGTTCGCGTGGATAGATGCGAGGCCGCCATCGTGGCCGGTGTTGAGCGCCTGCAGCAGGTCATAGGCTTCGCCGCCCCGGACTTCACCAACGATGATGCGATCGGGGCGAAAGCGCAGGCACAGCGCGACGAGCAGTTGCGTCGTCACGTTCGTGTCGGCATTCGAGAGCAGCCGCACGCGGTTGGGCACGTGCAGCTTCAGTTCCATCGTGTCCTCGATGGAGATCACCCGTTGGTCGGACGGGATTTGCTCAATCAGCGCGTTGAGGAACGTCGTCTTGCCTGCGGACGTGCCGCCGGCGACGAGGACGTTCTTGCGTGATTGAACTAGCGCGACGAGCGCCCGCATGAGCGCCTCATCCTCGATGCCGTCCTCGAAATGGATTGCTTCGGCGAATTCCGGCCGAGCATTCGCGGCGGAGAACGCGCCCATGCTCACGTAGTCCGAAAGCGTCAGCTTCGACTCGCGGTGCTTCCGGATGCTCAGCGCATGGCCATCGATCGACGTCGGGCTCATCACCGCCGCGATACGCAGGTTTTGATGGCCCGCGTTGATGATGCCCTTGTCGCTTCCCGCCTTCGCCGATTTTTCGACGGACGAGGCGAGGGAATGAATTGCGCCTTCAAGCTGCTCTGGGCGCAGGTCGACGTTCTCCCGCGTCATCACGCCCCGACGCTCCACCCAGACGTTGCGGTAGTCATTGATCATGATTTCCGCGAGGTCGGGCGCATCGAGCAGCTCGCGCAGCGGCGAAAGCGCATGGAAGAACATGCGCACGGCTTCCGCTTCGAGCGGGCGCAGCTTCAGGAGTGGGTTATCGGCAGACTCGGACACGCGATGCTCTGTGGGCGATCGAACATGTCGGGTATTGTTGGTGTTGCGGCGTGCACGCGGATGCGCAAAAGACGCCTCAAATTGACCGGCTTTTAAGGTATTGCCAGCTATCGCCCGCCGGTAGTTAGCTCCGGCATGCCAGAAGCGCCAAGTGAATTATCATGATGAAACGCATTTGCCAGAAAGACGTCAAAAATGACATAGCTTTCCGGCTACAGCTTGCGGCGAGTGGCTGCTAGGCCTTCTTGTTTTGCCCAGCGGGCGTTTTTGTCGACCGCCACCCGCTTTGTTCGTTTTTCCGCCCCTGAGTCATCGGCGATGCGCATCGGAAAACCAGTCAAGCCTCTTCCTCACCCCGATTGCGACTATTGCGGCAATCCAGCCGTCCTTGCGCGTGCATGCGACGACGCCTACCCTTACCGGGACGACCACGGCCCGCTGTGCCTGTGCCAGAACTGTCAGGCGTGGATCGGCGTGTTTCCGCGCAGCACGCGCAATGTGCCGCTCGGGCGTCTCGCCGACGCTCGCCTTCGAGAACTGAACGCGAAGCTCCACGCGGCGCTCGAACCACTGGTGTCGGCAAAGGTTCGCCGCGACGGCTGCAACGTGCTCGAGGCTCGCGCCAAAGCGATGAAATGGCTGGCTGGCGAAATCGGCGCAGACGCGGAGAAGTATTCGATCCATACGCTCGATGCGGAACAGTGCGAACGCGCGATCGCGGTCGTCGACCAGTTCCAGCGCGCGCGGACCGCCACCCCTTCAGAACCGGCGTGGGAAGATCGTTAACACGGGCAGTCAATCAAACGTTTGCTATGTCTCGCACCCTTCCCTTCCAGCGCTCCTCTCAGGCAGCCCGCGCGCGCCTTAACAAAGCGCAATTGCTCCCGATCCCGCGTGCCGTCGCCGATGACCTCGCGCTGCGTGCCCACCTGTCGTTGGAAGCCATTCGCGGGGCGTGCGACCACATCGGCCCCGCGCAGCACATCACCGAGGTAGTGTTACTCGGCAAGTTTCTAAGTGAGGCGGGCCACGGCGAGTTTTCGCACGAATCGCTGCTGGCGGCAGACCGAGCAATGGCCGAAGTGTTTGACGGTGGCCGGCGGACAGGAACGTGGGGTGTGTCGTCGGAGTCAGCCTTCGCGCTGCTGGCTGCGATCGTCACCATGTACGACCGGCAACTGCATAGCGCGACGCTCGGCGCGCTGACCACGGCGAGCGACCGTCTAGAGCGGTTCAAGGGCGGCGAGGCGTACCAGCCGCTGCAAAAACGGCGCGCCTGATCTGTTGCAGGCGAAAAAAAAGCCCGGCAAATCGCCGGGCTTCGTTCTTCAAGGGATGCCCGGCTTGACCGGGTCCTAGCAAATCACCTCCATCGTCTCGCCAAACGGCGCTTTGCGGGCGCGCGTCAGTGGCGTGGTCGATGCCCAGAGCACCGGATAGTGAGGCGCGACGGTCGGAAAGCGCCCTACCATATCTGTCAGATAGACCAGAAAGGCGGGGTTCATGCCGTCTTGCGCGACCCGGTGGAACGGGTCGACGAACGCCGTCCCGCCTCCACCGCGCACAGGCTTGATTTCAGGCGAGTCGCCTCGCTCGAAGATCTGCATCTGCGTGACGCGCGTGTCGCAGTCCATCACGATCAGCCGCGCGGGCTTCAACGAATGGAAAACCGCGAGGATCTCCGCGTCGAACTGCGCCTGCGTCTCGTCGAACACCGAACCGCTGGAGTCACGCACGAAGACCGCGTCGCCGATCGCCGGTGTATGCAGCGCGGGCAGATAGAACCCGAGATGCAGATACCGGCGGTTCGGCGTCGCGAAGCTGTAGTCCGACGGCGACGACTGCTGCGCGAAGCGATGCAACACCGCGCGCCAGTCCACCACAGGCCGTACCGCTTCACCGGCCATCGCCTGCAGATCGCCGGGGAGCTTGCCGCGCATCGCGGCCGCTTTCGCGGCTTGCGTGACGGCCACCTTCCACTCCGCCTCCTTCACCGGCTTGTCCGGACCTTTGTAGGGCCGCACTTCGCCAAAAGAGCCTGGCTTCGCTGGCTGGTCGGCGGGCGACTGTCCAGGCGCGGTGCCGTTCTGGCCACCGGGCTTCGGAGGCTGACCGCCTTTCGGCTGCTGCTGGTCCTGCGGACCCGGCTGCGGCTGCTGCGGCTGCTGGTTCTGCGGCTGTTGACTCTGCTGCGGAGGCTGTTGCTGCTTTTCCTTCTCCTCCTGCGTCAGCAAACCGTAGATCTCTTCGGCCGACTTGCCCGTATAGCGCGGATCGACGAGCGCCCCTTTCGGCAGAACCATGCCCGAGGACAGCACGATCGGGTTGATCGCGTAGTCACAGGCATCGTTCCATCGGTCGGGATCGCGCGCGCCCTGACGCCAGCAGTGGCCATTGGCCACGTGCAGCACCTCGTGCGCGACGACGCCGCGCACTTCGAGGTCGCTGAGCGACTCCATGTACGTCGGGTTGTAGCCCAGCGTCTCGCCGTCGACCCAGAACGTCTTGGTCGACGGATCCTCGCGAACATTCAATCGGAGCGCGAGCGCCCCGAAGAATGGTTGCGAAAGAACGAGCTCGGTGCGCTGCCGGGCAATGCGCGGATGGACCGCGCTACTGCCCAGCACAACATCGGTGCGGTCCATGACGCCCCCTTACGCGACGAGGCGCAGTTGGCTTGCACCGGCCGACTCGACTTCCATCGGCTCCGGCTGCATGCCCATGAACGCGGCCATCAGCCCTTCAATCTCAAGTGCCTTGCTGGCCACCTGAGAACGAAGCACGCGCGAGTCCTTCAGTTCCGCTCCCGTGTGTACGGCCAGATGCGTCTTGGCCTGCTCGAGGATGTGCGTGAGGTGCGGGTCGTTCGCAAAGTTCAGCTTCGGCAGCAAGGCGCACAGTTCGCGCACGTTGTTGGCGACGTCCAGTCGCACGTTGCCCGTCGCGTACAGCCGATTGGCCATCTGCGACACGGCTTCGTACAGACGCCGCACCAGATCCTCGTTCGCGGTCGCGATCGAGGCCAGAACGTGCTGGTCCAGTTCGCTCTTGAGCGTGTTGAGCACGTTCGCCGGAAGCTCGACGCCGAACTGGCTCGCGTCGGGAAAGGGCAGAACGGCCATCTTCACGCCGAACTTCGTGGTCAGCTCAGCGAGGGTCGGATAGTCCGCCTCGTTGAACAGCCCATTCAGTTCTTCCCGAGCCGCCTCTTTCAGGTTCAGGTAGTCGGTCAAGAACACGGAGACCGCCAAGTCGAACTCGTCTTTCAACGAGCGCATCTTTTCGGCGAAATTCATGTAGACCATCGTCGGCAGCAGCCGCACGCCCAACTGGTCGTACTTCAGCGTGTGGTCGTAGAAGTACGAGCGGATACGGCCGGCGAGCGTCACGACTTCCGCGAAGCTCGGCGCATGCTCGGGCAACAGGCGTTTGTTGAATCTGCCAATGCCCTTCGCGTGGTGCTTGCTTTCGACTTCCTGCGTCACCTTGCCGTCGAAACGACGAGCAACCCAGGTGGAAATCGTGACGGAGCAGAGCATGACCTTCGATTGGATGGAAGTGATGTCCATGAGAGAACCTCGTAGAAATGGAATGGATGAAGCAAAGAAAAAGGCCCTGTGCGTCCGAAGACACGACAGGGCCAACATGGGTGATGCTGAGAAAAGTGGAGTGCGTGGTTACTCGCTGCGGATGATCTTGCCGATCTCTCCGCCTTGCGCGCCAATGAAGGCATACGAGTTCTGGATCTGCGGCGAGCGCTGGACTGCGTCTCGCACTAGCAGCGCCGCGAACTCGCGGTGCCCTTCACCGATCAGACGCTCGGTGTAGCGCACGACGCGATCGAAGTTGTTTTCGTTCGCGCGTGCCGCGAGGGCTGCCGCGATCGCGTACAACGCCGAGGGCGTCGTCGGGATCATGGCCGTGTCGGGCGCGAGAAGAATCGCGTCCGGATTCGGCAGCTCGCGGAAGATCTGGAGGAACGCGACCAGTTCCGTCGCGGCACCCTCTCCCACCGAACCGGCGTAGGAGATGTGCTCCAGATGCTTGGGAACTACATCCATGGTTTTCGCCACGAACCCCCAGCTACGCGGGCTCGGTGCATTCTCGATATCGCGCGACATCTTCTGCACCGACAGCAAGTCCGGACGGAAGCGCAGAAACGCGATGAGCGCGGGCGGGATGTTTTCGCGCACGGCCCACTGCGTCCAGTCGTCGATAGTCGGTTCCAGCTCTACCACCGTGGCGAAACGCGAGATCACCGGATCGAGAATCCCGGAGACACCAGCGTTGTCGGTGCGGCGGTTCGTGGCCGCGAGGAACGTCACCTGCGGCGGCAGAACGTGCTCGCCGACGCGCCGCGCGAGCAGCAACTGCATCTTCGCAGCTTGCACGGCGGGCGATGCCTGCCCCAGATCGTCCAGGAACCAGATGAGCGGGCGTCTGGCGGTCATGGCGCGTTCCAGATCCCCGAAGGGCAGGAACTTTGCGGTCATGCCGTCGGGCGAGGGAAACGGCAAGCCTTTCGAGTCGGTCGGGTCCTCGACAACGGGGTGGCTGATGAGCAGTTCGTGATCAGTCGCATGCGCGGTCTGTTCGACGATGTCGCTCTTGCCGATGCCGGGGCGGCCAGTGATGAGCACCGGCAGACGCTTCGGCACGTACAGCGAGAGGAGTTCGGTGAGTTGAGCAGGCGTGACTTTCATGATGGCTTTCAAAGAGAAGCCCCATAAAGACTACGCCCGTAGGGACGTGGTCCCTTAGGGGCTAGATATGAAAAAGCCGGCTCGTTGCCGGCTGGGTCGATGCGTCAGTGACGCGGGTGATAGATGCAGTGTAGGGGTCGGGCGGTGGCGCAACCGGTGCAAAGGTCACTAATTCAGGGTGCCTTAAGCCATCTCGACGGACAGCGTGGCAAAAAAAACCCGGCACGATGGCCGGGTTGGTTCGAAAGTGAGTTAGCTTGCGCACTGTTCAAGCGCCACGCGCGCACAGGCAAGCGTACCGTCGTTTGCGCGAAGCGATACCTGCAACTGCCGCACAGGATCTGCGAGCGCGTAGCGAACGCTAGTCCCCTGCCGCACGCTCACGATCTCGGAGAAGCCTCCGGCGATCGTCCGGTCCACCCAGTCCGCACCGGTCACGACAGCCCCGTCTTGCATGCGGATGCGTGACATTTCGGCTGCCTCGCGAGCACGTGCGACCTCGCGGGCGACGCGCCTTGCCTCACGTTGCGAGACCGACAGCGCCTCCCACACTGCTTGCTGCGCGGCGTCCATACCTGCGAGTTGGAAGATGCCCCGGCGCCGAGCCGCGGCGCGAACGCCGATGAGCTTAACGCCGAACACCTCCCGCACCGCTTGCTTGGTCGCGAGGTTTGCGTCGTCTGGCCGATCCAGGATGCTGAGAAGATAGGACATGTCGGCCGTCTGCACTGCGTTCGCGAACTCGTGAGCGAAGGTGTGTGTATGCCTGCCGTGATCGAGAATGGCCAGTTGCGTGTCGAGTTGGAAGCGGCGCGCGCTGATACTGCACGACTTCCGTGCCTTCTCGAGTTCCGCTACCCGTCTATCGCGCGTGCCATTGGCGAGCGTCCGCCGGAGTACTTCCGCGAACTGACAGATCGGCAAGCCGACGTCGACGGGCTTCAGGTACGCCTCAGGCAAGGGATGCGCTTCCAGAATGCCCTTCGCGTACAGCAAGTCGTCGACTTCGACCGTCGTTGGCGAGTTCGGCACGAGACCCATCAGCATCGCGAGCAGCGCGGCATTGTCGCCGGTGATCGCCTCCTTCGAATGGCGCATCACCGTTGCCAGCGGCACGAGCTTCGCGAGCGGCAGCGCCCCACGCAACTCAGGCACCGCGAAAAGCGGCTTGGCCCATTGCAAGTCGGAGTCGAACTTCGACAACGAAGCATAGTCATCGATCACCGCCTGCGGAACACGCTTGCCCGCGGCGAGCGCGTATGCAACGTGAACCTCGTGCCGGCCGTTACTCTGCCGGTTGTCGAGGACCGGGCCGGCGTAGCGAAAGCCGAACCGACGCTCCGACTCGTCTTGCAGCAGCTCGAACAGATCCAGCCCGCGACGGCCGCTCTTAGCCGCCTCTTCGTTGGCTTGCGGCTGATCCGACGAGAACAAATACAGCGGCTCCCGGGCCAAATCGAACGCCAGATAGAGCAGTTGCCAGTGTTCGCGCCGGATTTGCCAAGGTTCGAGCATGGCGAACGACGGTCTGAAGTACGCCGCGGCGATTTCGTCGATGAGCGACAGGAAGAGGCTTGTCGCCGTTCCGGGCCGACGAACGGTCAGCTTGCCGTTATAGCGAGTGACGGATACGGGGTGGCTGAAGAACGTGAGCGCGATCTCTGCCGCGTCGACCGTTGCGACGCTCGTCTCGTCTCGCAGGAAACGGAGCACTTCAAGCATCGTACGGAAGGAGTGGGCGAAGCCCGAGAATGAAAGCTGATACATGGTGGATTGCCTCGAAATAATTGACGGGCAATCGTTCCCTGTCGGGTCGATGCCCGGCAAGGGTTAGGTGCGCTGGATGGGCGCTGGATAGAGTTGAGAAGCTATTACGCCGCGTCGAGTAAACGGGCGATCAGACGAGCGAGCGACCACGCGTGGTCAGTCGAAAACACCTTGGCGCGAAGCAACGGCATGATCGCGTAGGTCCGGTCGCGCGAGTCGCTAAGTTGCGGCCGGCTGACGAAGTCCACATGGATGATCCAGCCTTCCGAGTTGCCGATGCACACCGACACGGAAATCCGGGCATTTGACGAGTGGTAAGGCCACGGTCGGTTGTGGCGTGCTCCGTACATCGCCTCGTTGGCATCGTCCTGCATGTTCGCGGGACAGAGCCATTCCGGTTCGAGTTTCTTGCCACGCAGAAAGCCGCACAGAGCCTGAAAAACCTGATCGACCGTCTTGCCGTCGGTGTCCAGCCGGGCGACTGACTTGATATCGACCGTACCAGCGGCGGTAACACTGCCCGGCAGCACATCCGTGTTTGCTAATGACATAACCAGCTCCTAAAAATGAAAAGCGCGCCCGAAGGCGCGCCAGAAAAGGAAAACGGTAAAAAAAAACCGCACCTCGAAAGCTGCGGTTTTGTATTCGGACTCAGCTTGCGCTGTGTCGAATCATTTGCCCCACTCGCGCTCGCGATCGCGCTTCTGTCCATTGTGGTTGGTCCACATGAAGAAGCCCGCGATGGAGAGGCCAAGTACTACCGTGAAGATGGTCGCGCCCACGTCATTCTCCTTTCATATGTAAGAAGCCGGCATACCACAATACTACTCCAAGCCCGACAAGAGCGGCGGTCCCGACAACGGTCGGCCCATCCCAAGCAGCCGACGAATGTGCATAGCCAACTGCGCCGCCGATGGATGCCGCCGACAACGTGTGCAGGTAACGGCCATTCTGCTGCCGTTGATCCTTCGACGGATTAGCAATTGAGTAAAGTCTATCGCCCAGTCCGGGGCCCAGATCACGCGGAACCGGCACGACGTAAGTTCCATCCAGATGGGCAGTCACCGGCAAGACATGGCCCTTATATTCCAAGGTGAACGACGGAGAACACTCAGACTCCTCCATCTTGCCGAGTAGCCCAAGTACGCGCGGCGCGAGATGAACCTGGCCTGTTGTTGGATCGAGCGTAACCCGGTCCACGATAGTGGTGCCGGAGCTGTACTCGATTTTCACCTTCGCCAGCTTCATCGACGACCTCCGCACTTCAGATCGATGCCGCCAGCCAAACGCAGACCGTCCAGCATCGCTCGGTAGCCCGCGGGCGTTTCAAGTTGCGTCAGGGCGACGTAGTTCTCGCCACCGCCCGTCAGGTCGGAGCGGCCGCGCCGGGTTCTGAAGCTAAGCGCGACACCAGAGCCACTTTGACGCTCGAGCACGTCGACAAACAACGTCTCGGTGCGCAACGACACCCGTACCGCAGAGTTGCCGCGGCGCGTATCGGTGACGATTTCGTGCGCGTGCGCTGGAAGATGTAAGTCCTGTGCGACGCGTCGAAGTACGCGCGTCGCATGACGTTGCAGAGCCGCTTTCGCGCCGGCATTGGCGCTGCTGCGGTCCGCATAAAACACTCGGGGAAATTTCATGATTGCCTCATTGCAGACGAGGCAGGTCCCCTGCGGGGAGCCTGCCCCGCAAGGGTTAGCGCGGTTTTCACCGCGCATTCAGAAGATGCGTACTGCGATGCCCGCTTAGGGGAATCGCTCCTTGTAAGCGTCGAGCGCGCGCTTCAAGCGTTTGAAGCTCGCGTCGCCGTAACCGTCGCTGATCCGCCCGACCTCGGCGAACATATGCGGCCACGCGCCCGATGGGCTGAACTCAGGGTGGCGCACGATCGCCGTGAACTCGTCAACGTCGCCCGCTTGCGCAGCGACTTCCACCGGACGCATCCCGTAGAAGTTCTTGCCGTTGACATCGTTGGTCGAAGCGTCCCAGCCGCTGGTCTGCCCATGGGTGATCAATTGATAGTGGTTCATCGATGGATCCAGTTCGTCGAGGCGTTGCCACCAGTTAGTGGGTGATCCGATAGCCGGACCCATTGGAGACGAGAAACACCTGCTGACCTGCAGCGAACTGCTGATCGTCGACCTGTGTAACGACCACGGTCTGACCGTTGGCGCGACGAAGAAAGACTTCGCCACCGCTGTGGCGAGACATAGCGGCGCTTACGCGGTGAGCCACCAACCCTGAAACCGAGCCGGAAAGCGCGCCGGCGATATAGCGGCCGCTACCGTTGCCGATGACTTGCGAGCCCAGAAAAGCGCCCGCTGCCGCACTTACGATCGATGCAATGCCTGACGAGCCAGAATTGCTCTCGATAGTGATCGGACGCACGCGCAGGATGGTTGCCTGCTCGTACTGGCCGATGCGTTGAACGTCGTAGCGCTGATAGGTATTCGGCGAACCGAAGTCAGCCGTGGCGCACGCGGAGAGCATGCAGACGAGGATGAAACTGGAGATGAGCTTGAACATGGTTACCTCAACGAGATCGGGCAACCGAACCCGTCAGGGTGGTTGCCCTGATGGGAAGAAATCGGAACGAGAAGAAAACGGCGCCCAGCAGTGCACTGGACGCGTCATTTACGAAGACCTACGAGGCGGTATGGCTGAGGTGATGCAGTCTGACACGACCGCTTTGTACAAGATGCCGTTCGGCTTGATGGTTGAGCGAATAGTCCCAATCCACCATTGCCGTGCCGTCGCTCCACACCGAATGAATGCGTCCGGTGTAAAGCTGCGGCGGGCTGGCCTCGACGTCTTGACCGACCACACGCTAATTCGCCGTGAAACCGTTCTTGCTGGAAACTTTGACGACAGGTGCGAGATTGCGAGACATAGACAACTCCAAAAAAATAATGGGAGCTGTCTCCCGGAGGGATAGGCTCCCAACGGGACGAAAAAAGGCGACCAACGAGGGTCGCCAGAAGATTGCCGTCGTAGGCGGCTGGAGAGGAGCTCGTCCTCCAGCACGCTGGAGGGGTGGGTCGATGCGCTGGAAGCGCGGAGAATACGGCCAGTCTACTGGGCGACATGCGAAAGGGGTCATCGAAAGCTCGCCTTTTCACCACCTCTTTCTGTCATCGCCTTCGAAACCTGAGCCAGCAGATCAGGCAAGTCTCTGCCTAGTAACCAGAACGAGTGCGGTTGCGATTGTACGAGTCCCGCGTCCGCTCGGCCTATCGCTCAGGGATGAAGCTTGACGGGCAAAAAAAATGACAATGAGACACACCCACAAACCAAGACACGCCGACATCGCGGCACGACTGCCTCTTTTGCAGGCCTTGCAAATCCTTCGCCTGCGGCGGCGCCTCTCGCAGTACTCCGATCCCTACAGAATTGCGAAGTAGCGCACATACGCAGACTTTCGTTTCGGCAGCGTCTCGCTCGCAAACGTTTTCTCTCGTTACATTGGACCTGATCGATCTCGACTGTTCCCTCTAACCTTAATGGTATAAACATTGCGTCTATCGTCGGCCCGCCACAAAACCAACTATTTGACATTGCACGGCGCGGCCCACGGGGAAAGCATTGAATAACACCAAGCAGCCGAAGCGAGCAACGGGGCTCGCCGATCGCGAACTCGCGCATCTCGAAACAATGTTCAACGGATTCCGTCAACGCGTCGACGCATTCACGCGCCTGCCGGCCGACTATTGGGTCGCGCGGATCAACCGGATTGGAGACGAATATGCGCTTGTCGTCACCCAGCAAAGGCGTCTGGCTGCGCTGATGCGACACCTTGAAACTATGAAGTCTAAGCGTCGCCAATTCGAGGAATGTGCTGCCCTTGCGGCGTAGGCTTGGACGACTTTGACTTTTCCGCGCCGATGCGAAGTCGATCAGTATCAATAAATCGCCTGCGCCATGCTTCAGACCATCGTCGTCTGGATGGCCGACCGTGCGCCCGACGCCAGACGCCCGACGCCCGACGAAGCAGAATTGCTCGCAAGCGTGCGCCGCCGCGTCGCCCCCGCAGTCGGTATCGAGATCGGCTACACGAGCGCCACCGATGCGATGCGCCGGTACGACGAATTGCTGGCACAGCGTTCGCCCGCGCCTGCCGCGGACCTACCAGCACAAGCGAGCTTCGATTTCTAACGTGCGAAAAAAGCGCCACACCCCCGAAAACCGGAGTGTGGCGTCCGTTCCAAAAGTCTAGGCAGGACACAGCGATAACTGCACGTCAGCCGCAAAGAACGCAGGGTCGGGCGCCGCGCCTTCGCGTGCCGCCGCCACCTCCCACTGCATTTGCGAATCGCAAAAGGCGCTCAGACCATACAACAATCGGTCCGTGTCCTCGCGGTTCAGCAAGTCGCCGAAGGCAAAGCTGAACGTGGCCGGCGCCGGTTCGCCGTTGGACGCGAGCCCCAGCAGTTGCGCAAGCTCGTCCGCACGTCGAATCCGCCAGTCGTCCGTGCCCTCAGGCGCGCGCGTCACCGTGATGCGGGTCCCCACTGGAACAGGCGACGCGTTCCTCACAGCTTCGCGAAACGCTGGAATCGCCTTCCTGGCAAAGCCGGGTGTCTCCATCTCGATCGGGTAAGCGACTTCCGTGACGAACGAGCCGATCGCGTTGTACTCCCAGCCGGCGTGCCGCCACGGAGCGGAGCCAATGGCAATGAGACGATTCTCGCGACCAATCGAATGACACCGGACCTGCGGCATGCGCTCCATCGCCACCTTTGAAGCGGATGGCACCGGGACGTCGATTTGCGCCGTTCCGCAGTCATACTCCTTCAAGACGCGCCAGGCGCTGAGCGGCCCGCTGTTCCCGTAGATCGCGAGCAGCAGGTTGATGTCCCCGTACAGCGAAACGCTCAGCGTGCCGGCGACCAGTTCATCGATACGAGACTCGAAACCCGCCCGGATCAACGACAACCGAACAGCGTCCAACTGCGACTCCGGTACCGCCGAGTAGAACGACGAGCCGACCGACAGATCGATAGCCCGCCCCTGGAGCAACGACGGCTTCGCGAGTTCGCGCCTCCAACCGTCGATGTAGTTTTCCGGCTTGATTGACCCGTTGCGGCTTCTCAGCATCCCGCCTTCGCAACTGCTCGCGTGGGAGAAGAGGCGGCGCATGACGTGCGCATAGTTGCCCAGCGCCACGGCCGACCAGCTGTCGGTGTGCGGATGGACGTTCGACTCATAGCCGCGCTCGAACAACGCGTAAATCCACTCGCCGTCCGCCTTCTGCAGTGCGCCTGCGCGCTTGCCCGTCAAAATTGAAGAACCCATGATTGCTCCATTGATGCGCGGAGCAGCCGTTGCGGGCTGTCCCGCAAGGGTAAAGAAAGAAAGGGTCGGCCAGTAAGCTGCACAAAGCAACCCAACAACGTCGCCTGCCATCTGGGCAAGCTGTGCCGCCTCGTGCGTGGCTCGATACTGCTGGTAATCCCAGCCCATCATGGTCAACGCGAAATAAGCAGCCCCGCCTATGAAACAGGCCAACATCCGGCAGCGGGCTGTCGACTGCGTCCAGCAAACCGGCACCACCAGCAAAGAAAGCACGCCAAACGCAGCAAGCGCGTGCTCCAGCGTCGATGGCAACGCGCTCCACACGGCCGCCTCGAGCGCCCTAAGACCCTCATGCGGGAACTTGTATCCAAGCCAGCGATGGACCATTGCCGCAGCGATAGCCGCAAGTGCGCATAACATGCAGCGAACGATGCCTGCGACATCGCTGCCATACCGTGGCGAGGCACCGGCACAAAACTAGTTACTGATTTTTTTCATCTTGTTTTCCGTTGATGAAGTTGAGGAAGAAGGCATCACCCATGCGTATAGCGCGTGGGCGACACCATGAAAGACGCCGCCCCTCAACAGGGCGGCTTCTGGAGAACATCTAAGCGGCGAGCGCGGCCTTTCGGCTTTTCTTCGCCTTCTTGACGGGCTGCTTCGGGACTTCATATCCGAAGCGCGCCCATGCGGCAGGGTCCAACCGAATCGGGCTGGTGCGCCCCGTTGCAAGGTTCACGAACACGCCCGAGAACGGCACTGCGCCGGTCCGAAACATGGTCCAGAGCATGTTGAACGCTTGGACCGCGATGGCCTGGTTGATGACCAGAGACTGCTTGCGCACCGCCTCAGCCATGGAACACGACGGTGTTTCGTCTTTCGCATCGAGCTTGGCGTCGAGCAAATCCGGAAACAACTCACCAACATGCGGCAACCGCTCCGGATGTTTCTGGGCGTAGCTCTTGCCACAGATCTGACCAATGACGACTTGGCCGTGATCGGTGTCGTTGCCGCAGTCGAGGTAATACGCTCCGGTGTGCTGCGCCGCGCTGACGATCGCGCACCGAGCGGCACGTGTATCCACGCAGCCGATCACGAGATCGACGTTGTAAAGCGGCTCACCTGGACCGTACCGGCGAGCTTCCGCCCGCCAGTTCGTGCCCATCAACGCATTGAGCCGATTGACGATGAGCGAGGCTTTGTACTCACCCACGTCGTTGGGATAAAAGCCCTGACGGCCGACGTTGGTCGGGCTGACCGTGTCGTCGTCGAACACCGTGCAGTCGATGCCGCCGGGGTGGCCGAGCTCCAGCATTGCGTGGTGCAGCCGCGCGAGGCTCGGAAGCACCGCACTGCCGGTGCCGCCAGCGCCCACTACGACCACATTCCAGCTTCGCTCGAGCATCCGCGAAGGAAGCAGATGACGGATAGCGCTTGTCATGCCGCCTCCTTCAGCTTGGCCGCCGCATACCAACTGCTCGGCACGCGTTCGACGTCTTCGAAGATGCCCTTCGCACACAGCCGCATCGCCATGCTGGGAACCGATGATGCGCAGTTACCAACGACGAACGCGAACTTCGTCTCATGCCGGTCATCATCGTTATCTGTCGACGAGAAGAAGGCCGGATGAGTACCATGCGAATGGCAGTCGATGACGCGCAGTTCGCCCGCGAAAAGCTCCGGCCGCTCGTACTTCAGCGTTCCGGTGCCCTGCGAAAGCATCCTTACGGGTGCGAGACGAAACTGCTTCGTTTCGACGTTCCAGACGATCCACGCACCCGTTTCCAGTGGGTGCGCGGCTCGTGCCATAGCGACGAAGTCGCCGATCAGTTCCGGCGGCACCGTGCCACAGCGCAGCACCGTCGATTCGACCACTCGCCCGTAGGGAATCGCAGTGGGAACCGTATAGTGCGCAACGCGGCGAACGACAGACAGCCACGGCAGATCGATTTCGATGAAGACGCCGTTCTCGCCGATCAGCAATCGCTCGCCCGCCGACTGCATAGGCGGCACCGGCTCGCGCCGGGGCACCATGACAGTCGGAAACGAGCGCTGAAGCGCGGCATCACCCGCATTCAAACAACCAGCATTCATTTCAAATCTCCTTTTTTGCTGGCGATCAGCTCAGCGAGAGTAATGTCCATGGGCACGAGCGCCTCTCTCGGGAACTGCTCGCCGTAGTTGCCGTCGAGCATTTCCTTCCAAAACGCGAACTCCCCGTTCGGATGCGAAACACGTGTGTTGCCGTGATTGGGGTGGGTGAAGGCAGATTCAAAGAATCCGCTCTCCCATCCGGCGATCGATTCGACGTCGATGCGCTTGGGCACATGAGCCGAGCCGATGCAGATCCGCCCGCAGTCCCAGGTGTTAAAGTAAGGCGGTTCGTGCAGCTTCGATGCAGGCGTTGGCCGGCTGTCTTCCTGCAGCGCGAACACGGAAAACCCGTTCGAAGCTGCACGGAACACCAACCCTGGATGCGGGACGACCGCACTGCGCCGCCCGATCTCCTGGCAATCGAAGAAGACTCTTCGCATCGCCGGTCTGCACCACCACATCACCGCCTCTTGCGACACCGCGAGCACCGTCTCAGGCAGAAATTCGGCCTTCGGCGCCGCGTTCTGAGCCAGGTCGCGCAAGCAATCGATGAGCGCCATGCGGTCGATCGGCCTGCCTGCACCGATCGTCGCCCGCCCGGTTTTTCCTTGCGTCACCGGATGAACGGTGCCGTAGACAGCGCTGCGGTCCTGACGGCCGTACAGCAAGATGGCGCTGATCGCCGCGAGCTCGTCAACGCGGTCCGAGCCGATATCAAGCCCTTTCATATAAAACTCCTAGTTATGCCGCGAGACACGCGATGACGCGGTCGAGTTGGCCAAGAATGGATAAGCCCTGCGACCAGTCCGCGTACTGCTTACGGATGGCGTCAGGCGTAGAGGCAAGCGGCGCAAAGCCGAGGTAGGTCGTGCCGTCGCCGGCGCTGGAGAGGTACTCGTAGTGCGAATCGAGTACTTCACCCACACGCCCGTCGTTTTGCACGGTGAGCGTGGCGGCTGCATATGCGCAACGGGGCCGATACTCGCAACCGAAGAGGTCGCGATTGCCCACCCGCTGCAGCATCAGCGAGAGCTCTTCAAGCTCCGCGCAGATGCGACGCGTGCGCCCGGAGGTAAAGCGCTGAAGCCGCCTAAGGGCCGCGACGCCAAGCGCCCGTTGAGGCAGATAGCGTCGGCTCTTTGCGTTCCAGCGGTAGACGTCCATGTCGTCCGGACAAAGCTGCGGACGTACAACGGAAGGGAGGTAATGCTCGATCTCCGCTTCGTCGTCGCCGAACCGGTCCGTCAGCATCTCGCGCGCTTCCTCATCGGTTGCGTTCGAGTCGCCATCCCAGAACCAGGAAGCGAATTCCCCAAGGAACTCGTCCGGCGTCCGAATCCACATCGTGCGTCCGGCTGCACGATTGATCAGCACCATCGCTGTCGACACCAACCGCGGATGAACATTGCGAAGCTCGGCGGCACGTCTGCCGATCTCGAAGATGCTCTCCTCCGTTATCTCGATGCCGAGATAAACGGGCGAGGTCGGATTGAACTCGCTGCTGTCCTCCTGATACTGGACAACGTCTTGCACCGCCTGCACGTCGCACAGCACGAAGTCAAAGCCGAGGCAGTCCAGACGCGGCGTATGACGCTTGGCCCACGCAAAAAAGCCGTGGGCAAGCGCGTCACCCGCGCCTTTGAACTCCGGTACGTCGCGTGGCCTCAGCACGCCCGAGTTGAACTGGGCGGCGATGAGACTGGCAACATCCTTTTCGGCGTTCCAACGCATCACTGCGCGCGTTTTGACGTCGGAGCCGATGGCCGGGAGGCTTAGAAAATCATTGGGAGTTCGACGTCTGGCAGAGGGAGCGCGTCGCGGTTGCCAAGGCTCTCCCGAGACAGCGACTTCTGCACCAGACCGGCGAGGATCGAAGAGCATTGCTCGATTTCCTTGTCATGAAAAAAAACCGCCCTTCCGGGCGGTTGCTGATGGAAAAGCGCCAGGTCAGGGTCGGACAAGGCTTTAAGGAGGTCGCGCTTACGCATGGACGCGGCAGGCCATGACTGCACCCTTGGCACCGGCCGCGCGCACGAACGTGAAGCGCATCACATCGCCTTCCGTCGTCGGCCCGTCGATCGCCGCGGTCGTCAGCTCCGGATACTGCGCGGAATAGAGATCGCGGACATCGTCGGGCGAGAAGGTCGGCCCCGGATCGGGGAACGTCACGCCGTTGTAGACGAACTCGCGCGTGAGCTTCGCAACTTGGATAGCCATGTCTGCTCCTTAGTCGAAAAGCGATGCGAGGTTGGTCCCGGTGTTAGCCGGTTCCGCCGATGCCTCTGCTGCGGACGATGCCGAAGACGCAGTCGAGGCGGTGCTCTGCCCTTCAGCGTCGGCACTTCCGTCGTCATCATCGTTGTCCGCATCGGTGCTGGATCTGCCCGGTGCAGGCAAAGCTGGCTTGCTTCCGCCCTTAGCCAGCGTCTTGGTCGCCTTCGAGACTAGCGTCGTCTTGGCGGCTTCGAGGATGGCTGTGGTCGCGGCAACCTGCTCGGCGAGCGACGCGTGCGCGCCCGTATAGGCCGCGAGCGCGTCGACGAAGCCCGCGTCGAGTTCGGCCGCCATCGCGGTGAGGGCAAGCGGCTGAAGCATGGCGGCGTCTTTCGCCGTGCCTTGCGGCATGACACAGACGACCATCTCTTCGCCCTTCATCTGCAAAGACAACGTGAGCTTCGTGCAGTGACGCAGAAGCGGTTCAATCGCTACAAACATGGAAACTCCAGAAAAAGAAAAAAGACCGCCATCCAACGGATCGGCGGTCTATAGAGGATGGAAACTACGGCGATGCACGGGCCAGCCCCGCGATTAAAACTTGAGCACCTTCGGAAGCTTGCCCGTGTAGTCGAAGCCTTCGACGGCCAGAAGCGCGTCGATGACTTCGGACTTGGACTTGCCGAAGACCTTCTTGAAGTTGTCGCCGAGCGCGGCACGAATGCCGAGCTCGTCAGCGACCACCATCATTTCCGATTTCGTGATTAGTTCCAGAAACTCCTTGCAGAGCTTCCAGTGCTTCGCGAGATCGAGGTGATGGTGCTTGCACAGACGCGTGAGGTGCTGGACGTCGAGGCCTTGAATCGCGGCGACCGTCACACCAGTGACGGCATGCGCGAGCTTCGCGTCGTCAGCGGCGGCCGTCGAGGCAGCCGCTTTCGACACATCGCCGGACGCGACCTGCTCCTCGGTGAGCTTTTCCCAGATGCCGGAAAGCGTCTTATGATCAACGCAGCGCATCTGATCGCACAAAGCGATCGCAACGAGGTATCGCTGAGCGAGCGCGGGATCCGCACCCACCTCACGGCGCAGGGCCTTACGCCACAGCGCCACGCGATACGTCTTGATCCGGTCCGACTCAGCCACCACCGTCGCCGGCGGATTGCTCGTCGTCGATGCCGCGGACGAACCGGCCGCGCCCGTCGCTGCTGCGGGCGACGCTTTCGCGCCTCCCTTGGCCGCCTCGGGCTTCGGCTGTGTCGCAGCCTTCACCGCTTGCAGTTGCGCCGCCACCTTCTTCATGTTGCAGACGGTGTCGAAGCACTGGCCGCGATAGACCTTGCCGATCGAATCAGGCAGACCGCTCACGGCCGCGCCGTAGTTCTGGCACGCGTGACACGCCTTCGCCTGCTCTTCGCCGACGCCTTTGGGGCCGTCGACTGCGAGCTGCACGCGCGTGTGATTGTCGCCAGCACGAACGATGCGCGCGACCGGATATTCGTCGCGCAGGCCGGTGGCCGTTGCTTCGAGCATCTTTCCGGTCTTCTCGTTGTAGCAGGTGCGGTTGGTGCAGTTTCCCGTACCGATGGACTCGCCGAACATCTCGCCCTGCGTGGACGAGTTGTGCGGGCATCCGGCGCAGTCGGCCTTGTCGAAGATCGCGGCCGCCAACGAACAGGCAACCTGTTCGATGGTTTTCTTGACCTCAGCGACCGCCTTGCCTTCTTTGATGATCACCGGCAGCAGCTTGTCCTGCGTCCCCTTGGGGAGTGCAGCGAGCAGCTCGGCGTGACCGAGAAGGATCTGTCGCGTGCTGAGCGCATCAAGCACGGGAGTGCTGCAGTTCATCAGCGCGAGACGCTTATCCAGCGTCGCACGCGACCAGCCGAAGATGCGCGCGACTTCGTCGCGATCGCCCTTGCACAGCCCGACTTGCTCGGCTGCCGCAATGGCTTCTTCGGCGGGCGACATGTCGGCTCGCTGGATGTTTTCGATGATGGCCAGTTGCTTCGATTCCACCTCATCGATGTCTCGAACGACGACCGGGATTTCATAGTCTTCGCCGTGCGCCGCGAGCGCCGCCTTATATCTGCGGCCACCAGCGACGAGGCTGAAGCGGCCGTCAGCGAGCGTGCGCACGATGACTGGCTGGATGACGCCCTTTTCGCGCACAGACGCGGTCAGCTCTTCCATCTCCGCTGCATCGAAGTACTTGCGGGGATTGACGCTGACCTGAATGTGCTTAAGGGCAAGAGTAGGTTGTTGTTGCATTGCAGGGCTCCTGAGAGGGAACCTGCCCCTTTGGGAGTGGTTTCCAAAAGGGTTGAACAATGTGGGCCGACGGAAGTCAGCGCGGGGTCGATGCGTCTATGACGCGGGTAATGGAGCAACAATAGCGGTTTAGTTTTCGGCCACACCACGCAAAAGCTCGCGAATTCATGCCATCTTTCAGAGCCAGGCGGGCCGCGGCTCACTCTCGTCTGCATCCAGCGGTTTGCCTCGTGTCCACGCAATGCGATGAACCGAGACCAGATCCGCCGCTAGCCGCTCCGAATCGGCGGCGGAGATCGCGAGGCCGACCGAGCGAACATCATCGACGCCGACCTCGACTTTGACGAACAATGTGACGTCGCGATAACCCGGCGCATCGAGCTTGCTTTCGTACTGGCAGGAATGCACAAGGCCATCATCGGGCAGCGGCGTGTGCGCCTGCTCATCAGAAAGCCCCCACCGTTTGATCATTGTCTGCCAGCGGGTTTCCCCACCGGGAAAGTAACGATGCACTTCCGTCGCGTGCCGCCTGTCGAGCCGCAGAACCTGCAGGCCGTGCTCCAGCAAATCATCATCGAGCCGTCGAAAGTGCGTGAGGCCAAATGGAAAGTCGTCGCCGTTGTAGAGGCCTGCTAGGAACTGAGCAGCGACGCGCGCCTGCCCGGAGATGCCCTCAGCCACGTCAAGGAGGTAGGCGAGCGAATCGAGGCTCGCGTCGCGACCTTGCGCGCGTATCTCCGCTGCTCGCTGCGCGGGCGTCATTCCGCCGGCCGCTTTTCCAAGGAAGTCGTCAACGGTCTCTTGGAGTGCTTCGGCTAAATGCGTTGGGACGGTAAAGGCGATGGATCGGGTGTTGGGTGTCGGCGAATTACTCATAGCATTGTCCTGGCGTGAACGGACGCTCGAATTCGCGCCTGTTCGCATGATGCCATGAGCGAAAAAGCGCGCCGACACATAAACGGGGTACGCCATGCCGCGAACCGAGCTTATTGGCATCAAGGGCCGAGTGATGCGGCGCAGCGAACACTGTCACACGCGATGGCGAAGACACACCGATGTGTGGCGGAACGGTCGCCACCGCTCAGCGTGCAAGGACGAAAAAAACCCGGCGCGAAAGCCGGGTTGTGGTTAAAGATTGCGACGAGCGGCACCCGAGGATGCCACTGCGTCTTATGCCGCCGCGCCAGTCACGAGCGGCAGCGATCGAGACAGCAAGGTCGTGACTGCGCCGGCCAACGTCCACTCACCGAACTGCTGCTCGTGGCTTTCATGAACGAGGCGGTCAAGGCACAGCACCTCGATGCCATCCACTTGCACCTTGCCGAGGACCTTCGCCAGCACCGCGCGATTAGAGCCTTCACGTTTAACCGTAACGACGCCCTCCCCGACCACCACAAACACGTTCGAGTCTTTCGGCATTTAAGCTGCCTCCTTCAAAAGTTTGCGCATGTCGACCGAGGTCTCGGTCGCCAGCAATGCAAGGTCATCGACAAATCGATCCAGCAGTGAATCCATATGCAGGAACGTCTCGTCGTCCAGCTCCGGCGTCGCCCAATCCAGCCCCGCCTGCGTCGCATCACGTTTGTGCGCGACCATCTGGTCCTGATACTCGTCGATGCTGCCCGGCAGGTGAAAGTACAGCACCTTCAACACGCCCTTCCGGTTCCACCGCAGCGCGCGCCGCATCGCTTGATACTCAATGCGCCACGTCCACGAGCGGTCATAGAAGAGGATGTAGTCGGCGTTCGGCAGGTTGTAGCCGGCGCGGCCAGATGCCTTGGTGGCCATCAGCCCGGTTGCCAGTCCGCCCAAGAAGCGCTTGTCCTTATCGGCCACGCGACGCTTGATTGGGATCTCGCCATGAAACGGGACTGTCTGCACACCATGCGCATCCAGCTCGCGCGCCAGAAAATCGAGCACGCCGGGGTTCTCGGCAAACACGATTGCTTGCTTGCCTTCCGCCGCGATCGCACGCATCCGCGCAACGATCGCGCGCTGCTTGCTCGTGAGCCCGCCGATGTATTCCACGCCCTCCATCCCGAACTGCGGGTAGTTGGCAGAGAAGTGAACAGCACGGATATGAGCGAGGATCGTCACCAGGTTGCACGCCTTCTTGTCATCGCGCGATGAGCGATACCAATCGGCGAACTCGTCGGCAGCACGCAGATACGCGGCCAGATGGCCGCGATCCCAGTCGACCGTCTCCACCTCGAACTGCGGTGGTTCGATCCGGATGTAGCGCGAGACCTCGGGCTCGGCGACCAGCCGCCGCTTGATGTGCGGCGCGAGCATCGCGCGGTAGAGATGCAGGTTGCCGATCTTCGGCACCTCGCGTTTCGCCCCATCCTGCAGGCTCTCCGCGAACTGCCACGTCACCCACTCCAGCACCACGAAGTCATCCTTGAATCGATCGACGCCGCGCATGGCGTACTCCACCGAATTGATCCAGTTCTGCTCCAGGTAGCCCACGCGATAGCCGTAGGGCTGAGCCGCCGTTCCGTCACCACCCGAAAACGCGATCAGGCCAAACGCATCTCTCGGGTAATTGGGGATCGGACTTCCAGTCAAAACGAACCGTCGCCGCGCCGAAAGCTGCCAAAGCGCGCGGCTCTGATCGCTTGTCGGATTGGCAAGGCGCTCGCCTTCGTCGGCCACCAGCAGGCCGATACGGCGGCGAAGCCGATGGGCATACGTCACGCGCGCGGAAGCTGCCTTGTCGACAGGCATCCGCAGCCGCTCATACGAGATGAGGTTGATTCGTCGGAGGTCACCAAGGTCCGTCGCCGATTCGATTACCTTCACCTGATCCGCCGCGATCGGCAACTGGCCAATCTCCTTCAACATTTCCTCGATAAGCCGGGACTCGACAACGATGAGGCCGTGCTTCACACCCGAGACAAGGATCAGCGCCAACGCGAGCCGGGACTTGCCGCATCCCTGCTCCCAGGCGACGACGCAGCCCGTCGGCTTTAACAGCGTTTCGACCAGATCATCGACCTGAAACTCCCAATCGAGCCAGTGATCGATACCGAGTGCCTTCACGCGCGACCCGAGAGCCGCGGCTAGGTCAGGAAACCGCGCGCACAGACCTTCGTGCACGACTTCCCATCCCTCGCTCACGTTCTCGACTGAGAAACGCGCGTTGAGCTCATCGACCGACAGGTCATACGAAACGCCATGCAGCGCGTATCGATATCGGCCGTCTTCCTCGCGGTCGAATTGAACTTCGTCGTCCGCCTTGATGAGCGGACTCGCCCAGCGCGTCGCGTCGACCTTGTGGGTCTCCTTTGCGACGCCCGACACCTGATCTCGTGATCCAGCGCAGGTTGTCCACGCCACGTGCCGCAACGGTATCGCTTGGCGCGCGCTGCGACGCACGCGTCTGCGGAAATGCTCCATGAAGCCGGGCGCGAGTTGCGGCTCGCCACCGACGCTGCGGATTCGAGCGAGCAGCTGATCGAAGGCCGCGACAGGATCGTCTTGCACGAGATAGGTTTCCATATCCAGCAAGCCTTGGCCAGAGTAACGAATGCCACACGGCAGGCGGTGGCCGTCTCGCGAGTAGATGCGCTTCACAAGAAGCGCGTTGAGCACCATCGCTTCGTTGAAGCCACAAACAAAGGACAGGCGAATGCGCCGGCCATCGTGCGACACCTTCACCGACTTGTCGCCCGTGACGGCACGCGTGATGAACGGCCCGCTGTCATCGAGCTTCTGCAGTCGCAACCGAGCTTCTCCGAAGGAACGCTCCTCGAAGTGCAGCCCGAGATCTGAGCCAGGCTTCGCCAGATCTTCGACGACCGCCCGCACGAAGTCCGAGGGACGATCGCGATAACGGTCGAACACTACCACGGCCGTGCGCACGTTCGCGCCTTCGAGCTTGAACGCGTCCGCTGGAAGTTCGAACAGGCCAGCCGCGCGGCGCTTCAAGCGGTCGCCCTGCTCGCCCGCGATCATCGACTCGGCGGTGGTGATCGGCAGGAGCGCAACGACGATATTTGCCGCCTCCAGCGCCTGATGCACGGCGTAGTCGTGGCTCAACGCGCTGGTTTGCGCGCCGTGCCGGCCCTACGTCGTGCATTCCAGCGTCTGCAGATGCGGCGACTCCAGATGGATCGAGAACGGAGGATTGATGATCGCGATATCGAAGCGCGCCGGATGGATGTCCTCCATGCCAGCTTGCCGAAACTCGCAATCAAACCCCGCGTCCTCAAACACCTTTTGGCACTGCTGGATGACATCGCCGTGCCTGTCGACGCCGTACACGGCATGGCGTTCCGGGTCTGCGTACTGAAGCAGCCGACCGGAGCCGACCGAGTTATCCAGGACCCGGATAAGCCGATTAACCTTCCAGCCGCTCACGAAGCTCCACATGAACGCCGCAATGGCGTCCGGCGTGAAGAACTGGCCGAGGTGCTGACGGCGCGCCGCGGCCAGTTCGCCCTGATGGGCGATCGACGGCGCCTGCGATCCCAAACTTCTGATCGCACGCAACGGCTCATACCAGTCCCGCTCAAACGAAAACAGATCTCTCTGCATGAATTGCCTCTAGAAATAAAAAGACCCGCCGAAGCGGGTCGAAAGGATGGAGCGGTAGACTTTTTAGTACTGGTCGCGCGAGGCGAGGTACTTGGCGCCGAACTCACTAATGAAGAGGGACAACGCGTCGCCCACGTCGTGAGCGAACTTGAACTGCCACTTGTCGTTGAACAGCACGATCTCCAGCCCCGCGAACGACAGCTTCTCGCGGGTGGAGAACGTCAGTCGGTGGACGCTGAAGTTGCGCAGTTGCATCGCCAGCGCGCCGAACTGAAGCTTTTTCGCGAAGGTCGCCAGGCCGTCAAAGGTTGTGGCGACCGCCTGCTGAGAGGAGTAATAGACCTCGCGTTGCCCCTTCGAATGGAAGCACGACTGGGAGGTGACGCGCTTTTCTAGAATGACCGCGCTGCTGGTGCGCTTGATCTCGGTATCGGGCTTGAGCCAGAAGCCGTCGATGATGGCCTTGGCTGCCTGCTCGAACGCAACGCGCTCGCCAGCTTCGCCGCCGAACGTTCGCTCGAGGTGTTGCCAGAAGCCGTCCAAGTCAGGGACGTTCCCCTTTCTCAGATCTTCCTCAACATCGAGGCCGCATCGGTCGAGTTTGCGACTCTGGTCGATCTCGATTCTGCCGCCGGCGGGCGCGAACTTGCGGCTTGCCTCCATCACAAGCCGGGACAGCACCCTACGACAGAATGTGTTGAGCTCGCGTTCGACCTTGTATTCGCCGCGCACTTCCATCGCCGAATACTCGGTCAGCCCGTCTGCGAAGACATCGCGCTCCGCCTGAACGACGACGCGATATGCCACTGCTGCTGCCGTTTGGGCCGTCTTGAACTGCTCGATCAACTGTGTGTACATGCGATTGCTCCATGGAATGAACAGGCGCACGCCCGCGAAGGAGACATGCCCCTGCGGGTTTGGCTAGAAGTTTGTGTGCGGCGATGATTGCGTCGCCGAGAGTCGATGCGCTAGACGCGCGGGTGATGGTCCAACGATACCTGCACGACGTCGCCTTGTTGCGGGGAAAGGCGAGCTTTTGATAGCGCCTCTTCAGCCAGCCGATTTCAGTTATCCCCAGTTTTTCTGGATAACCCTGGGGATAACACGTCACCGCCGCGCACATTCACCGACACATCTCCCGGGGGTCACGGTCCGGGGGCTTCATCATGATGAAGCGCGTTTGGCGAAAGACCCCCTAAAAACGCTAGCTTTCTGGCCGAATTGTCGGCAAGAAATTCCGGCTCAACTACGTGTGTGTAAGGCGAATCGAAAAGGCGCGCGAAACGACGCAGCTTTCTCCTTCGCTAATGGATCGCCGATCGCGAGAATCGTGAACTGCGCTACCCGCGTCACCGATTCCGTGAGCACATGAAACTGAGTTACATAGCTACTGTTGCCGTCCTCTTCGCTTCGTGCGCGACCTCGGTTGCGGCGATCGGCCTTGTTGTGCACGGATTTAAACTCGAACGAACAGCCGCACCGGTCGTTGCAAGCACAGGCCTCGTCGAGCGCATGCAAGGCGTCTCTGATGCGCTTCAGCATATCCCGGCCAACGTGCAGGCGACTGTGCTTCAAAACTATGGGTTTCGCGACCGTCAGTCGTTCGACGACGCGCTCGATTCACAGCGTGTCGAACTCGCGAGGGCGCAGAGCCTTCGCGCCGAAGCACTCGCAAGCAACGAAAAGCGGTCGACCGCGCTGCTCATCGCACTCGTATACACAGGATTCGTCGCGGCGATAGGCGCGCTCGTCCTATGCGACAAGGCTTTGGCGAAAGCACAAATTCGCAACTGAGGCAACTCGCGGACCCCTCTTTGCCCGTGACTAAGCACGATGGACCTCATCATAGTTAGCTTCGAAGACATCAGAGATGACCCGGCAGGCGCACGCGCAGATGCAGAGCCGGCCGCTGGATTCCCGGACTCATGGCTGGACGCACTTATCGGCGCTGGCTGCGTATTTTCTCGCGACTATGCCGCTCCTGGCGCTGTGTCGACCGTCGGCGTGCAGTTTCCCAGCACTTTCCACGCAGAGCAGTTCTGCCTGAGTGTGCGCCAGATGGCCAATCTGATGGGCACTCGCGCCCATGTTCACAAGGTCCCCAGCCACCAGGCGCATTCCACCCTGCGCGAGGCCGAAAGACATGGTTCACGTCTCCTTTGACAATCTCAACGTTTCACTTGAGGACGTTCAGAACAGCCCGGCACGCTACGCGCGCCAGCTCGAGCGTGCCAAGAAGTCGCCGGGCTATGCGGCGTGTCGATGCAACTCAGGGCGTGCGGGCCAACCGCTGCGTCTCGTAGTTCGTCGCTACGGCGCGCTTTTCCATCTCGCGCGATGGCCCGACGAAGGGCCGTACCACAACTCCCAGTGTCCTTTCTATGCGGCGGCCGCTGCGGCCGGCAAGAGCAAGTCCGACGCCGCCGATGCAATCCAGCACACGCCTGCGGGCCTGAACGTCAAGCTCGACGCCTCCCTCTTTGTCAAAACAGTCGAAACCTCTCCTCGCCTGTCCGCGAACACGTCAGGCCCCGGCAGCACGCGCCGGGCAGCGCCGCTACTCGGCTTCCTGCAACGTCTTTGGATCAAAGCGGATTTGCATACCTGGACGGTTGCCTCTGCGCGCAGTTGGGGGCAATGCAACGCTCAGCTCGTGGCCGCACTGGGAGATGGCAAACTCAACGGTAAGCCGATGCAGAAAGTCCTGCACGTCGTGCGTCGCTATGACGAAAACGAAGCACAATCCATCGTCGCGGAGTTCGATGACTTTCTCGGGCGGATTGAAACGACGCCCAAGGCGTCGCAGCGTGGCTTGGTGCTCGGCGAGTTGCGCGCGGTCGATGCTTCCAAATATGGCTTCGTCGTCAAGCTTCGCCAGACAAAGCGCACCCTCTTCGCTTCAAAGCAGTTGATTGAGATGGCGGCCGCCTCATTCCGATCTGCATGGGCCATGGTCGGCGACGCGAGCGCGCGGATCGTGGTGTTAGCGGTCATCGAGCGGACCAAAGAAGGCAACCTTCGAATCGTCGACATCGCCCTACAACTGTGCAACAGCAGCTTCATACCTTGCGACTCCAGCTACGAAGTCGCGATGGCCAACCGGCTGGTCGCGGAGCGCCGCCGCTTTACCAAGCCGCTCAGACTTAAGACCGGCGATGAACTGCTGCCGAACTTTCAACTGACGGACACCGAGCCCCCGACTGCGATCGAAGTCTATGCCATGCAAGGCAACCCGCAGTACCTTGAGCGCAAAAAGGAAAAGCAGGCGCGGTACGCGCGCACTACAACGCCTTGTGTCGAGTGGACACCGCAGCAGAACTGGCGTCGGTACGACTGCCGGCCGCCGCTTGACTTGACAGCGGACATCATCGCGATACCTTGACCCAGTCTTCAACTCCCCGATACAGCACGTGAGCTCGAATTCGTTCTTTCTAAAACACGCGACGGCTCGCGACGCCGACTGGCAGGTGAGCTACCCCGCGCTCGCAATGGCAAGTTCAATCGACCCGGTCGATGAGCGGCGCAAGCAGATCGTTGTCGCAGCCGCCGACGACAACGGTGCGCGCATCGTGTTCTTCAGCACCCATGGCGCGATCCTCGACTTCCGAGCGTCGTGGGCAGAGATCGATAGCTCAGCGCGTAGCTGGCTGGCCTTCACGGTCCGTTGGAACAGGTGGTGGCTGCCGGATGCCGGACATGTTCGTGCACTTGAACAACACGCGTCGATGCCGACCGATTTACGTCCTCGCGCATTGTTCGATTGGGGGGCGTCTCTCTGACGACGCAGCCTTTCGGCGATATCTCGATAATGTCGAGCGACACTATCGGCGAGATGCGAGAATTGCTCGGGTTTTGGTTCCCGACAGCACAGCTGGCGACATTGGACGTTGTCCGCCTAGCGACGCGGAGCACTCGTTGACTCCCGAATGAGCAACATCCTTCCCTTTACGCGTCTCTCTACTAACGCTGCGCGCAGTCACGGCGACGACTGCGCGCATCGTCATATTCGCCTGGACAAACACAGTGGCACCGTCTCCTGCTCTGACTGCGGTGCGGCCCTGACGCCCTTCTCCGCGCTTTCAATGCTCGCGGAGCAGTACGGTCTCACTCTCTCGCAGATCGAGCGCCTCAGGATCCGTCTGGCTCTCGCTGACTCCAGGATACTTGAGCTTTCCAAAACCCTCGACGCCATCGATACTCTGAAAAGAGCACCGAAACAGCCTTCACCGGACACTTGACCGAGCGTCAATTGGTGGTCCAATAGGCTATCAGCAACAACAGAGCATCAGCACCATGAAGCAGACGTTTGCATGCGGCCACACCGGCAAGGGGAAGTTCTGCCACACATGCGCCAACGCAGAAAAAGATAAAGCGGAGCAACGCCTCGCGATGGAACAAAAGCGCGCGGCAAAGATGAGTTCGCCTGCCGACGACGCCATCGACCTGTCGATGGTTCGCCATCTGTCGTCCGTTCAACGCGAGGCACGCGACCTCCTCGCGAAGGTCAGCAACGGAATCCATCCCTTCTCCCTCGACGGCAAATTCCTGAAGTCGTCCGCCGGCAAGCTCCTATCGGTCCCCGTTGGCAGATCGTATCGGTTACTTTTCGACGCCCCTTCTTTGAGGCCGATTCGCTTGGTCAGCCACGAGGATTACAACGCAATCGCCGCCAATCGCGTCGCCGCGTAGTCTGTAAGGTACTGTAAAGTTCGGGGTTGTTTCCTAATTTGGCCGGAAACGAGCGCCGCTATAATGCATCCGCCCACACCCTTTTCGCCAACGATCGGCGAACGCCCCGGACCACGCTGCCATGACTGACGAGCTCTTCCCCTGCGACCATTGCGGCGGAAAATGGGCCTTTGGCTACTCGCACCGGCTGTTGAAGCGCCTGTCGGCGCCCGCGAGTGACTATCTGAGCGCCGACGACCGAGCTGCTCCGCAGATAAACGACCTTGAAGCGCGCTCGCTCTTTGCGATCCCGCAAGAAAAGGTTTGCTGCATCTTTTGCGAAGACTGCGGCATGCAAACGCCTTGGATCGCGATCGCCGACGACCGGCACGCGGCCCTTGCGCAGGCGGGCGCGATCTGGAACGCCCGGACGCGACGTCCAGTTGCGAAGGAAGGCGATCTGCTCAAGCTGATCAGGAAAGAAGTCAGCGCCCTCGATGCGCCGTTCCTGATCAACCTCTTGGCACGAACGGAAGGCGACTGGGAGAAGCGCGGCCCAGTTTTCGCCATGCTGGCGGCGAAAATCGTCGACAGCAAGATCACCTTGAGCGATTTCTGGCCTGTCGACACAGTGCTCAACGATGCTGCGAGATACCGGAAACTCCAACAACTTGCGAAACGCGTCTACATCGATGGCATAGCGTCGATTCAGTTTCCGCGCATTCCTGCGACCGGCGGTGACGAGGGCAGTTTCGAGAACAGCGTGAACCTCGCAGTTGACGATCTGCCAGACCGCAATCGCTGGTAACTTGACTTCTGGCTTGTGCGTCCATACTGGATTGGTGCTGGCCAGTTGGCGCCAGCGACCACCACCACGGGGAAACACATGTCGCCCATCGACTACCTTCGCGCCGCTTACCGCCTGCGCTCAAAGCTCGCACCGCAAATCGCTGTGGTGCTCGCCTTGGCCGCCATTCTCACCTATCACGCTATGACAAGCCGGTCGCTAGATTGGCTCCTGAATTGACCCAAAAAGCGCGGGACCGAACCCACGGCCATATCACTGATATGGCGCTTCGCGCGGGTCCCTCTCCGCTAACCCTCTGACACGAAACGAAAATTCGAAAATTTTCGCGTGTGACAAGTTAGGACTTTCTGCTATTTGTCACACTCAGGGCATCGCTCGAGGATTCGATACACGCTTTGCCTTGAGATCTGAAGAAAGTTTGCGGCATCCTTTTTGTTGCCGTTGAACTTAACGATGGCATCACGGACCTGATCGAGGGTGACGCCGGGCGCTTTTTGCCGCTGCACCCTATGCGTCGATAGATACGCGTTTGCAATCGATGGCCGGCTGTGGCCTGCCGCTTCGACCACCTGACGCCTGGCCTCCTCGTGCTGCACCTTCGGCGCAATCTCGCCTGTTCCCTTAACCGGCGCTTTAACGCCTGCCAACGCTTCGTACATGGTGTGGAAGTTTTGGTGGCGTAGACCGTGGGCAGTTATTCCGAGCGCGCTCTTGCGCACGCCATGCTTGCGGAGCACTCGATAGAACCGGTCTTTCCACTGCTGCTTCGTATATCCCAGCGGGATCGTCGTCTTTGAAACCGGATTCGTCAGGGCTGCCGCCTCCTTCAGTACGTCTAGGCCGTCACCGATCGGGACGACCCGGTTTCGACCGCCTTTCGTTCCCCGGGTGACGTGGAGCATCCCGTCACCGCCGACTGACTCAACAGGGCGCAGAAGGAAGCTTTCCTCGACGCGCAAGCCGAAGGTCAGCTGCAGGCGGAGTTGGACAGCGACGTACTTGTCGGTCTGTGCAATCTCCGCCATCTTCTCGATCGGATCGACTCCATTGCTGTCCCACGACTTGTCCTCGGTCGCGATATACGAGCGCACAAGACCGTGCTCTTTGCGGTCAACGTAACTTTCCAACGGGCCGATCAGGTTTGGCTTATGCATCCACTCGGCGAGTGCGCGAAGATAGGTCAGCTTGTTCTCGATTGTTCCTCCGGTCTGCTTCTTACTAACCCAGAGCTCCACAAGCGCCTCTACATGCTTCTGCTTCAATGCCCACGGAGATTGCAGCGCGTATCCAATTTCGCGAAGCTCAACGAACGCGCGGCAAATCTTTTGAATTCTGTACCCCTGTGTTTTTATCGACAGCGGCTTGCTACTAACGCGGGTCCGGCTGTGCACGCGATCGACGTTGTCCTCCAGTAGCCGTTCGAGGGCGACTTTGAAGTCCTCTGGCAACTTGCAGCGACGAAGTTCAGAGCGGACGTTGACGGTGACCGACATTAGCAATTCCCCCGTGCGTTTTTGATCAAGTGATTGGTTGAATAGCAGAGCGCCCGTCCTGTCTCGAACGATTGGCGCAACTCGGGCGACCGTGCAATGTGGCCGGATATCTCATTTACACCTGCCGCCGCAGATTCCCATCCGGCCGCCGCTGCATGCCTATGCGCAGCTCGTCTCGCACCTACATCGTCGAAACCGTAACGCACGGACAACTGCCACATGGACCACGCTAAATCGGCCTCCAGCGGATAATTGACCCACCGTTGCGCGGCCGCATTCGACGCAGGGGTAACGGTGGCTAGATCGGCCGCTAGCGAGACGAACCGTCCGTGCGGCTCGATCCTCCTCAGCGACGGCTCAAGCGGGATCTCTCGGGCACTGAAGCGGTGTGCTTGCGAAACGTCTTGCGTCCAGGGCGAGCTACGCTCGATCCCCGCTTCGAATGTCCGCAAGTACAGCGGCGGCGCAGGTGCGAACACTTCTATCCAAGGGGTGGCTCGTGCCCACTCAGCCAATGCCCCCCGGGTGACGGAAGAGTTGTTGCATAGCGAGGCCAAGTCGCCGGTGGGCACGCCAGACTCGTGATCGCTTTCGCCGAGCGTCGCCAGGAAACCGTCTATGTCGACTGCGTCGCTTTCAAAGCGGTGCGCTTGCTTGAGGTCCAGCGTCAACCCATAGTGAGTCGCCCGCCTCGGTGAGTGAAATACGTTCAGGAAAACTGGACCGATGACGCGGCGATACGAGCCGACAATATGTGAGCCCGCTGCTGCTTTCCGGAGCACGAATACGTCCAACGCCTCCTGCATTGTTTCCTCGTTGTTTTGCGCCAGGTCCGCGGGCACTGACATGTGCCCGATCCGCTTTGGCGCGGGGCGAGGACCGCAGGGAGCCTATCTCCTCGTCTCTTCGCGCCGCGCGACGCGTTACCCCGCCGGGTCCAACCTTCCTCGCCTTTAGCGATTCCATTCGATCAGCCCCGCACGTGGAAGAAACGTGCATCGACCGTCCGTATTGCTGCGTGCTGCCAGTCTCACGCTTCGCGTGTTGACCGCCGCCTACTAGCATCCGGTGGACATCAACGCGGGTCCGCTTCGCGGAACCTCCCGGCGTTGATTGCTCTCCCGACTACTGCCGGCAGTCCAACCGCGCGCATTTCGCTTCGCGATTGGGCTGTGCCGCTGCTACGGCTACCGCGCCGGCCCTAGCACTGACGTGCTGAGGCCAATTGCTCGGTAATTGCTTTTGCGCTGTTTTGTTCCGGTTGCGCCGACCGTTCGTCTTCCGTACAGGTAGCAGTCGCCTCTCTGGCTTGCTCGCTCCCCCATCCCCAAGCGCGTTGAATCCGCCGCGGTGTGTCGGGCCTCATGCAACGTACCCAGCTTCGTGTGCTGTAAGGATGCGTCCATGCTCGTTGAATGCGTCGGTGTTCGCAGCAGCAGACTGTGTCCGTGTCCGCTCGCACCTCGACTCAACTTGCTTTCTCGGGCCGAACTGCCCGCAAACCCAATGGATATCGCGTGTCCGTGTTCCTCAACTTGGCTCACGGTGCGTTTGATTTGATTCAGAAAAAGGCCGCATGATTTTGCGGCCTGTGACAGAGGGGATTTTCGCTAGGCAAAGCGGTCCCCTCGATGGTCCGTATAGGAGGTTCGATGCGCTAGTCGCGCGGTTGGTGATTGGGATATTAGCCGCTCGGAAGACAACTCATTTTTCGAAAGCTGCCTAAATGTAGTGAGCTTTTGCATCCTTGACTTTCTGTGGCGATCTGTAGAGTTGGACGCGTGTGACGTGGACTTTTCTCACCGAATTCGTCCAGATAACTAACAGATTGAAGCAAGGCCCAGCATCCATTCTTGCTTCTCACCGTTGAGGTGGAGATAACTGACAGTTGTCCGGACGTTGGTAGAGAGAACGCCATCGTCACCGCCTATCTGCCACTTTTCTGTCAGATAACGGGCAGATAAGCGTGGCCTATTGAAATGCTCTGGAGAGAGAATGAACGCAATGAAAGTGCATGCGCCCGTCCTTGCTGTCGACGTCGGTTATGGCAACACCAAGGTTGCCTTTCGCAATGGATCAGACGTCTCAACGTTTATGTTTCCGTCGCTGACGCCACCGTACAAAGCACATACGATCGCCAAGGAAAGCGCCGGATTGATCACGACGCCGAAGACGATTGCGGTGGAGGTCGAAGGTAAGCGCTATCAGGTTGGTCCGGGCGTCCTGTTGAGTTCGCGCAACGGCGATGCTGGCGCGACGCTCAACGACGACTACTGCACGACTTCCAGCTATGCCGCGTTGCTGGCAGGGGCATTTCATTTCGCCAACATCGCATCGGTCGACCGCTTGGTCCTCGGCCTGCCGATGCGCAACTTCCACACTCACGTTGCGCATTTGCGCAGTGCCTTCGCCGGTAAAAATGCGTACGGCGAGGTTGATTTCGATGTGGGGAGCGTCATCGTGCTGCCGCAGCCTCTGGGTGCATTGGTCAACTTCTCGCGCTATCACGAGTTCGACAAAGAGGACCCGCACCTCATTATTGACGTTGGCTACTTCACCACGGACTGGGTAGTGGCAACGGGGCTGACGATCGACGAGGAGCGCAGCGGAGGTCATCACAGCGGCGCCTCTCACTATTACGAAGCTATCGCGGCTGTCATCAAGGAGAAGCTGCATATCGATACGCAGGGAATTGAGCGGATCGATAAGGCGTTGCGCACCGGGTCCACGTTGCTGCTCAACGGGACCGATTACGACCTTCGCGAGTTCCTGCCTGGAGCGCAAATGGTCATAGACGCTGCGGTAAAAGCTATCCAGGCGGGTGTGAAAAACACCGTGGACATTCGCTCAATCGTTCTCACGGGTGGGGCGGCGGCTCTCTACAAGTCCGAGATACAAACGCGTTTTCCCCATTTGAGGATCGACCATATGGCAGATCCGTGTTTCACGAACGTCAAAGGGTTTCTTGCCGCTGGCGAGGCAACGATGCTGCGCGATAAGAAGCGCAAGGAAGGAGTGCCCGCATGACAGGCGCTTTGGAGATCAAGGTAACAATCAGCCAAGTAGTGACGCCAGCGTTGTTCGACGCTCTGGTTGCGATCTCCAACCCTCGGCAGCGTGCGGCACTGTTGAAACGCCTTGCCGAAGATGCGCTGCGAGGCAACGTTTCGGTCAGCTACCATCCGGGGACGCGCGATGCGCAAGCTGCGACCGGGCAACCAATCGCCGGACCAACGATCCTTACGTCCGCGCGCGACGCGGTCGTTGCAGCTGCACCGAGTCAACCCGTCGGCGACGGCGAGCCAGACTTCGACTACGCATTCCTGGCTGAAAATCTGAACCTAGGATGACGCCGCGATGAGCAAGGGCGTCGGTGCTCTTCGCGACCGCTTACTTCGCGACCGCTTGACAATGCGAGAATGCTGACAACATAGGAACGTATAGTTCAGGCCTGCATAGGCGACGGAGGGAGAAATGGGCTTTTTAGGAATGTTGGCGCAAGCCGACTGGACGCGCGGCGTTCGCATGTGGATCTTCGTGGCCGCCGCGCTGGCTGCGTTGGAGGCAGCTTATCTGTTTCATCGCGCCTTGCCCGCTCAGCCGAAGGAGCCGATGATGTACGCTAGATTCATGGCGCTGCCATTTTCCACGCGACGCATCATTATCGTGATGGCGTCTTTCTTCGTGATGTGGGTTTGTGCGTACCTGCCGAAGAGCGGCTTTACTCAGGTGTTGATCGGGTCCAGTGCGTTCGTTATGTGTTGGGCAACTGGCATCCTCGTTCCGTTCCTGAAGGTCACGTTCTTCGTCCTACGGTGGCGTTTGTGGTACGTGGTGCGTTACAAGTAGTCGCTGATTACTGGCCTCCAAATAAAAAAAGCCCCGACCAAACGGTCGGGGCTTTTGTCTTCACGGGGTATCAATGCAGTAGAGATACACCTCGTGCGCTCGCCTGTCGACGAATGCAGTAAAACCAAGCAGTGTCCAGCGTGACGCCCTGCTTCTCCAGTCGGGCATGACCGCCTCGTTTGCGGTCGATCACGTCGTAGGCTTCCGCCTCAGACTTTCCTACTCTGACCGAGCCGTTCTCGACACCGGACGTTGCGACGATTTCATACCGGCCAACAATCATGCTAAAGCTCATTTCCTCTTCTCCATTGGAAAAGCTCGGGCGGATTGTGGCCCCGGTTGGGGACGAATCCCCACCGGGCAAAAGTTACTGTTAGCGGACTAAACGCCGCCAAGAATCAAACATGCAGTGCATCGCGCAATTCGCGGCGCACTACCACTGCAGACGTCGGGGCGTGCGCACGATCAGACGCACACCACTCGTCTGCGAAGTCGGTCTCCCGCTTCTTCGGCCGATGAACAATAGGCGTGTACCCTTCAGTGCGGAGCCGCTTCGCCAGTTTTAACGCCGCGTCGACGCCCGGCGACTTTCCGGTACGTGGATCGACAGCATCGAAGTCGGCGTAGATATGCACGACACGAATGCCAAGGCCTTCTGGCACAACGAAATCGGCAAGAAGAACTCGATTCAGGCAGTACCAGACGGGCACACCAAACAGCATGTGCGCGGCGTATGCCGTCTCCAGACCTTCGGCAACGCCGATTTCTCCATCGACTGGATCCATCAGCCGGACTGCGCCGCCGTTGAGCTTATGAAGCGTCACGTCATTCAGCTTGGCGGGGAGGATCTCACCATCGTTAGTAACGATGGACGCCTTCACTGGCTTCGAGCGTTCAAGGAACGTGCGATGCAGCGTTCCCAGACGGCCGTCCGGCAGCGTGAAGCGCGCGATGATGCCCGGCCACTGTCCGATGACCTTCTTGTCGTGCCAGTAGTCGAGCATCCCCATGCGCAGCGCCGGGGACGGCGGTGCCGTCAAACCCGGCACCCGTCCGCGCAGGTAGCGCGGCACGAGGCCATCGGACCCGACGAGCGTCGCCCGATCCCACATCGAGTCGAGGCGCTTGCGCGCCCACTCGGGATCGACCTTTCGGCCTGGCGCGGGCGCGTCTGGACGTTCGCGAGTTCTCCGAGCGTCCGCAAGGCTCCCTCCTTCAAGTTCGACCATCAGCTCGCGGAACGTCAGTCGCGAGGACTTGCAGATCAGCTCGAAGCCGTCGCCGGCCTTGCGGTCGCCGTCGTTGCACTTGCGGCAAACCCAGTCGCCGCGGCCACGGTTGTTGTCATAGGTGAAGCGGTCGTTTCCTCCGCAGATGGGACAAGGCGCGCCCTTCCCGGTCAGCGAGCTCGCGGGCACTCCGTACTTCTGGAGCAACGCAAGCCACTGTTCCGGGGACAACTTGATGTCCTTCACATTCATGTTCACTCCAGTTTGGGGTGGTTAAGGTCGATGCCTGAACAGGCGGTGAAACCGTGCTCAAAAAAGCCGTCCGCCCCGCCGAAAAACGGCGAAGCGACGGGCAGCTTTTTTCAGCAGGGGAAGCGAAACGTGGGTGTAGCGACGAGCGAGGCCGCGTCGCGTAGGGAAAAGACGTTTCGCGGCTTCGCCGACCGTTTCCGATTCGACGAAGCAACGAAGGTGAGAAGAAACAGGAGGTGAGGTGAGCCGTTACGGGATCAGATCGCAGCCCACTCGCGGCCCATCAGATGCGATCGGAAGGGTATGTCGTCATCCATATCTGCGAAGCCACCGCCTCCGCCATACGACGTCGATTGCGGTTCACGATTCGCCGGCGCGGGATTGCTCGGTCGCGGCTGCTGCGAACGTTCCTGACGCGCGGGCCGCTGACTCTCGAAACCGTCGTTCGACGAACGGTCGCTAGAGGCGCGGCCGCCGAGCATCTGCATTTGGTCCGCCACGATCTCGGTCGAATACCGCTCTTGCCCGGCCTGGTCCGTCCACTTTCGCGTGCGGATTCTGCCTTCGATGTACACCGACGAGCCCTTTTTCAGATACTCGTTGACGATTTCGGCCAGCCGACCGAAGAACGAAACGCGATGCCACTCGGTCTGCTCTTTCGTTTCGCCCGAGGACTTGTCCTTGTAGCGATCCGTCGTTGCGAGTCGAATGTTGGCGACCGCGTCGCCGCTCGGCAGATAACGCGTTTCCGGGTCCGCTCCGAGGTTGCCCACGAGGATGACCTTGTTTACTGATGCCATAAAAAGCTCCTTTAAGATTTCTTGGAGATCGACCAAAGCCACTTGTCCCAGAGCACTTGCGCGCCGCTGGCATCGAGCTTGGGTCGGCCACGTTTATCGACGGCAGGTACCTTAATCTTGCCAAGGCGCCTGACCTCTATGCGATCGCCAACTTTGCAGTGTGCTTCTGCGATCGCGTCGCGAAGACCCTCGCCCTGCAGCACGTCCACACCTGTACGGTGCTCGAGCGTGATGCAGAACGATTCGTAAGTCCGCCCCGGTCGTTTGCCGTCCAGGAACTCCTTCTCGCCCCACTCTTTCAGCACGCCATGTCGCGCGCGCTCACTGGGCCGATGCGATGGCTCGGCGGTCCGCGCTGACGACGACGCTACGGTCTCGACGATTTCTCTTGTCGGTCGCGCGTCGCTCGCAGCGGTTGGGCGGGTTGCCGCAACCGAACGCTCGGAAGGCGTCTCTGTCGGGTTAGCGTCCCTAACGGCAGCGGCAATCGCCGCTGTCAGCGGACCCTTGTGCTCTCGCAGCACTTCCCAGTGCGGAGCGAGCGCAGGTATCAGCTTCATTCCGACGGCGGTTGGCAGAAGCTCATAGTCGAACGCCGGGCGAAACTGCACGACGACATCGCCCTCGTCGCGAAAGAGCATCGGTTGACCAGCGATCGCGATGTGCCGCTCGTTCTCTCCGCCTTTACCGACTTCGACGGGTGATGATTGATTTGCGGGGTAGCGATTCCGAGCCTGCGCGGGTTGCACTCCGAAAAGCGTTCCGAACAGCCGGCCGAATCTTGATGTGCTCATAGTCGACCTCCTAGAGCAGCGTGCCGAAGCACTCGCGACGCACTTCTTCCATGTCGCGTTTGAGCAAAGGGTTGCTCAGGATGACGTCCTGCAAGATCTCGGGATCGACGCCGTTGATCTGGCACACGAACCTATACGGCAAGGCGCCTTTCCAGAACTCCATGACCCATCCGAGCGTGGCCCGGTAGTCCTCGAGTTCCATCTTTTTTCGGTTTTTGAGTCGCTCGCTGAACAACGCAGCGCAGTCCATTAGCGACTCGGGCATGTTGTCGCCGCGTCTGCTGTCAGTCGCGAGACTGATCAACGCGTCGACCATCTTGTCTTTGACCGCCCCGCTCCACAGGTGCGGATCGGGCAGCGGATCGGGCTTGGCATGGGCACGCGAAATCGGCGCTGGCGGAGCGTCGAACATGTCCAGTTGCCATGCGGCTACTTCTGCTTGCATGGGAATCTCCGAATGAACGGGAACCCATGCCCGCAACGGGATGGTTTCCCGTTGGGGTGAGGGGTCAAGACCGCCCGAGCGGGCAGTCTTGACATTCAGGCGTAGCGACTAGTTGTCGGTGCCTGTCTTAAGTGGAACGACCACTGCGGACTTGGCGTACTGACGTTTGATGGGCGTGACGTTGGCGTCGGCGGGAGCCGGAGCGACAACGGCGTGCGCGGGCGCCTTCGAATCCTCAGCTTTCTCCTCTTTCAGCGCCGCCTTGATGGATCTCTTGATCCAGACAGCGATGGTGGCAGAGACAAACAGAAAGGCGAAGAACGAATGCGCCGCAAACCACAGGGCAATGCAAACAGCGACCAACCAGCCGGGCGACTTCATCGCCTTCGTAACCAACTGCTTCGGCATTTTTCTCTCCAGAAAAAGACGCACTAGGGGATGTCCAGCCAATACCGCGCTGGACGACTTTCGATGCTCGGGTGAGCAGGGAAAAACGGCGCGCGGAGAGACGCTTTCGTCACGGCTCGATTGAAGGCGTGGCGGAAGCAGCTCACAGCAGGGGAAAGTGGATGCGAGCGCGCGGCCTATCGGTATGCGCAACTCGGGTCGATGCGTCGTGGACGCGGGGATAGATGCGAATTTACGCCCTGCCAGCGAGGCGCGTGCGTTTGAAAGCTCCCGATTTCATACCGCCTTTTGCTTTTTCGACGCATCTGCGACTGCGGGCGGGCAGCCTTGACTTCGCGTAGGCCCTGCCATGCTTAGAGCATGCTTATCAGGGAGCCAGCACATGCTTATCAAACTACTGATCGCCCTCGGCGCCTAATATCTATATAGACGGTCTAAAGGAAGGCGTCGCCGGCGCACTTCGCATTCGGCGCGCAAGCGCCACGTTCGGCGGACGCGATCGGCGCTGCTGGCGAGGCTGCGACGCAGGCGAAGCTGCGCAACACCCTCAGCTGCCTGTGCGGCGACGAGTTCTATCTGCACGACGGTCCGTTGGTGATCGAGCACGCACCGGGCACGGCCTTTCCAACGGCGGAGATCGATCACCTTGCGGTCACGCCCTTCGGCATCTTCATCTTTGAGACGAAGAACTGGTCCGGGCACGTTGCACCGTCAGTGATGCCCGGAAACCTCACCCGAACTTCGCACAACGGTGAAACGGCGGATAGGCGCTCCCCAATAGCGCAGAACCGGACCAAGCTCCGATTCCTTCGTGAACAACTGCCAGGCATGTGGCCGGTTGCCGGTGCGGGCATTTTCACATCGCCCAAGGCCGTGCTTCATCGGGATCTGCCAACCGACCTGCTCTCGCTGGAGGTGCTGCCCTACTGGCTGCGGCTCAAGCGCGACTCGTTCAAGGAAAGATCGCCGGTGGACGTCTCTCGCGCCACGGCCGCCGTGTTGATGTATGCCGACACCTCACAAAGCGCCCTTACTAATCACAAGGCGCAGGTCGCCGCTGAACCAGAATATTCGACCTGGATCAACCCCTCAGATTAGGAAGTTCCTTCCACGCAAACGTTAAAGTGTTACAGATATTAACCGTTAAACGATTACTTACATCAGCCTGCTCGGCTTTTGTCCATGCTCGCTGGCTCGAAAGAGGGGGTGAAATATGCGTCTTTTCGCCCTCGGAAGGTGTAACGAAGAATTTACGATTGGTTACTTAGCCGATCGGTCGTTCGATAGGGTGCGGGGATGAGAGCCCCGCTCATGCAAGGCAGCGCCCGTCAGCGCTGCACACAACGGAGAGAAGAAATGCTGTCAGGCGAGACGTCCGGAAACATTCCGAAAAAGTTCAATCCCAATCTACCGGTTCCGTTCGGTGACGATTCCATGTCCGACTTCATCGTCCCGCGCGACGATAACAAAGGGATCACCCGGACCACCATCGAAAAAGCCGCGAAAGACTCTTTTGGCGGAGAGGACGAGCTCGTCGCGAAACTGACGGACTCCATGATGGCCGTTTCCGAGTCGCGGGAACGCATCTCCGCAGAGATGATTGCGCTCGGCAATCAACTTTTTCACGCCCACTACCTCATTCGTAACAATCTGGTAGCGAAGGGCGGCGACACGGTTTCGATTCACCGCAAAGCGGCGCGCATGGCGTACGACTTCTTCGAGAACTCGCTGAAGATCAAGGAGTCGGCAGCCCGCCAGTACATGCGATGCTGGGAACGCTTTGGTAACAACGAAGAGGCCATCCGCATCTTCAATGTGGGCGAGCTCGACATGCTGGCCTCCTCCACCGTCAGCGACGCGCACATTAATGAACTGATGGCTCGGAAGCAAGCCAAGCCTGATATGACGCGCGCAGACGTGAAAAAGCTCCTAGATGCGCTGCAGAAGCAAGAAAAAGCGCTTGTCGATAGCCAAAAGCAGGTAGACAACGTCACGTCCGTCCTTGAGGACACGAAGACCGCACTCGACCTTGCGCAGCGCGAGGCACAGCATCTTAAGGATGAACTGGACACCAGGGCCCGGGCACTGACCGCAAAGCAGCAGCAACTGGACGGCTTGGATGATCTCTACAACCGTCGTACTGCAGGGATGAGCGACATGCAGAAAGACCTCGCAGACAAAGACAGGGAGATCAAGCGTCTGCTTGACGCGCTTGAGAACAAGAAGCCCGAAGTACAAGTGAAAGAGGTGCTGGTTACGCCTCCTGGGTTCACCTCGCTAGTCGAAGCGCTTGAAGAGAAAACTGCCGAGTTTAAGAAGACTACGCAAGCCTTGGACGCATTGAAGCAAGAAGTAACCGAGGTCGAGAAGAACCGCGAGAAAGCCAAGGCTGCGCTCGCTGCCGCAGAAAAGGTGCAAAAGACGATGGAAGGCGTTTCCGCCGCGTTTGAATCCTTCGCCGGAAAGCTCACCGCAGCGCAACTGGCCATCCAGGCATGCGACAGCCCTGCCGAGCATCGTACGATGCTGGAGACGTTGTCCGCGATGATGCGCAAATCGCAGAGCGAACTCGACGCATGGCTCGCTAAGTAAAAAGGGCTAAGACCGCCCACGTCGACGTGCGCCGCGAGGCGCACAGAATGACAGAAAAATTGATAACGACAATGTCAAAAAATACTCTGGACGCGATTGAGACCAACATCGCGTTACCGGCTTTCCTGGCCGAAAAGATCCAGCGCGAAAACTATTCGCTCACTGACGCAATGCACAAGGTACTTGCGCGGTATCCCGACGCGGAGGGCGTGCTGGGGCTATCGCTGGACAATATGGAACTGTTCGACACGCACGCCGATCCGAAGGCGACGCTCATGAACATGCCGTTCCTAGCGTTGTCCCCTACCCTGCCGGACCCCAGAGACTGGGATACGTTCGTCAACGGCGTCCTGCGTTCGCGAAAGGTGGAAGAGCTAACGGCTAAGATGCCCGAAGTCGATGGCATGACCGGCCGCGACATATTTCACAACAACAGTTCCTATGTGACGCTGCTGAAGGATGTCCTGCACATGAACGTCTTGGCGGCACCGCTGCTGGGACTTTCCCTCGAACTGGCGCACTACCTCAAAGGGCTGCCGATGCGTCGAATCCAATCGGCGATCGGCGAGATCAAGTTCCCGCTCTATAGATGGCGGTTCGACGACAACATGTTCTGGACCGAATACCGCACGGGATGGCTGTCAAACGAGGCGGTCGCCCATTACCTCATGCGTACGGCTCAACTCCCGCCGTCCACCTTGCCATTCAAGCACGCGTGGTCAGAACTTCGGCTGGACCGGGCTCAACGCGATGTCTACGCGCGGGCGCTTATGACACAAGGCTGCCGCGCTGCGACTGCGACCAATCTGTTCACGCTGAACGCAACAAAAGCACGGAACACCTACAGGGAGATCCACGGCATCAGTTCACCGTGCGGCTGCAACCCGACGTCGCTTGTCTGGTACGTCGAGCACCCGACGCATCGCCTGCAGGGAACGTTCTTGGCATGGCTTTATCGAGCGGCGCTGGCCAACGGAGGCAACATCCCTGAGGCGCTTATCGCCTCTATCGACGTCGCCGAGAAGATGTTCGGCAAAGAGTTGGTCATTAGCCCCGACCGCGCAATCCACCTTACCCGAGCAATGGCGATCCACTCCCGGCTAACGATGGCCCCATGCCGGACCTGTAAGACGGAGTACATCATCTCCAACGAGCAAGGAAGGATCGAACTGGCGAAAGACTTCTTCTGTCCGGGCTGCAGCTACAGCCTGAAGTCGCGCTCCGCCAAAAAGCAGGCGAAGTCGAAGACCGAGTAACGATAACCACAACGGAGGGAGTTCGATTAATGTCCGAACAGTTTAGCGTTGAAGCTGGACTCGTCGTTTTCTCACGCGACGGCCGCGTGCAATTTGGCTGGCTGGACCTTCAAACTGGCGCGTACTACGGCGAGGCCGAAGGTCTGTGCATTGCAGATGCGATCGGCGCGATCGAATTTCACTCCGACGTGACGCATTGATCCATGCAGGACTTCGCTTACCTCTTTCGCGACAGCGCCGCGGCATGGCTGCAAGGCCGCGGCGACTCACGCTTCCAGCGATACGAACGGCACTACCGCTCAGATCGGGAGACGGCGTCGTCGCCCGATGCATTCGACCTTGAGCGAAGCAACGTCCGCTTTGCGCAAAGGTTCGGCTCGGGCAGGCGACAGTTCGTGGCCGTGTCGAAAAGCAAAGCATTCGGCGCGCTCGCGACTTTCGCCATTCTCCTTTGGGGCGGCACCGCACTCCTCTCTTCAGTGGGCGCGACACAGCCCGTCGCGGTCGCGGCGGTGCTCGGCGTCGTCTTCGTCGGATTGCGCGTGAAGCACTTCCGCGCCCGCAAGCAGCAGCGATAGCAAACGGTTGCGATCAAACAACGATGCAAATCTCGACCCGCTACCGGGTATTACAATGCCTGCGCCGCCGATTGGCCAACGGTAATTTTCCAACGAGGAAAGCGGTTTCGAGGCTGACTTCCAAGACGACTTGACTTCAAACACCGCTCGATAAGATGAAAGTAAGCAGATCGCCGGGGCGACTGCATTAATTAGATCGGAAACAACAAATGACGATTCAGAAGAACTTCAAACTTTCGATGGCTGCGATCGCTGCTTCGCTGCTGGTGGCTGCTTGCGGCGGCGGTGGCGGCGGTGACAATGCAAGCTCTGGTGCAGCGCCCGCCTCCGGCGCGAGCACGCCGACTGGCAGTCAAACGACGTCAGGCGTCGCGCCGCGCACGTCGGTCGCGACGCCGAACTACGCGGCTGGCTCGTTCCAGCTCGCGGCGTTCGAAGAGATCAACGCATATCGAAATGCGATGGGCGTTGGCATGCTCAGTCAAGATTCGATTCTCGACACGTCGGCGCAAGCGCACTCACTGTATTTGTTTTCCAACCTCAGTACGGGTGTGATCACCGCGCTGTCACACAACGAAATCGCTGGTAACGTCAATTACTACGGCGACACGCCGCTCTCGCGGGCACAAAAGGCGGGTGCTCCCACGGCGGAGTTCGTCGGAGAAATCGCCGCTGCGGGAGTCGCAACACCAATCTCATCCGCAGCCGCTGCTGACTGCGTGGGACAAGCCCTGGCATCGGTCTATCACTTGGCTAACCTCACGTACAATCAGGAAACTGTTGGGCTTGGTTATACGCCCGGTACCACAGCCTATCCGATCTACGCCTGCAGCATTGACTTCGGTCAAATGACCGGAGTGGTGGGTACGCCAAGCGCAAACGCTATTTCGTCGTTTGGCGGTCAGCAAATCGCGCCCATAACAGTCGTTCATTCGCCTTACACCAACGAAAGCGGTGTTGCGCTTGCTATGCGCGCGGAAGCGCCGAACCCGGCTCCGGATGTATCTACCCCGGGGCGCCCAATCCTCGTTCGTGTCAATGCCGTCCAAGGCGTCGACACGCTATCGGTGAGTCAGTACACCCTGACGGACAACTCGGGTACGGTCGTCGCCTCGCGCATTCTGATCCCCTCCGCAGCCACGGCCGGATCAAGTACGGTGGTTGTTGCCGACCCCAATAATGGGTTGCCAAGTGGCACTGCCGTATTGCTCCCGCTGGCCCCGCTTAAGGCCAACACGACCTATCAGGTCAACTTCGCTGGTGCGCGCAACGGCGCGGCGGTGTCGGCATCTTGGAGTTTTACGACAGCGGCTAACTGATTCAGCTTACTGACCAACAAACAACGCCCCGTAGTCCAGGGCGTTTTGCATCGCGCTCTATACCACGGTGACGCTACTGCAGCCGATTAACCACCCTGGCCGCCACATGTAATGTTCTCTGCCTGCGGTGCGAAGTCAACGGAGTCCACCGTGCTGTCGGGGTTAACAACGCAGTACATGATGTAGAGATGAGTCAAATCTCCGCAAGAGTCTCCCGAGTTTGTGTATGGCCCATGCGCCATCCACGAAAACGTACGCTTCGGGGGGGTAAAGTTTCTCAACTCTTGGAATCCTGAGAAGTCGTAGAATCCCCTTGCAGACATCGCCACGCCGCAGCTTCCGACCGGATCGAACGGTATCACCGGCGGGGGCGGCGGAGCCGGCGGTGGGTTGCATGTATACACCCACGAACTTCCGTTCCAGGCTGGGCCCGCCGCGAAGCCGTATTCGCAACTAGGCGGCGGGGTCATGCACTGGTAGCGATTGCCGCTCTTCTGCCACGAGTACCCCGGATTGCAGCCCGGAGCACGCGGTACGCCTATTGGATTTTGAACCCATTCAGCACTAGATTCGATCGAAACAGTCATCGTTGCACCCAGCGTCGCCAGCATCGCCAGCGACACCACCGCTTTGGTTCTCATTGTTTTCCTTATTGATTTGCGTAGGTGCAGCCGACGTCTATCTGAGCTTGCAATCCAAGCTGATCGGGAATGAGACTGTTCGCACCATCCGCTAGGACGTTGTAGATTTGGAGGATCCACTGAGACCCGTTCCAGCCCATCGTGTAACGCGCCCCTGAGATAGGCGGATTACGGTTGGAGTAGTCAGTTGTGATTGACTGAGGAGTGATTCGATACCATGCCGACCCACCTGGTCCACATGCAGGGGGATAGACTCCCCAACCGTTGTACCAACCGCTGTATTGAGCATCAGCAGACTGATTGCTAACAAGGCTGCTAGCTCCGACCCAGTTGCCGAACTTGTTGCAAACGAAAAGCTGGTTATTTCGGATCGTCACGCCGTTCCACGAGCAGTTCGACGCCGCCGAGTTGATGTTTGCAACGGTGGCGTTCACTGTAGTCCCCGTCACCGTGACCGCACTTACCGTACCGTTCGAAGTGACGTTGCCGACGCTGATCGGAGCGGGAGCTGATCCCGAGTAGTTCTGGACATACAGCGTACCTTTGGTACGAACCGCCGCATTCGTGTCGTCGCCATAGTAGATGGTTCCGTTGGCCATCTGCAGGGTGTTACCAGCCGGCAATTTGAGCGTCTTTGCGGTTACGTTTCCAGCGTTCTGGATGTCCTGAGTATTCGCGTTCATCGTGCCAGTTAGCGGTAGCGCGCCGTCACGCCGGTAATAAGGCGAATTACCGTCCGCACCAAAGCCGTTGATCGCCAGCACCATCCCGGCCCTGCTACCCGCGGGGTTAGGCAATGTCCACCCGCCATGAATGCCAGTCACCGTCGCGGGCGCTCGGTTTGTCGAGTAGCCGAACTGCGCTCCCCCGGCCGCAGCGAGGACACCGGCGCCGGCGATGTCAGCCGTCTTGTCCGTCATACTGATCAGCGGCAGGCTCGGATAGATCTGCGACGCGATATGGCAATTCCCAGCTGCGGTCGAACAGTTGTCGGGCACAACGGATAGGGCGATCTGGTAAGTGCCGCCCCAAAACGGCCCGCTCTTGAACGCAACCTTGTTGTTCGACTGCGCGCTCAGTTGCGTCAACGTCGGTGCAGTGATGGGCGTAGACGTCGTCTGCGAAAACCCCGCTGGAATAAGCAACGCGTAGTTGTTCGTGATGTAACTGCCAAGCGCCGAGCTGATCGACGCAATGTTCTGCCCTTCGATCTGGAGCAGATTCTGGCGCTTGGCAGCGATGTCTTCCTTGATTCCCTGTACCGTCAGCAAGGCCGCGCCGACCAGGACGATCAACATCTCAATAATGCTTCCCATGTCGGCGGCCCGCGATTAGGTACGGGTGGTCCACAGCCCCATCGACGCCATCGCGCCGTTCGACGCACAGGCGGTAGCGACCGTCTGCGGGTTGAACGTGACCGTCGGCGAGAAAATGGTTGTGCCGTTGACGGTCACCTGCGTGTAGACGGTGATCAGCGCCGCGGCGCTCAATGAGCACACGGTCGAAGTGACGGGGTACGTCAGCACGAGCGAGTCGTTGGAGGTGACGAGCGTATTTACGGCCGCCGTGACCGTACCGTTAAACATGCCTTTGACCGAGGACTTATCGGATGCCACGCGCGAGCCTGCCGAATCGAACGCATGGTTCTGTGCGAGGACGGTCAGAGTTTCAGCAGAAAAGTCAGCATCGTTCTGCGTTGCATTCAAGATGCCCGTGTGGAACATCTGCGCTTCGCTCTTGAACTGGGACGAATGAATCAGATCGAGCACGTACTTTCCGCCGGCATAGACCGCCAGCGCGAGCAGTGCGGCACCCGCCATCACTGCACCTGCTTCGATCATCGAGAGTTCGCCCGACTGCTTTTTGGCGCGTGCGATCTTAAGGATGCGCGCCCGGCGATCTTTGATCGGGTCGATCTGGACAGCTTGCGTGTTTTCGTTGGTCACTTTGCTTTTTTCCTTAATAGCTAGAAGCGGCGGGATTACCCGATGTGAGGTTGACGGCACCCGTCACGACGTATGAGCCAACGCCGAGGGTCAGAAACAGCGCAGCGGCAAGGCCGAGCAGGATGAAGTGTGTCGTTCGAGCGTTGCGCTTAACCGCTTCAACGACGCGATCGAGCGACTCGCGGCCTAGGCTCTTGATAGCTGCTTCGAACTGATCGCGGCCCGCAGCGTCGGTGATCGTGTCGACGATCGTCACCGAAAAGATGCCGGTGTCGAGCGCGCGCATCGGCTCATCGGATCGGGCCGTCAAGCGTCGATCCATGATCTTCAGATGCCAGCGCAGCCACGGATCGGCTGACTTGAGAAGCCTGTCCAGCGCCGCACGGAGCGTGAGATTGGAGTCAAAGAGGCCGGCAAGCGACACGATGAGCAAGGCCGCACGAAGGTCGCGGCGATTACGCCAGAGCAGCGGCATGCGGTCGAACTGATCGCGAAGAGGCCCGGACCATCGCTTCAGGCTCGAGAAGTACGCGAGCACAAGGCCGATCATCGCCGTGAGCGTGAGCCACCAGTACTCGTAGCAGAACGTGTCGACGTGATAGAGGAACCGGCCGAGATCAGGCCATTGGTCGAGCGGCCGGACGTCGAGCACCTGCGGGAAAATGACACCGCCAAACAGCATGCAGTACGCGTACATGTAGACCAGCAGCAACGCCGGGTATGCCATCTGCACCGAGGTAGTCGACGAAAGCACCCGCTTGGCCTTCGCTGCCATTTCCGCGAGCTCGAAGCCGCGAACGACCGCATCTTGGCGCGAAGACTCGTCCGCGATATCCAGCAGCGCGTATTCGTCTCCAGGGACGAATGGCTTGATTGCAAGCGCGAAGCTCTCCCCGCGCTGCATCGTTTCGCGGATGCGAGCGAACACCCGCCACTCGAGCTTGCCTCGCGAGCGGCTGCGCTTCTCGTACGTTTCAAGCCGGTCGAACAGCGTCTCAGTGTTGCGCAAGCCCTTCGATGCGATATCGAGACGGGTCTCGCGGTAAAAGTCCTCGCGGACTTTCTGAAACCGCCAGCGCGCGACGACCAACTGCTGCCGCACGGGCAGCATCTTTGCGAACGTGGTGATCATGGAGGACTAGGGTTAGACCATCAAACCATCGACGCCAGGCGTCACGCGGTACTGCGCGAACGACTGCATCGAGCGATTGATGAATTGTGGGTCAATCAAACCGCGCGACGCCTTGAAAAGAGCATGTTCATAGAGCGTCTTTCCATTCATATCCGCGTTATCGAACCCGGTACGCCGCGCCCCGCGCCAAACTGCGCGCGCACCGGCCCAGTCGCGCTCGGCAACCCGCTCCAAAAATTCCGGTGTCGGGCGATACAGCTCGGCGGCCAGCGACGGACGCTTGGTGCCGCCTGCCACCTTGCCGTTGCGCGTGAAAAGCCCCTTCAGCCGGCAGTGCTCGCAGCCGTCGTAGTTGCGGCATGCCATCCGCGAGGTGTCGAGACCGAACTTCGTGCGCAGCAATTCCAGATCGGCTTTGGGCATGACGTCTTCGGCCGGCAGCTTGCAGTGCTCGCAAAGCGTCGGAATCAGCTTCTGGTTGCCGACCGCATTGATGAACCCTTCGGAAGCCAGTTCGTCGATCGGCAGTTTCAATCGCCCGCCCGCCATACGCATCACGGCCGCGATGATGTCGCCGGCGTGCAGCGAGAATCGCACCGGGTGACCGGTCAGCGCCAGTTCCGCGACCAATCCCATCACGGCTCGGTCACGGACTTCGCCGATGGTCAAGTCGTCCGGGTCCTGCCGCATTAGCGTTCGGATGACTTCCGCGTACTTGCGGTTCGCCTCATCGTCAGTCTCATCCGGGCGGCGGATGATCGAGTAGTCTGACAGCCAAGGCATCGGATATTCCGACGGCTCATTCACTGCGAACTGCTTCTTAAGTTCGCGATCCGGCAGCATGTACGAGAGCGCTCGCAACGTCGTCGTCTTGCCCGAACCGGTCTCGCCAGTGAGCGCCGTGATGCCGCCGCTCACATAGTTGAGCGTCTCGATGAGCTCCAGCTGGCTCTTCTCCAAGCCCATGTCTTTGGGCAGCAGCACCGAATAGTTCTTGAAGTTGCCGTCGAGCAGACGCAGGGTGACGTCATACCCGCCGACCAACGGTGACGACTGCCATCGCAGATTGACCGTATCCGTCTTGACCACGAGTGGGATCATTGCGGATTGGGGCGCGCTTGGCTGGAAGCTGTTGCCCGAGTTCGTGTTGCGCTGAACGAGATCGCTGTACGCCGCGAACAAGGCGCGACGCACGATGGCCTTCGGCATGTGACTGAAGGTGTACATGTCGCCGTTCACACGGAAACGGACCTCGACTTCATTGTGAAATTCGCGCGGCTCGAAATGGATGTCGCTCGCGCCGTATGCATGCGCGGCCTCGACGATGTCGCGGAAATTGCCGATCGCACGACTGGCTTCGCGGACCGTAGAGTTCGCGGAAGCAGCGACCTTCCCCGAGTAGATCGCGGCGATTACGGCATCGGTCGCGATCATCTCCTCGCGCACGAGGATGTCGTTGGCGCCCAAATCCTTGATGAAGGTCGCGTACTGCGCCTTCTCTGAAAATCGCGCGGTGGCCACCGTGATCGCCACACCCGGTTGAAGCTCAACGGCGACGAACTCCTTGCGGGCAGCCGCGGGGATGCGCAGCGCGGCATCGTCGTCCGCGACGGTGAGAATACGCTTGAAGTCCGGAAGGGAATCGGGCGACACGAGTTCCGGCCGCCCGGATGACAGCCCACTGCCCTCGGGCTGTTCTTCGTCGTCCGCTGGCTGTTCCTGCTCTGCCATCGTGGGCGCGGACATGGACTTTTTCTCGTCCGAGGCGATGGTTTGCTGAGGTTCGACTTCCGCTTGCTTCGCAAACGCAAGCGGGTTGGCGTTTGCACCGGCCGCGACGCGCGTGTCAGAAGGCGCATCGCCCACTGCAACGTTAAGACGCCCAAGGGTTCCCGACGGCGCGGCCGTCGGCAGCGGTTCAGGCTGCGCCGCGTAGCTCCGTTGGGCAGCGGCCGGCACCGCTTCGGTTGTTGGCACGCCATTCACTGGGTCGCCACGCTCAAGTGCCGCCATCGCCGCAGACATACTCGCGAAGGTGGGTCGTTCGAAGCTCGGCGGAACGAACGGGCGAAAGGCCACATCTTCATCGGTCACATCGGCCGGAGCTTCGGACTGCTCGGGCGCAGCTTGCGTAGCAGAATTCCAGTCATCGCCAATCTCTGTGCTCTCAACGTCTTCAATGTCACCCCCCGACAGCGCGCGACCGAGGAAAGTGACTTGAGGATTCACCGCGCGCGTGCTCACGGGCGACGTTTGCTCCGTTGCCATTGCGGCCGATCCTTCCCGCCGTTTGCGTTTTCCCGCAACCGGCTCAGCGGACGCGAATTTCGGCTCCGCGCCGGTGCCAGGCTCAATGAAGCTCGAGCGTGGTGCGCGAAACCGCTTCAGGAAGCTGCCGCGCGGGGTGTCCGGCGTGCCCTGCTCTTCTTGTGCGAACAGACCCATTTCTTATTTCCCGAACGGTACGAAGGTGGAAGCCGTCGATGAGACGCCGCCCGGAGGAAGCGGCGAGGACAGATCGGTGATTGCCCTGACGGCCGGTGAATCCGGAAGCGCGGCGGGCACGTCGGAGGGCGCGGCGATGGTCTCGGTCCAGTGGCGCTTGCCGTCGACAAGATTGACCGTGAAGCCGTCGATAGATGCGACGGTCCAACCGTTGAGCAAGCGGCTGCCGCGGCGCGCGGTATAGGTCGTGCCTTGATAGTCATACAGCACGTAGGAGCCAGACATGTCGGAGTAAGCCCCAACGAAGCTCGCGGGAATGACGCGCTTCGGCGGCGCACTGGGCCTGCGCTCCACCTTGGGCGCTGCTGGGGCTGCGGCGGTGACCGGTGCCCCAGTCGCACCGAGCGGCGAAGAGAGGCCAACGCCGCTGCCTGGTGCCGCTACTCCGCCTTGCCCACTTTGACCACCTTGCGGACCCCGCATCGAATCGACCAGCTTTGCGCGCGCGAGCTTGTCAATGTCGTCCAGCGTGAGATGACTTTCCTGCGAAACCGCCGCGCCGGCGACGAACATGAGCGCACCGAAGCAGGCGGCCCTTGCTGGCCACTTAGTTGAGAACATAATATTTACCCTTCGCAGTGAAATGCACCCCGGTACCGTCCTCTTTCAGCTCAACGTCGAGGGTGTCCAGTGCCATGTTGTCGGGCAGGCGCGCGAGCAGCGCGCTTTGCCACTTGTATCCGTCGATCTGCCATGTGCCGCGCAGCACGAGCGGCCCCTGCACTTCGCCAGCCGTCGGTTGTCGCGCAATGAGGCGATCGGCGGGCTTGATATCAACGACGTAACCGTGGCTATCGAGCGTGTCCGGCTTTACCGAAAGCTTTTGCGGATCGGTCTGCAAGGCCTTGATGAGTGCCTGCTGAGTCGGCCACGTCTTTTGCTGGGCGAGCGCGACACGCTCAGCGACCGTCGCTTCAGGCCCACGCGCGGTCAGATGCCAACCGTCCGGGTTGAAGACGACCGGCCGCAGCGACTCCGGCGCGCGTGCGTCGAATTCCTTGAACGTGCCGCCCTGTCGCTTGTAGGTTGTGATGCAGGGACCCGCGATCGTGCAGGACGCTTTTTGAAACTGCCATCCTGCGACGTTGGTTTCCTGCGCGCCGAAACTAGCCAGCAGCTTCGGTGCGAGTTGGTTCGCAAGCGGAGCAGGCGCGCCAAGCGTGCGCATCACTGCGGACTGGTACTCCTGCATGAACGTCGGCGGGGGCGCGGGCGGCGGTGGGGGCGGATTGAGCACGTCAATCAATTGCTTGCCGCCGAAGAACACGGCAGCCAGGATGACGAGCAACGGCACCGTCGTGGGCACCGCCACCGGGACGTTCTTGATCAGCCCGACCTTGCGCGCGACAAGCAGCTCGCGAAGATCGAACGACTCATCTACCGCGTGCAATTGCGCGCCGTAACCAAGGGTCGCCAGTTCAAGCCCTGCTTTCGCACACCCGTCCTCGATCTCTTCTCGCCGATCGGCAAGCGCATTAAGTGCTACTTCCTGATCGAGCGAGACAGCGCCGCGCTGCACGAGCACCAAATGCACGCGCTCATCGTTCTGTATGAGAACGAGTACCGCCGGACGCCGACGAACGCGGTCCAACGACGCGATACGCGCCGCAGCAGAGTACAGCTTGCCGCCCTTGCGGTGCGCAGGTTCAGGTTCGCAGAACCCGACGATGGTCTCGTCATTCGCCTTGTATTCGGTGTAGTGCGTCGCACCGGACTCCTCGACGTAGTGTCGGCGTTCGGCGCGGGCGCCCATGGCGGAGTAAGCGCGCCAATCCAGCCCGAATACGAGCTTCGCGCCCTTTTCTCCCGGTATGGATTCGAAGTGCATAGGGATGCTTACCTCGCGCTCACATCGACGGAACGACAGTCGCCGTCAGCATGATCACCTGGAACGTCCGGCCCTTATTCCATGCGCCCGAGAGACCACCAATGCCGTTGTTGCTGTTGCCGTCAAAACGATTGCTCACCGCGCCGTACAGCACAACGGTCTGTCCATCGGACAGCGCAATGGTCTGGTCGTCCTTATTGCCGAGGATGTCAGGCAACTGGATCTGCTGCAGCGTGGCGCCCGAACCCGTGCTGATAGTCGTGAACGGGCCGTTCAGCTTCGAGCTATCGCTCCAGTACGAGAGAATGATTTGATTGTGATCGTTGACCGACGGCAGAATGTTTACGAAGTCACCCACAGTCACCGATCCCGGCTGAAGACCCGGTACGCCCGCGCTACTACCGGCGATCGAGCCAACGCTCGGCGTGGTGGCTGCCAAATAGCCTTTCGTCTCGAACGATCCGATGGACACAGGCAGGCCGTTCAAAGTCAGCTTCGTCTGGGTGTTGTCCTGAACCGTCTTTCCGAAAGCGTTGAGGCCGCTGATGATCGCGTTGGTGCCTTCCATCGGCGAGCCGGGCTTCAAGACCGACAGGCCTACAGTGCCGCCAATCGCTGTTGCCAACGACGTAGGCGAAGCCACCGTGATCGAATAGCGCTTCAGCCCGTCCGAGATGCGATTGAACACGATGTCGGCGTTGACGCCCGCTTGCGACGAATTGCTCAGATCCACCTGCAGCGTGCGGACGCGCAGCGCGACCTGACGCGTCGAAATCGCGTTCTCACGCGCGAGCAGCGCGCCCATGCGATCGACGGCTTCCTTGGTGTCGCGAACCATCACCAAGCGGCTTTGTGGATTGACGACCACTTCGCCGAGCGGCGACTTCAGCTTTTCCAGTTCCGACTGGATGATCGCGATTTGATCGAACGTGCCATCGCGTCCGGTGGACGTGATCGACGAGAAAGATCCGGTATTGCCCGACGTGCCGCCCGTGGTACCACCGGACGCTTGGTTACCGGTTGACGTATCCGTACCCTTCGACATCGTCGACTTAATGGAGACCTTGCCCGGGATCGCCGCGATCGTGAACGTCTTTGTGACGAACCGGCTGATGGAAATGGTGCTGCCATCAAACGTCCAGTCGAGGCCGAGGTTTTCGGTCACGCCGCGCAGATACTCACCGACCTTGCAGTCACACGCCTGCGCATAGACCGGCTCGACATTCGACCTGGCCAATGCTTGCGGTTGCATCGGGGCAACCTGCCCGTTCCCGCCGTTGGTCTTCGGAATCAGCGCGTCGCGCGGAATGAACACATCCGGGCTCAGATGCACCGGATAACCGGTAGCGGTGGAGACAAGCGTGGCAATCTTCGACAGCGGGAGATTGCCGGGGAAGACAACCGATTTCTCGCGGAAGATCGCGGGCAATGTCGCTTCATACGCGACTGGCACCAACCGGTCGCCGAGGAACGCGGTCGGCACTTCCTCAACGAGCGACATCGACTCGGGGCCGTTGCCCATCGCGCGTGTGGCTTCTGCATTGGTCGCGTCATAGGCGTGGTTCACGTCGGATTGCGACACCGCGCAGCCGGTCAGCGATGCAGCCACGAGAATGGCAACGGCAGATTTGATTTTCGTGAGGCGCATGGCGATTACTCTTGGCAGTTGGCTGCGCGTGCGACGACGCGGATTACGTTATTGGTGTGCTTGCAAACCCGCGTGGGCGTGCGCATGTGATTGGTCGCCTGCATCACTTGTGTGAGCACCGACTTGAAATCACCCGAAAAGCTCGCGTTGAACTCCAGCGGCAAGTCGTCGTCGATCTTCCAGGCGAGTTGCCAGCCCTGCTGCTGCAGCCAGCGATCGAGCGCATTGCGCAGGTTGATGTCCTGCGGCGTGATCGAGAAAGACAGGACGCCACCGGGCACCGTTGCGCTACCTTGCGACACGACGACCGGGGCGACGTCCATCGAGCCGACTGGCGACGGCGCCGCAGCGCCCGGAAGTGCGACCGGCGCGGGACCACCGACAACGGCCTTGGGCGCGGCCGGAGAGGCAGGCGCAGCGGGAGCGACCGAGGCAGAACGAACGCCAGGAGCAACCCGCGACGCCATCGCAATTTGAGCTACAGGGGCTTTCGCGGCGGGCGCCGAGAGGAGTTGCCAACCGTCACCAGGCGACGGTGCGAGGCGCGATTGGTCGGGCTCGGCCACCGCAAGGCCCGGCACGGTCGTGAGTGCGAGACACGCGAACAAGTGAGTCACCATGCGCGCGGTGCGATGCGTTTGAAGAGAAAAGATAGGCGTCATGTTGGTCAGTTGGCGCGTTGCAGGCGGCGGTAAATGTTGTTGGCGTAGATGAGTTGCTTATTAGACGAAACGGCGTTGTAGGCACCGACCGCTTTCCATGTCGGACCGAACTGCTTGATGTTGGAAGCAAGGATCCATGTCCCCACGTAGGCGTTCACGCAGGCGTCTAACAGGTGTTGACGGGTGATGCCGAAGCGCCCCAGTTTTGGAAGCCATGACGAGTTGATCTGCATAAGGCCTATGTCCTCGCTCCCATCGGTATTGCGGTTCGTCACATACGGGCGCATTCCGGACTCCTGCTGTGCGATCGCACGTACCACTTGAACGCTGACGCGGTGGTAACGCGCGGCATCGTCAAGACAATCGGCTCGCACATGCAGGGGGAGGCTCGCGCAGAGAAGCGGCAACAAGAGGGATAGTCGGTTCATGACGCGGGCCGATCAAAGAACCGCACGTCGTGTTTGCGCAGCACGTTGACGACATTGCCGTCGGCGTTGACGATGAATTGGTCGGCGGTGCCATTGAACTTGTAATAGCGGCCCTTTTGCTCGCCGGAGCCCATGTGCGCCACATCGGCGACGGTCACCTTGCCGACCGTGTCGGCGAACTTGAAGAACGTCGATCCGTTTTCGTCAAACACGCTTTGAAGAGCGGCCTTGTTCGCGGCGTCGAACTCATAGACGGTTCCCGCGACGCGGGCGACTTCGACCTTGTCGGTCTCGTTGGAGATCGTGAAGCGCTCCGCGCGGTTGAACGTCACCACGCCAGTCGCGTCATCCCACTTCGGGCGCAGCGATTTGCCATCTTGACCCGTTACCTTCAGCTCCGCAGCGCGCTTCGCCGAGAACTTGATCTGGATATGGCTGTCGTCGCCATCGCGGATCGCCAGTGCGCCAAACTTTGCGGCCAGCACGGACCCCGACGCGGCCGAGGCGTCAGCATCGACCTTCTTCTCGATGTCTGCGATGGGGTCTGCCCCAGAAGCTGCGCTCGACGCGGCCGCCGGAGTGCCAGCCGCCGAAGCAGCAGCGACCTGCGACACCGGCGCGACATAGTTGACGGCCACCGACTGCGGCGCCGAGCGGCGAAGTGTTACATGGTGAGAGTTGAAGTCGACGTCGGCGTACAGGTCCGACACGGCCACCAGCCGATCAAGCGACTGCATCCAGTTCTCGCCATCGCGCGTGCCGAAGCTCGTCGAGGCCGTCAGGTCAATGTCCTTCTGTGCCGATCCCGTCCAGCCCTGCGGCACCAGCGCTTTGACCAGCTGCGCGAGCGCCAGCGTGGCGTTCAGGGGCCGCGTGCTTTCCAGGCTGCTGCGCGGTCCAATGAGCGCGAGCCGACCGGAAAATCCGCTGAATCCGGCAGGTGTCTCGGTGCGCGCCTTGTCGCCAATGAATCGATTCGCTTTCTTCCAGTATGCGGTGGCGCTTGAATCGCCGGCCGAGTAACGGATCACCTCTGGCGTGCCCGGCACGACGATGTACGGTCCCTGACTGTGGCCACCGTCGACGCGCAACACCTGACCGGCACGCGGTTGGAAGTACGTGTCGCTGCCGTCGTTGAAGACGAGCGCCGGTCGTTCAAGGACATTGCCCGCGATCTCATAGTCAAAGTCGAGCGGGTCCGTGCCCGCGGCCGCCGCATTGAGCGTGACTGCGGCGAGCGCGAGAGTAAGAAGAAAGAGCGTGTGCTTCATAGACCGCGTTCGATTTGAGAAAGGTGCTTCACGAAGCGCGCGATGTATTCGCGGCCCGGAGCAGGATTGGCGCTGTGGTAATACGCGACCGCCTTCACCGCGGAGTGCGTGAGGCGGTAGTTCTCGTTGAGGATGTCTTCGGCGACACGGATGTTCGTCGCCGGCGCGAGCGCGTCCCAAGCATTCGTGAAGCGCTTACTGTGGTATCCCCAGTTCACTTGCATCAGGCCAATGTCGAAGTCCGAACGGCCGTTGCTGATGAGGTATCGAATGGCTCGGTACGCGTCCTCGCGCGTGCGGAAGAAAAAGCCGCGACCAGCGACGTTCAGCGTCCACGGCCATGCGCGACCGTTGTAGGCCGACTCGTTCAGCGCGATACCCGCGAGAATCTTGGGATCGACCGACGTGTGCATGACGTCGAATGGCGCTTGCGCGGACGCGCAGGCCCAGCCACCCCGCCGCTCTGCCATGCTCGCTTGTGCGTCATCGGTAAGATTCGCGGGGCGCAGCCATCCGGCTTTCACGAAAAGGCTTTCGAGGCTGACCGGCGACCCATCGATGCTCACGGCGACGCCGGCAGCAGCAGCTTCGACTGTTTGGCCTTCGAAACGGTTAGCCCATGCGAGGAACGGCTTCAGCCCACATGCGTAGACCGGTTCGCCGGGCAGTTTGACGATTGCCCGCTTTACGCCGTCGTCGAGCACGATCCGCGTTGGGCTGATGATCGAATCGATGATTGCAGCATGGGCGCCGACCGCCATGACAGACAGGCATGCCGCCGCGAGAGCCTTACTCATGGTACGGCTCCATCACGATGTCTTGGGTGACCTGCACCAGAAACTTCTGGCCGGGTTCCACCGTGATCGTCGGCGGGATATTCTGGTTGCGCTGCATGACGGTCTGGGCCGTCGCTGCCGCGACCTGCCCTGCCGTGTCACCATAAGTAGTGACGCCGTTCGGCGTCGCGGTCGTCGCCGTCTGCGAACTGCTGTCGAAAGTCTTCAGCAAAATCGCAGTAATGAAGCCCGCGCCGAAGATTTTCAGGAAGTGGTTGTTCACATCGCCCGAGAAACCGGCGTAGCCGTTCTGGTCGGCACCCTGCATGCCGTTGAGCGGCACGCTCTTGCCGTTGGGCAGACGCAGACTCGTCGAAGCAACGAGCAGGCGCTCCTGGCCGACTTTGACGTCTGCGCTGTACATGCCATTGATGAACGCGCCCTTCGGGATCATCAGGCAGTCACCGCCCAAGCTGTCATACACATCCTCATCAACCATCAACGCCACGCGACCCGGCTTGTCCGAGTTCAGCCCCTCCACCGTCTTGACGTGGATGACGTGCGGCGGCGTCAACGTGCAATCCGTCGACCGGCCATTGAAGGTCGTGCGTTCGATGCCGCCGCGCGAACCCGCATCGCGCAGAAAGGCGCGGTCGCGATCTTCCGGTGCTTGGCCCTGCTTGGCCAACGCGAGCGCCATCGCATCGGGGGTGTTGGCTCCCGCAGCGTTACGGGCAGCACGTACCTCATCCAACGAAGGAACTTCTGCGGGCAGTACGCCAGTCGCCGGGTTCGCCGAACGCGACGCGCCGGCCTGCTTGAAGATGGACGACGTATAGATCGCGTCTTGCGCTGCTTGGCGGGAAAGCTCGCGCGTGTCCGTGCCCGAGCCTTTGACTTCTTCCTGGAAGTCAGCGCCGGTCAGCATCGGCTTGACGGCGGGCTTCGGAGCCGCTGCTTCAGAAGCTGCGCGCGCTGCGGCCTCCGACGCCGCTGCGTCGCGCTGCTGACGGATCATCTGGTCGATGTCGTTGTTGTTCGGAGCAGCCGGCGCTTCCGTACTCGACTTAAGCGCGGTCGCCTTCTTGATGCGAGAGTCCTCGTCGGCCTTGTTCGTCGCCTGCAGCTGATAGTAAAAGCCGAGGCCACCGATGACGACAGCAGCCAGAACGCCGATGCTCATGATCGCATTGCGGGGCGTCTTGCCTTTGACGAGTGCTTCTTGCTCCGCGCTGGGTGTAGCCAAGTCCGATTTCTTCGCCACGATCAAAACACCCCGAACAGGCGACGGCGGCCGCGCGTCACCGTGACCTCGTCTTTGCCGGAACGAAGAACGATCTCGTCGGCCAGGCGCTGCAGGATGAGGAAGTCTCCGCGGCGGATGAAGTTCGCGACGACACGATCGCCGTGGTCGAGAATGAACGGAACCGGCCACTCCTGAGCCTTGGTGGGCATGCGCATCCAGACGGCGTGGCCGTCGTCGAAGACTGTCTCCGGCGTGAACTCGGCGCGGCCATCGACGCTGTAGTCCCAGTCCAGCTTGTCCGGCGCAACACCGATGCTTCCCGAATCGACACCGCCGCGACCGCCAGTCGCCGTCGCGTCATCGCGTGCGCTGACGCGGGCCATTGGCGCGCGCGGGTATTGGAAGCGCACCGTTTGATAGAACATCCCGCCCGCCGGCGACGCGATGAGCGTGAAGTCGTACTCGCGCAGATTCGTCGTCAGATGCAACGTGTTGACTAGATCGGCCTTGTGCGGCTTGATGAACACGTGGTTCATCTTGTCGTCGTCGACCTCCCACTGGATGCTGTCGCCCATCGCGGGGTCAGCAATCAGCTTCTCGCCCTTTTCCAGTTCGATCGTCGTCAGCTTGAGCGGTGCGGTCAGCACGCGGTAGATCTGGTCGCGGCTATACGGGAAGACGCCGATGCGCGCATCGCCCGGCATCGTCAAAGCATCAGCGCCGCCGTTGAACGGATTGATCGGACTCATCGGGTCGCCGGCGACCATCGCGGCATGAAACGACGAATCGCTGGCGGCTTTTTTCGCCGCAGCCGGTTGAGCAAGGAACGCTGCGCACGCAACGAGAACGCACATGCCGATGACCGGCCGTTTGTTGAGAATGGTTGCGGTCATGCTTATGCGGTCCGCTCGAGGCGGAAGAACGGAATGAAGATGCCGAAGGGATTCGTCGTCAAAGCCTGCTCAGCAGTAGGCGCGACGATTTGATAGCGCAACGTGAGTGCGTACGACTTCACGTCCGGCTTGCCGGTCGCGCCAGCCTGCGAGGTGGTCGTCGTGAACTCGACGAGAACTGTCGAGTCTTCGAGCAACGCGATGTTGCGCACGTCAACTTCGCGGATCAGCTTCGGGTTGACAGTTATCTGCTGGAACGGCGTGTCGGCCTTCAGCCAGTCGCGGAACTGACCGGCTGCCGCGCCGATCATTTGCGCCTTGACCGAGTTGATGTTGAAGGTCATGCGCGAAGTCTCGAGGCGGTCCGACAACACCGGCTCGATCGTGAACCAACGAACCGCCATATCTTTGACGGTCGTCCGCACAGCTTGCGAGTCTGGCTTGTAGGCAACGAGCTCTGTCACGATCGGATGGCCGCCGGTGTCGGCAGAGACGCCCACAACGCGAGTGACCGAGGGCGGAGGTTGCCGCGTCCAGACAGCACCGGCCGCGACGATGGCTAGGCCGAACGAAATCAGCATCCAGCGGTTAGCTTCGAGCATGAGCCTCGTGCTCGTCTCGAAAATCACCTTGCTCGGATCTTCCTCGGCATATGAGCCGGGGGCCGTGGACAGCGCGGCCCGACGCTTGTTCTTGAAAAGACGCATGGCAACCCTTTGGAATGGTCACCATTGAAACAGCGCGAGCGTCGTTTTTTTAACGGAAAGGCGGGTGGTTTTGTGCGTCATTGCACGGTTACCACCGACGATCTCTGTCAGTCCGTCATGTAGGGAAAATTATCATGATGAAGCGCATTTTCGGAAAGGCGCTGTTTTTTGTGCATGTTTTAGCTGCGCCGCGAGCCGAAAAAAGGGTGTGATGTCGGCGAGCGCCGTTCAAAGTGTGACAAATTGCAGGAAGTCCTAACTTGTCACAGATATCCATACAGTTTTTTCCGTTAAAAAACAATGTATTACGAGAATCCGCCGCTGGACAGCGCCATATCAGTGATATGACGCGCTGCTGTTGGCAGAGGCCGGTGCCAGGACACGGCTTTGGAAGCCACAGCTAGGCAGCACGACACTCGTTGTCTTCTAACTTCCTCCTTTACGCCGTGCAGGTCAAACAACCACTGAGTGGGTATTTCATGTCTCGACTCCGTCGGGAAATTCCGAATTAGTAAAAAACATTACGAAGGACGTATCGTTTGTTACGTGCTGGCTTAGGTATGCGAATTCCCAACGCGCACGTTACCGAAGTCAGGACCGGAGAGGGTGTTTTAACGGAGTAACGCGCGATTCGCGTGGAACATTCCATTGGAATGCGCGGAGAGCGTTGATGGCAAAGCGTTTAGCGACGGCACGAAACGTCGGGCAATGTTTCACGGACGCGCGCTGCGCGACACGATCTAAAGCACTTTCGAGCTTCTGCCGGGAGAGGCCCATCAGGCCGAGGCCCGCGCGCCACAGTTTACTTGCGTTAACCCCGTTTACGCTTTAGGCTCCGGATCAGTCCGACTCTCCTCGATCTCGAATTTTCTACGATTTCGAGGGGAAACTACCAAAACAGGAAGAAAACCCAAATGGGCAACCACATGGACATCAAACTTGCGACTCCTCCTATAGAGGTTTCGCCGGATGACCTCGTGAACCTAGCCGGACGCAGCGCGAGAATGCTCGAACGCATCCGCACGCAGATGCTGCAACCCTGGCCGCGAAAGATCGCGCCCTTCTTCCCGAGCAGCAAGTTACAGGAGCTGTGCGGGATCGACAAGGCTCGCTTCTCTTATCTGATCAAAAAGGGCGAATTGCCCGGCGGCAAGCAAGAAAAGCCAGGCGGGGTTCGGTCGTTCAGTCTTGCTGAGACGATGCAATGGGTGAAAGCAGAACGAAAGCCCATGGCGCGACCGGAAGGCAAGGACGGCAAGGTCATCGCCATCGGCAACTTCAAGGGCGGCGTGACCAAGACCACGACATCGATGGTTCTTGCGCAAGGTCTCTCTCTTCGGCATGGTCGGAAAGTCCTTCATATCGACATGGACCCTCAGGGCAGTGCCACGACCCTCTACGGCATTAATCCCCATGCTGAGGTGACGGGTGACCAGACAATCCTTCCAGTGGTCGAGGCATATGTGAACGGCGAGGTACCGGACATGTCCGGGCTGCCGCAAGAGACCTACTGGGACAATCTGCATCTGATCCCCTCCTCTACCGACCTCTTCAATGCCGAGTTCATGCTGCCGGCGCGAGTCCACTCGTCCCCGGACGCCAAGTTCTGGAACGTGCTCAACAACGCACTGTCGGGACTCAAGAAAGAGTACGACTACATCATCATCGACACGGCGCCTACGCTCAGTTACCTGACGATCAATGCGCTGTTTGCTGCGGACGGTGTGATCGTTCCAGTGATGCCAGACACCCTTTCCTTCGCGTCGATGGTCCAATTCTGGTCGCTCTTCTCCGACATGGTTTCCGGCATGCGGCAGTTCGGCGAGTCTGCTCAGGACGCCAAGCATTTCGAGTTCATCGACATCCTCGTTGCACGGATGAAGGACAAGTCGAATTCGAACGCTTCGGTGGTCCGGGACTGGGTCATCAGCACCTATGGCGACCGCGTGCTCCCGGTCGAGATCCCAGACACTGAGATCGCCCGCACGACCACGAATGACTTTTCGACGGTCTACGACTTCCCTAGCTACGACGGCAACGCCACCCTCTTCCGCCGTATCCGCGAAGCCTACGACCAGGTGGTCGACCTCGTGGACAGCAAGGTCTGCTATCTCTGGGAAAGGGAGTGAGATTCATGTCAACAGCATCTAGACAGCGCGACAAGGCTCGCTCCATCAACCTCGATGAGGACGACGCGTTCGTTAGCTCTCCCTTGCCCAGCCAACCTCGTACGGCACCCGGGCAGCTGATCGGTCTGCAAGGTCGAGTTCACAGCCAACAGCAGGAGATCGAACAGCTCAGGCGCGAGCTGACGGAAGCGCAGAAGACCGGTTCGGCCGTGCAGCTTCCACTTGCCGATCTACATGAGGTCGCTGGCCGTCGCCGACACATGCCGGCGGAGAAGTACGAAGAGCTTCGCGAGAATCTTCGTCACAACAAGCTGATTCATCCGGTTGTTGTGCGTCCGCGTGCTGAGGGTGGATTCGAGATCATTTCGGGACACCATAGAGGCGATGCGTTCCGAGAGCTAGGCCGCGAAACGATCTGGTGTGTGCTGGGCGACACCACGGAGCAAGAGGCCAACGAAGGCGCGTTCTTCGCCAACCTCATGCAGTCCGATCTGACGGACTACGAGAAGTATGTGGGCCTGAAGCGTTTTCAGTCGGACCATGCGGACCTGACTCAGATCGAAATCGCGGCTCGCGTCGGGATCAGCCGCGGGCACATAAGCGCCCTGCTCTCCTTCGAGCGGCTGCCCGCGGAGGTGCATGCGATCCTCGACGCAAATAAGTCGATCATCGGTGCCCGGGTCGCCATCGAACTCGCCGCAGCGACCGAAGCAGGAAAAGCGGACAAGGTAATTGAAGCGGTCCAGCGAGTCGCCGAAAAGAAGCTCGACCAGACGCAGGCGCTTCGGTTCGTGAAGGAGGACGCTAGACGGAAGCCCGCAGCACCGGCGGCGACTACGTTTAAGGTTAAGGACGGAAAGAGCACTTGGTGCGACGTGCGACGGGCCCGGAACGTGATGCGGCTCGAGTTCCAGTCCGAAGAAGTTGCTGAAGCCGTCCAAGATGCGATTCGGCGGACTCTCGAAACATTTGTAGCGGAAGGAAAAAGCTAAGTCATTGATTTTCTTGACTGTTGCATTGCAAACCATGAAACCAACTAGCTAGCAATACAAAAACAAAAGCCTCCGGCGGGAACCGGAGGCTTTTGCAGGGCTTGGCTATCTCACCGTACCCGTCACACTCCCGGCGCCAACCGGTAGCGGACCACTCAAGACCCGAGTGTAACGGATAGCGAGAGACAGTCAAGCGTCTTCAATCCATTTTTGAGAAATGGACCGCTCGACATGTCTATCGCGCAACAGCTCGTTGCTGGCGAGGGTGAAACACACCGCGACGATTCAGCCGCCCTCACCGCTTTCCGCTGCGACTCTACCAACCTGCCCTGGATCATCTTTCGCGCTGCGTTTCGCGCGGCGCACATCGAAGAGATTCCTCCGAGGGCGCGAGCAGTTCTCTCCGCCCTCGCCCGCACCGTCGACGCAGCGAAGCCCTTCGCTGCGATCTTCGCTCGTCGGGAGCTTCTTACTGGCCGAGCGCTGCAATCCATGCGGACCTTCTACCGAAGCCTCGACGACCTCGAATCCGCCGGTCTAATCGATCGTCGTGCCCAGTCACGCTACGTTGAAGCCGGTCTCTTCGGTCGCGCCTACATCCATCTCACCGAACGTGCTGCCGAGTTGCTGGGATTGGTTGAACCGATGCAAGTGCCCTCGCCTGAGCCGAACGTTCCCACCTTTGAGCATCCGTCTGCCAACCTGGCAGACGGTGGAATATATAAGGATCTAAGCCCTTCCGTTTTTCAAAAGAGACAACCGGGGCAAGTGCCTGCGGACCTTCAGCGTCTGCGGTTCCTGGGTTTTTTTGATTTCTTGATCTTCAAACTCATGCGGGAAGCGCGTGATCATGGGAAGCGACTCTCAGATGTCGTGGAGGCGACTTGGGATCATCTGAAGCTTGCCAAGGCGCCGATCAACTACCTGCGCAGTCTCCTGCGTGGCACGGTTGATTTCGCTCACCAGTTGCGCCAACGCACGGATGCAAAGGCAGAGCAGCGAGCTCGACTCAAGCGCGCTTCGGAAGCCAACGAGATCGCTCGCCAGAGTGCAGGGCAGACCTTCGTGGATGCGTCGGTTCAGCGCACATACGACATCGATTCACAGGGCGAGAACATGGTGGTCTATCACCGAGACGAAGGCATCGGCCGGCAGGCTGCAGGCTGGAAGGAAGGATTCGCTGCCGCTCGAAAGCGAGGCCAGATCCGCGTCGCCACTGCAGCCGATTTGCAGTCGTTCGCGCACACGCGGCCGCGTGAACCGGAGCAGGGCAGGGGGCGCTCGCCGGTGACCGCCCAGATCCGTGAACACATCGCGGGGTTGCGGAACCTGCTGGGGGCGCGTCATCTAGTCAGGAGTGCTTAAGTTCTCAACAGAAAAGCGGGTCCGGAGACCCGCGATGTCGAAGCGTTACCGCGCTTCTTGCCAACCGTTGTCAGTCTTGATCATGACGACGGTCTCATTAAAGTTATAAGTCACATCATCGGCGTAGTTCTGAAGCGGCGTCTGAGCGTCGAAGAAATTGGCGAGGAGGCGCCCGTTCATGGCAGGGCACTCCTGGGCGACGTTCCGGAAAAACGCGAACTTCAAATCAGTTTGCGCGTCCGCCTGCATCGTGCGCCGCTCGGGAGTCGTTTGATCGTTTATAGGACTCTCGTGGGTCGTCTCGTACCGCGGCGTGACGTCACCAGCGTGTGCGTCGTTGTAGGCCACCATCTCAGAATTGAACTTGTCCGGCCTCGCCTCAAAGTCGGCCTTCATCGCATTGAACCCTTCGACGTTTTTGAGGTGCTGCTTGAGGCGGTCGTGATAACGACTATCGAGATCCATCGTGATGCTGTAATTGACCTCTACCCCGTAATCATTGTCGGCTGATACGTCCTCAGGTACTTCGCCTTGAGCACCTGGTCGATCAGGTTGAGGTAGACCCTCAGGACGGGCGGGTTCTTCATCAGGTACTTCTCGATCACATGGTTCGAGTAATTACCTTGCATGTCCTTGGTGTGCGAATGGCATCAGGCCGTCCGATCCGGTAGAAGAGGGCTGTTGCGTTGGTGTAGCGATCGTATGCCGGACCCTTATGTCGGTCGGGGGACGGATACGCGATCTCGTACATCCGCTGGATAAAAACATCTTCCTTGTCCAGCGTTGCGGAGAGAGACTGTAGATTGTCAATTACGATGGCCGCTCGGCCAAGATAATTGTCGTTCTCTAGAGACAGCGACTTATGGCAGTGCGTGTACAGATCCACGAGGACGTCCAGGTGAAAATCTTGGTGTACTTCGTTGATGAGGGGAAGTGTCAGAAATTTTGTGTGCTGAGGTCGGTTAAAAAAATGTCATCTGATGGCGCAGGTGAAGCGCTCGCCGAACACAATGGCTAATTGATTGACGGCTTGCCGCCAGGGGATAAATGGCATCTTCGTGTCCTTCTCGATGTTGCGCAAGGCCAAACACAGCAGTTCGCTGGCCGCTTCGTCGGCGGGAAAGTCGCCGCGGTTCCTGACGATCTTGCGCAATTCCATGTGCATGCTCTCAATGGCGTTGGTCGTACATCCCCGGCTATTTTTAGAGCCTACTCCGAGTCGCGACACTTGCGACCCACGCACTGATCAGCAGGCGCCTGCGCCGCGCTTCGTACATCGGTTTCCACGTGGAAACCGCACGGCTCAATCAGCGACGATTCAACTCGACCAAGTTCCCCAACGCGAATGACGCAAGTGATTGAAGTTGATCGACGTCGACTAGATTGCGCCGAGTCGCGCGCGCTTTGAAGCTAAAAGAAAAAGTAACCATGTCCCCGGCTACTTGTACCTTCACCTTGCAGTCGGCGTCTGCAGGGCCGCCAGCGAGATAGTTCAGGATCTCTTCAGATGAGCGGCGACCGGGCTGCTCCGCGAGCTTCCTAGCGTTTTGGGTGACCTTTGAGATCCCTAAAGTTCTAATAAGCGCGAGCAGAGTTTCACCGTTGCGAAGGGAAAAACGTTTCTGCTCGAAGAGGCCGGTAATCACGGGTGAAAGGTCGGACAGAGTAGCCGACATGTAAAGCCGCTCGTTCCCCCATCCCTGAGTCTTAGCGGCTTCCGTCATCGTTGACCATTTGTTCGTCGCAATTCCGTACACATACTGCTGTGCTCGGATAGCGGGCAAATCGACCTCCGGTGTGCGGCGGCGCTTTGGCGGCAACGGCGATAGACCCTCCAGCAACAGCACGAGTTCCGTCCGCGATTTTCCTTCCTTCGAAATCGCCTGTGCCCGTTCTTTCAGCGCCGCTCGACCGATGGCACGCTCGATCCGAATAAGCTCCCGCGCCGTCCGGCCATTGATCCCGCAGTCGGTGAACAGAATGAGTGCGTCTGCAGGCATAGACGAGAGTCGCAATGCTCTATTGACGTCTTCGCGTTTCACGCCGAATGTTCCCAAGGCGTCCGCCGCCTGCTTCTGGTTCTGCCAAAGCCGTCCGAGGCCCTCCTTGTATAACGCAGCAAGCGCAAGAGGATTTCGAGCCAACGGCTTTCCAACGTAACTTTCCACTTTAATTGCCTTCTGAATGTTGTCGGCCGGCCGCGCGACGCTCTTTTGGCGAAGTTTCCACGTGGAAATCGGTAGCCGGGCCAGCGTGCTTATTGATACCGATATTCAATACATATAGCATGTATGGCAAAACATCAAAGCTTGCGTCATGAGCCTGGTCATAGCAGTAGCGAACCAATGTTGACGGCCAGGACGCTCTGCAGCCTAATCTCACCAAGCCGCTGAGTCGGGCTACTGGTGCGATGGTCGGCGCTGACCCCGGGACTGGTCTCGGGATCGATCAGCGTACGTCGCCGTCACCAAGTTTCTTTTTGCGTTCGTCCGCGCGCTGCACAGGATCGGAAGGTTCTTGCTTCATTGATCGCTCCTTTTGTCAGGGCAAGCTACTGTAGCGTTGCGCCGACTATCCAAGAGCAACAACTATTCCGAGTCTTGCCGCATCAGTGCACGGCGTCCGCTTACCACGGCACTATTAATCTTGGCCAAGCGCTGAGACAGCTTCAACAACCGGATTGCCAACGGGTGCGCGATGTCTCAAGGCAAAGCGCAAATCTATCGATAAAAGAGGGTTGGCACCGCCTTTCGTAACTTCCGCCGCCCTCATTGAGGAACAATATGACCGAAAGTTCACTCGCCTCCTGCATGCGCCACAGATGGACGACACCGCCCGGCGGTGCGCAGGCTGCCGCGTGCCTACCGAACAGGCCATCGATTTGGCTTTCGCCTTCCAGCCGATTGTCGATACAAGAAGTGGTGTGCCTTAGGCATACGAAGCTTTGGTTCGAGGCCCCAACGGAGAGCCGGCGAACACGGTTTTATCCCAGGTTGACGACGCGAATCGTTACCACTTCGATCAGCGGTGCCGAACCGTCGCTATTGCGCAGGCCGCGGCGCTGGGGATGAAAGGCTTCCTGTCGATCAACTTTATGCCTGACGCCGTCTATCAGCCGGACGCGTGTATTCGAAGTACGCTTGAAGTGGCAAAAAAGCATCAGTTCCCCAGCGAGCGCATCGTCTTCGAAACAGGGGAGGGCGAAAATATCATCAGCCGCGGGCATCTTGTCGAGATATTTCGTGCATACCGTCGCTTCGGTTTTCAGAGGGCTATCGATGACTTTGGCGCGGGATACTCGGGGCTGACCTTGCTTACCGACTTTCAGCCAGGCCTGATCAAACTCGACATGGAACTCGTTCGCGGCGTCGACAGCAACCCGGTGCGGCAAAGCATCGTTCGCAGCGTGCTTTCAATGTGTTGCGACTTAGGGATGCGGGTGGTCGCTGAAGGCATTGAAACGCAAGGTGAGCGCGATTTCTTTGCAACCACCGGTGTTGACCTTATGCAGGGCTATTTCTTTTCGAAACCCGCCTTTCAGTCGATTCCGCCCGTCACCTCGCAGTGGCGCGCCACCTGACGCTCTTGCACGAGGCCTTCGAACATCGATTCGATGGAGGTTCAGCAGCGCTGCGAGGTCGCAATCGCCGGCGACGTTCATTCTGTGCGGTGCTTGGTCAAGGAACTAGCGCGTGGTCTCGTCTTTGACGCGGCTTCTCAAGCCAGATTTGGATCGCTCGTCGCGCAATGCACGTCACGACTGTTCGTCGATGGCGGTTGCGGAGACGTAGATCGAAGGGCAGTGTCACCGGTACCGCGGCGTCATTCCCCAGCGCGAGGGGACGGGGCGCGGGCGTGTTGACACATTTCTTGGAAGCCCGGGCGAGAGAATTCTGTCAATTCGCATAAGTCCGAATGAAAATCGTCACATGACCTCCTAGACTTCGAATCCCGTCCCTAAGGTCTTGATCTTATGGGGAATTCTCTGCCAATCCTGCAGCCGGTCGCGCTTGCCCGGCCCCGTGGCGCCCATCGCTTCGAGGCGTTCAGTCTGAAGCTGGCAAGGCGGGTGACGCTGTATCGATTTGTCGCGCTTCAGCAATGGGTGATCCTCGAGGCAAGCCCGGTCGTAGAGGCGTTTTGTGAAAACCCCGGGTTTGTCATCATCGGCGGACAACAAATCCTTGCGGACTTCTGGATCCGTTATGCCGACCGACATGAGTTAGTCATCCTTAGTGAGACAGCGTTTGAGATTGATGCGGTATCAAAAACCGGCGGCACGCTCGATATGCAGGGTTTGTCCATCCGGCGTATCGAGTCGGCGGAGCTGCTCGCCGCACGTGTGTGGATCGACAACTGGCGAAGTATGCTTCCGTGCCTGGTTGCCAACCGTAAACTCCTCGCGCCCTCCCTGTCGGAATCTATCGTGAGGCTCCTCAGTGAGCCCAAACGGATGGCGGATATCCAACGTCAACTTTCGTCCGGCGATCCCGTACTCGTGCGGGCGAGTCTGTTCAACCTGTTGCGCGAGGGGAGGGTGAGCGCGCCGGAGCTCCATTCCCAGCCCTGTCGCTGCGCACGATGTTTGTCGCCGCGGAGGCGAAATCATGAGGCGCCGTAATGCGCAACTCCAGGCAATCGACGTGAGCACATGGCCTACGGTTGCTTATACGCAGTTTGACGACACGACGCGACATATGTTTGAGAAGCGTGTACAGGCTGTGATGGCATATGTGCAGGGCGAGTCCGTCAAACAGATTGAGCACGCGACAGGAATCGATCGTCGCCAGTTGTACCGCTGGCTCGAACGTGCCGGAGCAATTCATGCGGATGGGCGACCCTTCGGCTTTCGTGCCCTTCTTCGCTATGCGCGCTCTACAGACTACGTTCGCACGCGCGCCGTTCCCGACAACATTGAGCCGGGTGGGGCGGCGGGTGCATTCTCACAGCTTCTGAAGCGCTGTCCTACGCTGTCGGACTGGTTGCACCAGCAGATCAGGCAACGCAAGGTGTGGCTCGAGGAGTTGAGTTCGGATGGGGCGTTGCGAACTCGACTTCGCGGCTTGGAGGCGCTGCATCAGAACTTCCTGCGTCAATGCCGGGCGGTTGGGCTCAGTGGAACAGATTATCCGCTCAATACCAGTGAACGCGGAATCCGCTCGCTTTCGCGGCATCTGAAGGACGAACTGTTGCGCAGCTTCGGCAACGCGGCGCGTTCGGCGGGCGCTTCCCACCTGAAGGGCTTGCCACGCCGGGACGGCGAGGCGCGGACACTTGCTGCGACTCGCCCATACCAGACGGTCGAGTTTGACGGGCACCGCCTCGATATCCGGCTCAAGATCGTCGTGCACGATCCGCTTGGCTTCGTGCACGAATTCGAGATGGAGCGCGTCTGGCTGCTGGTGATCATCGACGTGTGCACCCGCGCGGTCCTCGGGTATCACCTCGTGCTGGCCCGGGAGTACAGCCGCTACGACGTGATCAAGACGATCGAGAACGCCCTCGAACCTCATCGTGCACGCACGTTTTCGATTCCGGGGCTCGCGTATGGACCGCATGACGGATTTCCATCGCAGCGGCTTCCGGAACTCGGCTACGCGACGTGGGAGTGGATCCGCCTGGACAACGCAAGGGCGAACCTGGCCAACGACACGTTGACAGCGTTGTGCGAGTTCGTCGGCTGCCTTGCCGATGCAGGGCCGAAATATAGTCCGGACGAACGGCCATACATCGAGCGGTTCTTCGGGACGATTGCAAGCCGATTGTCGGCCCGTCTGCCCGGTTACACGGGTTCGAATCCATGGGACCTGCGGCGTGCGCTCGCGAATCCCAGAGGTAACCTGCGCCTGTATGTGTCCATAGAGGAACTCGATGAGTTGATCGAATACGCCATTGCGAACTACAACGGCACGCCACACAGCGGTCTGAACAACGTCACCCCGCTTGAGGCGATGGAGTATTTCGTGCGGGGTAAGCAGACGCTGCTGACCTGGCTTGCGCATTACCATCGCCGCTCATTGTGTTTGATGCAGTCTGCACGGCGGTGTCGTGTTTGCGCCTACCTGGATCAGGGGGTGCGTCCGCATATCAACCTCTACACCGCACGGTATACGAATAGCGTCCTGGCAAGGAGCACGCATCTAATCGGGCAGGAAGTACTTGTCTATCTGAACGCAAACGATCTGCGCAGCGTGCGGGCTTTTGTCCCTGATGGCACGGAACTGGGTGAACTCGATGTGCAGGGGCTTTGGCGGATCATTCCGCACAATCTGAAACTACGGCGCGAGATCTGTAGGCAAATGCGCATTCGCCGTCGTCGCGGGGTGGTCGATACCAATCCGATTGAGGCGTATGTGAAGGAGAAGTTCGAGCAGGCGAAGAAGAGCCGCAAAGCTGCTACGGAACTAGCTCACACCATGCGATTGATCACGTCAGCGCAAGCCAGAGATCTGCCAGTCGCGCCGGCGGTCCCGCGTCCGGAGCCAGAAACGAATGAGTCATTGGGGCCGGTGCCCGACACCCGGTCGACGGAAACGCCTGAAGACCGGCGACCCGGCACTCGTGCCCGTCCTCGAAGGCTTTCAATCGGTACAGGTCAGGTCTTTTAACGTCGTGTTCGTGGGAGGCATCAATGTCGCTTGAGATACCGCGTCCAGTCGATCCGTCGCTGCACCCCCTTGTGACGGGGAACTACCGTATTGCAACGCCAGCGATCGAGGCCCTCTACGAACTGGTTGTCCGATGCCTGCGATACCGGATCATGGGGGCGCTTATCTACGGTCCGTCGCGCATTGGCAAAACCCGGGCGATCGAATACGTCCGGCTGCTGCTGGCGCGCAACTATCCGCGGATGACGAGTTACCACGCGCAGTGCGAGCACAAGCCGCGGCATGCCGAAGGGCCGTTCTTCGCTAATCTGCTGGAGGCGGTCGGTGACCCGGATCCCAATGCCGGCTCGAATCCTTCAAAACGGATGCGCCTGACGCTGAGGATTCGGCAGGCAGCATCAATAGCTGGCAGTGGGGTGGTGTTGCTCTTTTGCGATGAGGCACAGCGCTACGACGACAACGAATACGAATGGCTGCGTGATGTGCATGATGCACTGGACCGGCAGCAGATCAAGTTGTTCACGTTTCTCGTTGGCCAACAGGAATTGCTCGCGCAAAAGACTGCGATGCAGGTCGCGGGCAAGACGCAGATTGTCGCGCGTCTGATGGTCGAGGAGTTGGCCTTTTATGGCATCCGCAATGCACAGGACGTGGCGACATGCCTGAACGGCTACGATCAGACTGCCTATCCCGAAGGCAGCCAATGGAGTTTTACACGGTTCTATGTACCGCAGGCGTTTGACGCGGGATATCGACTGGTCAGTGACGCCGATAGCCTGTGGAACGCATTCGAGACGGCGCACCACAAGGCCAATCTGCCGGGGAAGCTCGGGATTCCGATGGAGTCGTTTGCACGCGCCGTCGAGATAGTGCTCAAGGACAGCGAACTGCAGGACGCACGGGGCTATTGCCCGGATCAGGTCCTGTGGGACCATGCGGTGAGGCATTGCGGCTATGTCCAGTCACGTCATGCAACCGGACGCGTCCTCGTTGCCGCCTCGTAGCGACGGGCTGCTGAGGGAGCCGGCATTTCCGATTCTCACGCTCGACGAGAGCCGGTTGACGCCGGCCCTGGGTTACGTGTTCAGGAAGGGTTGGCTCTATCCGCATGAGTCACTGATCTCGATCCTGTGGAAGTTCGAGACTGCCAACGCGCTGTCGGGCGTCGTCGTCGCACGACTCATGGGTTTGGAAGTCGATCCTTATCAGGGCGTCGCTCCGCGTCGAGGGTTGGTCGATGTCGTGCGACTGCAGGAGAGTCTCGGTTTGCCTGCTGAAACGCTGCGGACCTCCCTGATGGATCCGCTCGGACATCGACGTTACAACGACGTGTTCCGTTACTGCCGTCGCTGTCTCGCTCATGGCTACCATAGTGTTGTTCATCAACTCGAAAGGCTGAGCGTGTGTCCTGCACATCATCGCGTCATCGAATCAAGGTGTTGGCGCTGCGGTCGTGAAGCACCATATCGCGTGAACGTTCAGCTTCTCGAAGCGCGGTTTCACTGTGCAAATTGCTATGCGAGTCATGGCGGAACATGGACACCGGAGAACGCTCACTCGATGAAACCAGAACACCGCAGCGCGTTCACGCGCCGCTATCTTGATAGTTGCCTGGTTTAAACCTTGCCTTGGCAAGGGGGACAACACTCTCGTTTCGGCTCAACGATCATTTCCAGCGCGGGTTCGTCGCGAGTCTTGCATCATCCGCAGACGTCCAGACCTCAACTGCGTCGGTATTCGAGAGTGGTGACACAATTCCTTCGGCGGTAAGTATCTGAACAATTGGAACATTTCCCGGGTCGACTGCGTGGGCACCCGCAGTTGACAGAATTCCTGGCACAACGGAGACGGATTCCCCTCGTTCTACGCTTTGCAGAGCTCAATGCAATACGTCCAGCACGCGGCTGACGTGTCGCGTGGGGCGATCCCGACGAGGTGCCGTGATCAACAGCGACGCGTCGGCGGGTTGCCTAGCGCCGTACGAGGTCAACGCGCGCGAGGCGATCATCGTCGTGAGCTTGAGATAGTTGGATGATCCGCCGGGACATGCTGGCGCGCAGGCCGGCGGCCAACATTAAAGCGCTACCCCCGGGCTGCGCTTCGCGCGGCGTACGAGCAGTTCGACATTCTGTCGGCGCTCAGTCGCCGGTAAGTCATGCTCGTCTCTTAATCGCGATAAACAAATCGGACTTCAGACTGAAATTAAGCGTATGCGATCCACGAACGACGCCCCTCAGAGTAAGATGGTAGAGCGCGTGATGTGTGATAGCGAAGCGGGTCAGCGGAGATCTACGGGCATCTTCCAGGGAAGCAGCGCGTCGTAGTCGTCG